>Ga0310696_10002032_pt1 | contig 27770 bp, 24 predicted proteins | sample AusTroGonzalo_MG_4_FD_203885 | JGI IMG/M metagenome (GOLD analysis project Ga0310696, IMG submission 203885) | Bovine rumen microbial communities from tropical cattle in Woodstock, Queensland, Australia - Gonzalo_02 (v2) (version 2) | ecosystem: Host-associated > Mammals > Digestive system >...
TCGACACCCCACCTGGGCATCAATGCGTACAAGGTGAGCACCCTCCTACTCATGGAGATCATGGAATCGTTCGATAATAGCTTCGGGAGGTCGGACAGTATGTTCCTTCCCGACAGATCCACCTGCGAGCCGACCAAGAGGCCTGCGACCGTGGACAACGTGAACTCGATACCCGGCTATGACGAGTTCTGCATGGATATCCGCCTGAATCCTGATTACGATCCGGACGTCGTCGTGCGCATGGCAGAGGAGCTGGCACAGGTGTATTCCGAATCCACAGGCGCCAAGATAGGCGTGGAGATCATCTCGCAGGCCACGGCCGGCAGACCGTCCTCCTTGGAGACCGAGGGCTACAAGGCTTTGGCGGAATCAATCGAATCCGTCCTTGGCGTGGTCCCGAGACCGTCTGGGATCGCCGGCGGCACGTGTGCCAATTACTTCAGGGCGAAAGGCATCAATGCTTATGCATGGCAGACCGGGCTCGGTACCCTGCATGCGCCCAACGAGTATCTGGTCGTCAGCAATCTGATGAACGATACGAAGGTCTTCGCGTCGATGATATACAGGCTGTGCGTCCGATCACTCGTCGAACATCCTCGAGATCATCCACTCGGTGTCGAACTTGACGATATCTTTGTATTCCTGACCGTTGCAGACGAACGCGATGGGCTTGCCGATGGTGTGAGCGATGGACAGTGCTGCTCCGCCCTTGGCATCGGTATCGATCTTCGTGAGTATCACGCAGTCGATGCCCACAGCGTCGTCGAAGACCTTTGCCTGCTCGATGGCGTTGTTGCCGGCGAGGGAGTCTCCGACGAAGACCTTGAGGTCGGGCTTGGCGACCCTGACGATCTTCTTCATCTCCTCGATGAGGTTGCTGTTGGTCTGCATACGGCCCGCAGTGTCCACGAGGACGACGTCCTTGAGCTTGGACTTGGCGTGCTCCACCGCATCGAAGGCCACGGCCGCCGGGTCGGCGTCCTGTCCCTGCTTGACGATCTTGCATCCGAGTTTCTCGGCGTGGATCGTGAGCTGCTCGATGGCACCCGCCCTGAACGTGTCGCACGCCGCCATGACGACGGTCTTGCCGTTGTTCTGGAGACGGTTGGCGATCTTGGCGATGGCTGTGGTCTTCCCGGTGCCGTTGATGCCGACGAACATGACGACCGTGGGCCTCTTCTGCTCGGAGATCCACTGGTCGAAATCGAACTCGTTGATTTCGAGGACGTCCCTAACGGCATCCTTGACGGCCATCTCCACGACCTCTTCCAGAGAGTAGGAGCGGTCGTACTTTCTGCCGAGGAGGTTCTCTTTGACGCCCTCCTTGATCTTGTCGGCGACTGGCAGGGCCACATCGGCCTCTAATAGCGTGAAATAAAGTTCGTCGAGGATCTCGTCCAATGCGGACTCCTTGATCTTCTTTCCGCTGTCGGAGACGACCGTGTCGGTCTGATGGGGCGCCGCCTGGGCCTTCTCGGCCTTCTGTTGCTTCTGGAGCTTGAGCATCTCCTTCCTGGACAGCTTCGGCTGTTCCTCCTTGACGGGCTCTGTCTGAGGGACGGTCTCCTGTTGCGTCTGTGTCGGGGCCTTGGGGGCCTCCGTAGAATCCTGAATGGGTTTATCGGTCGGTGCAGGCGTCGTCTTGGGAGTCTCCTCCTCTTTGCCGAAGATCTCCTCCTTATCGAGCTTCTTATCCGCCTTGCTGAACAGACCTTTCAGTTTGGATTTCAGAGAATCGAACATTTCTGACCCTCACTGCATCTGGGCCTGCTGCCTGTTGGAGTATTCGATCTGGACCGCTTCGGAGATGGTCGAGAGGGCCTTCTGGACCTCCTGGAGCGCATCTACGGTCTTCTTCAGGGCTTCCGACACCTCGGCGGCGTTGGCTTCCATGAAGGCGCTGGCATCCTCGGGGGATTTCTCGACGGAGATTCCGGATCCCACACCGACGATTATGTTCTTGTTCGAAGGAACCTTGACGTTCATGAACGACGATGCTCCGATGGGGATGAGGATCTCGTCCCCTTCGTTGGCTGCCATGAGCGCTTTAACAGACTCATTGGCCATGTTGATCTCATCGAGGGTTGAGCGGAGGACCGTGGCCTGACGTGTCATGGCCTCGACCCTGTTCTTGTATGTCTCCATCAGGGACAGCATCTGGCGGAGCTCGTCGTCGTTCACGTTCACTCACCGATCTGGTATTTCACGACGTGGTTGGTGACTTCGTCGGCGGAGAGCTCTTTGATCTCGGAGATGTTGATCTGCCACCTCTTGAGCTTGTGCTTGCTTCCGATTGTTGAGAGTACTTTCTCCTTGACGGACGCTTCATCGTCGGCGGCCATCTCGACAGCGAAGGGCTGCTGGACCTGCCTGGGGTCCGCGTAGGTTCCTGAAATGAGGAATGCTTTCATATTATTACCTGTGGGATGTGATAAAGGTCCTATTAATAAAGGTATCGCGCGTTTTTCTATAAGGCCTGATGGCTTTCAGGCGCTCATAAAGGTCACAGGGATAGGCCGGAACGTTCCCGGATCCAATGTGCCAGTCACGGGATTTCAGAACAGTTTCTCCTTCTCCTGCTCCTCCGAGGCGAAGCCGTAGGTCGCCATCTTCCTGCCGATCAGGAAGATAGCAGCGTATTCCGGTACCGTCGTCTCGCCTTCAAGGTCGAAGTGCTGGCCCTTCATATCGAGCTTCGTAGGCTTCTTCATCGTGATCTTGACCTCCTCGTCCGAGTACTCGGCGGGAACGGCCATCTGGAGGGGATCGAAGTCCGTCAATTGGGCCCTGGACAGGGGCGTCACCCTCAGGCCGCTCTTCCCGTGGACCGATCCGGGGAGACGTATCAGCCTCTTGATGTCGGCGGTCACGGGCTCGTCCACTTCTCCTGACAGACGGGGGGCCATGTCCTCCTTCATCACCTTGACGAGGATGTTCTGGGTGGGGGCGGACAGGACGGCCATGGTGTTCTTCTGGAACAAGATCCCTCTGGTCTTCCTCAGCTCGTCCTGGGCCTTGTAGAGCGTATCGTCCCCGCTGCCCTTGATGCTCGGATACTCCTTCTTGAACCGCTTCACATCGCCGTCGCAGAGGTCGGTGACCACGTCCATCAGGGCGTTCCTCATCATCAACTTCCACCCTCCGGAGTCCTCCGGGGGGATGAGGCGGTCCTTGGCTATGTTCGTGCGTACACCGCTGCCGGTGGTGATCTGGGACGTGGGGACCTTGTTGATCGGGAACACCCAATCTATGTTCAGGCCGTGGCCCGTGATGAAGTCCACGAGCTCCCTCCTCTCCGGGGACCCGAGGCCCATGATGTCCGGGGTGCGGACGTGGGCGTGGTACCCTCTGCCGCCCGAGAACGTGATGTGGATCTGATCCTCCTGGAATCCCAGGTTGTCCATTAGGAAGGTATCCACCAGGTGGATCATCTGCGACCTGATCTCCACGAGCATCTCCGCGTACGTCATGTTCCCGGCGCCCTCCAGGTGGTCGGCGTCAAGGTCGAATATGAGCTCCGCTCCCATCCATCCCTTCTCGTCCATGGTGGGGGCGTCCGGCTTGCGGTAGTAGGATGTGGAATAGTAGCTGTGCGACGGGACCTGGCCGAGCATGAACTTGTGCAGGTCCGACTGGTTGGTGAAGCTCATGTGCCTCTGTACGTAGGTCCTGTCGAAGAACATGAATCCGAACTCCCTGCGGGTGAACCTGTCAGGTAGGAGGGGGGTGTTCACCCGATAGTATTTCCTGAACGATTTCAGGAGGAAACGCTGGTTCGAATCCATGGTGGTTGGGATTGGAAGTGGTCGATAATAAAGATGTGTCCTGTTGTCTAAGGGGCTGGGGTCGGCACTTTCCGATCCCCGTCATCCGCCCGACAGGGTCTGGACAGAGGGTTTATCCCTTGATTGCGATGACTTCTCCATGAGCGAGAAGGTCCCGATATACGACAACCACATCCACATGAGCCCCTCCGGAAGGAATGTGGACGCCCTCAGGGAGTATCAGGCCGCCGGCGGCACCGGGCTGACCTTGGTTACCCTGCCCCATAAGGAGGTCCCGATTTCCTGCGGGAAGGATTTCGCAGAGTCGTACGAGGTGACCTACGGGCTGGCACGCAAGGCCAAGGAGGCCACCGACCTGGAGATAAACATCGCCGTCGGACCGTACCCCATCCTGCTGATCTCACTTGCGGAGCGGTACGGGCTGCAGAAGGCCGAGGAGATGATGATCGAGGGCATGGAGCTCGCCGCCCGGGACATCTCCGAGGGCCGGGCATGCGCCATCGGCGAGATCGGGAGGCCGCACTTCCCGGTGGAGAAGGAGATATGGGATGCATCCAACAGGGTGCTCCTGAGAGGCATGGAACTGGCCAGGGAACTGGATGTGCCAGTTATCATCCATTGCGAGAACGAGGCGGACACAGACGAATCGCTCGCGTCCATCGCCGACCGTGCCGGATTGGACAGGGGGCTCGTGGTCAAGCACTCGTCCCCGCCGCTTGTGACCCCCGAGGAGACCCATGGGGTGATGCCGTCGATACCCGCATCCAAGTCGAACCTCAAGGAGGCGCTGTCCAAAGGCACCGACAGGTTCATGATCGAGACCGATTACATAGACGATCCCGAGAAGCCCACGGCCATCATGGCCGTGACCACGGTACCCAAGAAGGTCTCGGCTTGGGCGTCCAACGGCCAGGTCCCCATGGAATCGATTTATAGGATATGCAAGGATATACCGGACTCGCTCTATCACAGGTGAGGCATCCATGACCACGAAGATAACATGCGTTTACGACGAGGGCTCGCAGCCTGGTACCCCTCTAATCGGCGCCAAGGGCACATCGATGCTGGTCGAGAAGGACGGCAGGAGGATACTGTTCAACACCGGCCTCCGCGACAGGTACCTGATCCACAACATGGAGCATCTCGAGATAGACCCAGCATCCATAGACATGGTGGTCGTCTCCCAGAGCAATCCCAGCGCATCCGCCGCATTGAACGGTCTCCTCAAGGTCAGGGAGCAGCCTGTGGACGTATACTGCCCTTCGGGCCTCTACGGGGACAGGTCCTTCCTGTCCAGGGGCGTCGGGATAACCGAATCCAACCAGGGCAAGGCCGTATTCCACGACCTCTCCGACTGGTTCGAGGTCTCGCCGGGCATATTCGTGACCCCGTTCTATTTCGACCAGAAGGGCTATGGCGAAACCTTCCTGGCGGTCCAGGACGGTACGAAGGTGGCCATCCTCAGCGGGCGCTGCTCATGCTATCCGGATAAGGTCATAGCCGATGTCACGGCTCGCTTCGGAAGGACACCCGCAGCCTTCATTGGCCCCGTGTTCCTCGAGAAAAAGAAGAAGCCCATCGCCCATGCGTACGCGGAGATGCTCAGCGTGGTCCCCGACCTCTACATCAACCACTGCGTTGGAAGGGATGGGATGGTCAATCTGAGGGTCAAGCTCGGTCTGGCGGGCGTCTCCGATTTCTACGTCGGTGACTCGTATAAGCTGAACTGATCATCAAATGGTTTTTATAAAGGGGCGCTAAACACCCAGTCGATACTATGGGTCACTGGCGCGGAAGGACCGCTCTGATGTTCGTTGCGATGACAGGTATACTGGTCGCACTCGGTACCGTGGTAGGATACATTTTCCACAACGTTTGGGTAGGATTCTACGTCATGCTTGCCCTATCGGTCGTCATAAGCCTGTCGTCATACTTCTTCTCGAAGAAGATGGCCCTTATGGCCAATAAGGTCCACCTCATCACCCGCGAAGAGGAGCCCAGGCTGTACAACACGGTGGAGAGGCTGGCCAACAAGGCTGGACTTCCCATGCCGGAGGTCGGGATCTCCGAGGTCCCCATGCCCAACGCATTCGCCACCGGCCGCAGCCCCAAGGACGCAGCGGTCGTGGCCACCAGGCCTCTTCTCAACATGCTCAACGACGAGCAGCTCGAAGGCGTCCTGGCCCACGAGCTCTCCCACGTGAAGAACAGGGACATACTGGTGATGTCCGTCGCATCCGCTCTGGCATCGATAGTCTCCTTCGCCACCAGGATGGCCGTCTGGTCCGCCCTGTTCAGCGGGGACCGCGATAACCCGACGGGTCTCGTCATCGCGATAGCCGCGGACCTCACGATGCCCTTCGCAGCGATGCTGATCCAGCTCGGCGTTTCGAGGAACCGCGAGTATCTTGCCGACGAATCCGGCGCCAGGCTGACCGGGAAGCCGATGGCCCTGGCGAGCGCTCTCATAGCCTTGGAGACCGGATGCACAGCCAGCAGCAACAACTATCGCAACCCTGCCGGATCCAACATGTGGATCACCAACCCCAGCGGAAAAAGGAAGATCCCTGGACTGGAGGGCCTGTTCAGGACCCATCCCTCGACCGAGGACCGCGTTGAGAGGCTCAAGAAGCTGGATTACGAGCTGAACGGTGTCCGCCACGTTTACTGAACCGGTTCCCATTTGGACAGTTCGTTGACCTTCGAGAGGGTGGAGCCCCTTTTGATCTCCTCTCTTGTGCGGTTCTCCCTCTCGTGGACATCCAGTGAGCGGTTGGCAACTTCCACCGCTACCTCTTTGGGGACGACCACGAGTCCGCTCTCGTCACCGATGATCCAATCGCCGGTCCTGACCTTCTGTCCGCCGACCGTGACCTCGATGCCTATGCCGCCGTAGCCCTTGGGCTCTCCGGCGCAGGGGGCGACCGATCTCGAGAATGCGGGGAACTTGAGGTCCCTTATGTCGTCTATGTCCCTGATGGCGCCGTCTATGACGATCCCGGCGGCGCCCATGACCATGGCCGAGCATGTGGCGAGCTCGCCCCAAACCGCGACGGGGGCTCCGCCCACGTCGACAACGACGACGTCGCCTTTCTTGACGCGATCTATGGCCTCGACGGGCTTGGCCCAATCCCCGTTGGTGGTCTGGACCGTCAGCGCCCTGCCGACCATCCTCTGCTTGTGCTGGAGCGATTGGGGAAGTATCCCTATCATCACGCCCTGCTTGTGGAACGCATCGGAAATGTTGCAGGTGGAGACCTTGGAGAATGCCTCGAAGAGCCCTTCCTCAGTGTACTTCTTGGAGATCCCGGTGTCGATCTTGGCCCCGGCCATGGATCTCTTGACATCCTCGGCGGCCTTCTGGATGTTCTCCGTCTTGATGATGGCCCCGCCGACGATGATGTCGGTGGCGCCCGCTTCGACGTACTGTCCCGCGTTCTCCGCGGTTATCCCGCCGGCCACGGCCACCGGAATGGATACGGCGTCCACGATCTTCCTGAGGGTGTCTATCGGGGGCTCTTCCCCTTTCATTTGAGTGTCGATGCCCATGTGAAGGCAGATGTATGCGACCCCGAGCTTCTCGACCTCCTTGGAGCGCTGGAGCTTGTCGGGGACGTTGATCATGTCGACCATGACCTCCGCGCCGTACTTCCTGCCGGCCATGACGGCCTCCTCTATGGTGGAGTCCTCGGACAGTCCAAGGACGGTGATTATATCCGCCCCAGCCTTGGCCATGATCTCGACTTCGACGCCGCCCACATCCATGGTCTTCGTGTCGGCGATGATCTTCCTGCCGGGGAATTCCCTGCGGAGGGTACGGACAGCCTCGGCGCCCTCGCTCTTGATCAGAGGGGTGCCGACCTCCACCCAGTCCGCTCCGCCGTTCACGGCCTCGTGGGCGATGATCACGGCTCTGTTCAGCTGCATGAGGTCAAGCGCTATCTGCAATACGGGCATGTTTCGCTGCTAGCCCGTGAGCGTATATACCGTTTGGGATTCGACGTCCGCCATACCCTCATCGGTGATGGGAGAAGGCCACTCAGCTCGCCCGTCTATCATCAGTGATCAGCACTAAAAAACGATCATCATCGTGGCATGGGTCCAATCATCGTTATCGTAGAATATAGTGTCGATACAGGTCAGCCATACATGCGGTCGGATGCGTTGTTTCGACGTTCGTAGTCCAATCCCCGTCAGTCTTAAAAACGGGTGGACGGTACGGGATTCCGGTGACATCGTGTTCGGCAAGAAAGTGGAGAGGAAGATGCGCATACTGTTCCTGGACAGGAAGAACGATTACGTCTCTCAGCTGGCAGAATATTTTACGAATCAGATGTACGGCGGGATGTACGAGGTGTACAGCGCCGGTTTCGAGCACGATATCGTCGATTGCGACCTCATATCGGTCATGTTCCAGAGCGGAGAGGATATGAGGAGGCAGGTCGCCAAGGACCTGAAGAACGACGAGCTCCTTCCGAAGGACGGGTACTACGAGTATGTCATCTACCTCGAGAGGCCGATCTTCGACGAGTACTCCAAGAAGTCCCCCTGGCAGGGGAAGCAGATCCTGGCGCCCATGACGGCGAGGGAGGATTTCACGGCCACCGACGATGTGGAGCTCTTCGACGATTACGTCAAGGTTATCGAGGAGGTCAAGGCATGGGTGAAGGAGAACATGGCCGATCCGGATAAGCTGTCGGGATTGGTATCGGCATGATCCCGGTCATCATCTATGACAAATGCCAATGCGATCCGAAGAAATGCACCGCGAAGCGGATGCTCAAGTTCAATCTGGGGAAGGAGGCGAAGACCCTCGGCGCGATCCCGAAGGGGTCTGTTGTCCTGTCCCCGTTCTCCGACAGGGCGATGTCGCCCGCGGACATCCACAGCGCCCGGAAGGGGCTGGTGGTGATGGACCTGACCTGGACCAACATCGACGAGTTCCCCCGTCTCAAGAACGTGGAGGAGAGGGCGCTGCCATATCTGCTCGCATCCAATCCCATAAACTGGGGGAGGCCCATGGAGCTCAACAGCGCGGAGGCCGTCATGGCGGCGCTTTACATACTCGGCGAGAAGGAGCAGGCCTCGGAGTTCCTGGGGAGGTTCAATTGGGCCCCGGAGTTCATGCGCCTCAACGGCGAGATGCTCGAAGAGTATTCCAAAGCGAAGGACAGCACGGAGGTCGTGCGCATCCAGAACGAGTACATCGAAGCCGTCACCAGATGAGAGCGCTCGATGTATCGGGCATCCTTCCCGTCGGCATCCTGCCACTGTCGGCGTCATGGGATCGGCGACTTATGTCATTCCGTCGCAGTCTTTTTCTTCGTCCAGGTCTTCATCAGGTATTCCTTCACATAGCATCCGACCAGGATCACGATGACGACTACGATGCCAAAGAGGACAAGGGCCCCTTTGGATAATCCCGGCGGGAAGACGGATGCAGTGGTAAAGGTGAAGAACGGCACCATCATGAACTTCGCGACGAATCCATGGAGGTAGGTGATCGCCAGAGTGTGCTTCCCGCTGATCGTGAAGGCGGAGCGTACCAGAGGGATCCGGCTGATGAGCGCGCAAGCGTATACGTAGAACACCATGGCGAGCAAGGATTCCACGTAGAACGTGAAGACCGAGAGCCCTCCATTATCCCCGAAGATCATCAGGTCGAACGAGCACTTGTTGGGGATGAACATCACCATCACATATGTGGCCACAGCACATATGGGGAGCGGGATCCATTTCTTGACATCCCTCAACGGCAGGGCATCGATGGTCTCGATGAAGCGGTATTTGGCCAGGAAGGCCCCGGTGTACATGAAGGCGATCCCCATGGGGGTCAGATGTATGAAGAACGGTAGCACGTGACGGAAATATCCCGTGAGGAGTGCCTGGATCACAAGGAGAGCGATCAGGGCGACGGCGAAGATCCTCTTATCGGAGATGACGCGCTTCGCGGTGGCATAGAAGACGACGAAGGAGAAGAGCATCACCCATAGGAAGTAATTGGAGACGGCCACCAGGCAGATGGGCTTATCGGCGCAGTCCCACGGATCAAGCCACAGGTCGTCGAGGCCGAGACCGTATTGGAACGTCCACAGGAGGTCGTCCAAGGACGGGGCCTTTCCCCAGGCCATCATCCACAGGTAGAACAGGGTCGAGAGGATCAATGTGGCGGCGACTATGGAGATCAGCAGCTGTTTGAAACGTTTCTTGGTATTCTCGGCGAACGATTTCTCGGGTCTGAAGAAATAGCCCGAGATTATGAAGAAGCACATGAGCCCGAGGTATAGGCATTCGAATATGAGCGGTGCGTGCCTGGCGTTGAACGGGCCGGTGAGAATCAACAGATGGATTATGACGATACCGATGATCAGCACGCCTTTTATCACATCCGTCGTTGCTACCCGATTCTTCTGGGAGGGGGCGGTCGTCTCATTCATTGGGCGTCCTTAACGACATGGTATTAATGTTTTTTTCGTACAAGTTGTCAGGCAGGATGCGCGTTCGCGAATCGGAGAGATGGACGGATCCGTCCGACGATCAGGTGTCTTCGGGAGGAGGCGCTCCGCTCAGTTGTTCTATTCAAGGACATCGTACATCTCTCTGACGTTCCTTGAGATCACCAGGCCGGTGGCGGTCAGGTGCACCACTGTCTTCGTCCCATCCTTCTCATAGCGGATGAGGTTCATGTCCTGCAGGAGCTTCAGCTTGGGCCCCGTGTTCCTGTTGGTGAGGAGATACAGGTCCATCAGGTAGATCGGCTGGTTGTTGAGTATGAGCAGTATCTCTAGCATCTGCGATTTTGCCAACACCTTGAGCACTGACGGATTGATGGCGCAATCGGCCTTGTATTGGCTCCTGAGGTCGTTCTTCGAGTGCACGGTCCCGCGGGGATACTGCTTCATGTTGTGTCTCTCTACCAATTGATAGCTCCTTTTGCATGGTCCTCCGTTCCCTCTGTCGAATGTCGACATATGGTAACGGTCCCCATGTTTATGATGTTAAATCATCATTTTTTTCCTACGGCGTATTTAATATTTATAAAGGCCCCCCATCTCTATCTTTCATAGTACATATTTAGACTAAATTCCTTAGACCAACGTCCGGACCCATAACGTCTATTGTCGGAGGACGGTGTCGGGAAGCGCATTCCGGCACGGGACCGGTATTCGGCACACCCGGCAACCGATTTCTGCGCCGGGGAGCACCCATAATATACCACTACGGACTACTGCGTAGGCGCTCATGAAAGATAGTTTGTTGACGATGATTTGGGAGTCTTTAGGGGACGACAGGCTCACCACCAGAGATGCCAGCGAGAGGTTGGACAGCCTCTTCGGATATCGCTGCCCGGACGATCTGGCCAAGACGTTCTCCAAATACAGGAAGGAGGGCAAGATCAAGGGGGAGATCTCGATGGAGAAAGGAGGATGGATCTGGTGGGTCGATGACCAGTGCAGGTCCAAGGGGGGAGAGGAATGACGTACGAGGATAGCGAGATAGCCAAGCTGTGGGAATCGGTCCTGTCCACCGACAAGTACCGCCTGATGATAGCCGATATAACCGGCAACTACCCCACCAAGAAGAGTGTCAACGTTGACTATGACGATATCAACATCCAGGATGTGGCCTTCGCCGCATACCTGCTCGACGCCCCTGACAGATGCCTGGAGATCGCCGAGAAGGCCGTCATGGACCTGGTCCCCAACATAGACCGTCCGGGCCAGGGCATCAATGTCAGGGTCTTCAACCTCCCTCGCGATGCCAGCGTCGAGGTCCGTAACCTCAGGGCGGACCATCTCGGGAAGCTGGTCGCCGTCGAGGGTCTGGTCAGGAAGGTCACCACGGTCAAGCCCCGCATAACCTATGCGCTGTTCAGATGCGCCAGGTGCAACTCCGAGATCTGGGTGGAGCAGACGGGCATGTTCCTCAAGGAGCCCCTCATGTGCAACAACCCCGACGGGAGCTGCAACAAGCAGGCCACCCGTTTCATAGAGGACCTGGCGGCCTCCACGTTCATAGACACCCAGAAGGTGGAGATCCAGGAGAGGCCCGAGGGCCTGAGGGGAGGCTCCCAGCCTGAAAGGCTCGTGGGATATGTGGAGGATGACATCGCCGGCCTGGTGACTGCCGGTAACAGCGTCACGCTCAACGGGATCCTCCGCTCCGCGGAGAAGAGCGAGAGGGACAAGTCCACCGTATTCGACATCTTCCTGGACGTCATCTCGGTGGAGTTCGAGCAGCACGAGTATGACGAGATACAGATCACGGAGGAGGACGAGATGAAGATCAAGGCGATGTCCAGGGATCCGAACCTTTACTCCAATATCATAAGGTCCATAGCCCCTTCGATCTTCGGCATGGACGAGCAGAAGAAGGCCATAGCGCTCCAGCTGTTCGGGGGATGCCATAAGGAGATGGACGACGGAACGAACCTCAGGGGCGACATCCACATCCTGCTCATAGGGGATCCCGGAGTCGCCAAGTCGCAGATCCTCAGGTACATGAGCAGCCTGGCCCCGAGAGGGATATACGCATCAGGTAAGTCCGCCTCCGCGGCAGGTCTCACGGCCGCTGCGGTCAGGGATGACTTCGGGGACGGAAGATGGACCCTGGAGGCCGGGGCCCTGGTCCTTGCGGACAAGGGACTGGCATGTATCGACGAGTTGGACAAGATGACGGACCAGGACAGGTCGTCCCTCCACGAGGCCATGGAGGCCCAGAGGATCTCAGTCGCAAAGGCCGGCATCAACGCCACGCTCCAGTGCAGATGCTCCATGCTTGCGGCGGCCAACCCCAAGTACGGCAGGTTCGAGGAGGAGACCAGCATCTACGACCAGATCGACCTGCCCGCACCGCTGGTATCGCGTTTCGACCTCATCGAGATCCTGACGGACAAGCCGGACAAGGTCCGTGATGCGAAGCTGTCATCGCACATCCTGGACACCCAGATGCGCGGAGAGGCCAGGATGATCCCGGAAGGGAAGGAGGTGACCGGCATAGACGTCTCGAACATCCTCAGCAACACCAGCGCCCTCAAGCCGGTCTACGACATCGAGACCCTGAGGAAGTACGTCGCATATTCCAAGCGCATCGTGCCGATAATGACCGAGGAGGCCAAGTCGATCATCCAGAAGAGCTTCCTGGCGATCAGGAATATGGGAGCGGGCGGTGCCGTCCCGATCACCGCAAGGCAGCTGGAAGGTTATGTCCGTCTGTCCGAGGCCTCCGCGAGGATGCGTCTGTCCGAGACGATAACCGACCAGGATGCCAATAACGCGGCGGAGCTGATAGAGGCCTATCTGAACAGGATCGCAGGCAACGGCGACGGTACCTTCGACATAGACAAGATCACCACCGGCGTCTCGACCAGGGACCGCAACAAGCTGGATGTCATCCGCAAGATAATGGCCGAGCACGGGGCCAACGGTCTGAAGATGGACGAGCTTATCGAGAAAGGCAAGGAGAAGAGCCTCACGGATTCCGAGGTGGAGCGCGCCGTGAAGACTCTCAGCGACGGAGGCGAGCTCTACCTGAGCCCTTCCGGCGTATACAAGATGGCGTGATAGCATGTATGTCAAGATCCACAGGCACGAGCACGACACGATATTGGCCGCCTGCGACGAGGACCTCATCGGTAAGGTCTTCAGAGGGGACGGCGCCAGGATCGATGTCAGCGAGATATTCTATAAGGGCGAATCCCTGGAAAGGGAGGCCTTCATAGAGCGTATGAGGAGCGTCTCGATCATGAATCTGGTCGGCGAGGAGGTAGTGGCCATCGCCATCGAGCAGGGCTACGCCACCGAGGACAGCGTCATCGAGATCGGAGGCGTCAGGCACGTCCAGGTCGTGTTAATGTGAACTTCTGCGTCAAATGCGGCCGTGACTGCGAGGAATCACTCCAAGGGCTCTGCATAGACTGCTGGCTCGACGGCCGCAAGCTTACCTCCCTCCCCCATCATGTGGACCTCAAGGTCTGCACCAACTGCGGCGAGTTCCTGTTCGGCGACAGGTGGAGGGCGATGGACGTCCTGGATGCGGTCTCCCAGGCCGCCGTCGACGCCCTCGGGAAGCTCTCCGATGTGAGGATAGAGGATTGCGAGGTGGAGCTCGACGAGCAGGACCCGTACGTGTACGGGGTCAGGATCATATCCAAATGCAACGTGATGGACTACATCGCAGAGGATGAGTCGACAACCATCGTCCGTATCAAGAACAACGTGTGCAAGAGATGCTCCAGGCAGCTCGGCAGCTATTACGAGGCGATACTGCAGATCCGCACCGGCGCCAAAGGGGACCTCCCCGCGGACCAGAGGGAGGAGGCGTTGGCCTTCACCGAGGACTATGTGCACAGGGCGGCCCAGACCAACAAATCCCTGTTCATCACGAAGATGGAGATCGTCACGGGAGGCGTGGACGTATACCTGTCCTCCATCTCTTTGGGAAAGAATCTCGCGAAGGAGTTCTCCGAGGTGTATTGCGCCGAGACCAAGGAGTCCCCCAAGCTCGTGGGGCAGACCACCGACGGGCAGGACATGTTCCGCCTGACCTACCTGGTCCGTCTCCCGGAGTATCACGTCGGGGACGTGGTCATCTACGACGGCAGGCACTGCAAACTGACAAGACTCACCGGGAGCGGCGGGCGCGTGATGGACCTCATGACCTTCAGGGAGAAGACCGTCAGGAAGTCCGACCTCACAGATATCAAGCTGTACGAGAAGGCGGACGATCTGAGGGAGGCCACCGTGATCAGCTCCAACGGATCCGAGATCCAGGTCCTGCATCCCGGGAACTACTCCACCGTGGACCTCAGGGTCCCGGCCGGATTCGAGGCCGGAGAGATCGTCCTTACCACCGTCATAGATGACGTACTCTACCTCGTCCCCTGAACATCTGATATACTAGGCACATCTTCATCCGTATCATGATAAAACTGCCAGAGCCGGTAGAGGACGTGGTGTATAACCTCCTTCGCCTGGCCAACACGAAGCTCCCGGAGGACATTGGTTGGGCCATGGAGGCCGCTTCCGGATGGGAGCAGAACCAGATCGCCTACACCCAGCTGGGTGCCATCATGGACAACGTCAAGAAGGCCGAGCACATCGGAAGCCCCATGTGCCAGGATACCGGCATCCCCGTGTTCTACGTAAGGGGAAGGTTCGACTCCTCCATCGGGAAGGATATCGCCAAGGCCGTGGAGAGGGCGACCAAGGACATCCCGCTGAGGCCCAACACCGTGGACCCCATCACCCGCGAGAACTGCGGTCTTAACCTGGGGCCCGGTATGCCGATCATCCATTACATCCCCACCGACGACGATTTCACCCAGATCACGGTACTGCCCAAGGGAGCCGGTTCCGAGAACATGACCCGTTTGGCCATGCTGAATCCCGCCGACGGTATCGAGGGGATCAAGAGGTTCGTCATAGATTCCGTCCTGGATGCGGGAGGGCGCCCCTGCCCTCCGACCGTGGTCGGAGTGGGCATCGGCGGCACGTCCGACGTCTGCGTCTCGATGGCCAAGGAGGCCCTGCTGGTCCCCTTGGACGAGGACAACCCGGACAAGGACCTTTCCAAGCTCGAGGAGGAGATATTCGTCGCGCTCAACGGTTCCGGCCTTGGTCCCATGGGGCTCGGCGGCTCCACCACATGTCTCGGAGTGAGGATCAAGAAGTGCGCATGCCACACCGCCAGCCTGCCGGTGGCGGTCAACATCGGCTGTTGGGCCACCCGTCGCGCGTCCGCGAAGATCACCGCGAACGGCGTGGAGTATTCCCAGGGGGTGAAATTCTGAAGGCCCTCACCGCACCCCTCGACGAGGCAACGGTAAGGTCCCTTGCTCTGGGCGACACCGTATACCTCAGCGGCCCTGTCATCACAGGCCGCGACGAGATGCACATCCGCGCATTGGAGTATGTGAAGGAGGGCAAGGAGGTCCCCTCCGATATCGAGGGATCCGTGCTCTTCCATTGCGGGCCCATCATGGTCCAGAGGGATAACGGCAAATGGTCCGTCGTCGCCGCCGGGCCTACCACATCCGCGAGGATGAACAAGCTGGAGCCCGAGTTCATAAGGAGGTTCCATGTCCGCGCCATCATTGGAAAGGGCGGCATGTCCAAGGAGACCGCCGAGGCCATGAAGGAATGCGGATGTGTCTATCTTGCCGCCACAGGCGGCGCCGCCATAAGCCTGGCCGAGGGACTCTGCAGGTGCACCGGGCAGGAATGGCTGGACCTCGGCATGGCCGAGGCCATGTGGAGGTTCGATGCGGAGAAGTTCGGACCCCTTATCGTCGCGATCGATTCGAACGGCAACAGCCTGTACGAGAAGGTCAGCGCGAATCTGGTCAGACCTTGATCATTTCTTTTTCTTCTTCGCGGGCGGTATGTCGTTCACGACGTACAGCCCGTTCTCCTTCTCCGGCCGTCTGATAAGATATACGGCGATCACGGCCACGATCATCGTGACGATGAGGCCGAACATCGCCAGGACATGGGCGATGTCCATACCGAAGATTATCTCGTGATTCTTCTGCTCCAGGTAGAATGTGAGCGGTTTCTCTTCGGGGGTGACCTTGTCCAAGGTCACATCGTAGAATCCGTTGGCAGAGATGGTTAGTGAGTAGGTGCTGCCGCCATCGCAGCCGATCGAGAAGTTCCCCTGACTGTCAGTGCGCTCGGTGATGGTCAACCTGGAAGATGCCAGGGTCACCGAGGCGTCCGCGATAGGCACCACGACGTTGTCGATCATGGTCGAAACGGTACCATGGACATAGGAGTTGGTACGGGAGATGATGGCCGTATAGCCGGCGTTGTCGTAGAGCTCGTGAACTCCTTGGACCTGCGAATAATCCTTCAGCTTGATGGTGTACAGGTCGGTGTCGCCGTTGCTGAGGAGTTCCGAGCACCACCCTTTCATCGTATAGCCATCGAGGCTGAATGAGATGAACTTGACATTTTCGTTGTATTCCACGGTGAACTCGCCATTATAGTTCGTGGCAGTCGTCTGGTACTCCATCTCCGTGGAGGACCAGGTCTTCACGGTGACGCCTGCGATCAGCCTGCGCTCCTCCTGGGCGGGAACGTCGTACACGTACCCGTGCAGATGGTGTACATCGCTCTCGCTGGCCTCCAATTCGGCGGAATCCTCACCTTCGGCGGAAGGGACGATGCTGACGACGAGCATGGCCGCTATCAGCGACAGGCAGAGCATCGACATCCTCAGGCCTCTTCCATCCATGGGGATACGGATTGTTATCCAAATTATAATAAGGCGTTGTAGCGAGCCCGTACCAGACCATCTTACCTACGGGCCTTCGGCCTGCCAGCATGTATGTTGTTTAGCTTATCCTAAGAAAAGAGTTAAATCGCACTTACTGATGAGGTTAGCGATTATTCCGATGGTTGAGAAGGTAGACAGGACATACTCAAAGGATGAGGTCATGGGCATGATGGAGCCCCTCATCTCAACTTGGTTCAACGAGAGGTACGAGGATCTCACGATACCCCAGGCGAAGGCCATACCGGTGATCCATCAGAGGAGGAACGTCCTGGTATCCTCGCCCACCGGTTCCGGTAAGACCCTGACCGCTTTCACAAGCATCATCAACGAACTCACCCGCTATGCGAGGGAGGGCACCCTCGAAGAGAGGGTCTACTGCATCTACGTATCCCCGCTCAAGGCTTTGGGGAACGACGTCAACCGCAACCTGAACACCCCGCTCGCGGAGATGAGGGAGGTCGCGAAGAGGTACGAGATGAACGTCCCCAACATCAACGTGGCCGTCAGGTCCGGGGACACATCCCAGGCCGACAGGCAGAAGATGGTCCGCCATCCCCCGCACATCCTTATCACCACGCCGGAGAGCCTGGCGCTCATACTGGCCGCCCCCAAGTTCCGCGACGCCTTCAAGAAGGTCGAGTGGGTCATCCTGGACGAGATCCACGACATTTGCGATTCCAAGAGGGGAGCGTTCCTGTCGCTGACGCTCGAGCGCCTCAGGAACCACTGCGAGAACGACTTCGTCCGTATCGGTCTTTCCGCCACGCTCGCCCCCATCGAGGCCATCGCGGCATATCTCGTCGGCTGCAATCCTGACGGTTCGCCCAGGGACGTCGCCCTCATCGAATCCGGTTCCAAGAAGACCCTGGATCTGCAGGTCATATGCCCGACCAGGGACCTGACGGCATTGTCCTCGGACATCGTCAACTCGATGATGTACGATACCCTGAAGGAGCTCATCGAGGCCCACGACACCACGCTGGTCTTCACAAACACCAGGTCCGGTGCGGAGAGCGTCGTGTACAAGCTGAAGGAGCGCGGACTCGAGAACATCGAGGTCCACCACAGCTCGCTCGGCAAGGATATCAGGCTCGATGTGGAGGAGCGTCTCAAGCACGGGGAGATCAAGTGCGTGGTCTCATCCACATCGCTGGAGCTCGGGATAGACATAGGTTCCGTGGACCTGGTCTGCCAGATCGGGTCCCCCAAGTCCGTCGCCAAGGGGCTGCAGAGGATCGGCAGGAGCGGTCACAGCTTCGGGAAGGTGGCCAAGGGAAGGCTGCTGGTATTCGACCCCGATGACCTGGTGGAATGCGCTGTCATGTGCCGCGCCGCCCACAGGGGGGACATAGACCGCGTGGGCATTCCGGAGAACTGTCTCGACGTCCTCTCTCAGACCGTCGTCGGCATGAGCCTCGACAACAGGTGGGACATCGACGACGCCTACGCGCTGGTGAAAGGTTCATACTGCTATCGCAACCTCCCGAAGGAGAGCTTCATGCAGGTCGTGAGGTACCTGGGGAGCAAGGACGACTTTGAAGGGGTATATTCCAAGATCTGGTATGACGAGGAGGAGAACCAGTTCGGCAAGAAGAAGGGCTCCCGCATGATCTACTTCATGAATCTGGGGACCATCCCCGAGGAGGCTAACTACCGCGTCATCACCAACCACGGGTCCGTGGCCGGGGAGCTCTCCGAGAAGTTCGTGGAGAGGCTTTCCCCCAGGGACGTCTTCGTGCTCGGAGGGAGGTCCTTCGAGTTCGTCCGCTCCAAGGGCATGACCGCCTACGTGAAGGAGGCCAACGGGAGGAAGCCCACAGTGCCCTCATGGGCCGGCGAGATGCTCCCCAGGAGCTTCGACCTCTCCATGGACGTCGCCGTCTTCAGGCGCGAGATGTCCGATAGGATAAAGGAGAACGAGAGGGAGGCCATCCAGAGGATCTCCGCCGAGTTCGACGTCGACGAGGGCTCCGCCAGGAGCATTTATTCATACTTCAAGGAGCAGGACGCCATCGCGGGGTTCATCCCTGACGACAGGGACCTCGCAGTGGAGGAGTACATCGACCCTTCCGGCAACCAGAAGCTGGTGTTCCACTTTCCGTTCGGGCGCAGGGTCAACGACGCCCTCTCCCGCGCTTACGCCTACAGGCTCTCCAACATGCTGGGGGCCAACGTCTCCGTCACCATATCCGACGACAGCTTCATGCTGGGTTGCCCCAGGACCCTCGACCTGGACCTGCTCCCGGGATTGATCAGGGGAGCGGAGCTGGAGACCGTCCTGAGGAAGTCCCTCAAGGATTCGGAGATATTCAAGCTGAGGTTCAGGCACACCGCCGCCAGGAGCTTCATGATCCTCAGGAACTACATGGGCAGGCCTATATCCGTCAACAGGCAGCAGGTCAGGTCCACCTATCTGCTGGAGACCCTGGGCGGCATGGACGGCGTCCCGGTTATCGAGGAGACGTACAGGGAGGTCATGGAGGACGACATGGACATCAAGAACGCCAGGTATGTCCTGGACTTGATGGACATAGGCGAGATGAGGCTCAAGCTGATCCGCTACAACGGGACCCCCTCGCCCTTCGCGCATTCCGCTATCCTCTCCGGTTTCTCCGACATCGTGCTGATGGAGGACCGTTCGGCCCTTCTCAGGGAGCTCCACCGCAAGGTGCTCTACCGCGCATTGGGCGACTCCGTCAGGGAGTTCGAGTTCGATGAGGACCAGATCGTACCCTACTATGCCCAGAAGCCCACCCGCATCACCTGCAAGGCGGACATCCCTAAGCTCCTGATGCAGACAGGTCCGCTGCAGTTCATGCGCGAGCGCGGAAGGAACATCTACACCTACACCGACGAGGACAGGAAGACCATCGACGGATGGGTCCGCGAGCTTATCCACTCCGGCGAGATCGGGAGCGTCTTCCTGGACGAGTCGCACATCATGGTGGCCGACGAGATACCGTTCTATGCGGCCGCCACCCGCAAGGAGCGCACCCTCTCCGAGACGGACGAGGCCGTCCTGGCGGAGATCACCGAGGATGTCGCCATGACCGACGTCGCCGCCAAGCTTGAGATCAGCGAGGACATGGCGATCAGGTCGTTCAGGAAGCTGGAGTCCATGTACCTCATCACGAGGACGGACATATCCGGCAGCAAGTGGCTGTACAGCCGCGCGGAGTTCCCGGAGGTGAGCAAGGACGAGGCCGTCGACCGCATAGTCATGAGGTTCCTCGACTGCTTCGCACCCGTATCGGTGCAGGAGGTATCGTATGCGCTCTCACTCACCGAGGAGCAGGCGCACATCTCCCTCGAATCCCTCGTGGCCAACGAGGAGGTGGTGAAGGGCAGGTTCCTGGTCTCCGAGAACGACCAGTACATGCTCAGGATAGACCATATGAGGCTCAAGGCGGGCCATGACAACGTCTACAGCTACGAGACCGTGGAGCGCTACAGGCTGTCCAAGGGCCAGCATTTCGCCACGATCAGGGAGTTCTTCGACTTCCACGGATCCGCGGGGAGCGAGATCGACGTCTACAACAGGGTGGAGGGATTCGACCTAGACGAATGGTACTCCATGCGCAAGTCCGGCGAGATCCAGCTGGGAAGGTTCGTGAGGGGCAAGGTCAGGTACGTCCTCAGGGAGGACGCCGACAGGTACGCCGCCATAAGGCAGGACGAGACCGCCCCCGAGGACATGGACCTTCTGAATCTGATAGACGGCATGGGCATGGCGACGATGAGGCAGCTGGTGGCGGAGACCGGCAAGGAGAAGGATCTCGTCAAGGAGTCCATCATGCGCCTCGACAGGTCGCTCCGCATAATCCGTGCGTTCAACGAGAAGGAGGACTGGGGTACCGAGAACACCTATCAGGTCTTCTGTCCCGGGGAGGTCGACGGCGATCCGGCCAAGGACCTCCTGGTGAAGGCCCTGAAGGCCTACGGCCCCATACCCGCATCCGCGCTGCGCTTCATAGTCGGCGCTCCGCTGGACAAGATAGACGAGGTCCTGGTGGAGGTCGGGGCCAAGGAGATATCCGTAGGCGAGGGGCAGGCCCCCATGTTCGTCATGCCCGAGGAGATCCCGGCGCTGGACGAGGTCGTCGAGGAGGAGTACCCGGTCAGGCTGCTGTCCCTGTTCGATCCCGACCTGGGATCCAAATGGGCCGAGATAGCCGCCCGCTACGGCGACAAGTGGATCTATCCCTTGGTCAAAGGTACGAGGATCGTCGGCGCCATGGAGATCTGGGAGATGTCCGGATGCCTGGAGATACGCTCCATGGACATGGATGGGCCCGAGATGCTCAGGGAGGTGCTGGGCACCGTGGACAACCTCATGGGCTTCTACAACCAGAAGGGCATCGAGATAGTCCGCATAAGGGAGATCCTCGGCACGGACGTCGCCGAGCTGGAGGAGGACCGCCGGCAGCTCCTGGAGGAGAACGGTTACGTGCTCGTCAACGGATTCTACGCCAAAGGCGCCTTCGTTCTCTGGACGATGACCGAGGAGCAGAAGATAGCCTACGTGTTCGGGAAGCAGAGGATATCCAAGAACAACAAGTACCCGTCCGTCGCGGAATGCGTGGCCATCCGCGGTTACATACGCGGCGACCAGGAGATCATGACCCGTGTGGCCGAGAGGACCACGATCAAGAAGCAGATAGAGAAGGGATACCTTGTCAAGATGACGCTCACCCCCACATACCAGGGGTACACCGATTCCGATCACGCATACCTGTTCAGGGCCCAGAAGGCCTACGTGCCGGACGAGGACGGCAAGGCCCTGTTGGCCCTCATAGCGAAGAAGCAGCCCATATCCAAGAAGCAGATAATCGATGATTCCCCGTTGTCCCTGGACCGCACCACGGAGATACTGGGGGAGCTCGGAAAGATGTCGGTGATCTGCCAGGATACCGATTCCGGGTACAGCATCGTGGACGACAGGGGTATGGATCAGGCGGATGCCATAGCCGAGATAGCAAAGATGCACTTCCGCGACTTCGGCATCTTCTCCGCCGAGGACCTGTCCATGTTCCTGTCCAGCAGGATGTCCGTCACCAGGGCGGCCCTCAAGAGGCTGGAGGATGAGGGTTTCGTGAAGAAGGGGTTCTTCATCAAGGACGATCCGACGCTGATGTGGATGTTGGCCGAGGACGTCGGCAAGACGGTCCGCAGGCCGGGCGACTCGTTCATCCTCAACTCGCAGGACAATCTCAGCGCCTACCTCCGCGACATGATCAAGAAGGAGGTCGGCAGCACCAAATCGGTCATAATAGCGAACAACAAGATCATCGGGTCCTTCAGCGGCAAGATCTGCGCATCAGGCGCTAAGGTCGAGGACTTCGAAGGCTCCGACCGCGCCGCGCGCATGATGAAGGAAGCGGCGCAGTCCGTGGGCATGAGGCTGGACACCCAAAGGCAGAGGGACGACGACGATTGGGATGTGTCCGAGTTCTACACGAAGGTCAATATGGGGGCATGAAGAGGCCTCGGCGGACGCCGAATAGGTAAATCCTCGATAATATGGGTGTCGTCGTAGTCAAAGACTTTATACTTACATAAACTGACTTTAATTATGAAGATTCCCTGCGAAGTAGTCGTATGGTATATCCTCCCCACAATCAGGCGGGAGGTCGCCAAGGAGCTGGTCAGCTCGCACGGTATGTCCCAGGCGGAGGTCGCAAGGAAATTCGGCGTCACTGATGCGGCCATCTCCCAGTACCTGAAGAAGAAGAGGGGCGACAGCTCGACGATCGAGCGCAGCCAGAAGTACCCCGATTTCATACAGGCGGTGAAGGAGACGGCCAAAGGCCTCGCGGAAGGGACCACCGACTTCGAGCACGAGATGTGCAGACTCTGTTGCGTGGTCAAAAAGATCGGCATCCTTGATGAGGTCTATGGCGAGCAGGTCGGCGGAGCGGCAGCAAGCTGTCACAGGATGGAGCCCGTCGGGGATTGACGAGGTCCGATCCGCATATCTTTTCCTTCGTTGCAGGCCGACCCCTGTTCTACGATCATACCTTGCGTTCTAAGGAGGCGCCCTTCGTTCGCTCCCGCCGGGCTGCGAGGACGAGGCCGCCAACTTCACCATCGTCGTCAACTACATCGCCAATGCGCTGGGGTGCGCCCTGTTCGCCGCAGTCTACGCAATGGTGGTAGGCAATACAGGTACGGCCACCGACCCCCAGCTCGTCCAAGGTTTCACGGCCACGATGTGGGTCTCGATAGCGCTCCTTGCCGTGGCGATGGGCTGCACCCTTGCAGTGAAGAACAAGGTCGTGAGAGCGGACCGAAGAGCGTGTCGCGATCCCGGGATCGGACATCTATGAATTCGGCATGATACAGGAATTCCTGCGCATAGCCGGCATATCTTCCGAACTTCTCCCTTCCGTATCCCGAAACGGTCCTGTAGCTTCCGGTGACCCCGTATACGCTCTCCATCGCCTTGGAGATGCGCGCGTCGATGGGGAAGGCATCCATGTGCTCGTAGGCGAAGAGCGCGACGCAGTCGGCCACCTTGGGCCCCACCCCGTTGATGTCCTGAAGGGCCGCCACGCATTCCTCGTATCCCATCTCGGCGAAAGATTCCACGTCGATCTCGCCTGATTCCACCCTCTCGGCCAGGGTGATGAACCGCTGTTCCCTGAAACCGAGCCTGCATTCCGATATGCATTCCGAGCCATCCAGGATCTGGCCCGGCGTGGGGAATGCATGCCTCCTGCCGAGGTCCTTGCCGAAATGGTCGCAGACGGATTCCACCATCTTGCCTATGCGGGCGACGTTGGCGTTCGTGGCCAGAAGATATGTGGCCAGGCATTCCCAATGGTCCTGGCGCATTATGCGCAGACCCGGGCATCTCTCCGCCAGTCCGCCCACGTACGGGTCCCTTTCGGAGATGCCCTTGATGATGTCCTCCAGGTCGTCATCGCCGCCCAGATACCTGGTTATACCTATGCGGTCGCCGGTGCCCTCGACGTCGATGGTGTACGGGTCGACCTGTCTCATGACGACCACGTCGTCCCTCCATACGCCCTCCCAGCTGCCGTCCTCCATCCTGTGCCAGCGATGGGCCTGGCCGCACCCGAGAGTGGGGTCGAGCGATACCTCCAGATCGATCCTCATGGCCGCCGGATGGGGGTCCGGAGTAATATTTATTCGGTGATGCCGATGAGGGTGGCATGATGAGATTCGGTCCAGCAGGCTATCCTTCGGCGGGAAAGACGCCGGAAGGGTCCTTGGAGTACACCAAAGGCCTCGGCCTCGATGCATTGGAAGTGGAGTTCGTTAGAGGGGCCCGCATAAGCCCGGAGAGGGCGCAGGTCATAGGGGCCAAGGCGAAGGAGCTGGACATCCGTCTGAGCTGCCACGCGCCCTACTTCATCAGCTTTAATTCAGACAGCGACGAGACCCGTGAGAAGAGCATCGGCTGGGTGATGGACACCGCCCGCGCCGCCCATAACCTGGGGGCCTACATCATCGTCATCCACGCTGCGGCCTACGGCAAGTCTCCGGAAACTGCGCTCCCGTCGGTCATCACAGGGCTGTCCAGATGCAAGGACATGCTGGATGACGAGGGGATCAAGGATGTCACATTGGGCGTCGAGACCATGGGGAAGCTCGGTCAGTTCGGTACGCTGGATGAGATCGGCAAGGTCATGGATGAGGTCGACGGGGTCCACCCGGTCCTCGATGTGGCCCATGTCCACGCCAGGGGCCATGGCTACCTGAAGACGGAGGCGGACATGCAGGGCCTCATAGACCAGTTCTTCCCTCTGTGCGGGGACATCGCGCACTTCCACATCAGCTGCATAAAGTACGGCGACAAGGGAGAGATATCCCATCTTCCGCTGGAGGCCAAGGATCCGGACCTGCAGCTCCTGGCCAATGTCCTGGCGGATACCAAGCAGGAATGCAACTTCATCTGCGAATCGCCCCTGATCGAGAAGGATGCGGTCGTCTTCAGGGACATGTTCCCCAAATACCGGCGTCGAGCTCGGCGAGCACCGTGTCGACACCAGACATTCGGTATCTTTGCTGCCGATTCCGGATCCCGGGATCCTATAGGGCACCGACGGCCCTCCGGCGGAGGTCCTTCGGAAGGGAAAGGAAGCTACCGATGGGCGGAGAGGATGCATTCCAGGTCGGTGGTTGGCATCGTTCACAGGATAATATACCGATAGCCGTCTTTTTATAGGGCGAGGCCATCACTAGGCTTGACGCCGCTGTGGCTTAGTGGTATAGCATCTGATTCGTAATCAGAAGGCCGAGGGTTCAAATCCCTTCAGCGGCTCCATTCCTTCTCCGATTTCATCTGGATACCGGGCACTGTTCTCCGGTCCGTGTCATGACGTACCGATCGGGCGATAAGGCGGCATCATAGGCCGGGGAAGGATGTGTCCTCGGTGTACGCGCCCTGGGAAGGATGGACATCATCCCATCGGGATATCGATCCCGGCGATGTTCCCATGGAATGCGAAAGAGAGATCGCCGATATCGCAGATCGCGGATGGAAGGGAAAAGGCAGGCCAAGACACTGTTGTGTCCGGCCTGCGTGTAGGTTTATGAGCGGGGATCAGGCCGAATACATACATTGTCAGAGCATGCTCCGTGCAGTAGATGAACGACGATCACGGTCCCGTCCGATATCCGCAGATGGATCAGAGGGATGATGAAATGACCGTGCATCGAAGCGATATCGCTATTACCGTCCGATGCGTTGACCACACATGGATAATAGAACGAAGGTCGTCGTTACAGTCTTCGTTGTTGTGGTATGCATCGTAGGTCTGTACGTCGCGAAGGATCGCGCGGTCGAACAAGAAGATGACAGGTTGGTCATCGAATGCAGCGTCGACAGGTTCAACGAGTTCGGATGTGCGGTGCTGACCGTCGATATGAGGAGCATGGATTCTCTGGAAGCTCCGTACGGTACCGATCTGTATGTGGAGTTCAACGGCTCGACGTACACCGCCATATTCGTGCAGGACTACTCCGGGGTACCCTCGTTCTCCATGTTCGTCAGCTTCATAGGTGCACAAAAGGAGTACGTCGTGGGCGTGTTCAACGGCCATTTCAGCGAGGGTCACAGCATCTCCGTGGGCGATACCGTGAGATTGTCCGTAGCCGGGCCGAACCCGTACTATTCGAGGCTCCCCAACTATCTGGCCGGATACTCGAACAGCCGTGAGGACTACCCCTCCGACCAGGTGTTCGCCAACTACCGTATGCTGGGTGGCGGCGACATGGCGGAGGACAAGGTCTACAGGTGCTCGACGCCTTGGGGGCTTTACGGGCGCGGCGAACTAAGCGACGAGTATCTCAGTGAGGTCGGCGTCGAACGTCTGATAGGGATGGATAGGTCGATGGAGGAGATAGCGGACATCGTAAAGAAGAAAGGGGACCTCTACTCGTCCCATCTCTTCCTGGACGGCAAGGTGAGCACCAGGTTCCTGAGCCCCTCCGTCCACTCGCATCCGGAGGAGATAGGTTGGGTGATCGACCGCATATTGGATTCCGATGGTAGCGTCGGCTTATTCTGCAAGCTCGGGAAGGACAGGACCGGAATTTACTGTCTCATACTCCAGGCCCTTGCCGGAGCGACCCTCGAGGAGGCCACGGACGAGTTCATGCTCTCCTTCACCAACTTCTACTGGATCATGAAGGGCACCGATGAGTACGATGCGGTGTACGAGACGAATCTCTTCCGTATTCTGTACCTCTTTCAGCACCCTGAGCTCATAGACAGTATGCTGGACATCGACTGGAGCAAGGCGGAGCTGGTGGACTTCGATCTACAGGAGGTCATCACCGGTTTCCTGATCGATTATATCGGAATCCCCGTGGAGAAGATCGATGCGCTGAAGGCCTGGCTTACCGGGTGATCCGGGCCCGGGTCGTTCTTTCCGGGCCTAAAAAACACCTTGACGGAATGCGGGGGTCCGGGCGACCCCCCTTCCATGTCCACGCAGAGATACGGGTTCGCCCGATGCCGTTAACGGCCATTTTCGCATGCTGGCCGGCGATATTCCGGTCAGCAATCCTCTTTCGGATCGCCGATCCTGTCGGGCTTTCCCTCGTTCATGTAGACGTTGACGATCTTGATGGCGCATACATCCCCGCACATGGAGCAACCCTCGCTCTCCTCGGTGCAGCCTCTCTTCCTGTACCTTCTCGCCTTCTCCTCGTCGATGCAGGTGTCGAACATGGTGGCCCAATCCAGCTTCTTCCTGGCATGCGCCATCCTGGTGTCCCTCTCCATTCCGATCCCTCTCGAGAGGTCCCCGACATGGGCGGCGATCTTGGAGGCTATCACACCCTCCCTCACGTCGTCGACGTCGGGCAGGGAGAGGTGCTCCGCCGGTGTGACATAGCATAGGAAGTCGGCACCGTTCTGGGCCGCTACGGCGCCTCCGATGGCGCCCACGATGTGGTCGTATCCCGGAGCGATGTCCGTGACCAGGGGTCCGAGGACGTAGAACGGGGCGTTGTCGCACAGTCTCTTCTCGAGCTGCATGTTCATCGGTACCTGGTCCAAAGGCACATGCCCGGGCCCTTCCACCATGCTCTGCACACCCGCCTCGCGAGACCTTCTAACCAAATGACCCAGCGTCATCAATTCCGATAGCTGCGCCTGGTCGGACGCATCATCGATGCACCCCGGTCTGAACCCGTCGCCGAGGGACAGGGTGAACTCGTACTTCCTCGCCATCT
>Ga0310696_10002033_pt1 | contig 27769 bp, 22 predicted proteins | sample AusTroGonzalo_MG_4_FD_203885 | JGI IMG/M metagenome (GOLD analysis project Ga0310696, IMG submission 203885) | Bovine rumen microbial communities from tropical cattle in Woodstock, Queensland, Australia - Gonzalo_02 (v2) (version 2) | ecosystem: Host-associated > Mammals > Digestive system >...
TACTTTCGACGACTTCCAGAATATGGATATCCGCGTGGTAACCGTTTTGGCAGCCGAAAAGGTGGCTAAAACCAAGAAACTGCTGAAACTGAAGGTGAATACGGGTGTGGATACTCGCGAGATCATCTCCGGTATCGCTGAATACTACCAACCTGAAGATCTGGTTGGCAAGCAGGTGTTGATGCTCATCAACCTCGCTCCCAAAAACATCAAGGGCGTGGATTCCCACGGTATGGTTTTGATGGCGGAAAATGCCGACGGCAGCCTCTCCATCATGCAACCTCAGAAACACGTTAAAGAGGGTAGCACGGTGAAATAAATTCATAATTCTCAATTCATAATTTGAGAGAAAAATTTCCATGTTGTAGAGACGCGATTAATCGCGTCTCTACGTCTTTTTGGATAACCGGTTTATAGGCAGACAATTGCGTCAAAATCCCAGTAAAATAAGGAGTTTTCAAAGATATAAACAAAAAAATGAGTATGAGAAAATTACGAGGTTACCAACATCAAAATGTTTATAAAACGACGATTTATCCAAATAATGCAAGTTACGATTTGAAATCTGTGTGTATAAAAATTGGATAAATAAAAACTGCACAAAAAATGGGAATTTTGAACACGTTTTTTGAACTTTTCAAGAAGTGAAAAAAAGGGAAACTTATCCACTGACAAAATTTGAAAAGAAAATGTCGGGGATATTTCCCTCCTAGAAATCCGCAAGTTAGAATTAACATTTCCCGGGTTTTATTGTTGATTACTTTTAATAACTCACTTTTCCAAATTTTTCCGATAAAATCTATCAACTTTTCAACACGCTTAATACTCCTAGATAGAATCATTTTTTAATCTTTTATGATAAATAACCTGACGAAAATTGAGTTTTGAAAAGCGACTTATACATTCATCTTTTTTGTATTTTTGCAGCCATTATGGAAAATGAAAAAATGAAGATATACATTGGCTCAGATCATGCTGGAGTTGAGCTGAAAACGCTTGTAAAAGAGCATTTCAGCGATCGTTTTGATTTTGAAGATGCCGGGACCTTTTCAACGGAAAGTGTGGACTATCCCGACTTTGCCCATACAGTGGCGAATAATGTGTTGAACAACAGTCAGTCGCTCGGAATCCTGATTTGCGGAACGGGCAACGGAATGGCCATTACTGCCAACAAGCATGCCGGCATCCGTGCCGCGCTCTGTTGGGCTCCGGAAATCGCAGCATTGGCCAAGCAGCATAACAATGCCAATATCATTGTGTTACCGGCTAGATTTATAGAGACCGAAGCCGCTTTTGCCACTTTACAGTCCTTCTTCGATGCCACTTTCGAAGGAGGAAGACACCAAAGAAGAATCGATAAAATCAATATTTGAGATGAACCCACCGTTTTTAGACCAGAATTTCGAAAGCATCAGAAAGAAAGCATACGCCCTCCGTCATAACTATTTTGACGATATGGATAAGTATTTGCTCAATTTTGAGGCTGCTTTGACGAGGAAAGGTCTTGATGTTCTGTGGATTAAGGATAAAAGCTCGCTTGTTGAGTCGGTGAAGGGATTGGTGGAAAACCATTCCGTCCGCCGTCTCTGTTTCGATACCAAGATTGCTTTCGAACCTTTCTTCCAGAACCGAGTGGAATTGGTTCCGCCCGAACAAGCGGAGAACTCATCCGACGATATGGATCTTCTTGTTGTGGATGCCGACTTTGCGGTTTGTGACAGCGGATCCCTCGTTTTCATGGATCGGAAGTCGGGTTGCTGCTTCAACAAAATGAAAAACTTGGCGGTCATTGTGGATATAGACCAGATGATTGCCCATCAGCAGGATCTCTCTTTCTTCATTGCACTCAAATATTGGGCGAAAGAGGTGAAAATGCCTCATGATGTGAAAGTGGTGCAAAGCAAGCTGAACTATGTGTTGCCTTCCAACCTCTCTTATCTTTCAGAACAGATGTTCTCCCAAGAGGAGATGAAGGTTACAGTTATTTTGTATCTCAATGATATTGAGGATATTATATCGTCTGATTTGCTCAAAGAGTCTCTCTATTGCATCAAATGCGGACGTTGTATGGATGTTTGTCCCGTGGCTTCTGGCCACGATGGCATCTCGCCCATTGATTTAGTGAAATTGAACAGTCTGGACAAATACAATCAGTCACAACACCTCTTTTCACACACCACCCTTTGCGGTGCATGTGAATCTGTATGTCCTGTGAACATCCCATTGATTAAGCTCATGCTTTCAGAGATGCAGGCTTCCAATATGGTGGTTAAACCCTCCCGCTCAAAGCAGCTCTATTCACTCTTCTCTAAACGCAGTAAATTGAACAAAGCCAATAATTCATTCTTCCGATTCTTCTTTTTGAAACGCTTTTTCGGTCGCAATAAGAGTCTGAACCGTTATTTCTCTAATCAATCAGCTGATTTTTTCAACGTTACTTATCAACCCCCTTACGAAGACAACCCCAATGAGCTCATCAAAGATTCAGATTTTGAATGATAAAATCAGGCATTTTCTCAAGAAGTACTACCTGAACAAACTCTACAAAGGAATCGTTTTCTTTGTCATTATCTTATTGGCCACTTTCATCGCATTTTCGTTGTTTGAGTACTTCTCTTATTCTAACACGGTGGTGCGTTCCATCTTGTTCTATTCGTTCATTGCTTTGGCTGCTGGCATAGGTATAGCCTACTTGATTATCCCGGCATTGAAGATTGCTGGATTGGGTAAGCAGCTGACAAACGAGGAAGTTGCGAAAATCATTGGCGACCATTTCGATCAGATTGATGACAAACTGTTGAATCTGTTTGAGTTACAACAGCAGATGGAGCGTGGTGACTATGTGAGTTACGACTTGCTTTCCGCTGCTATTGACAGTAAGATAGACTCTTTCAAGGCTTATTCTTTCGTACAGGCGATTCCGGTGCAGAAAACAAAGCGTTTTGCTTTGTGGATGCTGCTTCCTATCGCTATTTTCCTGTTGTTGTTCTCTATTAAGAAAGAGCTCTTTACCGAACCTACCAAGCGAATTGTCCATTACTCTGAAGTCTATGAAAAACCTGCGCCTTACAGTTTTGTGGTGACGAACAAGTCGATGCAGGCTTTCCAATATGAGGATTTCACGGTGAATGTGAAGGTGGAAGGCAGTGAAGTTCCGGATGAAGTCTATATCAAGTACAAAAACCGCAATTACAAGTGTCAGAAGAATGCCAATTCTGAATTCTCCTACACTTTCACTAATCTTCAGCAAAATACTGAATTTCAGATTAATACTGATGAAGTAACATCTACTGTTTATCAGATTGATGTGTTGCCGAAACCAGTGATGTTAGGTTTCAACATTTCGCTTCATTATCCTTCCTATCTCAACAAACCTGACGAGGTATTGGAAAATGTGAGCAATGTCACTGTTCCTGAAGGTACGGTGATTACCTGGAATTTCATTACCCGTAATTCCGAGAATCTGATTTTGATGGTGGATGATAATAAGAAGGTAATTTCCTCAGATAAAGACAATTATCTGGTGAATGTGACGGCTAGGAACTCGTTTACCTATTCTATTTTGAACCAGAATAAATACATGACGGGCAAGGATACATTAACGGATGAAGTAACGGTCATAAAAGACATGTATCCTGATATTTATGTCCAATCACAACAAGATTCTTCCTATCATGACCGAATCTATTTCAAGGGAAATATCAAGGACGATTACGGATTCTCAAAGCTGCAGTTTGTATATAGTAAGTTGGATAAGGATGGCAAGGTGCTGACTTCGCATGTGAATGTTCCCATCAAGATTCAAAACAACGTCACGATTCAGGATTTCTACTACTATTTTGATCAAAACATGTTCCAACTCAATCCTGGAGAACAGTTGGAATATTACTTCCAAGTTTTTGATAATGATGGTGTTAATGGTGCTAAGTCCACAAAATCCTCAGTACAGTCATATAAAGTCCGTACCATGGATGAGATTGAGAATGACCTTACGAAATCTGAGGAGCAAGCAAAATCTGATTATTCCGATTTGTTGAAGGAATCCAGTGATTTGGCCAAGGAAATAGAGAAAATGCAGCAAAAACTGCGTCAAGAAAAAGATCTTTCATGGCAAGACAAGAAGAATTTGGAGAAATTGATGAAAGATTATCAGAAGCTGCAAGACCAAATCAATGAACTGAAACAGAAGCAGCAAAATCATAATCAAGTCGAAAATCAGTATAAGAATTTCGATGAGGATATTCTGAAAAAGCAGAAAGAACTGGAGAAGCGGATGGATGAGATTCTTTCAGATGAGATGAAGAAGATGATGCAGGAGCTTCAACAGATGATGCAGCAGAATATGAATAAAGACCAGCTTCAGCAACAGATGGAGAAGATGAAGCTTTCCACTAAGGATATTAATGAGTCTTTGGATCAGCAATTGCAGCTCTATAAGCAATTGGAGGTGGAGAAGAAGCTGAATGAAGCGGTTCAGAATATGCATAATTTGGCTGATGAGCTGCGTAAAAATGCTGAAAAGACAGAAAACAAGCAAACTTCCAAAGAATCCTTACAGAAAAATCAGCAGGATTTGCAGAAGAAATATGACGATTTGAAGAAGGATATCGAAGATATGAAAAAGCTCAATAATGAGCTTGAGGATCCTACTGAATTCAAAGATAATCAAGAACTGCAGAAGGATGCTGACCAACAAATGCAACAAAGCAAGCAGAATTTGGATAAAAACAACCGTTCAAAATCTGCTGATAATCAGAAAAAAGCTGCCGATGATTTAGATCAGATGGCTGAACAGATGGAGCAGGATTTCAATGAAAGCGAGTTGGAGAGCATCACTGAGGATATTGCTACTTTACGTCAAATTCTGGACAATTTGATGAAGGTTTCCTTCGATCAAGAAGATATTATGAAGAGAGCTCAGAAGATGTCTCCTAATTCCTCTTTGCTTTCCGATGTGATGAAAAAGCAGTTTGAGGTGAAGCAAAACATGAAGCATATTGAGGATTCTTTGAATGCTTTGGCTCGTCGTCAAACGGCTGTGAAACCCTTTATTCAAAAGGAGGTTTCGAAAATTCAGAATAATATTGAATCCACCCAATCGGAATTACAAAACCGTAGGGTCACTAATGCTTCGAAAAACCAGCAATTTTCTCTTACATCCATGAATAATTTGGCATTGATGTTGATGGAATCTATGAAAGATATGCAACAGCAACAGCAGAAATGCCAGTCTAAATGCAAAAAAGCGGGTAATGGTTCTTGTAATAAACCTGGTGGCAAGGGAAAACCCAAAAAGACTTCTGCGCGCGAACTCCAACAACAACTGAACCGTCAGATGGAAGCTATGAAGAAGTCTATGGATCAGCAGGCTAAGCAAGGTCAATCAGGCAAACCTCAAAACATGAGTGAGCAATTTGCCAAGATGGCAGCTCAGCAGGAGGCTATTCGTAAGATGTTGCAGGATTATCAATCGGAGTTGAAGAATCAGAATGGAGTAGGGGACAAATCTTTGGATAAGATTATCGAAGATATGCAAAAGACGGAGAAAGAACTTGTGAATCGTCAGATTACCCAGCAAACTATAAACAGACAGAAGGATATTACCACACGTTTGTTGCAAAGCGAACGTGCCGATATGGAGCGTGAAAAGGACGATCAGCGTAAATCCAACGAAGCTCGTCAAACACCCAATTTGAATCCGCCGAAAGAGTGGAATTTTGACAAAGAACAGAAGCAGCAGAACGAGATGTTGCGTTCGGTTCCTGCCAATCTGAATTATTATTATAAGTCAAAGGCAAACAACTATTTTTATAACATCGATTAAACCCAAGGCTATGATTGAAGTATCACTTACAGAATTAAACAGAAGCAATTTTTACGAAAAAACGCTTCAAACGATTGAGCAGATCTGTGATGATTATGCCATTGAGAAAGATTTTGGAACTCTTTCGATGGCCAATCAGATGGTTTGTGATTATTTGGAAAACAACCAGAGTGCTTTCATGGTGGATTTCTACTGCCAAATAGAGAGCGATGGTGTCACGTTCCAATATGCTATGCAGAACGGAACCTTCGAACCATTGTCACAGAATGCCAATGGCGATAACACCGCTTTGTTCGTGTTGCAGTCATTAGCCGACGAGGTTTCCTTTTCGACTGGTTATGATACACTTATCACAACTTTTCACGTGAAAACCCAAACGGACATCCAGCGCCAGTTTGTACAACAAAAAGTTCGTTCTCACATCTTCAATTCATAAATGAGGAGACTGTTACTTTTTTGCTGTTCCCTTTTGTGGTGCTTTACGCTCACTGCTCAATCGAGTAGAGTGCTATTCTTAGGGAATAGTTACACTTACGTCAATAATTTGCCGGAGATGGTGAAAAATTGCTATCAATCAGCTGGCAATGATGTGATGGTGAATATGTCCGCTTCAGGTGGAATGACTTTGCAGCAACATTGTAATTTTTCTTTGGGATTTATCATGTCTGGCGATTATGACATTGTTGTTTTGCAAGAGCAAAGTCAGTTACCTTCTTTTCCGGAGGACCAGTTTATGCAAGAGTCTTATCCCTACGCGCAGCAATTGTGTGATCTTATTCACCTATATAATCCGGATGCGAAGATTTACTTCTATATGACTTGGGGTCGTAAAAACGGGGATGCTCAAAACTGTCCCTATTTCCCGCCATTGTGTACCTACGAGGGTATGGACAGTCTTTTGTATGCCCGTTATATGATGATGGCGCAAGATAATCAGGCTTGTGTTTCTCCAGTGGGTGCCGTTTGGCACTATATTCGCGACCACTATCCTGATTTGGAGTTGTATCAATCAGATGAGAGCCATCCTTCCTACTTTGGTTCATACGTAGCTGCTTGCTGCTTTTATGCCTCTTTATCCGGCCAAAATCCGTGCGATATTCAGTGGAATGGTACATTGACTGCTACGGAAGCAAATATCGCGAAATTGGCCGCAAAAACGGTGGTTTTCGACTCTTTGTCCAAGTGGTGCTTTGAAGAGAATCCCATTGTGGAGGATTCCACTGGCATAACTACATTTTCAGCTGCCCATCCCACTATTGAAATCTATCCAAATCCAGCTTCCCAGAGTATCTATATCAAATCTGAAAAACCTCTTGAGGATGTTATTTTGGAGATATACGATTTGGAAGGAAGAGAGATTGGGCGCTATGACCACTTTAATGCTGAATCTTTTGATGTCTCTTCATTGAAAAACGGACTTTATATTTTAAAGATTCACGCAACAAACTATAGTTACCAGACACGATTTTCCGTTATTCATTAAGCATGATTACTTTCGAATATATTGCAGATTCCTCTTTCAAACCCACCTCACAACATAAGGTGTGGTTGCATCAGGTGATTCGTCACGAAGGTAAAATCCCTGGTGACATTTCGTATATCTTCTGCGACGATGACTATATGATTGAACAGAATATTGCCTTCCTGAATCACGATACCTATACCGACATTATCACCTTCGATGAATGTATGGGCGACATTGTGGCTGGCAGTATTTTGATCAGTCTCGACCGCGTGAAAGAGAACGCCAAACTCTTCAACAAATCTTTCGAGAATGAGTTCCTGCGCGTGTTGGTACATGGCACTTTGCACCTCTGCGGATACAAAGACAAGACGGATGAAGAGGCTAAAACCATGCGTCGCAAAGAGGATGAATCATTGGCGTTATTAACGGAATAAAATTTGTAACCATTTTTGAATCAAAATTTTACACAAGGTTTTCACGTGAAAAGATGGAGAATAATTACGATATAATTGTGGTAGGTGCCGGACATGCCGGATGTGAGGCCGCCGTGGCTCCCGCCCAGATGGGTCACCAGGTGTTGCTCATCACCATGAACCTTGCACTCGTGGCTCAGATGTCCTGCAATCCCGCCATCGGAGGTATTGCCAAGGGGCAGATCGTTCGTGAGATTGATGCCTTGGGCGGAATGACAGGCGTGGTGACAGACCATACCATGATACAGTTCCGGATGCTGAACCGTTCTAAGGGTCCTGCTATGTGGAGCCCGCGTGCCCAATGCGACAAAACAGCATTCTCCATCTACTGGCGTCGCGTACTTGAAAAAACACCGAATCTGCATCTACGTCAAGACACCGTGACCGAATTGGTGTTGGAAAATGATGCAGTGGTGGGTGTCAAGACACAACTCGGGAAGACCATATTTGCCAAGAAGGTAATCCTGACTAACGGTACTTTCCTGAACGGCAAAATCCATGTCGGGGAGGTGAACTTTTCCGGTGGTAGAATAGGGGAGGGCGCCTCCTTTGTGTTGTCTGACCAACTGAAGTCGCTTGGCATCCGAACCCAAAAACTGAAGACCGGAACCCCTGTCCGTATTGATGGCCGTACAGTCGATTTTTCCAAAATGGAGGAGCAACCCGGAGAAGAGAATCCCGGACGTTTCTCGTTCACCAACACCCCGCCGCTACATCATCAGCTCAGCTGTTGGATTACCTACACCAACGAAGAGGTGCATCATGTTTTGGAAAAAGGTTTTGAAAAGTCGCCCATGTTCCAAGGACGCATCCAAGGAGTTGGACCTCGCTACTGTCCCTCCATCGAGGATAAGATAGTCCGTTTTTCCGACCGCACCCGTCACCAACTTTTCCTGGAGCCGGAAGGTCGTCATACCAACGAGTATTACCTGAACGGTTTCTCCTCTTCGCTCCCGGAAGAGATTCAAGAGGAGGCGCTGCATCTGATTCCTGGATTGGAGAAGGCAGAGATTTACCGTCCTGGCTATGCCATCGAATACGACTATTTCGATCCGATGCAACTGCACTACACGTTGGAGTCAAGAGTGGTTCGCAATCTCTATCTCGCCGGTCAGGTTAATGGTACCACAGGATACGAGGAGGCCGCTTGTCAAGGATTGATGGCAGGCATCAACGCGCATCTGGCGCTTACCCAGAAAGAGCCGTTGATTCTCTCCCGCTCCCAAGCCTACATCGGTGTGCTGATCGACGACTTGGTATCCAAGGGCGTTCAGGATCCCTACCGGATGTTTACCTCGCGTGCGGAATATCGCATTCTGCTTCGTCAGGACAACGCAGACCAGCGCCTCACCCCGATAGGTCGCCAACTCGGTTTGATCGATAATGATCATTACGTTGACTTCCTGAACAAGTATGAAATCCAACATCAGATTTCGGATTACTTACGTCAACATACGACCCATTATCAAACGCTTAACGAGATGTTGGAAAAGCGTGAGACTTCACCTTTGACGCAAAATGTGAAGCTGGAAACCGTGCTGCTGAGACCGCAAATCTCCATTCAAGATTTGATAGATTACGATCTGGATTTCGCTCGTTTCTTGCAACAGATTGGAGCCGATTCAGAACAGATCACTAATGCGGAAACCGAAATCAAATACAGTAGCTATATCCAAAAAGAGGAGGAGTTGGTAAAGCATCTCTCCAATCTCGACAGCATCAAATTGCCGGAGGATTTGGACTACCAAAATATCCAATCGCTTTCGAAGGAGGCCCGCGAAAAACTTTCAAAGTTGCGTCCCGTGAATTTAGGTCAGGCCTCGCGTATAAGTGGAGTGAGCCCGGCGGATATCACTGCACTGATGATTGTCCTCAGAACTTAGTTTAAGGTTTAAGGTTTAGGAGTGATTGGGCTATAAGGTTATCAATATTGATATGTAAATATTTGATAATTAATAATTTATATTATATATGGTCTTATTTGACCATAATTATTAAAATAGGACAAACGTGTCCTATTTTTTATTTTAGTCTCAATTTGGCGATATTTTAAAAATATATACTGATAATCAAACACTTATATTCTGTTTTTTCTTGAAGCAATATTTTTTTTCTGAGAAATCTGCTTTTAATTAAAAAATGCGTAATTTTGCAGTTCATCTTTATCGAAATTTGAGACATAAAAATTTTAACAATAATCAATATCAAAAGTACATTATGGAATTAAAAGGATCACAAACTGAAAAAAATCTGAAGACCGCTTTCGCAGGCGAGTCTGAAGCACGCAACAAATATTCTTACTACGCTTCCAAAGCCAAGAAGGATGGTTACAACCAAATTGCTGCTATCTTCGAGGAGACGGCTGCCAATGAAAAAGAACATGCCAAAATCTGGTTCAAACTGTTGCACGACGGCAAGGTTCCGGATACTGTCACCAATCTGAAAGATGCTGCTGCCGGTGAAAACTACGAATGGACCGATATGTACGCAGGTTTCGCTAAAACCGCTAAGGAAGAGGGTTTCGACCACATTGCCGAGCTGTTCGCTATGGTGGGTGAAATCGAAAAACACCACGAAGAGCGTTATAGAAAACTGTTAGCCAACATCGAAGGCGGTCTCGTCTTCTCTCGCGACAACGACATGATTTGGCAATGTAGCAACTGTGGCCATATCGTCATCGGCAAAAAGGCTCCGGATGTTTGCCCCGTTTGCGACCATCCGCAGTCCTATTTCCAAATCAAAGCTGAAAATTTCTAATCTTAATTCATTAATAATCAACAACAAACAATCAAAATTATGAAGAAAAAATTCGTTTGCACCGTGTGCGGTTATGTACACGAAGGAGATACTCCCCCCGAAAGATGTCCTCAATGTAAGCAACCTGCTGAAAAGTTCAAAGAAGTGGTAGAAGATGGTGCTTTATCCTTCGTTACTGAGCACGTTCTCGGCGTGGCCAAGGACAGCGATGAAGAGATGATTAAAGACCTCAATGCACATTTCATGGCTGAAGCTACCGAAGTGGGCATGTATTTGGCTATGAGCCGTCAGGCAGACCGCGAGGGTTATCCTGAAGTGTCTGAGGCATTCAGACGCTATGCCTTCGAGGAGGCCGAGCATTGCGCCAAATTTGCCGAGTTACTCGGTGAGGTGGTCTGGGATACCAAAACCAACCTGGAGAAGCGTATGATGGCCGAAAGCGGCGCTTGTGCGGATAAAATGCGCATCGCTAAGCGCGCCAAAGATATGAACTGGGATGCCATCCATGACACCGTTCACGAAATGGCCAAGGATGAAGCCCGCCACGGACAAGGTTTCGAGGGTCTCTTCAACCGTTATTTCAAGAAATAATCCGTAAAGACATTTCTTGAAACGCATCTACAACAAAAAGACGGAATCATACTGAATGGTTCCGTCTTTTTTTATGCTGTAATTGGCAAAAACTCTTTATGTAACGATTAGAAATCGGTGCAGATGGAGAACATGAACACGCCCTTCTTGTTGGCAATTTTCCAATCTTCGACGCCCCATGCGTAATCGAAACGCAGGAAATAGCCGAAAACGGAGATACGTGCACCAATACCAAAGCCGCCAACCCAGGGATCCACCTGCCGCTTCACCTCCGCGTGAATCGGACCGCTGTCGATGTATCGAGTGTAGAGGCAGTTGTTTTCGGAGTAGGGAGTGAATCCGGTCCATGCCGTTCCAACATCACCGAACAGATTCAGCTGCAAGGAGTTGAGCAGATTCCATCCGACTCTATGTCCGACAATCAGTTGAACGACAGGTACTCGTAACTCCCCGTTGAAAACAATGAATGATGTGCCGTTGCGGATATTTTGCGTAAATCCGCGCATATTAGTGGCAAGGGTCTGATAAGCATAGTTTTTGGTTAGATCCACCATCATGTCGCGGTTGAATTTGGCACCGATCCAAGAATCGACACCGCCCATGTAATAGACCAGTCGCGCTGAACCGGTATTGGTACTTCCGGCCAAACGCAGCGCAAGGGTCATATTGCGGTAAATCTTGAAGGAGTGCCGCGCGTCAAAACCGACGACAAACAAATTAAGAGTCTCTCTTTCAAGACGTTGTTCGTATTCGGCAAAGAGTTTCAGCTTGGTTCCGCGCCATAGATTAGTGTACAACTCCTTTGACGAATCAAAAATGTACTCCAGTTTTGCGCCCGCCCATACGTGATGTTCATTGGGCATCTGCAACGTTTGGTCGTTCAGCGCTGTCACTACGTTGGTTTCGTAACGCCCTTTCAAGGTCAGCCTCATGCTGTTGGTCTTGTTAAACGGGAATTTCAACGTATAGAAGAGGTTGTTGGAACTCTGTCGGTACACGTAATTTCCTACCTGTGAGGTGATGGACTGCCTATGCAACGTAATCTGTCGATCCAGTCGCTGCGAGAGGTTTTCATAGCTGAACAAAAACTCGTAACTACTTAAGTTCAAGCCGATTCTGAAACCACCCGTAATTCGGTAGTCTTCAAATAAGTCATTGATACCCAACATGAACAGAGCATTGAACCCAGTGTTGAGATAAATGGGATTGGTTCCGCCTTCAAATTGCTGATAGGATGTGTTCAGGAAGCTGAAGTCGGCTTGCGTAATCACTTGGTCGATAGAATATTGCACCCGATAAGGCAGGCCCACCGGAATGGGGAAACTATTTTTGGTTTTATCCGACGTGTAGGTTGTGTCGCTGTAGAAATTGTCCGTTTCCTCCTCATTGGTTTTTGCTGCCCCAGAGACGACAAATCCGTGTTCCTGTTCCCCGACTTCGGCTTTAACACTGTCTTCAATATCTTGTTTTTCAGTTTGTTGTATCATATCTTCCAACACTTTCTTGTGGAAGTCGGAGGGTTCAATAGTGGGATGGTACAGGTTGTGAAATTCCGTGAACCAGATGTGCTTGTACTTCTCCATCAGCGAGATGTCTGCGATGGTGTTCGTGACGGGATTGTAAGCCTGCTCCAGGATGTTGTAAGCGCGGTCGGTCAGCGGATTTTTGGTAGCGTAGTACATATAATGCACCGCTGTGTCGATACGGCTAATGGAGCTGTCGAAAACGGCCTCGTAGCGGTTCACCACACCGCTTTCATCGCTCAGGAAGAGCAGTCGCTGGTCGCCGGCGGGCTGCAGTCCAAACTCATTGGCGTATGGCGAATCGGTGACGCGCAACAACGTAGAATCCTTGGCCTTGAGATTAAACTGGAACAGATTGTATTTTCGGTCGCGAGAGGCGTCCAGGAAGTTGTCTTTTAGCAAAATGGAATCCACAGGACGATTGGAGGCAAACGCAATCTGCTGCGGATTCATATAGACAGGATTGTAGTCATCGTAGAAGTCGTTGGTGATGTTTTGGTAAGATTTTGCCGCAAAACTGTAGAGGAAAATATCGGATTGCCCGTTTTTGAATCCGGAAAAGAGCATCATCTTACTGTCGGGAGCATAGCACCATGAGGTGATTTTCTCCACATCCACGAGGAATTTATTACCCCATCGACGTTTCTCCAAATCGTAGGGCTGATAGAGGCAATCGCCTTTGTATTCGTAAGTTATACCCAGAATCTCGCTTGAAGGGTGCCAAGCGATGAGCGGGAAACTGAGGTCGGGGTTGTCTTCCGTCTTTTGGTATTTTTTGAGGATGCACTTGGGATGTTTCCATTCGGCACGTTTCAGCCAGACACGAACCTGCCCGGCCTCGTTCGTCACGTAGGCGTATTTCTCACCATCTGGGGAGAAGCAGAAGCGGGCATAATCGCGCTTTTTGTTGGGTTTTTGGAGGATTTCATCGCCCGCCGGCATCTGTTTCGACATGTCGGGGTGGAACATGACGACGTAATACTTGTACCATCGCGAAGTCAGCGTATTGAACGGCGTCATAGTGGCACGCTCCAAACCCCCTTTGATGGTTTTGCTCGAGCGGGTGTAATAGAGCACTTTCGGGATGATTTGTTCGCCGTAAATTTCCACGATATACTTCCAGAAGGAGTGTCCGGCGTAAGTAGCTTCCACGGGGGAGAGTTCATCCATACGGGTGTAGCTGTCTGTGAGAATGCCGTTTTTGACGTGCGTTTCCACATCGCTGTTCCAGTGTTCGCCGAAATAAGAGGATAAACCGCTGTAAAACCAGCTCGGCACGTTCATTAGGTAGTCAGCGGAAATATTGGAGCCTACTGTCGCGCCTTGCACCATCCAGTGGGCATAGACATTCATGAGGCCGCCACGGATCATGCGGTCCAAATGCGCCCGGTTGCCATCGAAATAGATGTAGATTTTCGTGCCGTAGATGTTTGTTACGCCGCCCTGATTGTAGAAATCTTCGTAATCGTAAGCGAAATTCGACTCGCGGAAATCGGCTTGCGTGTTATAAACGATGATTTGTACCTTTTTCTTGGAGGTGTAGTTTAGCAGCTGCTCAATTTCCGACACGATTTCGGGCGTGCGGTAGAAAACGTACTGCGCCAACGCCCGGCCGGTAGGGTAGTAATAGACATCGTATTGCTCCGCCCGCAGATACTGCCAGTTAAAGTTCTGATGCTGAACGCGGTTCTTCCCAAACGTGAGCTGTGACCCGTTGTAGAATTGTGCGTGTCCTGAAGCCAGGAAAAGAGACAAAAAGACCCAAACCGCCACGATTTTGCGTGACAGCATGTTCCTATTACGTATCTTATTTCCTAACCTCATAAACCTTAACCTCTAAACCTTAAACTTTTTCAAAATATTGTCAATAAAGGCTCTTTTTTCCGCCAATAACGTCTCCGTGCGGGCCTCCATGATGAGGCGCAGGTAGGGTTCGGTATTGGAAGGGCGGATGTTGAACCACCAGTCGGCAAATTCCACGCGGTAACCGTCGAAATCGAGTACTTTTTCGGGAGTTTCTTGCTCGATACAGGCTGATTTTACCGCCTCCATGGCCGCTTTTTTCTCTTCTATTGTGAAGTTCAGCTCTCCTGAGTTGGCATATCGTTTGATACGCGCAATCAGCTGAGACACAGATATTCCGCGCTCTTTCATTTGGGAGAAGACGCGCAGGGCCACTTGGGCGGCGATCATAGCGGAGTCGGAATAGAAAAAGTCACGGAAATAATAGTGTCCGGCATATTCCCCACCAAACGCACCATCGATTTCCCGCAATTTCATAGCGGCATAGGCACGCCCCACGCGCCAGATGTACATTTCGCGGCCCATCTTCTCTAAATATTCCGCCACCGATTTGGAGGTTCTAATATCTTGAATGACAAGTCCTTGAATATTCTTTTCTTCGATAAAGTAGTGTCCCAACACCGCAATCATCAAATCGGGGGAGATGAAGTCGCCATTCTCGTCCACAAACATTACCCGGTCGGCGTCTCCGTCGAAAATAACCCCGATGTCGGCATGGGTTTCGCGCACCCTATGTTGCAGTGCAACAATGTTCTCTGCCTCCAACGGGTTTGCTTCGTGATTCGGGAACATACCATCCAGTGTGTCAAAGAGATAACAGGGCTTGTCGCCAAAGATCTCCTTCACCAAAATGGAGGCCATTCCATTCGAGCAGTCCATCACAATATTCAGATTATCAGGCGAATAGTGGTACTGCGACTGGAATTCGAGATACTCTTTGCGCACTGGGTAGTCAATGACTTTCCCTTTTGGAGCGGTGATAACAACCTCCTCGTGCAACACTTTCTTCTCTAATTCGCCCAGTCCAGTGTCGAAGCCTACGGGTAGCGCATCCGTGCGAGAAACCTTTAACCCATTGTATTCCTTAGGGTTATGCGATGCTGTAATCATCACCGAAGCGTCGAAATGGTGCTTGGCGGTGAAAAAGTAGACCATTGGTGTAGTGGTCAGCCCCATGTCATAGACATCGGCGCCGGCATTGGTAATGCCACGCGACAAAGCCTCGAATATCTCCTCCGAAGTTACCCTCATATCCCTACCAATCAACACTTTATCAGCCTTCAGCAGCGATGGAAGAAAGAAGCCGAACTTGTAGATCGTCTCCAAATCGAAATCCTTGCCATAGATTCCGCGAAAATCGTATGCTTTAAATGCGCCCATAGTTTTCCAAATTGGGTGCAAAAATACGATTTACATTAATATATATAGAGCAAAAAATGAGAATATGTGAATGACGTTTTTGTACTCATTTCCCGATTTTCTGCGAAAATTTTTCGATTTTTTATACGAAAAAATCATATCATTATCGTAATATACTGATTATCAATGAAAAAAATTTTTCAAAAAAGAGTTCATCGTATTGTAAAGTGTATTACTTTTGCGGTGTCTTAGTTCACTAATACAGTAACAATTTAAAATATAAACGAGATGATACAATTAGACAATGTACAATTCGGATATGTGAAGACGCGCCCGCTCTTCAATGGCGTGACTTTGCATTTGGAGCAGGGGCACCTCTATGGTTTGCTTGGACGCAATGGCGCGGGCAAGAGCACCCTGCTGAAAATCATGACCGGAGTTCTCTTCCCGCAGTCGGGTGAGGTACTCTTGGATGGACAACCTTCCTACAAACGTACAACTAAACAGTTGCAAGACGTATATTTCCTGCAAGAGGAAATATACGTTCCGCATCTGAAAATCAGCCAGTTTGAGAAGGCATTCGCACCGTTCTACCCGAACTTCAGTCATGACCAGTTCATAGAATATCTCCGTGAATTCGAGATGGACAATATGCCCGGCTTCATCGACAAATTCTCACACGGACAGAAAAAGAAAGTAATGATCGCCTTCGCGTTGGCTACCAACGTGCCGCTGCTCATCATGGACGAGCCCACTAACGGCCTCGACATCCCTTCCAAGAGTATCTTCCGCAAAATCATGGCCTCCTATGCCGACGAGCAGAAAACCGTGCTCATTTCTACACACCAGGTGCGCGACCTGCACAGCCTCATAGACGCGGTCTCCATCATCGATAACGGTCGCATGATCCTCAACGCTCCCGCGGATGTGATCACCGACAAGCTGCTGTTTGATATTGACAATGAGAAAGCACAAGACGGAAAGGTATTCTACACCGAGGAGACGCCGCGCGGCATCTATCAGGTGAAAGAAAACCTCAACCACGTAGATTCCGCCCTCGACCTCGAGTTGCTGTTCAACGCCGCTGTCCAAAACAAGAAAGAATTCACAGAATTATTTCAATAACCTTAAAATCAGAAGATTATGAAAAAATACACGAATAAAATACTGTTAGTCACATTCATTGTTGTGATACTGGTTACCATCATCGGCATCACCGTCGAATTTCAAAGAGGGGTGCGCAACGGATCCATACAAAAAGCGGATATAGAGGTCAGGGAAGAATATTCCGAACTTCCTGATTCCACAAATATCGTGATTAACGAAACGACATTGGAATCGGATTCCGTAGAATAAATAATTATTCACCTTAAAAATCGTAAAATTATGAATATCAATAATATAATCAAGCTTTTGAAGGTCTATTTCACTGCCAATTGGAGAAAGGACCTCTATGAATTCCTGATCATGATAGCCATTATGATCTTCTGTATGGTCACTGGAGGTAGTTTTTCACTGGCCTTCTTTGTTGCGTACATTTTGATTTGCATCTATCCGTCGCGGGTATTTAAAAACCTCTATCAATCCTCATCGCGGATGATGTACCTGACCCTTCCCGCCACCAATGAGGAAAAGGTGACCACCGGCGTCGCATTGGTCAACGTATATTATATGCTCGTCATTTTTGTGGCTTTAACGCTCGGATTTATAATTGGTTATGGTGCGGAAATGATGTTTTATGGCGGTCATGGAATGCTCTCGAACATTGGCTTTGGTGAATCGTTTTCATCATTTATGAAGAACATGATCTCCGTAGATTCATTGCTGACGCTTTATACTGTACTTTCCGCTTTCTTCTTTGGGGCTATTTACTTCAAAAAACGCTCATTTGGATCTACTTTTGGTGTGATGGTGTGCCTCGGTTTTATCATGTCCATCGTCTTAATGCTGACCATACAATTGAATGCAATGGCCGCTTTCTCAACCACCTCATGGCTGCCGTATCCTTTGTTTGATGCCTCTTTTGACTTTGGTTTTTCAGAAAAAACGGGTAAGGTGATGAGTTATGTATTTACTTGCCTGACTATTGTCTATTTCTACGCGATGAGTTTTCTGAGAATGAGAGAAACGGAGGCATAATATGGATTTCAAGAGCACACAAACCATATACCGGCAGATCGAGCATTGGGTATATGAGCAGATTCTGTCGGGTGTGTGGCAGCCGGGCGAGCGGGCAAAATCTGTGCGCGAGTTAGCCGTTGCCTTCGAAGTGAACCCGAATACCGTCATGCGTTCCTACGAACATCTTCAGAACCAAGAGATTATCACCAACAAACGCGGTATAGGCTTTTTCATTAACGAAGACGCTGTCGACAAAATCCGCGCTCTCCGCAAAAAAGAGTTCCTCGAAGAGGAGGCGCCGGAGTTTTTGAAGAATATGAAACTGTTGGGGATAACGATGGAGGAGATAGTGGAAATGGCGAAATAGTTAGTAATTAGCAGTTAGTAGTTAGCAGTTATGGCGAAAAGGAAGAAATGTTGAAATTATGTATTTTTGCAGGTTGTTACGTAAAAGCGAATGTTAACGAATTACGATATTCAACTGCTAACTGCTAATTGTTATTGTCAATATTAAAGTAAAATAATATGAAAAGAATCATTTTGACAACTATCGTCTTCTGCGCCTTCCTCGGTATTGCCAACGCGCAGAATTCTTACTGGGTGTTCTTCACCGACAAACAGAACACCACGTTTGATCCGTATCAATACTTTGATACTAAGGCCATTGAGCGTTACGCTGTGAATGGCGCGGACCTCTATGACATTACCAACTATCCCGTGAATGGCGAATACGCATCAGCGGTGGAGAACGCTTCAGAGGAGCTGATCGGCACCTCACGGTGGCTCAACGCTGCGGGCGTGATGGCCACGGAAGAACAGATAGCCGTCATCCGTCAGTTTCCGTTTGTGGCAGGCATCCAGCTGATTGCTAGCAATATGGAAATCGTTTCGGAGCCTGAATCAAAATTAGAAGAGGAAGTTTGGGCGAAGAATTATAGTGACCAAATCGATATCCATCAGGGTGAGCAGTTCAAGCAGCACAACATCACGGGCAAAGGCGTGCGCATCGCTGTGTTTGACGCCGGTTTCCCAGATGTGAACACGCACCCTGCATTCAAGCACATGCGGGATAACAACCAGATTATCAAGACCTGGAACTTCGCGAAAAAGAAAGAGAATGTCTATTTGGCCAATTCGCATGGTCGCATGGTGCTGAGCTGTATCGGTGGTAAAATCAACGATACCACGTGTTTGGGTATGGCTCCTGACGCGCAATATCTGTTGGCGCGCACCGAAATCAATACCGAACCATTGAAAGAGGAGGTTTGGTGGGTGCAGGCTCTCGAATGGGCCGACCAGAACGGTGCCGACATCGTGAACAGCTCCCTCGGTTACGGCAAACAACGTTACCAAGTGAAGCAGATGAACGGTACTTCCATGGTGGCACGGGCTGCCAATACCGCCGCTCGCAAGGGCATTTTGGTCTGCAACGCCATGGGCAACGAGGGTGACGACAAAGAGTGGAAGATGCTTATCACGCCTGCCGATGCCGACAGCATCCTATCCGTGGGCGGTGTCTATTCTATCAACCAACTCACCGATTTCAGCTCGTTCGGACCGACAGCCGACGGTCGTATGAAACCCAATGTGGTGGCCATGGGTCACTGCTGGGTGGCCGGCGAAAAGGGTAATTTCACCCAAGCTTACGGTACCTCCTTCTCCTCCCCGATGACAGCCGGTTTCGCCGCCTGCGTGAAGCAATTGCATCCCGAATACACCGCTTGGCAGCTGAAGACCGAAATCGAGAAATCCGGTAACCACTATCCCTATTTCGACTATGCATACGGTTACGGCGTGCCGCAAGCTGGCTATTTCTTCGGTGAAAAACCCGAAGTGAAAAACAATGTCTCTTTGTCGGAAGATGAAGATGCGGTGTATGTCACAGGTAAAGAACCCACCACTGTTTTCTACAAAATCACCAATGGCGATGGCACAATTGACTTTTACAATCAGAAGGATATTAATGAAAACAATGGTGCTATCCGCTTCTCCAAAGACCGGCTGCAAAGCGGTCAAACGTTAGAGATCTGGAGCAATGGACAGATTCTGAAATATGCTGTGGGACAGAAATCGCTGCCAAAAGTGGATAGTCTTACCGCCCAGAATGCTAACTATTTCAGCTGTGCGAAGACCGTCTCCATTCCCGACAACGACATCTACACCCGCAAATACAAAACTACCTACAAATTCAGCACGGTGTTGAACTTCTCCTTTATGCTTCCCTCCATGTGGAGTCCGAATGGCAATATTTGGACCTGTGATAGAATTTCGCACGGTCTTACCTTTGCTTTCGACAACAGTTGGCGTTTAGCAAGACCATACGCTTTGGGTTTCCGCATCGGCTTTGGCTCATCCTGGTATGCAGCAGAGAGTCCGACATTCGTCAATCCTTTAGATGCATATCCTACTGAAATGATGGATATTAAGGTGGTCAAGAATAACATCAAAGTCACGAAATTTGATTTGGAATTGGTTAACCGTTTCATTTTAGGATACGCCGGTAAAGAGTGGTGGTACATAGATGCTGGCATTTTCGGCGAATGGAATACGGGAAGCCGCTATAAAATCAGAACCCAAAGCGTCGATGAAATCAACACGCATATCATCAAAAGATATCTCAATGATGGAAAATATGGTTTTACGATGAACCGCCTTGACTACGGTGTGCGCTTGCGCGTAGGTATCACCCGACGCTTCGCCATCTACGGTCAATATCGCATCTCCAACCTGTTAAAAGTGAAAGGAACCAACACTTCTGACTTCCCGAAGTGGGAAATTGGCATACAGTTATTCTAATGATGTGTGACTTTTGATTTTGTAAACCAACAGCCAAAATTATAGTCAAATTATAAGTTTCAATATTGAACACCCCGCGCCCCCAATCATAGCCATTATCCATCGGGGCGCGGGGTTTTTGTATTATGTGCAAAGCACGTAAAGGTCGTCTCGTTGGTTGATGCAAAGGATTGACATTGGGGTTTTGCCGATGATTTTGCGCTCGCGGGGACCCATCAGCACATCGCCGAGAGTGTAGTAGCGGGTCATCATGATCACGGACGCGCCTGCATGTGCGCCGACATGCTCTATCAGGGGGAATTTCAGAGCGTAGGCATCTAAATAATTCTGCGGCTCCGTTTCGTGCTTTTCGTATGTAATCTCCAGATTCTCATACAGTTTTTCTACAAACGCAACGTTATCATTTACCAATTTTGCTAAACCCTCGTCTTTGTATTTCGGATAGAGAATGTGGATAACGGAGCCATAAAACCGGCTGAAATAACCCGCCCACAATGCCTTTTCCTTGTTCTGTCGTTCAATATCCAACGGCAGCAGAATGTGTTTGTAGTAAGTGGCATCCGGGTAGGAAAACGTAACCGTCATCACGGGGAACCGTGACTGACGGATAAACTTGATGGCCTTCTTAGCGGTAAAGAAACATCCTCCATCGGAGCCAAGTCCATCGGGAACTCCGATGACGAACATGGCGGTGTTGTTCTCTTCGGCATAACGGAAGAGTGTTTCCGGGAAAATATAGTTGGTAATGATTTGACTATTAGTTACTTTCGAGACTGTTTTCCGAATTTCCTGTAAATAGAGATTGTCGTCTGGGATATGGCGGAAATCCGATGGTCCGAACCCGAATCCGAAATTGGCCATGATGGTCAGTGAGGCTTGGAACACCTCAACCAACACCACACCTTGCGACACCGCTGCCAATCCGCGTTGGGAATCGTCGGCGATGACCGTGATATTGAGATTTCGGTCGCGTTTTATCGGTTCGTGGATGTCCATTAATGCAGTCCTTTTACGACAGGTTTTGCCGCCACATACTCCTTCAGGTAGAACGGTTCGAAATAAGCAACGTTCTCGAAATCATTGGTTTGCCACTTTTTAAGGGCGGTAGGGAGCATGTTTTTCGCAGAGACGGGTGCATTGATAAAGCAGGCGTTGGGGAAGGCAGACAGCAGTTTGCGGCATTTGGGCATTCCGTTGCCGCAGAAGAGCACTTTTTGTTCCGAAAGCAATTCCGCGAAGCTGTTTTCGTCCACGATTTTAGCGGAAACCTCCTCTAACGGTTGCATGTCGTAGGTGAATCGGGTGGTAAAGACCTCCATTCTGCGGGCGTCGATCATCGGCACGATTTGTACGGTTTCCGTTGAGGTTCCAGACCATAACGCTTTAGCGCCCTGTGCGATGCTCTCCAATGTGCTGACGGCCATCACGGGAATACCTGCGGTGTAGGAAATGCCTTTGGCGGTGGAGACCCCAATGCGCAAGCCCGTGTAGGAGCCAGGACCGATACTCACGGCCACACCGTTGAGGTCGGACATGCTCACGCCCGACTGTTTCAGTACCTCATCTACAAACGGCAGGAGGTTTTTGGCGTGGTTGTTGCCACCAGCCTCCTCTTTCAATCTGATGATTTCCGTGCCTTTCGACAATGCCACGGAACATACGTCGGTGGCGGTTTCGATGTGTAATATGGTTATATTTTCCATTTTTACGTTTTTTTATGCAGGGGCTTACGCCGCCTGCCTATATTGTGTCAGCCTTGTGGGCTTTTTAAGGAAGGTTATTGTTTGATACCCAATCCTTTATATATCAAATCATGTACTTTCAGACGGATTCCGCTCTTGGCCAATTTGTTGGGTTCGGCATCGGGGCAGACGCGGTTGGAGAGGAAGACGAAGATGAGCTCCTCTTTCGGGTCGCACCAGACTACGGTGCCAGTAAATCCTTGGTGACCAAAGATTTGCGTATCGGAGGCGGTAGGTACGATGGAGGATTCGCCAGGCGCTTTCGGGGTGTGGAAACCCAGACCGCGAACGTGGCAGCCGTGCAGCGAATGCATCTTCGTAAACTCCTCTACGGTGGCTTCCGACAGATACCGTTGGGCGTTGAGAATACCTCCGTTCTGGATCATAAGGAAGATGGCCGCAAGCTCTTCCGCTGTGGTGAAGAGTCCTGCGTTGCCGGCATTGCCGTTCATCAAAGCAGCCGTTTGGTCGTGTACATAACCGTGTACCAGCTGTTTACGGAACAGATTGTCCTCTTCCGTTGGAGCGATTTCATTGCGCGGGAAACCATGCGCCAACGGACGGAAAGTGGTGTGCGAAAGTCCCATCGGCTGGTAGAAATTCTCCGACAAGAAATCTTCCAGCGGCTGCATCGTGATGGTTTCCACCATATCTTTCAGCAGGAAGAAGTTCAAATCGCTGTATTCGTACTTTTTCTCTTTCAGCTTGCAATGCGCGATTTTGTAGCGGATAGTATCAGGGTAGTCTTTGCGCAAATAGAGGTGGTCAGCCACTTCAATGTTGTAATTTTCGGTCTTGTATGCGCGCAAATACCGCTCATTGCCCATGATGGATTTGTAGAACGGGATAAACGAAGGCATTCCGGAAGTATGGGTCAGTAGCTCTTCCAACGTGAGATTGGCCTTGTCGGTGCCTGCCAAATAGGGCAGATATTTGCCGATTTTGTCGGAGAGCTGAATCTCGTGGTTGTCGTATAACTTCATGACAGCCAATGTGGTAGCCGCCACTTTCGTGATGGAGGCCACATCGTACAGCGTCTGATGGGTCACCCTGTCTTGACGATTGTAGTCCAAATAGCCGAATACTTTCTGATAAACCGGTTGTCCATGGTGCAGCGCAATGACGGCACAACCCGGATAGATGTGGTCGTTGATGCCGTTTTGCAGGATTTTGTCGATTTCTTGGGTGATATTGTCGGGCAATGCGGAGATGTTCTCCGTGGTGACCGAAGGAAGGATACCGCTGCCCGCAGGATAGTCGTTAATGCTAACCGGCAAAGTGCCCTCGAAAGCGGTCTTTCCGAAGCAGGCGTTGATGGCCGCCGCAACGGTGGTAGGGGAGAATTGGTAGGCGCAAATAACCGCACGGTAGCTGCTGAGGGAATCGAAAGCGTTGAGGGCATAAGGGTTGCCCAAATGCAGCAGGATGACGGACTTCTCCTTAGCGAGGCGGTTGAGCAACCGTACCGACGACATGTCAATTCCATAACCGGAACCTCCTAGTTGGTTAGAGCCACCAAATGCCACAATCACTTGGTCGTAAGATGCCAATTTCGCCATAATGCTTGATTGCTCTTTGGAGGAAATTTTCTTATCGATGTAGTAGAAAGGAAGGTGGCACTCACCTACAATCTGTTCGTATTCGTTCGAATAATTTTTTCGATCTACGCATAGAAAAGCGGTATTTTCGGCAGTTTTAGCATTCAAAGGCAGAATACTGCCGTCATTTTTCAGCAAAGTAAGCGCTTTTTCTTCCAGTTGACGGTTCAGCCACACTGCTTTTGCGCTATTTATTTTAGATGGAATGTCAGCAATACGGGCGGGTTTGAAGTCGAGAATACCGCGGCTTTCTTTGAATTGAAGTACTCGAAGACATCTTTCGTTGATGAGTTCTTCGGGTATAATGTCTTGTTCCACAGCTCGTTTGATGGCGGCGATGACGGAATCGGTTTCACCAGGCAACAGCAAAATATCCACGCCAGCCAACAGTGCGCGAATCTCCACGTCTCCTTCGAAACGGTTCTGGTTGCGCACCCCTTTCATCTCCATACCATCCGTGATAATCAGGCCGTTATAGCCAAGTTCCTTTTTCAGGAGGTCGGAGACAATGGCGTATGACATGGAAGAAACGGAGTTGGGTTCGGGGTCTAAGGCAGGGATGTTGAGATGACCGACCATCACCATGTCGGGATTCTCATTAATGAGGTAACGGTAGGGGTAGAGCTCCATTTCGTCCAATTCGATGCGGCTTTTGCGGATGGTGGGCAGACCTACGTGCGAGTCGGTTTCGGTGTCGCCGTGACCCGGATAGTGCTTGATGGAGGTAGCGATACCGCCGTCCTGCATACCGTGCATGTAGAGAGCGGCCTTACGGCTCACTTTGTCGCGGTTTTCACCGAAGGAACGGCTGTTAATCACGGGGTTACGGCTGTTGTTGTTGATATCGACACAGGGCGCGAAGTTGAGGTTGATACCTACAGCTTTGCACTGTTCCGCGATTTCGAGACCCATTTGGTAGATGAGCGAATCATTTTCTTCGGAGATGGCGCCAAGGGTCATTTGTCGCGGGAATGCCACGCAGCTGTCAAGGCGCATAGCAGGACCCCATTCGCCGTCTATGGAGATAAACATCGGGATTTTGCTGACTCCCTGCATACGGTTGGTAAGCAGCGCCTGCTTTGTCGGGTTTCCCTTGAAAAAGCAGACCCCACCGGGCTGGATGCGCATGATTTTCTCTATCAATTCCGTATCGTACTGTTCATTCTCCGTGGAACTCACGCGGATGATGATCAGTTGGGCAATTTTCTCCTCTATCGTCATTTTTTCCAGCATGCTCATAATTGGATCGGGCTTTCGCACGCCAGAGGAGACGGTTAATATCAAGAGTGCTAAAAACGCAACACTATATCGAATCAATTTTTTCATACACAGGTTAAATGGACAATGGCAAAAGTAGAAAATTTGCGTATAATTGCGCGAAAAAGTTTATTGTTTTTTCAACTTTAGCAGTACAACATTTTCCACATGTTGCGTATGCGGGAACATATCCACGGGCTGCACCTTTTCGACGCGGTATTTCGGGTCGAGGAGGGTGAGGTCGCGAGCCTGTGTGGCGGGGTTGCAGCTCACATAGACGATGCGCGGTACTTCCAACTTCAGCAGCTGTTCGATGACGTTCGGATGCATGCCAGCGCGCGGCGGATCAGAGATGATGACATCCGGTTTGCCGTGCTGTTTGATAAATTGGTCGGTGAAGATTTTCGCCATATCGCCCACCACAAACTCGGTGTTCGTGATGTTGTTCTGCGCGGAGTTGATCTTCGCGTCCTCTACAGCGGTATCGACATACTCAATTCCGACCACCCGTTTGGCTTGGTGCGCCACGAAATTGGCAATCGTTCCGGTGCCGGTGAAGAGGTCATATACGACTTCATCAGGCCGGATGTCAGCGAATTCCCGCACCACCTTATAGAGGTTGTAGGCCTGCTCGCTGTTGGTCTGGTAGAACGATTTCGGCCCGACCTTGAACTGCAGGTTTTCCATCTTCTCTGTGATGTAATCCTGACCAGCGTAGAGGTGGAACGGCAGGTCGAATATAGCATCGTTGAGCTTGGTGTTGATGACGAAAGTGAGCGAAGTGATTTCGGGGAAGCGCTCCATCATTGCGGCCAGCATATCCTTCACCTCTTGGTTGTATTTGGTGACGATGAGTACCACCATCAGGTCGCCGGTAGAGGCGGTACGGATGATGATATTGCGCAGTAAACCAACCTGTTGGCGCGGATCGTAGAAGTCAAGGTTGTGCTCAATGGCGTACTGTTTGCAGAAAAGTCGGATATCGTTGCTCGGAGCGGCTTGCAACCAACAGTGCTTGATGTCGAGAATTTTGTCAAACATGCCGGGCACGTGGAAACCGAGACAGCGATTTTCGAAGAATTCGCCTTCCGCTTGCCGTTTCATATCTTCGTAGGTCAGCCACAGCATGGTGGAGAAGGTGTATTCCAGCTTGTTGCGGTAGTAGTAGATCTTCTCCGACCCAATGATAGGCATCAGCGGTGGGTATTCGAACTTGCCGAGGTGCTTGAAGTTGTCATCCACCTGTTTCTGTTTGAACTCTAACTGTTTCTCATAAGAGAGCATCTGCCATTTGCAGCCGCCGCAATTGCCGAAATGTCCGCATGGAGGTGTCACGCGGTCTGGCGAAGGTTGCTTAATAGCCAGCAGGTTGCACTCTGCATAGCCGCGTTTGCGTTTATAGACTTCCACATCTACAATGTCGCCAGGCACGGCGTATGGTACGAAGACAGTGAGGCCATCGACCTTTCCGACGGCTTTTCCCTCCGCTCCTGCGGAGATGATTTCCAGATTTTCTATATTATATCGTTTGAAGCTCATATTCTTGATGTTTGATTTTATTACTATCCCGCCCTTTGGGCATCCCTTCTGAAAGATGGGGAATAGGGTCGTTCGTTATTATTGCCTGTTGCCTATAATCATCGGTAGAATCCTTCTTCGTCCAAATACCGAAATACCTTCTCCGGCAGCATGTACCTTGCGGGTTTGCTGTTGCGGATGCTGTCGCGGATCATGGTGGAGGAGATTTCCATCTGCGGGGCATCCACAAGGTGTACGTGCGGGTGCGTGCGGAAGTCACCGCCGTCGTAGCCGGGACGCGGATAGACGTAGAGGTGATAGTTTTCGAGGATGTACTCCCAGTTGAACCATTTGGTGAAGGTCTGCAGGTTGTCCTCGCCCATGATGAGGCAGAATTCACGGTTCGGGTGCTGTTCGCGCAGCACTTGCAAGGTGTAGCTGGTATAGGAGGGTTTCGGCAGGGAGAACTCGATGTCGCAGGCTTTGAAGCGCAGGTCGTCCTCGATGGCAAGGTTCACGATGTGCAGACGTTCGCGGTCGTCGAGCAGCGAGGCCTTCTTTTTCAGCGGGTTCTGCGGCGATACCACAAACCAAAGTTCCTGCAAATCAGAATGTTCCACCAAATATTCGGCAATAATCAAGTGCCCGACGTGAATCGGATTGAACGAGCCGAAATATAGACCTGTCTTCTTCATAGTCTTTTTTGAAACAAACGGCAAAGATAGAAAAAAAGTGCCGTTTTACGATATATTTTCTTTTTCGTTTTATAACGAAAATTTCGTTATCTTTGCCGCGGTAAAAATATCAGTATGGCAACATCGAAGAAACTTACTGCCTCGGAGGAGGCTATTATGCAGATAATATGGAAGTTGGAACAGGGTTTTGCACAGGATATCATGAGCGAAATTCCCGAACCGAAACCACCGTATAACACCACGCTTT
>Ga0310696_10002034_pt1 | contig 27750 bp, 26 predicted proteins | sample AusTroGonzalo_MG_4_FD_203885 | JGI IMG/M metagenome (GOLD analysis project Ga0310696, IMG submission 203885) | Bovine rumen microbial communities from tropical cattle in Woodstock, Queensland, Australia - Gonzalo_02 (v2) (version 2) | ecosystem: Host-associated > Mammals > Digestive system >...
TGCCTCCTCGAATGCATAGCGCTTGAAGGCGTCGGCGATCTCGGGATAGCCCTCGCGCTCCGCCTGGCGGCTCATCGCGAGGTACATTCCGACCTCGGAGCATTCTCCCGTGAAGTGGTCGTGGAGTCCCTGCATTATCTCTTCGTCCTCGACTTTGCCGTCGCCGAGCTTGTGCTCGCAGGCCCAGTTCAGGCCTTCATCCTTGATCTCGACGAATTTCTCCGCCTTGGCGCGGCAGATGGGGCACTGTGCGGGAGGAGTATCACCCTCGTGGACATATCCACAAACGAGACATCTGAATTTCTTTTTCATAAATGAAGTTTTTAGCGTTATTTTGATTAATTCCAAATAAGTTCATAAAGGTATCTCTTTTTTTCCGTATTATCAAGGTTTGGGCGATAAAAAAGATGTATAAGGAGCGGGGCGGAGACGGCGTGAGGAAAAAACACCGGGGACAGGTAAAATTCTTTCGCTTGTATCGCTACTATGGCACAAGCTTTAGGTATATTTGCACCATGAAAGCTTTTTTGAGACAAGTGGCGGAGCACTGGTACGCCGCCGGGGATATAGGGAAGATGTGTTTCATCTTCCCGAACAAGCGCTCCCTGGCATTCTTCCGCAAGTACCTTTCGGAGATTGTCGCGGAGCGGAGCGACGTCCCCGTAGTGGCCCCCGCACTTATCACGATAAAGGATTTCTTCTACCATGTGACCGGCATGTCGGAGGCTTCGCGGGTGGCGCTGCTCCTGGAGCTCTACCGATGCTATGTCAAGGTCCACCCCAAGCCCGAGTCCCTGGACGACTTCATCTTCTGGGGCGATGTCCTGCTGTCCGATTTCGGCGACGTGGACAAGTACCTCATCGATCCGGCCCAGCTGTTCACCAATCTCTCGGAGTTCAAGGATATGCGCGACAGCTTCTCCTATCTCTCTGATACTCAGCATGCTGCCCTGGAGCGTTTCCTCGGGCATTTCCAGCGGGGGAGCAGTCCCGCCGGGGAAGGGAAGAATGATGTCAAGGGCAGTTTCCTTCAGGTCTGGAACATTCTTCTGCCGCTGTACCGGTCGTTCCGGGAGGCGCTGGAGGCGCGCGGGCTGGCCTATGAAGGCCAGGTCTACCGCGCCTTCGCCGAGCGGCTCGGAGCCGAGCCTGCGGCCGACATCCTCGCCGCGGCCTTCCCGCAGACGGAGCACTTCATCTTCGTCGGCCTTAACGCTCTGAACGAATGCGAGAAGCGCGTGATGGCCCGCATGCGGGACGCCGGACTCGCTTCGTTCTGCTGGGACTGGACAGAAGGCTGGATGAGCGACAGGCAGAACAAGGCTTCCGTCTTCATGCGGGACAATCTCCTGGAGTTCCCTCAGGCCTTCCCGCTGGAGGATATCCGCGGTCATGCCCCGCACATCGACGTGCTCGCGGTGCCTTCATCGGTCGGGCAGGCCATGCAGCTGCCCTCCGTCCTCGGCACCTTGGCGGAGCGCTGCGGAGGCGGGATGGAGCGCCTCGGCATGGATACGGCCGTCGTCCTGCCGGACGAGGGCCTGCTCATGCCGGTGCTCAATGCCATCCCGCCGGAGATCAGCGACATCAACGTCACCATGGGCTATCCTATGGAGGCCGGCGCTTTCCACGCATTCCTGACGGAGATCTGCACCATGCAGATGCATCTCCGCCACCGCGAAGACGGCTGGTATTTCTACCACCGCCAGGTGTGCGGCATCTTCTCCAGCGGCATCTTCAAGGCTGCTGCCGGCGAGGCAGGACGCAGCGTAGCGGCGCGGGTCAAGGCAGCATCGAAGTACTACATCCCGCAGAGTGAGCTCACTGGCGATCCTGTTCTGGAAGCGGTTTTCCGTCCCGTGGTGGAGGACCCGCGCAAGTCTGATGCGGGAGTCATAAAGTCCTTCTGCACATATCTTTGCGACATCGTCAGGACGGTTGCTCCCCTGCTTAAGGACGCGCCGGACATGGCCGTCGAGTTGGATTTCGCCAAGGAATGCTACCTCGCGGTAAACAGGCTCTCGGACGAGGATCTGCCCGTGCTTCCGGCGACTTTCGTGAGACTCCTCTCGCAGGTGCTGTCGGGCGTGACGGTGCCTTTCACCGGAGAGCCCCTGAAGGGCCTGCAGGTGATGGGACCGCTCGAGACCAGGGCCCTGGATTTCCGCAACCTCGTGATCCTTTCGGCCGGGGAAGGAATGTTCCCGCGCCGTTCCGCCACTTCATCGTTCATACCCCCGGAGCTCCGCAAGGGTTTCGGACTGCCCACCTTCGAGTATCAGGATGCGGTGTGGGCTTACTATTTCTACCGGATGATCAGCCGGGCCGAGAACGTATGGATGCTCTACGACTCCAGGACTGAAGGCCTGAAGGCCGGCGAAGAGAGCCGCTATATCAAGCAGCTCGAGCTGCATTTCTGCGCCGACATGGTCCGGCACGTGGCCAAGGCTTCGGTATCGGTAGGAAAGGACGGAGAGCCCGTCCCCAAGACCGCAGGAGACGTCGAAGCGGTGCGCGCCTCATACCTGTCAGCATCGTCCCTGCAGGATTATCTCTCCTGTCCGGCGAAGTTCTACTTCCACGTAGTCAAGAAGTTAAGGCCTGACGAAGAGGTCGCCGAGTCGCTCGATGCCGGGATGATAGGCGATGTCTTCCACAATACTATGTGCACCCTGTATTCAGGGCCTTTCGCCATGGATCCCGGCTTCCCCATAGATAGGAAGTCGCTTGAAAGCCGCAGGGGCGATGCCCTTCACGCCGTCTCACGCGATTATATCAGGTCGTGGATGGGTCGCCCCGCGGATATCAGGGCACGCATACGCTCGCTCGTAAAGACAGAGCTCAATACCTTCGAGGTCAGCGGGCGCAACCTTGTGTTCGAAGATGTCGTGTTCCATTATGTTATGAAAGTCCTGGAGCGCGACCTGGAGCATCTGGAGCGCAGCGGGGCAGAGGCCTTCGAGGTGCTGGGCCTTGAGAAGGAGTGCTTCTGGGACTATGACGGGTTCAAGTTCAAGGGATATATCGACCGCATGGACAGTTTCCTCCCGGGGACTGTCCGCGTGGTGGACTATAAGACAGGCAAGGTCGAAGACGACGACATCAACGTGTTCGACTACAATGCATCCAAAATCGTTGAGAAACTCTTCGGGACTGACAGTACCAAGCGGCCCAAGATAGCCCTGCAGCTGTTCCTTTACGACATGTTCGTGGAGCAGGAAGTCCCTGCGGACACCCTGCTGTCCAACTCTGTGTACGCCCCTGCCAGGCTGTTTGTCTCGCAGGTGCAGGACGTGCCGGCCAGCCAGGTGTTCATTTCCCTGATGAAGGAAGCCCTGTCGGACCTGCTCGCCGAGATAGCCGATCTCGAAGTGCCGTTCGCACGTACGGCCGATACCAGGACCTGCTCGATGTGTGACTTCAAAATGATCTGCGGCCGATGATCAAGATACTCAAAGCTTCCGCCGGCTCGGGCAAGACCTACAACCTTGCGAAGGAGTACATCTCCATACTGCTCGGTAGTTCTGACCGCTATGCCTACAGGCATATCCTCGCCGTGACCTTCACCAATAAGGCTACGGCAGAGATGAAGTCGCGCATAGTCAAGGAGTTATATATGCTGGGTACCGACCCTGAGGCTTCGGGATACTTCAGCGATTTCGTCCCGGCGCTCTGTCCGGACGCTGAGACGCTGCGCTCAAAGTCCGGTCGCATATTGACCGACATCCTGCACGATTACGGTTCATTTTACGTCAGCACCATCGACAAGTTCTTCCAGATGACGCTCAAGGCTTTCTCGCGCGAGGCTGGGCAGATGGCTTCCTATCAGATCGAGCTGGACCGCAAGGCCCTGGTGCACGAGTCGGTGGACCGTATGCTGGACTCCATCACCGAGGACTCCACCGAGCTGATAGGCCGTCTGGAGGAGGGTGTCATGGAGCAGCTCCGTCAGGGTAAGAGGATCAATCTGGAGCGCGGCCTCTACGAGATGGCCGACAGGCTGAAGAATGACGAGCGCCGCGAGCGCTCGGAGAGCATGGGCATAGATCCGGCCGTGGCGTTCTCGGCGGAGAGCCTGGCGGCTGTGGGCGCGGAGTGCGACCGCGTCATCGACGCGTTCGCCTCCGCGCTCGCCGCCGCGGCCCGCGCCGTCTCGGACGCCATGGACGCGGCCGGCGTCCCGCTCTCTGAGACCACCAGGGGCTTCCTCTCACAGGTGACAGGCTATTTTGATATTGTACCGGGGCAGGCTGTCAAGAAGCCTACAGAGGCCTTCATGCGCAATGCAGCGGACAGCTCTCTCTGGTTCGCCAAGACCAAGGCCAAGAAGTACCTTCCACTGGTGGAAGGAGTGCTGGAAGGCCCCCTGGGGGACTTCTGCGCCATGTTCGACGTCCCGTTCAAGATGTATAGCACCGCCGTGCTGCTAAAGGAGCAGAGCTTCAGCCTCAAGCTTGCCGGCGACTTTTACAGGGAGTTCGAAGCTCTGCTGAAGGAGAAGAATGTCCTGGGCATCGACGATTCCAATACCATCCTGCGTGACATCATCGACGGGAGCGACGCCCCCTTCGTATATGAGAAGATGGGCGTGCGCTTCGAGGATTTCCTGCTGGACGAGTTCCAGGACACTTCCACCATCCAGTGGCAGAATTTCCTCCCGCTGCTGCGGGAGAGCGATGCTTCCGGACGTCCCAACCTCGTGGTCGGGGACGTCAAGCAGAGCATCTACCGCTGGCGCGGGTCTGACTGGAAGCTCCTCGCCAGCCACCTGCCGGAGCAGTTCAGCAATGCTCAGGTAGACACGCTCGACTCCAACTGGCGCAGCTGCAAGGCCATAGTGGATTTCAACAATTCATTTTTCCGTTACGCTGCCGATGAAGTGGGCGTGGGGGACATCTATGCCGACGTGAAGCAGGAAGTCAAGTCCAAGGACACTCAGGAAGGCTATGTACGGCTCACTTTCTGCGCTCCAGACGAGGAAGATCAGGCTGTGCTGGACAGCATCAGGGAGGCCTGTGAGGCCGGAGCCCGCTACGGCGACATGGCCGTGCTGGTGCGCAACAGGGCCGAGGGCGGCCATGTCGCCGCTTTCCTGATGGAAGAGCATATTCCCGTCATAAGCGACGACTCTCTCAAGCTGAAGTCTTCCGTGACTGTGCGCCGTCTGGTGTCGCTGCTCTCCTGCGTGGAGAATCCTTCCGACACCGTCAGCAGCTATCTGGCCTCATCGATGGACATCTCTTTCCCCGACGTCTATCATTCGCTGCCGGACCTCTGCGAGGCCCTGCTTCGCGAGATGTACGACAGGGATCCTTCCTCCTTCGAAGGAGAGACTCTCTACGTCCAGTCCTTCCTCGACTACCTGCAGGACTGGTGCGCCAAGGGAGGCAACAACCTAATGCGTTTCCTCAAGGAATGGAACGACATCGAGCCCGAGAGCGAACCCTCCATCAGTTCCCCTTCCGACGGCGATGCCGTACGCATAATGACCATCCACAAGTCCAAGGGTCTGGAGTTCCCCTTCGTCATCTTCCCTTATGCCGAGAAGGTAGGTTTCTACAAGGGAGACTGGCACTGGTGCCGTCCGGAAGGAGCTTCGGATGCTTTCCCCGCGTCTTCGAAGGCTATTTTCCCGGTCAGGCTTTCCAGTTCGGCGGCCGATACGGCTTTCTCTGCCGACTACGAAAGGGAGCGTACCCTCCAGGTAGTGGACAATATCAATACCTTCTATGTGGCGTTCACGCGCGCGGAGAAGTCGTTGCACGTGATAGCTTGCAGGCCCGCAGCGTCTTCAAAGAAGGACGGGCCTACCGACTTCTCGCAGGTGCTCCGCGTTTTCGCCGGGAGCAGCCCGCTGATGCAGGAGAGACTCTCTGGTGAAGACGAGCCCGACGTTTTCGAGTACGGCACCCCGTATGACTTTAACAGGATGAAGCGGGCGAGGCAGACCGGCGAGGAGCCTTTCCCGGTGGCTTTCCGTTCGTATCCGCTGGGCGGCCGCCTGCGCCTGAGCGCCGACGCCTCGGACTTTTTCGCTCCCGACGGCACGGCGGGGGCGTCGGCTTCCAGGCGGCTCGGCGGCATAGTCCTGCACGACATCCTTTCGTCGGTGCGCCGGCCGTCGGACCTGCGCGCTGCGGTGGACGCCGCCGTCTCCGACGGCCGGCTCACGGCCGCGGAAGGCGCGGCGGACTTCGCGCTCCTGCAGGAGCGCATCGCCGCCGCCGCCGCGCGCGGCTGGTTCCCCGCTGACGGCGCCGGCGTGCTCAACGAGCACACCGTCTTCGACGCCGACGGCCGGGAGTTCCGTCCCGACCGCGTCGTCGCCGCCCCGGGGCACACTTACGTCATCGATTACAAGTCAGGGGAGCGCTCCGACGCCCATATTTTCCAGGTCCGGCGCTATGTCAGGCTGTACCGACAGATGGGTTATCCCGAGGTCTCAGGTCATATCTGGTATCTCCAGGACGATGTCGTAGTGGATATTTGATCTTCAAACCACCGTTTTTGACACAAATTCTGCCGATTCTGTTACAGGATCGGCAGAATTTTGTTCAATACCCATTTCGGCATTGATTGTAACAACGTGAGTAGGTTACTTTGTCTTCGGTTCCCGGCCAGTTTGCAACAGAACCGGGTTCCAAAGAACGCTGATTTAAGACAGATCGCTATTGGTTAAAGGCGATTAAAAGAGTTTAGTTATCAGGGTGGGGAAAGTCGAGAGATTTTCCCCATTTCTTTTACAGTCTTATCAGCTCGTATTCGCGGGAGCCCAGACCTATCTTCTCGGCGTGCTCCAGGCAGCTCTTCCAGTCAATCGTGGGCCTGTTGTTCTTGAAAAGGTCCTTGTAATCCACGAATCCATCCCTGGCCATATTGTCGCCCACCTGGCTGTTCCTAAGCGGCGTGGCGGCGTTGCAGAGGTCCGCGCAGGCCTGGTCCAGCGCCAGCGGGTCGAACGAGCAGAGCATTCCCAGGTTGGGGATAATCGGCGCGTCGTTCTCCGAGTGGCAGTCGCAGTTGGGCGATACGTCCATGATCAGCGAGATATGGAAGTTCGGCCTCCCGTCCACCACTGCCTTGGCATACTCGGCGATGCGGCGGCCCAGCATCTCGTTGGCCACGCTGTCCGCGAAGCTGATGGCGTCGTAGTTGCAGGCGCCGAGGCAGCGTCCGCAGCCCACGCAGTTCTGGGTCACTGTCATCTTGCGGCGCTCATCGTCGAAGACGAGGCCGCCGTTGGCGCATTCCTTCTGGCATTTGCGGCAGCCGCGGCAGAGGACCGTGTCGATGCGCGCCTTGCCGGCGCTGTGCTGGTCCTTCTTGCCTGCGCGCGAGCCGCAGCCCATGCCGATATTCTTAAGGGCTCCGCCGAATCCTGCCTCTTCGTGTCCCTTGAAATGATTGAGACTGATGAAGATGTCGGCATCCATGACCGCCCGGCCGATGTGTGCAGCCTTGACATATTCGCCGCCGCTGACGGGGACGTCGATGTCGTCCGTGCCCTTAAGGCCGTCGGCGATGATGACGGGGCAGCCGGCGCTCAAGGGAGTGAAACCATTCTCCCAGGCGCAGTAGAGATGCTCCAGGGCGTTTTTCCTGGACCCGGGGTACATAGTGTTGCAGTCGGTGAGGAAGGGCTTGCCGCCCAGTTCCTTGATGACGTCCACCACCGCCTTGGCGAAGTTGGGACGAAGGAAGCTGATGTTGCCCAGCTCTCCGAAATGGATCTTGATGGCGACGAACTTGCCGTCGAAATCGATAGAGCCGATGCCCGCCGTCCTGATGAGCCTCTGAAGCTTGCGGGGGATGGGCTCACCGTACATCTTGGTGCGGAAATCGGTAAAGAAGACTTTGGATTTTTCCATAGGGGGTTATATAGGTTGGTTCATGTCGGGAGGATCATCTGAGGTCAGTAATGAAATAACTGTTGCTCAGCTTCTTGGTGTCGAACGAGAAGTCCTTCGCATCGAGCTTTCCGCTCACGGTGAAGTCCTTCACGACGATGGTGATGAGGTTGCCGTCAGTGGTCTTGACCAGGAGCCCGGCGGGCTTTTTGTCGGCTGTAATCATCAGCGACATCTCGGTGATGTTGCCACTCTTCTTGACGGGCACCATCACGGCCTTGGTGACCGTCGCTCCGTTGAAAGTAGCGGATGAAGACCCTTTAAACTTGAAGGCCTTGTCTATGGCTCCGACAATGAGCGCAGGATTGGCTTCGTAGTCGAGGCCACCCTCTTCCACGCTTTCGATATAGCACTCCTCGGCCGCGGTGTCCAGCGTCCAGCGAGTGGAACCGTCGCAGTACACTTCCAGGCCGTCGCCCTGCATGGAGAAGGCGTCGCCCTGGAGACGGATGGTGCCGGACCCGTTCAGAGGGACCTGTCCGTCCATCGAATAGCTGTATCCGAACGAGGCGCACCCTTCCGAGAGGGTTCTGGCGAATTCGGACACGACATTCTGTCCGGCGGCCGTCAGGGTCGCAAGGACAAGCAGGAGTGAAGTCAGTCTTTTCATTTCATGAAGGCTTTGAGGATCGTGTCGAGCTCGTCGAAGGTCGTCACGAGGACCTGGCGGGGTTTCGATCCCTCCTGCGGTCCGACGATGCCAGCGGCCTCGAGCTGATCCATTACACGACCAGCCTTTGCATAACCCATGCCGAGCTTGCGCTGGATGTCGGATGTGGAGCCTTTTTGTGACATAACAACCATCCTCGCGGCCTCTTCGAAGCGTTCGTCGAGGTCCTTCATGTCTATCATGCCGCCACCTCCCTCTCCTTCGGCCGGCTCGGGCGAAGGAAGGTAGTACGGGGTGTTGTAGCTTTTCTTGTATCCCTGCTGGTCGCCGATGAACTCGGTGATGGCGTTGATCTCGTCGTTGGAGATGAATCCGCACTGGATGCGTTCGGTCTCGACTCCGGCGTAGTAAAGCATGTCTCCGCGGCCGATGAGCTTCTCGGCGCCGGTGGCGTCGAGGATGGTGTTGGAGTCCACGCGAGTGGACACGCGGAAGGCGATCCTGGCGGGGAAGTTGGCCTTGATGAGGCCGGTGATGACGTCCACGGACGGACGCTGGGTGGCGATGACGACGTGGATGCCGGCGGCGCGGCCCTTCTGGGCGAGGCGCACGATCGACCCCATGATGCTCTTCTGCATGTTCTTCGCCTCGGAGCCGCTGCCGCCGGACATCGCCAGGTCGGCGTACTCGTCGATGATGACCACTAGATAGGGCAGGAAGCGGTGGCCGTGCTCGGGATTGAGCTTGCGGTCCTTGTAGCGCTCGTTGTAGAGCTTGATGTTGTTGACGAAAGCCTTGCTGAGGAGCTCGTAGCGCTCGTCCATCTCGGTGCAGAGCGAGCGGAGTATCTTCTCTGCTTCCTTCGGCTTCTTGACGATGGCCGAATCGGCTTCTTCATCCTCGTCGGCAGCGGTAGGCAGCACGGCGAGATAGTGCTTCAGCAGCCTGCCGTAGGCCGAGAACTCCACCATCTTCGGGTCGATGAAGACCATCTTCATCTCGGCAGGGTGCTTTGAATAAAGAAGCGATGCGATGAGGACGTTGAGGCCGACGGACTTGCCCTGCTTGGTGGCTCCCGCCACGAGCAGGTGCGGCGCGTCGGCGAGGTCGAAGACCTTGACCTTCTTGGTGATGGTGCAGCCGATGGCCACGGGCAGGTCGGCCTTGCTGGTGCGGAAGGCTTCGTCGTTCAGGAGGGCCTTGAGCGGCACTATCGAAGGCTTGTCGTTGGCCACCTCGATACCCACGGAGTCGGGGAGGGTGACGATACGTACACCCCTGGCGTTCAGCGACATGGCTATGTCGTCCTGGAGGCTGCGGATGTTGGCGATCTTGACTCCCGGGGCGGGATAGACCTTATAGAGAGTGACCGTAGGGCCCACGACGGCCTTGACGTCCATGATCTCTATCTTGTAGTTCTTGAGCGTCGAACGGATCTTGTTGTTGTTGCGGTTGAGCTCCTCGTCGGACACCACCTGGGCGCTGGCGGAATGGTCTTCGAGCAGGTCCAGGCTGGGGAACTGGTATGAAGGAAGGCCCTCGGGCGGATCCAGGCGCACGTCGATGCGCGGAAGCTGCTTCGTCACTTCGGTGGGGAGGTCTTCGCCGCGGTCTATCTCGAAACTCCCTTCCGCGGCTTCCGGAACTTCGGGCTCGGTCTTCTCTGCAGGCACCGGAGCGGGAACGGACTTCCGGGGAATTATCGGCATGACCGGAGCCGGCTCCGGAACCGGTTCGGGCTTGGGTTCGGGCTCTGCCGGAGTCTCCTCCACAGCGGGCTTCCACCTGACGGGGAAGATGGGCTTGCGCTCGCGCGGCTCCTCCGCCGGCTGCTCCTTATCGTCGGAGCCGGAGCGGGAGCCGAGGCTGGCGAACCATCTTGCGAAACGCCTGCTGCTGAGGACCAGCCAGCCCAGGATGAGGATGCACAGCAGCACTCCGGTCACTGTATTGCCCAGGAGGTTGATGAACCACCCCGTGACATGGGCGCCGCATTCGCCGCCGGGCCCTGCGCCGAAGAGCGTCTGCACGCCTATCAGCCGGCCGATGTAGGCGCAGGCCAGCGCGGCGATCAGCGCGCCGCTGAGCGTCACGGCCGCCGTCTTGAGCAGCGAGCGGCGCCACCTGCCGGCCAGGAGCCTTATGGCCATGGCGAAAAGCAGGAGGAGGAACGCGAAACTTCCGAGGCCGAACCATTTGACGATCAGGAGATTGGCCCATTTAAGGCCAAGCTTGCCGCCGAAATTGGCCACGTCCACGGCCTGGTCCATCATGGCAGGGTCCCTGAGGAGGCTCTGGTCCTGCTTCCAGGTGAAGAGGTAGGAGACCATGGCAAGGAGCGTGAAAAGCGCGAACAGTGCGATGAGCGCACCGGTCCACTTGACGGCATTGGCCTTCTGGCGGTCGTCCCAGGTAGTCCAGAATCTGAGTTTGGGCAGTCTCATCATTTCTTCCTGTTGTTCTTTCTTCTCTTATTGTTCCATCCGCGGTTCTGGGCCTGCTGTGAGCCGCCGACGTTGATGCTCATACCCGGACGGGAGAACGAAGCCGAGTCGGCTATCTTGGCGAGGCTGATGCCCTCGGGGACCTTGATGCGGTAGTCCGAGAGCTTCTCGATGTCGTTGAAAATGGTCTGGTCGGCGACGCTGTCCTTGTTCCAGATGAGGTACTGCTGGCGCATGTAGATGGCCAGGGAACGTATCATCGCGGTCTTGACCTCGCCTTCGGGCTCCGAGGCGATCAAGTCTATGATACTCTCGATGTTACGGCCGTAATGGGTAGCCTTGACAGGCTTGTTCTTCAGGGGGATCACCTGCGGGCGGGACTGGAGGTCCTCCACCACCGGGGCGGGGTAGGGAGCGTCTATGTCGAGGTCGAGCCCGGCCATCAGGTAGAGGTGGTCCCAGAGCTTCTGCTCGTAATTCTCCTGCTGGTGGACCTGGGGATTGAGGATCTCCATGACCTTCACCACGGCCCTGGCCTGCTCGCTGCGCTTGTCCCTGTCCTCTATCTCCCTGAGCCTCTCGACCATCTCCAGGACGTTGCGGCCGTACTCGGGCATACGGAGTTTCTCCCTCTCTGTGTTATAGTAAAGCTTGACTGTATCTTCTCTTGCTTCCATGGTTTGCACGATTAATCATATAGCTTACAAAGATAATCAAAAACCACGACTAATGCCGAATTATTTTTAATATGAGCGTCGATTTGCCGATGACTGATTTTATGTGTATCTTAGCAGGTTGAAATCAATTTGCAGCTACATGGTACAGGCTTTCTGCGTCGCAGGACATACTTTCCACCTGGGGACTCCGGACGGTTCGCACGTTCCGGCCCTTCTCGCACAGTATCAGGAATTCGTCACGGACCCGGCGGACGCCCCGCTGTTCGTCCTCAATGTCGTCGATGAAGTCCCAGTGCGGGAGATGACCCCCCTTTACGTACCGCAGGACTCCGGTGAAGGCATTCCTCGGCTGGACCTTTTTACCTGCGCGGACGGCTACATCGTGGAGATGGCTCCGCTCCAGAAGCTCCCGGCCTGCGCCCGGCTGCTGATGAGCAGTGATTTCCGCGAAGGAAGCCTGGCTTTACTGAAGGATTCCGAGCGTTCCTCCCTTTTCGCAGTCAACAATGCCCTGATGCTCATGTACGCCTTCTGCAGCGCTCCCTATATGACTCTGGAGATGCACGCTTCCGTCATCGAAAACGGCGGCAGGGGATACCTCTTCCTCGGCAAGAGCGGCACCGGCAAGAGCACTCACAGCAGCCTGTGGCTCAAGTACATAGAAGGCAGCGAACTGATGAACGACGACAATCCCATCGTCCGCGTGTGCGATGACGGGGTGACGCGCGTCTACGGCTCCCCGTGGAGCGGCAAGACCCCTTGCTACCGCAATGTAAGCGCCCCTGTCGGGGCCTTTGTGCGCATCCGCCAGGCCAAGCACAATACCCTGACGCGGCTCAGCCTCCTGGAGTCCTATGCTTCGGTCTATTCTTCCTGCTCGGGCTTCAAGGCCCACCGCGGGATGGCCGACGGTCAGCACGAGACTCTCGAGCATATCGCGCTGAACGTGCCTTGCTATATCATGGACTGTCTCCCGGACGAGGATGCAGCCCGAGTGTGCGCCTCAGGAGTGCGGAAGGAGGAAGGGGATGAATAAAGTGGTCGTCCCCAACGCCATCCTGCTGGGCGAAGTTAAGAGAATGCTCGCGGAGGGCAGGGAAGTGGTGATCCCCACCAAGGGGAACAGCATGCTCCCGTTCATCCGCGGCTCCCGCGACAGCGTCAGGCTCCGCAAGCTCGACACGCTTGCCGTCGGGGACATCGTCCTGGCGGAGATACGCGAAGGGGTGTACGTGCTGCACCGCGTTTTCGAGCTTGACGGCGACAATGTCACCCTGATGGGCGACGGCAACCGCCTCGGCGTCGAGCACTGCCGCCGGGAGGACATCGCCGGGACGGCACTTGGAATATTGAAGGATGGTGTGAAGGACGTGGACTGCAGGAGCCCGAAAGCTCTGCGCAGGGCGCGAGGCTGGCGCAAGCTCATGCCTTTACGCCGCATCATACTTGGATTTTACAGAAGACTTTTCGTATGAAACTTATCGAAGGGTTCAGGCTCCGCCCTCTGGGCAAGGAGTTCATCGTGACGCCGGAGAGCGTCGCGCAGATCAATTTCAACAGGATGATTTCCCTCAATGCTTCGGCCGCGTACCTCTGGCAGTCGGTCGAAGGCAAGGAGTTCACTCCCGAGGACCTCAAGCGCCTGCTTCTCGACCGCTATGACGTCGAGGAGGAAGTCGCCGGACGCGATGCCGAGGCCATAGCCCGCAGCTGGGTCGAGGCAGGGATAGCCGAAGATTGACCGCCGTGAAGGATTTCCGCACCTGTATGAAGGGCCTTGCGGCCATGGGACGTCCCCTGTGGGGGAAAGTCCTGGTGAGCTGCATCATAGGAGTGGTGCGTATCGCCGCTTCGATGGGCTTCGTGTGGGTGTGCAAGGCTCTCGTGGACATCGCCACGGGCGAGTCTTCAGCCTCGTTGGGGCTCCACGTCGGCATAATGGCAGGGATAATGCTGCTCCAGGTCGTGTCCGCCGTGGCCTACAGCTGGTGGGAAGGGATGATCGTGACCAAGACCCAGAACGACTTCCGCTCGAAGGTTTTCGCCCACGTGCTTTCCAGCCGCTGGTATGGCCGTGAGAGCTTCCATTCAGGCGACATGGTGAACCGTCTGGAAGAAGATACCCGCGTGGTGGTGGACCTTCTCTGCACCCGTGTTCCCGATTTCATCGTCACTCTGGTGCAGCTGGTCGCCGCATCCTGCTTCCTGTTCGTTCTGGAGCCTTCGCTTCTCTGGGTCCTCCTCATCCTCATGCCCGTGGCTGCCATCGGCAGCAAGATGTTCTTTCGGACCATCCGCCGGCTCACTTCGCTCATCCGAGCCGGGGACAGCGCCGTCCAGGAGCACATGCAGGAGAATCTCCAGCAGCGCGTCCTCGTCAAGACCCTTGGCTGCGAGGACCGCGTGACTGGGCGCCTCGACGATCTCCAGAAGGACGTCATGGGCAATACCATCAGCAGGCTGAACTACAATGCAGCAGCGCGCTCGTTCCTGCGCGTGGGCTTCATGGCAGGCTATGCAGCCGCTTTCCTCTGGGGAGTGTTCGGCATCAGGAGCGGCGCCGTGACCTTCGGTATGATGACCGCTTTCCTGCAGCTGGTGGGACAGGTCCAGCGTCCCATCGCCGACATAAGCCGCCACATCCCGGCTTTCATCCATTCGCTGACTTCCGTGGAGCGTCTGCTGGAACTGACTGAGCTCCAGCTTGAGGACAAGGACGAAGACATCCTCTTCGAAGGGGCTCCCGGCATACGCATCGACGACGTCACTTTTGCATACACCGACGTCCCCGAAGGGATGGAGCCGCAGAAGGTTTTCGATCATTTCTCGTACGACTTCCGGCCCGGCACGGTGACGGCAGTGATGGGGGTCACGGGCGTAGGCAAGAGCACGCTTACGAAGCTCGTGCTCTCGCTCCTCAGCCCTGCTTCCGGCAGCATAACTCTCTATGACGCAGATCGTTCGGTCCCTGCGTGCCCTGCCACGCGATGCAATTTCCGCTACGTGCCCCAGGGCAACAGCCTGATGAGCGGCACCGTACGGGAGAATCTTCTGCTGGCCAATCCTTCGGCCACCGAGGATGATATGAAGGAAGCCCTGCACCTGGCCGTGGCGGACTTCCTGCTGGATCTGCCTGACGGCCTGGATACGGTGTGTTCAGAGAAGGGAAGCGGCCTCAGCGAAGGCCAGGCGCAGCGCATAGCGATAGCGCGCGCGCTGCTTCACTCCGGAGGAGTCCTCATCCTCGATGAGGCCACGTCGGCCCTTGACAGGGATACCGAGGACGAGCTGCTCAGGCGCCTGTCCAAAAGATTAAGCGGCGGGAAAACCATCATCTGGATCACCCACCGCGAGTCTGTCACGAGCATCTCCGATGCCGTGCTGAAAATCTAAGGATTACTGCTTGTCCCGGACGCAGCGTACATTGGCTGCGAACGAAGCCTTGTCGGAATGTCCCAGGAACAGGTCGGGACTCTCGTCGTAGAAATATCTGTAATATGCCTGATCGCCGTCCTTCTCGTCCGCTGTCCAGAAGGCGGCGTACTCGTACATATTGTCGAATTTGGCCGCAGTCTCCTGCTTCGTGGCGAATCCAAGAGGGAGAATGGACAGGCCCAACTGGTTGGTAATCTTGACCTTGGGCCAATACTCCCACATTTTGTCGCCGTTGAAATAGATGTCTCCCATGAAGCCTCCGGCGATGGAGAGGAAGCGGCTCTTCGGGTCAGGCTTGCTGCCGAGGATGACGGAAGCGGCGTCGGCCCAGTCGTCCAGGCTGGACAGGTGCCAGCCCTCCGGGCAGGCGGACAGGGCCTCGTCCCAGGTATAGAAGCGGCCGAACAAGTCGGAGGTGACTTCGCAGTTCTCGAGGGGAGTGCCTGTGCCCTTATAGGCAAGATTCTCCTTGAACCATTCCTTGTCGCCGATGGTGGTGCACCAGTACACGTGGGAGTCGCGCGTATCGGTAAAGGTGAAATCCTTCGTCTGGTCGAAGGCCAGGCCGCTGATGCTGCCGTTCTCCTTTCCGGGTCTGACGATAGTGATTCTATGCGTGGTGCCGCTGGTATAATAGCCGTCGGCGAAACCTACGCAATAGACGGTCACCGTGCAGAGCGTGTCGGTGAGGAAAAGGGTATAGGTGTTCACCGTGTCCTTGTAAGTGCTGATAGGATCGGCGTACCAGTAGTACTTCACATTCACATCTTTTTCCGGGGCGCTCACTCCCTTGGCCGTCAAGGTGAACGTGTCGCCATGGACGCCATAGGCGGGAATGGAGAACTGCGGTGAGCCGTCAAGGTAGTTGAGGGTAGTGTCCTCATCGCCCCCGCAGGATACCAGGGCCAGCGCGGCGATGCAAGACAGTAGAAGGAATCGGCTTATATGCATATGTGTCCTAATCGAAATCATTTAACGTGCAAATATCGTCATTTTTGGTATAAAAACCATTACCTTTGTACAAATACTTTGCCGTTCCGTCTCATGCGCCAGAAAGATTCTTCCCATATTCCCGCCAAGTCCTTCCGGCCTTCCGGCCTTCTCGCCGTCGCCGTCGCCCTTGTATTATGCGCCTGCAACGGTCCGGGACGATATGTCGTCATAAGCGGCTACGCCCAGGGCGGGACCTATTCCGTGAAGTACAATTCTTCTGGCGTTAAGGTCTCACGCGAGGAGGTCGCCGCGGCAGTCGACTCCATCCTTACCCTGGTGGACACTACGCTGTCGGGGTACAACAAGGCTTCGCAGCTGAGCCGCTTCAATGCCGGGGAAGTGATTGTGCCAAATCAGTTGTTCTCAGACATTTATGCTTTCTCCCGTGATATCTGGGAAGAGACCGACGGCTGCGTGGACGTAGCCGCCGGACCGCTTTTCGACATCTGGGGCTTCGGCTTCTCGAACGACTCGCTGCCTTCCGCAGACAAGGTCCGCGAGACTATGGTGACCTGCGGCATGGGGCGGCTTAGCGAGTCCGTCGTCCCGGGAGTGCCGTTTGATTCTTATGCATTGCTGGCCGGGGGTACCCCCTCCGGCAACCGTGCTACCCTCGGCACCGTAAGAGGGACGGGAGGGGTCGAGCGAAACGGGTCGTTGTCCGGAGTGGATACCCCCGGCCTTGTGGAGCCTGCTCCGGCGCGTCTGAATTTCAACGCCGTAGCGCAGGGATATACCTGCGATATGGTTGCCGACTATCTTAAGTCTTTGGGGGTCAAGGATATGCTGGTGGATATAGGCGAGATATACTGCGCCGGACACAATCCTTCCGGGCGCGACTGGAGCATCGGCGTCGACCGTCCAGTGGACGGCAACGAGACGCCGGGCGCCGACCTCGACGGCATCTGGGTGTCCGGCGGACAGTCCTGCGGCATCGTCACCTCCGGCAACTACCGCAAATTCTACATCCGCGACGGCCGCAAGTATTCGCATACCATCGACCCCCGCACCGGCTACCCGGTCGACGATTCTCTGCTGAGCGCATCGATCGTCGCCCCGACCGCCGCCGCTGCCGACGCCTACGCTACCTACTGCATGGTCCTGGGCTTCGACGCCGCCCGGGCCTTCATCGAGTCCCGCCCCGACCTTGAAGGCTACCTCATCTACGACCTCGACGGCTCCATGACCGAATGGGCCTCCTCCGGCTTCACCCTCCGCTGATTCCTGCCGCCGTCCTTCCTGTCGCGTCCTTCTTGCCGCGTCGTTTTCGAATGCCTGACCGCCCTAGGCATCGCTCGACCTTATTTCCTGTCTGACCGTATTGCTAATCCCCGGCTTCACTTCCTTAATCACCGGCATCACCTTTTTCACCTCACTGACTGCATTTGGGGAAATCATCGCGCCTGATTTTCTTTTTTCCCGTCGACCGGTTAAACACCGCACTTCGCGGTATTATTGTTATATTTGTTGTCGGTTAAAATGAACAATGGAAAGCATCTGGAAATACGACTCGCCGGTGGGCGGGATTACGCTGGCGGGAGAAGGGTCGGCACTGACCGGCCTCTGGCTGCCCGGCCAGCGCGCTTCCGCCGGCGCCGGACATTCATCAGGATTATTTCCTTCTGTGCCAGTAACTACTTTTGATTCAGGTGTTTCAATCACTGTTTCAGATGGAGGCACAGCGGAGCGGTGGCTGCCGGTGTTTGGCGATGCCTGCAGGTGGCTGGACGTTTATTTCTCCGGGAAGGTGCCGGACTTCATCCCGCGGCTGGACCTGAGGGGGACGCCTTTCCGCAAAGATGTGTGGGATATTCTGCTGGGCATCCCGTACGGGCAGACGATGTCGTACGGCGAGGTCGCCGCTCTGGTCGCCCGCAAGCGCGGGGTCCCGCGCATGTCCGCCCAGGCCGTAGGCGGGGCCGTCGGGCACAACCCCGTTTCCATCATCGTGCCCTGCCACCGGGTCATCGGCGCCGACGGCAGCCTGACCGGCTACGGCGGCGGCCTCGACCTCAAGCTCCGTCTCCTCCGCCTCGAAGGCTCAGCGTAACCTGCGGGAATTTCCCGCAGGTTATGCCGTTTTGGACCGTAACCTGCGGGCATTTCCCGCAGGTTGTGCCGTTTTTAGCCGTAACCTGCGGGCTATTTCCTGTTGCGGTTGAGGAAATCGCGGACGTAACCCCTGTAGAGTTCTTTCTGCTCGGGGGTGCTGAAGCCATGGCCGGCACCGAAGATGAGATGGAGCTCGGCATTGTCGTAGACGTTCACCGCGCGGGCGGAGTACTCGGGCTTGACGAGGGAGTCGTTGGTGCCGTGGACGATGAGGACGTTGCCTTTGTATTTGACAATATCGTCATAGACGTCATAGCCGTCTTCGTAGAAGAGCCGGTAATAGGCCTTGCCAATGTTCAGTCCCATGAAATTGTACACTTCCGGAACATCGTCCAGGGTCTTGAAGCTCGCGAATCCGTCGTCTGCGATGCAGAAAGCCGGGTACGCCAGGACGATGGAATTGATCTTGTCCGCAACGTAAGGCGCCGTGATGGCGGAGACGCATCCTCCCTGGCTTTCACCCATCAGGAAGACATTGTCCTTGTCCACATTGTCCCAGGTGAGAACCATCTCCAGCACGTCGATGAGGTTCTGACGCTCGGTGAGGATGGACATGTCCTTGGAGTCTCCCTCGCTCCTGCTGTTCCTTCCGCCTCCGGCGAAATCGTAGCAGTAGCAGATGTAGCCTTCCTTTGCCAGCTCGGAGATATAGTCATAGAAGCCCGTGTGACTCCCGCCGTAGCCGTGGGACATGATGATGGCCGGATGCTTGCCGGGGGCCTTGGGGAAGAACGCTTCTCCGTAGATCATGTTCCCGGCACTGATGCAGGTCTTCTCCTGCATCTCGAAGGAATCGTCCGCCGGAGGCTGGTTCATTCTGCGGAGCATCTCCTGGACCTGTTCCTGGGTCATATTGCCGAAAGGGTTGGCTCCCTGGCCGTTCTGCCCTCCGGGGCGTCCCTGCCCTGCAGGCTGAGCAGCCGCGCAAATGCACATCATTGCAGCAGCGAGTGTGATGAGTATCTTTTTCATGTCGTGGATGGTTTTTGTAAAGAAAAGGAAAAAACTCCAGGCTTGCAAGATTTTCTCGCCTGCCCAGGCGATACCGGTGGAAGATTGAGGAAAAATGATTATATTCGCATAGCAATCACTTATTATTGAGACTATGATACTTACTACTACTCCCTTCATTGATGGACGGACCATTTCCGAGTACAAGGGCGTTGTCTTCGGGGAAGTGATCTCCGGAGTGAATTTCATCCGCGATTTCGCCGCCAGCATCCGCAATATTGTCGGCGGCAGGAGCGGCTCGTACGAAGAAGAGCTGATCAGGGCCCGCGCGCAGGCCATGGACGAGATGACCTCCAGGGCGGCCCGGCTGGGCGCTGACGCCGTCGTGGGCATTGACATTGATTATGAGGTACTTGGCGAGAACGGCGGCATGCTTATGGTGACCGCTTCGGGCACTGCCGTAAAGCTGGCTTGAATATGAAAGTCCTTTTGGTCAACGGGAGCCCCCGTCAGAAGGGCAATACTGCCGTCGCGCTGGCCGAGGCGGCGAAGCAGCTGGAAAAGCTGGGTATCGAGAGCGAGACGGTGTGGATCGGCACGCGGCCGGTGCGCGGCTGCATTGCTTGCAATGCCTGCCGCCAGCGGCCCGGCGCCTGTGCCTTCGACGACGACGTCTGCAACTCCATCTCTGCCAGGATGAACGCCGCCGACGCGCTGATCGTAGGCTCGCCTGTCTATTACGGCCAGCCCAACGGCGCCTTGCTGGCGCTCATCCAGAGGATGTTCCATTCCAACGGGGCGGCGGTCAAGGGCAAGCCGGCGGCGGCCGTGGCCGTCTGCCGCCGCGGCGGCGCCACCGCCGCCTTCCAGACCCTCAACATGCCGTTCCTGATGATGAACATGCCCGTCGTGACGTCCCAGTACTGGAATATAGTTTACGGTCGCGAGCCCGGCCAGGCAGCGCTCGACTCCGAAGGCCTGCAGACGATGCGCACGCTGGCCAACAATATGGCCGCCCTGCTCCAGGCGACGGGCGGCAAGCCCGCCCCAGGCGCCGACGAGCCCTGGGCCCCCATGCACTTCATCCGCTAACGGACTTTGCAATTAAACTAAGATGCAATGAATAAGAAGCAAAAGATGCAGGTCATTGTCGCTGCAATAGCGATAGCCCTGATCATAGCCTGGCTGATCATGCCCGGGTGGTCGGCGGCCAAGATACTTGGTATCATAGCCAATGCCCTGTTAGTGACCAGCATGGCCATCTCCTACCGCGCCGAGGAGAAGTTGAAGAAGAAATAGTCTGCTGAAGGAGCTATGCGGCTCAGAATCATCCAAATACTGGTGTTGTCGGCTGTCGTAGCGGCTGTATCCGGAGGGCCTGTCACGGCCTCCCTGCAGGGGGACCGCGACAAGGCGGATTCCCTTTGGAACGTGGCGACGGACCTCAGCCGGCACGGAAGGTTTGCGGAGAGCACGGCGATATTCCAGGACCTGCTGGACAATTATCAGCTGTCCGACAGGAACCGCCGCGACGCACTGCTGCGGATGATGAGCAATGCATACATCTCCGGGGATTTCCAGTCGTGGTGCCGCTTCTCCGACCGGGGGAACGGGCTTCGCAGGGACATGCGGCCTTTCGTCCAGTCCCTGGCGGAGCAGCCCTTCCAGTCGATGGAACGCCCCTATTGGGATGTCTCCATCCCATATGCGGTCGTGTCCACTCTCAGGAGAGGGAGGTATCTGGGCGGGTATATCATGCTGCCCGTGACCATCGGGGATGAGCGCACCTGGTTCCTCTTGGACAATGGCTTCGCACCGTTCAGCTGCGTCAGCGAGTCGTTCGCAGAGAAGCACGGGATACGCCCCATCGGAGTCGGAAGGGAGGTGCAGGGCACTACGGGCACGTCCGACATGCGCGTGGGCATAGCCGACTCGCTGCGGGTAGGACCGCTGACTGTCAGGAACTTGCTCTTCGCGGTCGTGCCCGACGAGTCTCTCGCCAATCCCGTGATGAAGATCGATGCCATCTTCGGGGCGAACTTCTTCCGCCTGGCCGGCGAAATGCAGTTTCTCAACAAGGAACGGCGCATCCTTCTCCCGCTGCGGCAGGAAGACCACGAGTCCAACATTTCCCTGAATGAGAAGGACTTGCATTTCGTCGATGTCGGTTTCCGTGGCGATTCGCTGCGTTTCCAGCTGGATCTCGGGGCCAATGCCTCGTACCTTAACGTCCATTTCTACGAGCGGAATGAAAATGCCATCCGTGCCGAGTATCCTACTGATACATCGAGAGTTGCGGGCATAGGCGGCGTCAAGGAGTCCGTCGTATACAAAGTGGACGATCCGGTTTTCGACGCCTTTGGCGGGCAGTTCATCATGGATAGCATGGAGATCAAGACCACCGGCCTGAACGACGCGCCCGACACATTCGGCACCCTCGGGTCGGACTTCATCCTGTATTTCGACAAGACTGTCCTGAACCTTAGGAAAATGTTCCTGTATGTAGAGTCAATCCCTGAAGAAACAAATCAATAAAATATGACACTGATTGAAGCAGTCGCTGCGCGACACTCGGTAAGGAAGTACCGGGACAAACCCATCCCGGAGGATGTCCTGGCTGTATTGACGGCCAAGATAAAGGAAGTCAATGAAGCAGGAGACCTCCATGTCCAATTGGTCACGGAAGAGCCCAAGGCCTACAGCGGACTCATAACCTACGGGTCGTTCTCCGGCGTGCGGAACTATTTCGTCATGGCCGGAAAGAAGGCCGACGACCTGGACGAGCGCATCGGCTACTACGGCGAGCAGCTCGTCCTGCTGGCCCAGACGCTCGGGCTTAACACCTGCTGGACAGGGGTTTCCTACAGCAAGGTCCCAGGCACGTATGAGCTGGAGGACGACGAGAAGATAGGCTGCTACATAGCCCTCGGATACGGCGAGACGCAGGGCGCCGGCCACAAGGTGAAATCCCCTCGGGACATCAGCAATGCCAGCGACCTCACCCCCAAGTGGTTCAACCGTGGCGTCGACGCCGCCCTGCTGGCCCCTACGGCTGTCAACCAGCAGAAGTTCTTCATCGAGTACAAGGGATTGAAGGACAGCAAGGTAGCCAGGGTCGCCGCCAAGCCCGTCTTCTCGATGATAGGCTACAGCAAGATGGACCTCGGCATCGTCAAGTACCACTTCGAGCTCGGCGCCGGCAAGGAAAACTTCGAGTGGGAATGAACTGCGGAAATATGAAACAGGTTCTGCAATTCCTCCGTTCCCTTTCCCTGCACAACGACAAAGTATGGTTCGAGGCGCACAAGGCTGATTACTTGAAAGCGAAGGCCACGGTCGGCGAACTGGCTGCTAAACTCATAGAAGGGATCCGCTCGTTTGACGATACCATCGGCCCTCTGTCGGTCTCGGACTGTACTTACAGGATATACCGGGACGTGCGGTTCTCCAAGGACAAGAGTCCGTACAAGACTTATATGGGAATCTTCGTCAACCGTGGCGGCAAGAAGTCCGGCTACAGCGGATACTATTTCCATATCGACGGCTGCGGCGACCATATGCTCGCCGTCGGGAACTATTACACTGAGCCGCAGGTACTTAAGGTCTTGCGGGAAGATATCGAAATGGGCGGCGGCGACTTTCGCGGGATCCTTGAAAGTGCCGCCCCCGGCCTTGTGCTTGACACGGAAGGCTCTCTGAAGAAAGTCCCGAAAGGATTCCCGGCCGACAGCCCGGATGCAGAGTTCTTCAAGCTCAGGAACTTCAGCCTGATGATGCACCTGAACGACGATTTCATCCTTTCACCCGCACTTGCAGACGAAGCGCTGGCCATCTTCAGGACCGGCAAGCCCTTCCTTGACTATGTCAACCGCGCAATAGACTTCTGCCGCGAAGACAGCAGGGATTACTATTCGAGCATAGATTTCTGATGCTCGGGTGTTTGTCATACTGCCATTTGGAGTTATCCGCGATGCTCTTGATCCTGACGAGGTCTCAATTGTGACGATAACGAAGTTTGTGTGAACTGGTTATAGCAATGGATATCAGAAGATTCTTAGTTCGCCTCGGCTTTCTGTGCCGACGGGGGCATAAATGGTTCAGCCACTTCCGTCACGGAGCTGGACCGGGCGATGATGGGCGAGGTCATCAAGCTGGCCAGCAGAAACGCTGAAAGCGGCGGCGGACCTTTCGGTGCAGTGATAGTCAAGGACGGACGTATCATAGCCGGCGCTACCAACAGTGTGACCATCGACAATGACCCTACCGCCCACGCAGAGGTAAATGCTATCCGGCAGGCCTGCAAGGCATTGGGGACGTTCGATCTCTCCGGATGTAGCATCTATACGTCCTGCGAACCTTGTCCTATGTGCCTCGGAGCGATATACTGGGCGCATATCGACCGTATCTTCTATGGCAATACCCGCGATGATGCCGCCGACATAGGATTCGCCGACAGTTCCATATATGGTGAGTTCGGATTGCCCAAGGACAAACGTGCTGTCCCTGCCATTCCCCTCATGCGCGACGAGGCGCTCGAGTCGTTCCGCCTCTGGTCCGCCAACGAATCCCGGACGGAGTATTGACCGTTGCAATTCGAAGTTCCATGTGGGTAAGCTAGCGTTTTTCGAATATTTTGCTGACAATTTGGGCGTTTTTTCCCAACCTTTTTGCTGTGGTGTGCGTTATAGCTATGAACCTACCACTAAAAGGAGGGAATAAGTTGAACTATTAGATTGATTAGACAATGTTATCTGAGATTTTAGTCCCGATCTTCATCTGCGTCGTACTTCCCGTCATGATCGTGTTGATCGTCGGTCTCGTGAAAAGGAACGAGACGAACCGCAAGGCAGAAATCATGCTGAAGGCCATCGAAAACGGCCAGAGCATCGATCCCGAACTGTTCAGGGCCGGCCGTAGGAAGGGCTCCATCAAGAAGGACCTTCTGGAGAAACTCAACGGTGCCTGTATCACCAGTCTGTTGGGTCTGGCCTTCCTGATTTTCTATATTATCGAGGGCGAGAACGGATTCTTCGAGAACTATCTTCCGTATGCATCCGGCGCGTTGCTGGCAGTGGGAATCGGCCTCTTCATCTCCTATTTCGCCGGCAAGAAGATGCTGGCCAAGGAGATGGAAGCAGAGGAGAAGGAACTGCTTGGGGATAAGTAGGCAATGACCCGGGAACGGTTCATCTCCGAAGTCAGGGCGTGTCAGGGACAGCTGCGGCGGTTCCTGACATCGTTGTGCGGAGATGCCGCGCTTGCCGATGATATCGCTCAGGAAGCGTTGGTGCGGGCATATGTCAGTTCCGGCCGCTTCACAGGCAGTTTCAAGGCCTGGCTTTTCAGGATAGCATATAACTGCTTCATAGACAATCTGCGGAGGGTGCATGAGGCGGCGTCGCTGGAGTCGCCGGAGGCGCTCCGCGTACCCGACGCCGCCGCCTCGGACGCCGCCTTCCGGCATGAGGAGCTCAGACGCGCGCTCTCGAGGATTCCGGAGAAGGAACGTACCGCCATCGTCCTGCATTATTTCGAGGACCTTCCGGTCAAGGAGATCGCCTCCGTTATGCAGGTTCCTTCCGGGACGGTCAAGTATTATCTTTCGGTGGGACGGGACCACATTAAACAACACATCAGCCTATGAAAGACATAGAACATTATTTGCGCGAGAACGCTCCTGATACTCCGGACGAGGGAAATTTCATTATTGAAACGAATGCACGATTGAGTGCCGTGGAGGGCATAAAGGAAACCGTCGATGGAGAGAACCGTCGCTGGCGTATAGCTTTGATCGTCGCGCTGGCGGCAGGCCTGGCGCTCGGATGTGTCTTGACGCTCCTGGTGCTTTTCGTTCCTGTCCAAACCGTCCAGGCGGACAGTTCAGCCTTGATCAAGGCACTTGAGGCGCTGCAGGGCAGGAAGATTATCCTGTTCTGTCTGGTCGCCTTGCTCGCCGTCGCCCTTGGGCTCGTTTCCATGACACGCAAGCGCGAAACGCTGTAAGGAATCGCGTTTCGTGAGAAACTATCTGTACATTTTGACATTCTTCTGGAGAAGGTTATGTGTACAGATAGTCTTGAAACAGTCCATTTTTGGACCTTTTAGCTTGTATCTGTTCACCAATAGCTTGTTTCAGTCGTGTTTCCTTGTACAGATAGTGGCAGGGGAGTGGTACGGAGGACGGGTTTCCTCTCGTCGGGCTGGTTTTGGGGGAGTGAAGATGTATTTATGAAAATGTTGTCCACGCCCAATCCGCATTGGGTGGTTCCGGTGGCGTATTAGTGTGGACAACGAGCCAAAACCGGCTCATTGTCCACGCTCGGCTCCACTGGAGCATATTGTAAGCCCTATGAGCGTGGACGCAAATGTCAATAATTTGTACCCAATCCCGGTAGGGGGTGGTGTTTGGAGCGAAGCGATGGCGCGTCAGCGCTGGAAAAGGAATGGAATTGGTGAGAGGGCGGGATTCCGCTCGCTTCGCTCGCGCTATCCCGGTGGGGGGTGGTGTTTGGAGCGAAGCGATGGCGCGTCAGCGCCGTGCCGGGAGGAAGGAGCGATGCGACGACCGGGAGGCACCGGCCAGAACGGAGTGGAGGCCGCAGTGTCCCTTGGGGGACCGGTGCGGAGCACCGAGGGGGAGGAGACGGTCCCGCCCTCGGAGCGCAAAAAAGGCTCCCGGCGATAGCCGGAAGCCTTTAGCGCGGAGAGGGCGGGATTCGAACCCGCGAACCCCTTTGGGAGGTCACGCGCTTTCCAGACGCGCCTCTTCAGCCACTCGAGCACCTCTCCTTGCGGTTTGCGGGTGCAAATATAAACAAAAAATGTTAACTTTGTACTCTTGTCGGGAAAATAATGCCCAATAGCCTGGAATGACCGCAGAACTGATATACGACCCGCTCAGACGCAAGGACGTGCCGCTCACGCCCGAGGAGAGGGTCCGTCAGTGGTTCATAGAGAGGCTGCGGGACGCCGGGGTGCCGCAGCATCAGATGATGAGCGAGGTCGCCCTGGAGTACGGAGCAGGCAAGAAATGGCGGGCCGATATCGTGGTCTACGGCCACGGCGGCGTGCCGCTGGCCGTGGTCGAGTGCAAGCGCCCGGACGTGGAGGTAACCAAGGATGTCCTGGAGCAGGCCCTGCGTTACAGCTTAGTGCTCAAGGTCCCTTTCCTTTTCCTCACCAACGGCCATCTGACCTATATCTGCCGGAAGTCCGGCGAGGGCTACGAGTTCCTCGACAAGGCCCCGGTTTACGAAGAAATGCTCAAGCAATGCCAACCATAACCACCGGTTTCCTCGAGAAGCCCATCTTCCACATCGTGTCCGAAGTGGCCGAGAGGCGGGGCGTAAAAGCCTTCGTCATAGGTGGTTATGTGCGCGACTGCTTCCTTGGAAGGCCTTGCAACGACATCGACATAGTCGTGGAAGGAAGCGGTATCGATTTCGCGGAAGCGGTGGGGCAGAGGACCGGCAAGGCAGTATCCTATTTCAAGAATTTCGGCACGGCGATGATGCGTTTCCAGGGCGATGAAATAGAATTCGTCGGGGCGCGCAAGGAGTCGTACCGCCGCGAGTCACGCAAGCCCATCGTGGAGAACGGCACACTGGAGGATGACCAGCTCAGGCGTGATTTCACCATCAACGCCATGGCCTTCAGCCTCCAGAAGGACAGCTTCGGCGAGCTCGTGGACCCCTTCGGGGGCATCCGCGACCTCACTGCCGGCATCATCCGCACCCCGCTGGAGCCCGACACCACCTATTCCGACGATCCTCTCCGCATGCTGCGGGCCATACGCTTCGCCGCCAAGCTTTCCACCCCGGAGCTCGAGTTCACCATCGTCCCCGAGTCGCTGGATGCGATGCGCCGCATGAGCGACCGCCTGTCCATACTCTCGAAGGAGCGCATCGCCGAAGAGCTGGACAAGATGCTCGTCACGTCCCGCCCGTCCATGGCCTTCCGGCTGATGGACGAGACCGGCCTGCTGGAGCACGTCCTGCCGCAGCTTTCCGCCCTGAAGGGCGTCGAGACCATCGACGGGCGGGGCCACAAGGAGAATTTCTCGCATACCCTTGCGGTGCTCGACAATGTTGCGGCCGCCGAAGCTGCAGGCATTGCCGAAGGCCGCATCAAGGACTACACGCCCGAGCTCGACGGCAACGGCTTCGTCGAGAGCGTTCGGACGGAGCCCTGTGTCTGGCTGCGCTGGGCCGCGCTGCTGCACGACATCGGCAAGCCCGCGTCCAAGCGCTACGAGCCCGGCATCGGATGGACCTTCCACGGCCACGAGGTGATCGGGGCGAAAATGGTCCCCAGGATATTCCAGGGCCTTATGCTGCCCCTGAACGAGAAGATGAAATATGTGCAGAAGCTCGTGCGCCTGCACCTGCGTCCCATAGCCCTCGTCGACGACGAGGTCACGGACTCCGCGGTGCGGCGCCTCCTCTTCGAGGCGGGCAACGACATCGACGACCTCATGCTCCTCTGCAATGCCGACATCACGTCCAAGAATCCAGCAAAGGTGGCGCGCATACGGCACAATTTCGAGCTGGTGAAGCAGAAGATGGTGGAGGTCGAGGCGCGGGACTCCATCCGCAATTTCAAGAACCCCATCACCGGCGAAT
>Ga0310696_10002035_pt1 | contig 27747 bp, 19 predicted proteins | sample AusTroGonzalo_MG_4_FD_203885 | JGI IMG/M metagenome (GOLD analysis project Ga0310696, IMG submission 203885) | Bovine rumen microbial communities from tropical cattle in Woodstock, Queensland, Australia - Gonzalo_02 (v2) (version 2) | ecosystem: Host-associated > Mammals > Digestive system >...
AAGCCAAGTTGCAGCTTAAATGCAACGACGAGGAGCACGAGGGTTTCGAAGAGGCCCGCGTGCAGGAGGTCTATTTGGGCATGATCCCCTACATGACCCCGAGCGGCACGTTCATCATCAACGGCGCAGAGCGCGTGGTGGTGTCACAGCTGCACCGCTCGCCGGGCGTGTTCTTCGGATTCTCATACCACTCCAACGGCACCCCGCTCTATTCCGCCCGTATTATCCCCTTCAAGGGCTCGTGGATGGAGTTCACCACCGACATCAATAACGTGCTGTATGCGTACATCGACCGTAAGAAGAAACTCCCGGTCACCACGCTGCTGCGCGCTATCGGCTATGAGACCGACAAGGACATCCTCAGCATTTTCGACATTGCCGAGGAAGTGAAGGCCTCCAAAGCCAATCTTAAGAAATATGTCGGTCAGAAACTGGCGGCCGCCGTCACCAAGACGTGGTACGAGGATTTTGTAGATGACGAGACCGGTGAGGTGGTCAACATCGAGCGTACTGAGGTGCTCATCGATCGTGAGACCATCTTCGAGAAAGATCACATCAACATGGTGGCCGACGCCAATATCAAGACCGTGCTGTTCCACAAGCAGGACGAGAAACAGGTCGACTACTCTGTGATCTTCAACACGTTGCAGAAGGATCCCACCAACTCGGGCAAGCAGGCCATCGAGTATATCTACATGCAGCTCAAGAGCACGCAGGCTCCCGACGAGGAGACCGCCCGCGCTACCCTCGACAAACTGTTCTTCTCCGAGAAACGTTACGACCTCGGAGAGGTGGGTCGCTACCGCATCAACAAGAAATTGAACCTTGACATCCCGATGGAAACGGGCGTGCTGACGAATGAGGACATCATCTCCATCATCCGTTATCTGGTCGAGCTTATCAACTCCAAGACGGAGGTTGACGATATCGACCACTTGAGCAACCGTCGCGTCCGCACCGTCGGCGAGCAATTATATAACCAGTTCAGCCTTGGCCTGAACCGCATGGCCCGTACCATCCGTGAGAAGATGAACGTGCGTGACCATGAATCCTTCTATCCGCAGGACCTTATCAATGCCAAGACCCTTTCGTCCGTGGTCAACTCGTTCTTCGGAACGAACCAGCTGTCTCAGTTCATGGACCAGACCAACCCGCTGTCAGAAATCACGCACAAGCGCAGAATTTCGGCTTTGGGACCTGGCGGTCTGTCGCGTGAGCGTGCCGGCTTCGAGGTGCGTGACGTACACTACACGCACTACGGACGTCTTTGTACTATTGAGACCCCTGAAGGACCGAACATCGGTCTGATTTCCTCCCTCTGCGTCTTCGCCCGCATCAACGAGCTCGGCTTCATCGAGACGCCGTACCGCAGAGTGGACAACGGTCGGGTGCGCTTCGACGAGGAGCCTATTTTCCTGACTGCTGAGGAGGAGGATAACAAGCGTATTGCTCAGGCTAATACGCCGATGGATGAGGATGGTCTGTTGGGCGAGAAGGTGAAAGCCCGTCGTCTGGCTGACTACCCGATTCTGCCGCGCGAGGAGATTGACTTGATCGACATCGCGCCGAACCAGATTGCTTCTATCGCTGCATCTTTGATTCCGTTCCTTGAGAACGACGACGCTAACCGTGCGTTGATGGGATCCAACATGATGCGGCAGGCCGTGCCGTTGTTGCGTCCCGAAGCCCCCATCGTGGGTACGGGCTTGGAGCACCGCGTGGCCGTTGACTCCCGCGTCGTGTTGCTCGCAGAGGGCACTGGCGTGGTGAAGTCTGTTGACGCCCAGCACATTGAAATCGCTTACGAGCGCACCGATACGGAGAATCTTGTCAGCTTCGATTCCAATGTGAAGAACTATCAGCTGCTGAAGTTCCGCCGCACGAACCAGAACTCCTGCTTCAACCAGCGTCCTATCGTTGTGAAGGGGCAGAAGGTCAAGAAGGGCGACGTGCTGACCGAGGGCTACGCTACAGAGAACGGCGAGCTCGCGCTTGGTCGCAACTTGATGGTGGCGTTCATGCCTTGGAAGGGCTACAACTTCGAGGACGCCGTCGTGATTTCCGAGAAGGCAGTCACCGACGACCTTTATACTTCTATCCATATTGAATCCTTCACCCTTGAGGTGCGCGACACCAAGCGCGGCCAGGAGGTGTTGACCAATGACATCCCGAATGTCTCCACCGAGACGACCAAGGACCTCAACGAGGACGGTTTGATTCGCGTGGGTGCTGAGGTTAAGGAGGGCGACATCCTCATCGGTAAGATTACGCCGAAGGGCGAGTCCTATCCGACCCCCGAGGAGAAGCTGCTCCGCGCCATCTTCGGCGACAAGGCCGGCGATGTGAAGGATGCATCCCTCAAGGCGCCGCCATCCATGCGTGGCGTGGTCATCGGTGCGAAATCCATGTCAAGACTCATCAAGGACCGCAAGTCCAAGGCGAAAGACAAGGACATTGAGGAAGAAATCCGTTCGAAATATCAGGTTGAGCTGGATGCCTTGAAAGAGGTGCTGGTGGGCAAGCTTTACAAGGTGCTGGAAGGCAAGGTCGCCCATGTGATCTGCGCCGACACAAAGGAACCCATCGTGCAGAAGGGTTCTAAGTTCTCCCAGAAATTGCTCAACACCATTAATTATAAGACCGTTTCCGTGTCGAAATGGACGAACGACAGCCGTGTGAACGGGATGGTTGCGCAGATTATCCGCAACTACCTCGTGAAGGTGCGCGATGTCGAGTCACGTCGCACGCGCGAGATCTTTGATGCCACCATCGGCACTGAACTGCCGTCCGGTATCGTGCAAATGGCCAAGGTCTATGTCGCCAACAAGCGCAAACTGCGCGTGGGTGATAAGATGGCAGGTCGTCACGGTAACAAGGGTTGCGTGGCCAAGATCGTGCGTCAGGAGGATCTGCCGTTCCTCGCGGACGGCCGTCCGGTTGACGTGGTGCTGAACCCGCTGGGCGTGCCTTCCCGTATGAACCTCGGTCAGATTTACGAGACGATTCTGGCGTGGGCGGGCAAGAACACGGGCGTGAAATACGCCACCCCGATCTTCGACGGTGCTTCGCTCGACCAGATCAACGAGATTCTGCGCAACGCCGGACTGCCGGAGAACGGCAGCACTCAGCTTTACGACGGTGAGACTGGCGAGCCGTTCCACCAGAAGGCGACGGTTGGCTACATCTATTACCTGAAGCTGCACCACATGGTCGACGACAAGATGCACGCTCGTTCTATCGGACCGTACTCCCTGATTACGCAACAGCCTCTTGGCGGTAAAGCCCAGTTCGGTGGTCAGCGTTTCGGTGAGATGGAGGTGTGGGCCATCGAGGCCTACGGTGCATCCAACGTGCTGCAGGAGATTCTGACCGTGAAGTCTGATGACGTGGTGGGCAGAGCCAAAGCTTACGAGGCCATCGTGAAGGGCGACAACATGCCGGTTTCTGGCATCCCCGAGTCGTTCAACGTGTTGGTCAACGAATTGCGCGGCCTGTGCTTGGATATTAAGTTTGAATAAGAATTAAACAGCTGAAAGAAATGGCTCTCAGAAAAGATAACAATACTCGCAAGGAGTTTCATAAAATAACCATCAGTCTGGCCTCCCCCGAGACGATTTTGGAACAGTCGCATGGTGAGGTGCTGAAGCCGGAGACCATCAACTACAGAACGCTGAAGCCTGAGCGCGACGGCCTGTTCTGCGAGAAGATCTTCGGACCGATGAAGGACTGGGAGTGCCACTGCGGCAAGTACAAACGCATCCGTTACAAGGGCGTGATCTGCGACCGCTGCGGTGTGGAAGTCACCGAGCGCAAGGTGCGCCGCGAGCGTATGGGCCACATCCAGCTGGTGGTGCCTGTCGCCCATATCTGGTTTTTCAAATCGCTGCCCAACAAGATTGGCGCTTTGTTAGGATTGGCCACCAAGGAGGTGGAAGCCGTGATTTATTACGAGAAGTTCATCGTGATTCAAGGCGGTGTCCTCGAAAGCGACGATATCAAGAAGGGCAAGCTGCTGAATGAGGAGGAATATTTCGAGCTGGTGGAGAAGTTGCCGGCCGATAACCGTCTCTTGGAAGACTCCGATCCTAACAAGTTCATTGCGAAGATGGGTGCCGAGGCGTTGTACGACCTGCTCTGCATGGTGGATCTCGATGCCGAGTCCTACGAGCTTCGTGACCGCGCCAACCGCGAGACCTCTCAGCAACGTAAGAAAGACCTGTTGAAGCGTCTGCACGTCTTTGAGGCGTTCCGCGACAGCCGCAAGCGCGCCGACAACCGTCCCGAGCGCATGATTGTGCGCATGGTGCCGGTGATTCCGCCGGATTTGCGTCCTTTGGTGCCGTTGGATGGCGGTCGTTTCGCCACCTCTGACTTGAACGACCTCTACCGTCGTGTCATCATCCGCAACAACCGTCTGAAACGACTGATGGAGATCAAGGCCCCCGATGTCATCATGCGCAACGAGAAGCGTATGCTGCAGGAGGCTGTGGACTCCCTCTTCGATAACTCCAAGAAGTCCAGCTCCGTGCGTTCTGACTCTAACCGCGCGCTGAAGTCTCTCTCCGACAGCCTGAAAGGTAAGCAAGGTCGCTTCCGTCAGAACTTGTTGGGTAAGCGTGTTGACTATTCCGGCCGTTCCGTTATCGTTGTCGGTCCTGACTTGCACCTCAACGAGTGCGGTCTGCCGAAAGACATGGCGGCTGAGCTGTTCAAACCGTTCGTTATCCGCAAGATCCTCGAAAGAGGCATCGTCAAGACGGTGAAATCCGCCAAGAAGATTGTGGACCGTAAGGATCCCGTCGTGTGGGAGATTCTGGAGAACATCTTGAAGGGTCACCCGGTATTGCTGAACCGTGCTCCTACGCTGCACCGTCTGGGTATCCAGGCGTTCCAGCCGCGTTTGGTCGAAGGTAAGGCTATCCGTCTGCACCCGTTGTGCTGTACGGCTTTCAACGCTGACTTCGATGGTGACCAGATGGCCGTGCACGTGCCGCTGGGCAATGCCGCTATCATGGAGGCCCAGATGCTGATGATGGCCTCCCATAACATCCTCAACCCGGCCAACGGTGCGCCCGTGACCGTTCCTTCACAGGACATGGTTCTCGGTCTGTACTACATCACCAAAGAGTTGCCTTCCACGCCTGACCACAAGGTCCTCGGCGAAGGCGGTATCTTCTACGGCCCTGAGGAGGTGATGATTGCTTACAACGAAAAGAAAGTTCATCTGAATGCCAAGATCAAATGCCGCGTCGATATTGACGGGCAGGGTACCCAAAAAGTCATTGACACGACCGTGGGTCGCGTGATGTTCAACCAAGTGGTGCCGAAAGATTATGGCTACATTAATATGTTGCTGACCAAGAAGGCGTTGCGTGATATCATCGGCGACGTGCTCAACAAGTGCGGCAACAAGGCTTGTACGCAGTTCCTTGATGACATCATGACCCTTGGTTACCGTATGGCTTACGAGGGTGGTATGTCGTTCAACCTGGGCGACGTGATTGTGCCGTCGGCCAAGCCGCAGCTGATCGCCGAGGCCAACGCGCAGGTTGATGAAATTACCATGAACTATAACATGGGCTTCATCACCAATACCGAGCGTTACAACCAGGTGATTGACGTCTGGTCGCAGTGCAACGCGCGTCTTTCCAAGATTCTGATGAAGGAGATCGAGGAAGACCGTCAGGGCTTCAACCCCGTGCACATGATGCGTGACTCTGGTGCTCGTGGTTCTGCGGAGCAGATTCGTCAGCTGTCCGGTATGCGTGGTCTGATGGCAAAGCCCAGTAAGGCGGGCTCTTCCGGCGGCGAGATTATTGAGAACCCCATTTTGTCCAACTTTAAGGAAGGCCTTTCCGTGCAAGAGTACTTTATCTCCACGCACGGTGCCCGTAAGGGTTTGGCTGATACCGCTTTGAAAACCGCTGACGCTGGTTACCTGACCCGTCGTCTGGTGGACGTCTCTCACGACGTTATCATCAACGAGGTGGACTGCGGCACGCTGCGCGGTATGACCGTGAGCGCGTTGAAGAACAACGAGGAAGTTGTGGAGACGCTCTACGACCGTTTGCTCGGCCGTGTGACGTTGCACGACGTTTACCATCCGCAGACTGGCGAGCTGATTATCAAGGCTGGTGAAGAGTTGACGGAGGAATATTGCCAGATCATCGAAGATTCGCCCATCGAGGAGGTGGAAATTCGTTCCGTCCCGACTTGCGAATCGAAGCATGGTATCTGCCAGAAGTGCTATGGTCGTAACTTGGCCACTGGCAAGATGGTGCAGATCGGTGAGGCTGTCGGCGTGATTGCCGCTCAGTCTATCGGTGAGCCTGGTACACAGCTGACTCTGCGTACGTTCCACGTCGGTGGTGTGGCCGGTAACGTGGCCGCCAACAGCAGCATTATCGCCTCTTACGACGGTGTGCTCAGCATCGACGAGCTCCGTGCTTTGGAGAAGACTGACGATACCGGCAAGTTCTTCTACAAGGTCATCGGTCGTACTGCTGAAATCAAGATCATTGACGTGAAGACCGGCGTGGCCCTTTCATCTGCAAACGTGCCCTACGGCTCTAACCTCTATTTCAAGCACGGTGACAGCATCAAGAAGGGTGCCCTGATTGCTGATTGGGATCCGTTCAACGCTGTGATTCTGTCTGACGTGGCCGGTAAGGTTCAGTTCAACGATATTATCGAGGGCGTGACCTACCGTGTGGAGACCGACGAGCAGACCAATATCCACGACAAGGTGATTATCGAGAGCCGTCTTAAGACGAAGAACCCGAGTATCAACATTGTGGATGAGGACGGCGATATTATCAAGAGTTTCGACGTGCCTGTGGGTGCTCGTTTGGCCGTGGAGGAAGGTCAGGTCATCGATTCCGGTGAGATTCTGGTCAAGATTCTGCGTTCCTTCGGTAAGTCCGGCGATATCACGGGCGGTCTGCCGCGCGTGACCGAGCTGTTCGAGGCCCGTAACCCCAGCGATCCCGCCGTGGTGTCCGAAATCGACGGTGTGGTTTCCTTCGAGAAGAAGCTGAAACGTGGTAACCGTGTGGTGAAAATCACCCCGCGTGTGGATTCCGGTGAGGGTGCGAAGACGTACCTCATCCCGACTTCCAAGCAGATTTTGGCTCAAGAGAACGACTTCGTGAAGGCTGGTACGCCGCTGTCCGAAGGTTCTCTCACTCCTGTGGACATCTTGAACATCAAGGGTGCGCAGAAGGTGCAAGAGTACATCATCAACGAGATTCAGGAGGTGTATCGTCTGCAAGGTGTGAAAATCAACGACAAGCACTTTGAGGTCATTGTGCGTCAGATGATGCGCAAGATGGAGATTGAGGATCCGGGCGACACCAAGTTCTTGCAAGGTGAGCTCATCAACAAGATCGACTTCCAAGAGGAGAACGACCAGATTTGGGATAAGAAGGTTGTTGAAGATGCCGGAGATTCCGATACTGTTCGCAAGGGTCAGATCATCTCTGCCAAGAAGCTGCGTGACGTGAACTCCATGCTGAAGCGTAAGGATATGCGCTTGGTGGTGACCCGCGACGCACGTCCCGCTACTGGTAAACCGATCCTGCAAGGTATCACCCGCGCTTCGTTGCAGACGCACAGCTTCATTTCCGCTGCATCCTTCCAGGAGACCACGAAGGTGCTGACCGAGGCCGCCATCAATGCCAAGTCCGACAGCCTGATTGGTATGAAGGAGAACGTCATTGTTGGCCAGAAGATTCCGGCTGGTACGGGTATCCGCGCCTACCAGAACATCGAGGTTGGCTCCAAGGAGGAGTACGAATCCCTGATGGCTTCCAAAGAGGATGAATAGGCCTTGAAATCTGAAACTGAAGACTTGAGAGTAGATAATAACGAACTAAAAGAATAACTGAATATGGCAGAAAATAAAGAACAGAAAATGGATTTGAGCATCAGCGAGGAGGTTGCACAGGGTGTCTATTCCAACCTGGCGATTCTCTCGCACTCGGAGAACGAGTTCTTCGTGGATTTTGCCTCGCTTTCGCCGGGCATTCCGAAGGCCATCGTGCGCTCACGGGTGATTATGACCCCGGTGAACGCCAAACGGCTGTTGCGGGCGTTGCAGGACAACGTTTCCAAGTATGAGGAACAGTTCGGTGTGATTCGCGAGACCTCAAATAACCAGATGCCCCCGTTCATGAGCGGTGGAGGTCTGGCCTAAACGGACTACGTTCAAGTTTTTTTATAAATTTTTGTGACGGCCGGGGAGCAATCTCTGGCCGTTTTCTTATGCTAAATCACGGTCCTTGTACTATAATAAAGAAGATAGCCGCATCCGCTTTCGTCATAAGCGGAGTGGTGTTTATAACTGCTTGCTGCCTTTAAAAAATATCGTGACGTTGCCATAAATTTCGTATCTTTGCCGATTCAAAATCTGAGACGTTGGAAGAACAGGATATACGTAAATTTCAGGCCGCGTTGCGTGAGACGAAGAACATCACCATCGTGTTCCATTTCAATCCCGACGGCGATGCCGTGGGCAGTGCGTTGGCTCTGTATCACTATTTTAAGGACGAAGGCTACGGGGTTTCGGTGATTTCACCCAATCCGTTTCCCGATTTTCTGCAGTGGATGCCGGGGGCGGACAATATCATTGTGGCCCAGGAGAACCTCACCGAGGCGCGAAAACGCATCAAGGAGGCTGACATGCTCTTTGTGGTCGATATGAATGCTCCGCATCGAGCCGGACAGGACTTGCAGAACGCCATCGTCAAGTCATCGGCGTTCAAAGTGCTCATCGACCACCACGTGCAACCTGATATCAAATGCGATGTGATGTACTCCACACACCTCACCACTTCTGCTTCGGAGCTTGTTTATAACTTTCTGTACCAATATCTTACACCGGAAAAACCGGTGACTCGTGAAATTGCAGAGTGCCTCTATGTGGGCATTATCACCGATACCGGTTCCATGTCCTACACCTGCGATTACCCTGGATCCTACACCGTGCTGCGCCGTCTTATAGAGGCCGGCGTCAATGGTGAAGATGTCCATCGCAGGGTCTATGACAATTACACCGAGAGTCGTATGAAACTGCTCGGTTTGGCCCTCTCGCAGCGCTTGACCGTGTTGCCCGAATATGGAGCATCCTATATGTATCTGACCAAGAAGGATTTAACGGACAACGGTTTTCAAATTGGTGATACGGAGGGATTTGTGAATTATGGGCTGTCGATGAAGGCGGTGCATTACACGGCGTTCTTCACCGAGCGCGACAACCGCATCCGCGTGTCGTTCCGTTCCAAGGGTATCGTGGATGTGAACCTGTTCGCCCGCAAGTATTTCGAAGGTGGCGGTCATGCCAATGCCGCTGGTGCCTTCTACCATGGCACGATGGAAGAGGCCATCGCCCATTTTCTGAACGCTGTTCACGAGACTGCCGAACAACAAGAATAGTCCATGCGAAAAATCCTGTCTCTCGTTCTGTTGACGTTGCTTCTCGGAGCTTTTTCCGCCTGCCGTGACCAGAAGGTTACCGGTAACGTGGTTGCGTCGTCACAGGATGAAAAAGAGGACAAGGATGCGCCATACGTGGAGGGAAACAAGAACATTATGCGTCGCGAGAACGAGGAGATGCAGCTGTTTATTCAGCGTTACGGATGGCAGATGCAACGCACGCCCACGGGTCTCTATGTCGAGATATTGGAGCCAGGTGACGGTGCACTGTTTGTGGAAGGCGACCGAGTGGCGTTGCGTTACCGTACGTTCCTGCTCTCCGGCGAGCAAATTTACAGCTCCGATAGTGCGGACGTGAAAGTCTTCATGGTGGACCGCTCTGAGGAGATCGGTGCCTTGCATGAGGTGGCAAAGATGCTGCGTCCCGGCGCAAAAGCACGGCTCGTTATCCCTTCCTACCTCGGTTACGGCGTGGCTGGCGATGGCGATCGCATTCAGGGACTCCAACCGTTTATGATGGAGATTTCCGTGCTTAAGGGCGACGAACCGATACCACAAACCATTATTCCACAAGCTTATACGAACTAAAAATAGAATGAAGAAGCAACGATTGATATGGGTTTCCATGGCCGTGTTGCTGTGCCTGACGGCGGTTTCCTGCCGGAAGTATAACGGCTTCAAGCACGGCGCGGGTTACTACTACCAATTCCACCAGCGGAACGATAACGGCGAGCGGCCGAAGACTGGTGATTTCGTGGAGGTCGATATGGCCTTGCGCGCCGGCGATGAGGTGCTCTCCCCGATGACCCACAACAACATCATGATGGATGAACTCTACCGCGGCGACCTCTACACAGCCCTGCGCACGATGCATGTGGGCGACAGTGCGACTTTTATCTTCGAGGGAAAGCGGTTCTATGAGGAATTTCTTGGCATGGGCGATTACCCCTACGGCAACACGCCCGTTTACGCGGATGTCAAACTGTTGAAGATTCTTTCGAAACAGAGCATCGACCAGGCCGAGGAACGCTACCGGGAAAAGCGCAAAGAACTGCGGCAGCATGAGGATTCGGTGTTGAAGGCATACGCCAACGAGAACCACCTCAAGAACGTACATAAGGGCATCTACTACACCGTGAACCGCAAGGGTAATGGCTTGAAAGCGAAGAAGAACCAGACTGTGCAGATATTGTACAAGGGGCGTCGCACCGACAATTCCGTGTTCGAGATGATGGTTGACCCGGCGCACCCTTGCGTGTTTGAAATCGGTAAGGACCAAATCTCGCGCGGCATCGACATCATGGTGCAGGAGATGAACGAGGGCGACCAGATCACGGCGATATTCCCCTCCTCACTCGTTTTCGGCGACAAAGGCAATGCCGTTTTCGAAATACCGCCGTTCACCCCCGTGGTCTATGAAATTGAATTGCTCCGAGTAGTGAGCAAATAACAAACGAATAAAATCAGTAAAATAATCTTAAACGAAAAAAAATGAGAAAAAACGTAACGAAATTAATGCTTATCGGGTTGGCGGTGGCCACCGTTTTTGCCTTGGGCGCATGCAGCAAGTACAAAGGCTTCAAGAAGGATAAGTCCGGATTCTACTACAAGTTCCATGGCGACATCCATGACACGGCTGACCAGCCTGCTACCGGTGATTTGGTGGGCATCCTCTTGTCAATGCGTGCCGGCGACTCTCTGCTCATCCCGATGATGCCGAATGAGATGTTGATGGACTCTCTCTATGAGGGCGACTTGTTCGCGGCGCTTCGCACGATGCACGTGGGTGACAGCGCGACCTTCATCCTTGATGGTCCCAAGTTCTTTGAGAATATGATGAGTCCCGGACAGGAATACGAGTTCGGCGAAGATCCGCTTTATTTTGATGTGAAACTCTATGGCTTGATGAAGAAAGCCGATTTTGAGAAGGCCAAAGCCGAGTACGAAGCCCAAATGGTGGAAAGAAAGGGTCAGGAAAAAATTGAGATTGAGGAGTACTTGGAGAAGAACAAGGATTTGAAACAGACCCCCATAGGCATTTATGTGAAAAACGTGAAGAAGGGTTCTGGAGACAAGGTGGAGCCTTTGCAGACGGTCAAGGTGCACTACACCGGACGTTTTGTGGACGGCACCGTATTCGATAGCTCCGTGGAGCGTGGCGAACCTTTCACCTTCACAGTGGGTGCGGGTCAGGTTATTCCCGGTTGGGATGCCGCCGTTTCGGATATGAGAGTCGGCGACAAGGTGACGGTCCTTATCCCCTCCGAACTGGCATACGGCGAAGGTCGTCAGGGCATTCCTCCGTACTCTCCGCTGGTGTTCGACATCGAGTTGCTGGAGATCGAAAAGTAGAGATTTTAAGGCAATAGGCAAAAGGCAATAGGCAATAGGGGGTAATGATGTCGGAACAGAATTATGCATTACGGATTGCGCAGGCGCTGAATCTGACAGAGGAGCAGGTGCGGAACACGCTGGATCTATTGGAGACTGGCGCGACGATTCCGTTCATCTCCCGCTATCGCAAGGAGGCAACGGGTTCTTTGGATGAGGTCCAGATTGGCAATATCAAAGACCTGTACAACAAGTGGTTGGAACTCGACAAGCGCCGGGCCGCCATTTTGGATTCCATCAGCGAGCAAGGCAAGTTGACTCCAGAACTGCGCGAGAAAATCGAGCAGGCGGAGACGATGAGCGCGCTGGAGGACCTCTACCTTCCGTATCGCCCCAAGCGCAAGACCCGCGCGACAGTGGCCGTGGAAAAGGGTCTGCAGCCGTTGGCTAAACTGCTGCTGCAACAACGGCCTATCGACCTTGCGCGCGAGGCTGCCAAGTATATCAGCGAAGAGAAGGGTGTAGCCAACGAGGATGAAGCGTTGGCTGGCGCCCGTGACATCATTGCCGAACATATTAGCGAGCATGTTGGTATCCGCGCACGTTTGCGCAGTACCTTCCTGAAATACAGTCGCATCTCCACCCGCAAGGTACTTGACGCGATTGATGAGGACGAGAAGTACCGCATCTATTACAAAGCGGAGGAACTCCTCGCCAAGGCACCGTCACACCGCATTCTGGCCATGTTGCGCGGTGAGGAGGAGGGCATCCTTCGCGTGCATATCGCCCCAGACGAGCAACGCACGCTTGCCGATTTGAAACACCGCATCGTAAAGAACAACAGCAACAGTGCCCAGCAGGTTTGGTTGGCTGCGACAGACTCCTATAAACGGCTTCTGCAGCCGCAGATGGAGACCGAGATGCGCAAGTTCTACAAGGAAAAGGCCGACAAGGAGGCTATTTCTGTATTCACGAAGAATGCGCGGCAGTTGCTTTTGGCCGCCCCGCTTGGGCAGGTCACAACGCTGGCCATTGACCCGGGTTTCCGTACTGGTTGCAAGGTGGTGATTCTCAATCCGCAAGGCAAGCTGCTCTACAACGAGACGATTTACCCGCATCCGCCGGTGGCACAGTACAAGTTGGCTTCCGACAAACTGAAGCGGTTAGTGCTTCAGTATCAAGTGGATGCGATAGCGATTGGCAATGGTACGGCTGGGCGGGAGACGGAGAATTTTGTCCGTCACATTCCCTTTGAGCGCGACGTGAAGGCCTTCATGGTGAACGAGAGCGGGGCGTCGGTCTATTCCGCGTCGCCCGTGGCGCGAGAGGAGTTTCCTGACTACGATGTGACCGTGCGCGGTGCGGTTTCCATTGGTCGCCGGCTGATGGACCCGCTGGCCGAGCTCGTGAAAATCGACCCGAAATCCATCGGGGTGGGGCAGTACCAGCACGATGTGAACCAAAAGATGTTGCAGGAGAGTTTGCAGACCACCGTGGAGAGCTGCGTCAACTATGTGGGCGTTGAACTGAACACGGCGAGCAAGCAGCTGCTGTCGTATGTCTCTGGTGTCGGTCCGGCTCTGGCGCAGAACATCATTGACTATCGTGACGAACACGGCGCGTTTGCCTCCCGTGAGGAACTGAAGAAGGTGCCGCGTTTCGGTGCGAAGGCCTTCCAGCAGTCCGCTGGATTCTTGCGCATCCGCGAGGCCGCCAACCCCCTTGACGGCAGTGCGGTGCATCCGGAAAGCTACAAGGTGGTGGAGAAGATGGCCGCCGACCATAACTGTTCCGTCGCCGATTTGATTGCCAATAAAGATCTGCGCCAACAGATTGTGTTACAGGAGTATGTCACCGACAAGGTGGGATTGCCCACGTTGGAAGACATCATGAAGGAGCTGGCCAAGCCCGGCCGGGATCCGCGCTCTGGTTTCGAAATGTTTGAGTTCGACAAGAGCGTGCATACCATCAACGATTTGACGCCTGGCATGGTACTGCCCGGCATTATCACCAATATCACGAACTTTGGCTGTTTTGTGGACATCGGCGTTCACCAGGACGGCCTCATCCACATCAGCCGCTTGAGCGACCGTCGCATCTCCGACCCCTCCGAAGTCGTTCACCTGAATCAGCATGTGACCGTGCGCGTGGAGGGTGTGGAAGTGGACCGCAAACGCATCAGTCTGGTGTTGGAGAAGATGTGAGACATGTAGAGACGGGGCGCGCCCCGTCTCTACAATGAAACCTGAATCTTGAAACTTGAAACTCGATTATGGGAGAAAACGTGAAACCTTTCCAATATGATTACTGGCGGCCGTCAGTGGCCGCTGACAATGTGGTCTACCGTTTCGACGGCAAGACCATGCAGGTGCTGCTGATACAGCGTGGAAACGAGCCTTTCAAGGGCAAATGGGCTCTGCCTGGCGGCTTTCTTGAGGAGAATGAGACATTGCAGGAGGGCGCGTTGCGGGAACTCAAGGAGGAAACCGGCATCGTGCCGCGCTACACGGCCGAGCTGTGTACATGCAGTGGCGTGGACCGCGACCCGCGCACACGTGTCATTTCTGCCGTTTTCTACTCTTTTGTCCGCGATGTGGAGGGTGTTGCCGGTGACGATGCTGCTGACATCCGCTGGTTCGACATCCATAACTTGCCTGAACTTGCCTTCGACCACGCCGAGGTGATGGAAAAAGCCATTCACAGGCTGCGGGTCAGTATGAAATATTCGCCATACTTCTTCTATCTGTTGGATGATGTTTTCACGCTGCCGGACCTTTGGCGGATGTGGACTTACGTCTATAAAAAGAAGATGGACCGGCGCAATTTCCAAAAGCACTGGATTGCGTTCGGTGCCGTGACAGGTGTTATCGAACCTGTCGTGGATTCGTCGAAATCGCCCCGCGCCCCGAAGTTTTATCGCTTCAACGAGGCGGCATATCTGAAGTATATAAAAAGCAACTCTTGCTGGTGATGAGCGCATTACCATGCCGTATTCCGTTTTTTTTCAACAGCGTACGAAGTATGGATTTTTTTATTACTTTTGCTACGCTCTATGTTAGCCTCATTGTTTTTTTATAACTTTCTGAAAATTAGTAATATAAAATAATCTTAAGTATGAAAAAATTGACAGACAACACCTCTTTGGGCAAGCTTATTCTGCTTTGCAATGTGGTCGTTTTGGTACTTTTCATCATCTCCATGCTTTTTTTGATGAAATTTGACAAGACCAACCAGGCCGTCATCCAAGAGCGCAACCATTACAACAAACTGTATGAGGGATACGCCATGGCGCAGCATCCGCTCAAGCAAGACAGTGCAGAAGTGGCTTACTACCAGTACAAACTGGATACGTTGCAACAGAAGACTGCCTCCACAAAGGACGAGAAGGCTGCCCTCGCCGAAAGCATTGAGGTCACGAAGCAGACTTTGTCCGACAAGAAGAAACAGCAGGCCGACAATCTCGCGAAACTCGCCGAACTGGAGAAAGAATACGGCCCTGTGCAAAAGAACTGGGAACAGCTCAATGCTGACAATGACGCTGCAAAGAAGAAATTCTGGGTGCTTGCATGGATCACCATCATCGCTTTCTTGGCAAAAACCTTTGTCTTCGCGATGTGGGGTGCCAAGAACAACCAGAATCTCCAAAATATCGCTCCGTGGATGAAAGATGGTATGAAGCCGTGGATGTCATACGTGGCTTGGTTCGTCCCCTTCTACAACTTGATTAAACCCCTCTCGTTCTTCAAGGAGATTTGGAACGAGACGGATTATTCGCTTGAAAATGCCGGTGTTGTCGCTCGCGATGAGAACACAATCGACAACTCGAACATCTACATGTCCATTTGGTGGTGCTTCCTCATCCTCAGCGTTTGGGTGATGAACTTTATCCTCTTCCTCACCTTCTTCCGCGAAGGCGCGTTTTTCACCAAATTCAACCACGGTGGTTTGACGGTAGTTGCCATTGTTGTTATGATTCTCACGATGGGCTTGGAAGCTTTCCTTATCCTCCAATACAACAAGAAAAACAAACTGTTGCTTGATAACGAAAGCAAATTCTAACCCAAGGCGAAAAATACAATATAATAAAGATTAAGCGGGACTTAGGTTCCGCTTTTTTTGTTTTGCTGTTGAGAAAAACAATGGCGATTAGCGCGAGATGCCGTATTAGGGGAGAGTTTGCTCGATGGTCTGCCAAAGCAACTCCGCCGTACGATCCCACGTGTAAAGGCCTTTTCGGGCTTTGCCTTTTTCTATCAGGGTGTTGCGTAATTGAGGGTTGATGTATAGTTGTTCCAGGGCATTGGCGATTTCCGCAACGTTGTAAGGATTTACGAGAATTGCGGCATCTCCGGCGATTTCCGGCATGGAGGATATGTTAGAGGTGATGACCGCCGTGTGAGCGTTGAAAGCGTCCACAATGGGCTGTCCGAAACCTTCAAATAGGGATGCATAAACCATGGCGGTGGCGGCGGCGGTCAAGGCGCTCAGTTCGTCGATTTGGCGGCGGCCGAGCATGACGACATCCTCACGGTGGCGCATCGCCAGGTAAGTGTCCTCAATTTCTCCGGCCCACCATTTCTTGTCGCCGACCACCACGAGCTTCATCGGACTGTTGGTGTTCTCCTTGAACTGGTCGAACGCCCGGAACACGTTGTCCAAATTCTTGCGCTTGTGAATGAGTCCTACGAAGAGGAAGAAGTCGCGTCCGTCTGTATATTGTTGTTTTACAGTTGCTTGCTCCTCTTCCGAATAGGGCCTGTACGCAGTGTTCGCGCCGTTGTACACTACGTCGATGTTTTCCACCGGAACCTGATAGCTTTGGTGGATGTCGTCGCGACTGAATTGCGAGACAGTGGCGAGCCGTGTGGCGTTGTGGGCGAACTTCGGGAAGAAGCGGTCGTAGTAGCGGCGCACAACGGGCGGCACAAATTCGGGGTGGTGCAGGAAGTTGAGGTCGTGGATGACGTTTACGCTCGGGATGTCGAGGCGAGTAGGAATCCAACCGTCGGTCGAGAGGAAGAAATCGGGCTTTGTCCTTTTGAGTTTCAGTGGAATGCCGCATTCAAAGAAGAGATACCATAGGTAGGGGTGTCGCGCTTGCGGGTGTGCGACAATGGGCGTGACATTCTCGCCGAAGACAAAAGAGTCGTCGTATTCGCGGTCGAAAAGGAAATAGAATTGATGTTCGGGATGCGCCTGCGTGATTCGGACGAGGGTTTCGCGGGTAAATATACCGATGCCTTCCAGTCTGTTCTTGAGCAGCAGGCGGGTGTTGACGGCGATTTTCATGTCGGATTACGCTTTGTTGTCGCTGCTAGTGCGGTAGGTGTAGTCGTCAGACGTGTTCCTTGGCGTGTCTTGTGCGTCCGCGACAGGGGTTGCAGGCTCTATATCCTTGATATTCAGCTGAGTGCTCACCACATTGTTCCAACGGTTTTCTTCGACGTGGTAGAGGACGTTGAACGGTTTGGAGTCGCTGACTATGGGCAGGAACGCTTTCTGGTTGAAGGCGATGCCGTCGAATGAGCTGCTCCGCTCGTAAGGGCTCAGAATCTTGCATTTCAGGTGCTTGTCGCCCACAATACGGGCGTTGCCCTCGTCCACCACACCGTCGGTTTCGAAAATGGGTTCCATGTTGCCGGGACCGAACGGGGCGAACTGTTTCAGATGTTTCAGGAATTGCGGGGTTATCTCGGACAGTTTGAGGCGCATGTCAACGGTGATTTCCGGCTCGTAGGCCGATTCATCGAGGTTTTCTTTGACATATTCCTCGAAACGCTGGGAGAATTCTTCGAGGTTCTCTTGCTTCATGGTCAGACCGGCGGCGTATTTGTGCCCGCCGAAGTGTTCGAGCAGGTCGGCGCAGGAGTCGATACCGTCGTAGATGTTAAACTCCTTGACGGAACGGGCAGAGCCGGTGATGAGGCCGTCGTCGGAGCTCATGAGCACGATGGTCGGCTTGTAGAACTCCTCCACGAGGCGGGAGGCCACGATACCGATGATACCCTTTTCCCACTGCGGGTTGTAAACGACGATACTCTTGCGGTTCTCAAATTCGTGAGAGTTGCGAATCATGTCCATCGCCTCTTCGGTCGCGTTCTTGTCTTTCTGCTTGCGTTCGTTGTTCTGTTTGTTGATGCGGTTGCTGATCTCCATGGACTTGTCTTCGTCCTCCACAATGAAGAGGCGGACAGACTCGCGGGCGCTTTTGATGCGGCCGGCGGCGTTGATGCGCGGTCCGACGTAAAACACCAAGTCGGAGATGGAGATGACGCGGGTGAAGAACGTGTCTTCGCTGAAGGGGGGATATGTCCGCATCTTGATGCCAGCCTGATCGAGGATGGCGCGGATGCCCATGCGCGGGATCTTGTTGATCATTTCGAGGCCGAAGTGGGCGAGTATGCGGTTTTCCCCGGTGATGGCCACGATGTCGCAGGCGATGCTGACGGCCACGAGATCCATGCGCTTGAGCCAAAGTTCGTCGGGAAGCTCGTTGCGGAAGCAGTAACCTTGCACGAGTTTGAAACCGACGCCGCAGCCGGAGAGCTCTTTGTAAGGATAGGTACAGTCTTTGCGCTTGGGATCAAGGATGGCGAGTGCATTGGGCAGCGTGTCGCCCTCCAAGTGGTGGTCGGTGATGATGACGTCGATGCCGTACTCGTTAGCCAGGTCAACCATGTCGTTGGCCTTGATGCCGCAGTCGAGGGAGATGAGCAGGTTGATGCCGTTTTCCTTGCAGAACAGGATGCCCTTCTCGGTGATGCCGTAACCTTCGGTGTAGCGGTCGGGAATGTAATATTTGATGTATTCGTGGGCGTCGGCGCCGCGGATTTCACAGAGGAAGGAGTAGACCAGCGCAACGGCTGAGGTGCCGTCCACGTCGTAGTCCCCATAGACCATGATTCGCTCGTCGTGGATGATGGCCTTGGAGAGGCGTTCTACGGCTTTGGTCATGTCCTTCATCAGGAAAGGGTCGTGAAGTTTCTCAATGTTGGGTTCGAAGAAGTCACGTGCTTGTTGCACAGTGGTGATGCCGCGCTGTGCCAAGAGCGTGGCCAACGGACGCTCAAGATGCAGATTGTCACATAGTTGTGTGACAACTGCCTCGTCCGGAAGCTCTTTTACAACCCAATGTTTTTTCATTTTTTACCTTTTAAAAACCGCGCCGCAAATATAATGATTTTTTTTATTAACTGAAACCCCCTCTTTTTTTAGCTTTTTTTCTTCAGTCTGTATTAGATATTTCCAATCTTCATCTTCTTGTCGATGTCGGAAATGTACTGTTTCATCTTCTTGTCGGTCTCGCTGAGGTTCCGGATAGTACGGCAGGCGTGGAGGACAGTTGCGTGGTCCTTGTTGCCGCAGTAGGCACCGATGACGGAGAGAGGCAGGTGTGTATATTTTTTGGCGAAATACATGCTGATTTGGCGCACTTGCACGATTTCGCGCTTGCGTGTCTTGGCGTTGATGGACTCCACGGGGATGCCGAAGTAGTCGCACACGATTTTCTGGATGTACTCGATGGAGATTTCCTTGGCGGTGGACTTGACATATTTGTCGACCATTTCGCGGGCGAGGTCAAGCGTTATGTCACGGTGGTTGAGTGACGCTTGGGCGAGGATGGCGATCATGGCGCCCTCCAGTTCGCGCGTGTTGGCGGTGATGCGCAGCGCGAGGTAGTCGATGACCTCCTTGGAGAACTCTATCCCGTTGTTTTCCAGCTTCTTAGTGATGATGGCGGTACGGGTTTCCAGATCCGGTATCTGCAGGTCGGTGGCCAGTCCCCACTTAAAACGGTTCAGTAGCCTCGGCTCGAAGCCCGTGATGTCCACCGGCGACTTGTCAGAGGTCATGATAATCTGCTTCTTAAGCTGGTGCAAGTGGTTGAAAATCTGGAAGAAAGCCTCCTGTGTTTTGGTTTTATTGCCTGATATGAACTGGATGTCGTCGATGATAAGCATGTCCACGGCCTGGTAGAACCAGTAGAAATCGTTGAGGTTGTCGCTCTTCACGGCCTCCATGTACTGTTGGTAGAAGGTGTCGGCGCTGACGTAGATGACGATTTTGTCGGGGAAGTTGATCTTGGTCTGGATACCGATGGCGTTGACGAGGTGGGTTTTGCCGAGGCCCACATCAGAGTAGATGAACAGCGGGTTGAAAGGGGTTTGTCCGGGCGACTTGGCGATGGACATGCCGGCGGCCACGGCCAGACGGTTGCAGTCGCCCACCACGTAGTTGTCGAACGTGAGCGTCTCGGAGAGGTTGGAGGGGATGCGTTGTTTCTTGATGCCGGGCACAACGAACGGGCCGGGGATGTCTTTGCGCTCCATGGCATTGACATCCAGGGGCGGCATCATCAGCGGATTCTTGACGGCCTTGCGGGGTGACGAAGGAATAGTGATGGCTGAGGTCTGCTCGGGCGTCTTGCCGCGTTCCACGAGCACCTTGTAACGCAGTTTTGCGTCGTTGCCCAACAGCTTGCGTATGGATGAGCGGAGCAGGTCAACGTATTGCTCCTCCAGTATTTCCTTGTACCAAAGGCTCGGGAGCTCAATGGTGAGTTGCTTGTTGTCGAGAGAAACGGCGTTGATGGGCTCGAATATAGTGGCGTAGACCTCCGGCGAAACGGTATCGCGGATGATCTCCAAACATTGTTTCCAGACGTTCGTATGAGAGGGTAACTCTTTTTCCATTTGCAGTTCGTGTTCTTGTTGATTTTGCTACAATACTAAATTCTAATAAGTTAGGTGAATGATTCTCTTCAAAATTTCACTGTGCAAAACTAACAAAAAAAATGTTCAAAAAAATATTTTGAACCCCTTGATTTTTTGAAAAAAAAGTGTATAGAATCCTAACAAAGGCTATGACAGCGAGTTACGGAACTGGTCGTATTTCCCTACGTCGCACCAGCTGTCTTCGTCGTGGATGTATGCCGAGATGCGGCGGTTCGTGGACTGGGCGAGGTAGAAATTGGTGACAGATGCCTTTTCCACGGAGGGGATGCACCGGGCGAGCGCGGTGTTCATCACGTGTATCCCGCTGAAAGCCAGCTCGTCAGCATTGAGATGCTCCTTCGTCAGAATCTCCTCGCCAGTTTTGACGTTGCGCCAGCCGCAGAGTTCCCCACTGTCGTGCTGGAAGAGGAAATAACGTTGGGTCTTCCGATGCCTTACGGCTAATGTTGCGTCAGAATGGGTCTGTATATGGCTTTGAATCAGCTTGTTGAGATCTATGTTCGACAGGATGTCCACGTTGTAGAACAGGAGCAGCTCGCTATCATCCCAGAGGTGTTCCGCGAACTTGATGCCGCCGGCGGTGTCGCGCAGGTAGGCCCGTTCGTCCGATACACAGATGCATTCCCGCTCGGGCCGCTCCCGCAGCGCGTCGATAATTTGGTCGGGGAAGTGGTGCACGTTGACGATGACATGGTCGATACCCGCCTCGAACATCTTGTCCAAAGCACTGTCCAACAGTGTTTTACCGTTGTGTCTAACCAAAGCCTTTGGCCTTGAGGCCGTTAGGGGGTAAAGTCGGGTGCCGAGCCCTGCCGCGAATATGAATCCGGTGATTATCATCCTCTCGATTTTTCAGGCTGCAAATCTACACAAAATCCGGATATGTGTAGCGCTGAATCGGAGCGCCGATACATAATAACAAATGAATGTTGATTACATCTTTTCGGAACGATGTTTTTTTTTCGGGTTTATGTTATTTTTGCCGATTGTAATCCAAAAATTCCGACAATGAGAAAATTTGTTTTTGCCGCTATAATTTGCCTCTCCGTGGTGCTCGGGGCATGCAAGCACAATGTCACAACCGAATACACCATCGGCTGCTTAGGATACCAGTATGGATCCGTCGAAGGGTCTGATTGGCAAGACCTTGAAGACTATTTCAAAACGCACGTCGAGTTTAACAAGGTTGTCACGTTTGAGGGGAATTCGCTGGCTGAGAATGACAAGCAGGCCCGCGAGCTCTATGACGAGCAGATGTCGAAAATTGATGCGGAGTATGTTTGCACGCTGCTCAACGGCACGGACTATTACATTTATGGCATCGCGACGTTGAATGCGGGCGGTGACTATCGCTATGTCAAGGCGATGAAATTCGAGGCCCAAGGTGCGGAGGAATTGAAGAAGTAGTCCCGCTATTTCCGCACCCTCTCTTTGAGCATCGGCACGAACAGACAGTCGCCGAAATCCTCTTCTTCGTATTCCGAATCGCTGATTTTCACGATTCTTTTCATGATTTGGGATTCCACTCCTACGGGAATCACCATGATGCCCCCTGTCTTGAGCTGATCGAGCAGGGCTTTCGGCACTTCCGGTGCGCCGCAAGTGACAATGACCCGGTCGTAGGGGGCGAACTGTGGCCAGCCCTTGAAGCCGTCGCCGTAGTAGGTGACTACGGTCGGCGCCAGCATGTCCAGCAAAGGTTTTGTCTGTTTGAAGAGGGCGATTTGCCGCTCGATCGTGTAGACTTTCGCACCCATGGCGTAGAGGATGGCTGCCTGGAACCCAGAGCCGGTGCCGATTTCCAGTACTTTATGCCCTCGCTGTACCTCTAAAAGTTGCGACTGGAATGCCACGGTGGAGGGCTTGGAGATGGTCTGGTCGGTGGTGAGCTTGATGGCGGTGTCCTCGTAGGCGCGCGGCCATAGCAGCGACTCCATAAAGAGGTGCCGCTCCATCTTGTCGAAAGCCGTCAGCACGTTCTCGTCGGTGATGCCTTTCTCACGGAGGTTTTCGATCATCCGTCTCTTCTGTCCGAGAAGGAGGTAATTTTCTGTGGCCATGATGCTGTCTATCTGTTTTGTTATCAACGATGTAGAGACGTTGCACGCAACGTCTCTACAAGGAAAAACAATCGTTAATTTCTTATCAATGAAGATAGGTTAGAATCCGATGGAGGAACCGTCAAAGCAGTGGGTGCAGATGCGCTCCTTGGGCAGCCCGATGGCTTTAGTGACGGTATCTATCGTGTTGAATTTCAGGGTATCTACACCGAGGTGCTTACGGATGACCTCCACCATGCGGGCGTACTCGGGGGAGGTGTGGTCCATGTAGCGTTCCAGATTCTTGGTGTCGTCGCCGCCCTCCAGTTCGCCGATGACGCGGCGGGTGATGAGCTCCATCACGTTTTTGGAGGCGGAGAAGTTGAGGAACTCGCAGCCGTAGAGTAGGGGCGGGCAGCTGATGCGGATATGGACCTCCTTGGCGCCGTATTCGTACAGCATTTTCACATTGTCGCGCAATTGCGTGCCGCGCACGATGGAGTCGTCGCAGAAAACGATGCGTTTGCCTTTGAGCAGGGCACCGTTGGGCAGCAGTTTCATCTTGGCCACGTGCTCACGCATCTCCTGGCTGACCGGCATGAAGCTTCTCGACCAGGTGGGCGTGTATTTGACGATAGCGCGTTGGTAAGGGATTTGTTTGCCGTTGGAGTAGCCGATGGCCATGCCGATGCCGGAGTCGGGGATGGGGGCCACGAAATCGACCTCCGTGTCGTCGGTCTTGCCCATGGCATATCCGAGACCGTAACGGGCGCTTTCCACGTTGATGTCCTCGTAGTTCACGGAAGGATAACCGTAGTAAATCCAGAGGAACGAGCAGACCTGCATCTGCGGGTTCGGGGCGAGGAGTTGTTGGATGCCGTCGGCGGTGACTTTCACGATTTCGCCCGGTCCTACGAAATATTCGGTCTGGTAGTCGAGGTTGGCGAAGCTATGGTTCTCGGAAGCGACAACGCGGCCGTCGTCCCGCTTTCCGATGACAATGGGGGTACGGCCGTAACGGTCGCGCGCGGCGATGATGCCGGCCTCGGTCAGGATGAGCATGGAACAGGAACCCTTCACCTTTTCATATACATATTGTATGCCCTCCACGAAGTCGTGCTTGCGGGTAATCATGAGCGCGACGAGTTCGGTGGGGTTGGTGGCGCCGGAACTCAGCTCGGTAAACTGTTGGTTGCAGTCGAGACACTCCTGTGCCAACTCCTTGATGTTGTTGATTTTGGCAACCGTGGTGATGGCGAACCGGCCGAGGTGGGAATTTACCACGATGGGCTGCGCGTCGGTGTCGCTGATGACCCCGATGCCGGAGTTGCCCTGGAACTTGCCTAAATCGTCGGCGAACTTCGTCCGGAAATAGGTGTTCTCAATGTTGTGAATGGAACGGCGGAACAGTTGCGTGTCCTGCTGGTAGGTCACTAATCCGCCGCGTTTGGTTCCGAGGTGAGAATGGTAATCCACCCCGTAGAAAAGGTCCGAAATGCAAGGTTTGGTCGAGACGACCCCGAAAAATCCACCCATAAGTTTGTTGCTATTGTTTTGATTATAAAAAAAATACCCGTCAGAGACGTCCGTCTCTAACGGGCTGCAATAATACGTTTTTTATGGAAAAAACCACCATTGGGATGCGGATTTTTTTTTAACAAAGGTGTTGATAACGTCAAAAAGGCGGCGTAAAAGGGACGAAAACGCCTATTTCCTGTTCCCTATACTACGTGATGGATTCCATAAACATCTCATGGTCGCCAAAGGACTCGCAATCCTCGAAACGCAGAATCTGTTCCTTGATTCGTTTCCATCGGAAGTATTCCAAAGAAATGGCGAAATGGAAACCGTCAATCGTATGAATCACCAAACAAGTGGGCACTTCCTTCTCACCTGAAACCGTATATCCAATCCGGTCTATTTCCTCCCACGGAAAAAATCGGATATATTTCTCTACTTTTTCGGGCTTCTCCTTAAGAGGATACGCACACTTCGTGGTGACCCCTTCGTCGCTGACGGTAATGAAATCGAAACGCCGTCGTAGAATCCGGACCGCCAGCACAATCAAGAGGATTACCACAAAGGGGATATAGAACATCGTCATCATATCGTCTGCCACCTCCATTTCTCTATCGACACCGGGATACTCGAAAACGGAGACCAAATAGAACAAACCGACCAGAAGACCTGCCGCTATAAGGATGACGAGGGAGACCAGAAGGGTCACGACTCCGGAAGTGGAGAAGGTTTTGGAAGACTTGGGGGATGTATTCGAAATAGACATCGGGGAAGGCTTTAGGGCGGCAAAAGTATAAAATATTCTTGAAGAGGCCGCGGGAATGTTGAAGAACCTGGAACAAGTTGCGAAAAGAGCCAATACAGAGGGTCTCATCCAATAGATACATGTTGCCTGAATCTTGTACAACTTCCTCTTATTCAACACTTAACAAAATTCACTCAAGCGCGTGGCTTTTGTTCAAATTTATTATATATTTGCAACGACAATTAAAACAATTTATAATAAAAAGATTCAGACAATGGAAACGAATTTCCTATCGGAGTTTAACTCCCTCAAAGCCTTGCTCTCTTTCTTCAAGGACAATCAAATGTGCAAAGATTATCTTTCGCTAAAACGATGGCATGGAACACCTGTCTGCCCATCCTGCGGTCATAAGAAAACATACCTCAAGAAAGATCGACGTTATATCTGTGCCCATTGCAACGCTACCTTTTCTGTCCTTGTCGGCACTGTTTTCCAAAACACCAAGATACCGCTCCTGAAATGGTTCATCGCTATCTATCTGATTTGCAACAACAAACAAGGTCTTTCGTCATGCCAACTTGCTCGCGAAATAGAAGTCACTCAAAAAACAGCTTGGTTTATCTTGCAGAAAATCAGGATGTTAATGAAAGATCATAAAGACAATTTCCCTGACAAAGTGCAAGGCAAGTTGACGGTTGTACCTGTTGAAGCATCAACCCCCATCAAGTTAAGACTGGCAGAACACCCATTGGTCCTTCATCCAAGGGTGCTCCCCTTCGTAAAACCAAATAGTCGCATTTTCAAGGATCAATACATTTGCTATCAAAGTTTGGCCATGAGTGAGAAGGATGAATATAATACCGAAGACCCTCTTCATTTCTTCAACATTGCCGAAAAGCAACCGTCTAAGAATCAGAGTGTTTATAACGGTTTATGGCTCCAGCTGAAACGAATGGTGATGGGAGTCTACCACTATTTGTCGGCCCCACTTTTCCACAGATATGTGTTTGAGGCATTGTTCAGGAGAAAGACATTTCGCGATTCAAACGGGAAGCGATTTGAAAAAATCATAGATAACGTTGGAAGGGTTATCCCCTATATCATGGTGCGGCCCAAAGATTGAATCTCATCACCAACGGAAAATAAGGCAATGCAATACTGGTGTTCAGTCAACATGTATCTATTGGTAATAACGATGATTATTCACAAATGTTTTCTCCTTTCCACCAATGACCACCTTCCACTTCGTTCCTTACAAATATTACTTTATCCTTATATTATTTGGGCGTTCCGGCGCAGCGGCGGTCACATTTACCCTGTTTTGCAGAGATGCACGGCCATGCGTCTCTGCAAACGTGCATCGTCATTTTGCCTTGGCCGCCGCGCCGTCGGGCTGTCCGCTACAATGATTTTTGGCTTAATACGCATCACCATTCCGCCGAGCGACGACAGGAGCCGGCGGAACCTCCTTCTCGCAAGGGCACATACTCACGCCAAAAATCATTTCCGCTTCCATCCCTAACGCGAGCCCGCCCGTAAAAGCAAGACAATCAGTAACAATACCTTCCGCTGAATCATTATCCCGGAACCGTTTGCCCGCAGACCAAACGGCCTGCGGGCAAAAAACAGAGACATCAAGAATGCCCGTCACCACGGCTTGTGCCGTTTCAAAAAATCCTCTTTCTCCTCTGAACTGAACGTCTGAGAACCGATGGCACCACCACCATACTCGAAAACGCAATGGTCGTTGTACGGAACGAGGGAATAATCCTCCATGACGGCGGCTTTCTCCTCGTCCGTCATAGAACCACTGTTGATAATATAGTCGTACCTTCCCATATCCACTCTACGAAACTAAACCTTCACCAAATCGGGTGTAGTTTGCGAATACTCTATGCCGATACAACCCATCTTCTTAAGCCGCTGGTGTATGCCGTCATATTCTTCCTGTGTCAGTCCTACCACGCACATTAGCGAGTCTTTTTTTTCACGCGCCTCTTCATTCCAAAAGTTTGAATAATGGTGTTCGTCGGCCTCCCACGCGCACACATGGAACATCTCAAGCCGATTCCCCTTGAATTCCAAGGTGACAGAACAACTGTCGGCGACAGCATTTTGGAGATAGCGGTGCAACTCTTCCATTTCGGTATGATGTTTCTCGTAATGTTCGGCCATAATGTCCGGATTGCATCGCCGGTCGGGTGCCACCGCAAGAACATAAACAACCACCAACAGCACGTTTATTCCTCCCCATAACACCGCAACACGCTGCCAAATATCACGCCAACGCAACCCCATTATGAAGAATGCTATCGAAAAACCTATTGCAGGCAGTGTGACCCAACAAAAGAAGAAAGAAATCAGAAAACCGAGAAAATCGTCAACCCAAAACAATACGATCATCACGGTGACAACCGCGAAAGGAATCAGCTTCAAGATTCCGAAAATGGTCGTTTGTGTTTGCTCTTTCATAATGCTGATTTATTACTACCACCCGGAAATTTTCATCCCCACATTTATCCAAGCCACAAATATCATGAAGCAAACCACCACTGTCAAAGCCAATAGTAACGCAATCTTCCACCTTTTCTGCGCAATCGCGAACACGAACGTAGCAAATCTTATTATTTTGGCAACAATCAATAATGTTATCAGAAATGGACCCACAAAGAAGTCGTCCACAAACTCTTTCCCTGTTTCTAAATACAACAGGTTATTAGCCAAAATACAGAGCATTGAACACACACTCAATACCGGTGCTACCCACCAGTATTTCAATATCAAATCGGATATCTCGTTCATTGTCAAATGTTTTCGAAGCCATCACTTCTCCATCACAAAATTCACACTTGCCTCATTCACATACCAACTTCCATCCTCATTTTCCGAAAGCTCCACCCAATTAAACACCAACAGTAAACTGTCTGTGCGGTACACCAACAACTCG
>Ga0310696_10002036_pt1 | contig 27711 bp, 30 predicted proteins | sample AusTroGonzalo_MG_4_FD_203885 | JGI IMG/M metagenome (GOLD analysis project Ga0310696, IMG submission 203885) | Bovine rumen microbial communities from tropical cattle in Woodstock, Queensland, Australia - Gonzalo_02 (v2) (version 2) | ecosystem: Host-associated > Mammals > Digestive system >...
GACAGACCCATCAATATGCCCAAGGACCGCGAGGTCTACAGGGACTGCTGTTCCAACTACACCCAGAAGGACATGGAGCGGGTTCTTGTCACCCTCTCGGAGTACGACATCAAGATCAAGGAGGCCGGGTCCGGCGTCCAGGATGTGGTGATGGAGAGGTGCATCATGGACATCATCTGCCGCAAGGGCAGACACGCCAAAAGCCCTGAGTTCGCAACTCTCTGAATCCGTCCGTTGTTGAATCCCCAATGCAAATATGGTAGATTTCCGATGGGGGTTCACACATGAAGACTTTCATTGACAACTACATCGATTTCATCAGCGATAACAAGACGGAGCGCCGCTGCACCGAGGCATCTATACGCCTGGCAGAGGCCAAGGGCTACAGGAACATCGAATCCTGCACATCCCTCAAGGCAGGGGACAAAGTCTACGTCAACAAGATGGACAAGAGTCTGATCCTGTTCAACATCGGAAAGGACGACATCAGCCGCGGAATGAACATTCTCGGCGCCCACATCGACTCGCCCAGACTCGATGCAAAGCAGCGCCCGGTCTACGAGGAGAAGATCTACAAGACCGGAATAGTCTACCTGAACACCCATTACTACGGCGGAATCAAGAAGTACCAGTGGGTCGCAATCCCCCTCGCTCTGGACGGAGTGGTGGTCAAGACGGACGGAACGCGCGTCAACGTCGCCATCGGTGAAGACCCCGGCGATCCCGTGTTCTGCATCTCCGATATCCTGCCGCACATCGCCCAGGAGCAGATGAAGAAGCCCGCTTCCGAGTTCATCGAGGCCGAGAAGCTCGATGCCGTCCTGGCCTGCTATCCCAACGTCAAGGACTACAAGGATCCCGAGAAGGATGCATACAAGGCCGGAGACGGAAAGGAGAAGGTCCTGAAGTTTTTCGAGGAGAAGTACGGAATAGGAGAGGAGGACTTTGCATCGGCGGAGCTTGAGCTGGTTCCCGCAGGACGTGCCAGATACCTCGGAATCGGAAAGACTCTGGTCGTCGGCTACGGTCAGGACGACAGGGTCTGCGCATACACCTCCCTGATCGCCATGCTCGAGGGAAAGACGGAATCCAGGACAAGCTGCTGCATCCTTGCAGACAAGGAGGAGATTGGAAGCGCCGGAGCCACCGGAATGAACTCCCATCTTCTGGACAACGCCGTTGCAGAGGTCGTGGCAAGACTTGACGTCAAGGTCAATCCCGAGCTTGCAGTCAGACGCGCACTTGCCAATTCCTACATGCTCTCGAGCGACGTCAACACAGCCTTCGACCCGCTGAATCCCACCCTCTACGACAGATACAATTCCTCGTACCTCGGAAGGGGAGTCGTGTTCAACAAGTACACGGGAGCCCGCGGAAAGAGCGGGGCTTCGGATGCCAATCCCGAGTTCATTGCAAAGGTGCGCGGACTTCTGTATGACAACGACGTCCACTTCCAGAACGCAGAGCTTGCCAAGGTCGATGTAGGCGGAGGCGGAACAATCGCCCACTATGCCGCTGAGTACGGCATGCAGGTATTGGACTGCGGAGTATCAGTCCTGAGCATGCACGCTCCCTGGGAGATCACATCAGCTTACGATATAGAGCAGGCTTATAAGTGCTACAAGGCCTTTCTGCAGCTTGACTGAGAAGAACTGATTATCCTTCGATAACCTTGCCTTTCTCCTTGCGGGCGGCGGCCTCAATCTTGTCGGCAATCATCTCGATGCCTTCGTAGAGTTCATAGCAGTCGTAGCTCACGACTTTCACTGTTCCCCATGTGAAATGGAGCTTTGCATCAATGTGGAAGCCCTGACCGAGGGTCTCTCTCTTCATTGTGATGTCAAGGTCATGCAGATAGCTGTCGGCGAAGTCGAGCTTCGCAAGCTTCTTGTCAAGAAAATCCTTTGTTTCGTCACTGATCTGGTAGTGAATACCTCTTACGTTCAGGTTCATAGCCGCCTCCTTGTTATTGATTACTTAAATGATAAAGTCGGTATATCCAAAAGTCAAAGAGATAATGAGGCGTCTTGGAGGGTCTTATCTGGAATAGGAGGAGTCTATGTTCAGCTCGCTGCGGTATTTGCCCACCGTCCTTCGGGCGCATTTGATTCCTCTGGAAAGCAGGAGGTCCGATATCTTCTGGTCGGACAGCGAGCCGTTCTCCGCGATGATTTCGGCAATCATGTCCTTGACCACGTTCCTGGAGACGCTGTTCTCATCGCCGGATGTGTTGGAGACACCCTGGGAGAAGAAGTACTTCAGCGGAAAGAGCCCCCAGTCCGTGTCCACCCACTTGCTCTGGGCAAGACGGCTCATCGTTGTCTCATGGACTCCTATCTGGTCGGCTATGTCCTTCAACGTCATGGTCTTCAGGTACCTGGGGCCCTTGAGGAAGAACTCGGCCTGGTAGTCCATTATTGCGGCGGCCGCCTTGTACAGGGTCTGGAACCTCAGGTTCACCTGGGTTATCAGTGTCTTTGCCTGCCTGAGGGAGTCGCGGATGAAGATGCCCGCTTCCTTTGCCTCGGGACCGGAAAGGCCGTCTGCAAGACTCTCGAATTCAGGGGAGATCTCAAGGTCCGGGATGTCGCCCCTGTTGAGCTCAAGAACCAGGTTTCCGTTGTTGTTCCTGATGGAGAAGTCGGGCTCCACATAGGAGAGGTTGTCCGAGGAGAAGTTCTGACCGGGGTAGGGGGTAAGCGACCTGAGGATGGAGAACAGTGTCATCACATCCTCCTCCGGGATGCGCAGTGCCGACGCCACTTCCTTGAACTTTCCGGCCTTGAGTTTTTCAAGATGCTCGTTGACCATCTGTGAAAAGTGCTCCAGGTCCTCATCCGCCATACCTGCCATGCGGGCCTGAAGGATAAGAGACTCCCTGAAATCCCTGACGCAGATTCCGGGAGGATCGAAGCCTTGCACCAGAGTCAGGGCGCTTCCGATGTCATCCTTGGAATACTGCCTGTTTTCGAAAAGCTCCTCCAGCGGGAGGATGAAGAATCCGTTTGAATCGAGGTTGCCGATGAGCATCTCGGCTATCTCGAAAACTGTGTCCGAAACACTGGCCTCTCCGAGCTGCTCCGTCAGATGCTCTTTCAGCGTCTGCGAGGGGACGCTTGAGTTCTCTATCATCATCTGCTTTCTGTCGGATGCCTCAGGATCATATTCTCCCGAAGATTCATAACTTATGTCGCGCTCTGAGGACATTGTTTCGTAGTCGGAGGCATCTGCATCGTCCATGCGGTCGTCCAGAGTATCCTCCGACTTGGGGTCGGGAAGGGATGCGGCGAATTCGGACTCGGGGATCTCAAGGGCGGGGTTGCTTTCTATCTCGCTCTGGATGTGGGCCTTGAGCTCCAGGATCGGCATTGGCAGAAGGGCCAGAGACTGGAGCATCTGCGGAGAGAGGGTCTGCTCTGTCCTTAGGGTCTGGGTCAGTCCTAGTCCTGAGTCCATCACTGCTCCTCGAACGACTCGCCGAAGTAGATGTCGCGGGCAATCCTGTTCGCAAGAAGGTCGTTCTTCGTTCCCGAGACCAGGATGCTTCCGTCACTGATGATGTGTGAGCATGTGGTGATCGAAAGGGCGTCGCGGACGTTGTGGTCCGTCAGAAGTATTCCGATTCCGAACTTCGCAAGGGACCGGATGATCTGCTTTATCTCATAGACGGCCTTTGGGTCTATTCCTGCGAACGGCTCGTCCAGAAGCAGAAACCGCGGGCTTGTGGCAAGGCATCTGGCGATCTCCGTCCTTCTTCGTTCTCCGCCTGACAGGGTGTAGCCCTTCTGGCGGGCAAGGCGTGTGAGTCCGAACGACTTCAGAAGGCCTGCTGTGATCTCCTCCTTCCTCTGCGAGTTGATGTCGCTTCTGGATTCGACCACAAGACGGATGTTGTCCTCAACGCTGAGCTTTCTGAACACCGAAGGTTCCTGAGGCAGGTAGGAGATGCCCATCTGGGCTCTCTTGTACATCGGCATGCCGGTGACGTCTATGCCGTTGACGGAGATCCTGCCCCCGTTGTTGCCTATGAAGCCGACGATCATGTAGAAGGTGGTGGTCTTTCCGGCTCCGTTGGGTCCCAGAAGACCTATGATCTGGCCGCCCTCCATGCTGAAGGAGATGTCCTTTACGACCTCGCGCTTGCCGTAGACCTTGCGCAGGTGTTCGATCTTAAGCGTGTTAGTCATTGAACTCTCCCGAGACGGTGCCGAACATGCTGATGCTGTCCGTCGAAAGGTCCACGGTGATCACGGCTGCCTTGTAGACGTCGCCGTTCCATGTCACGGAGGCGTTGCCGCGAAGCGACACGCTTTCCTTTTCCCCGTCGTATTCTATGATGTCCGCCCTGCAGACCATAAGGCCCTCGTCGGTGACCTTCACTATCTTGGCCATGAGCTGGAGCTTCATGACCGAGCTCTCCATGTCATATTCGAACCAGCCTCCGGAAAGGGCGGCCTGGTTGCCGGTGTCCTGGATCTCTATCCAGCTGTCGGATGAGACCTTGCCGAGGGCCCTGTCGTAGAAAAGGTCGGGGCTTGTGAAGCTGATTCCGTTGGACTTGTCCGTGGCGCTGACATTGCCGCTGCAGAGCACGTAGGAGTAATCCTCGCCGTAGAGCTCCATAGTATCGGCAGAAAGCTGCACATCGTCCGTGGAAACCTTGGCACCGCCTGTCAGAACGACATGGCGCGAGCCCTGCTTCATGCTGACCGTTGTCTTTCCGCCGGAGAACTCCATGGACTCGGAAAAGAGAGAAAGGACGCACAGAAGCATAAGAAGTGCTGCAAGCATGGCTTTTCTCATATGAGCGTTCCCTCCAGTATCCTGCCGAACTCGAAGTAGTCCTCGTCCAGCTTGGCATCAAGTCCCTCGGCCTTTATCACGGTTCCGTCTCCGTATTCGAGTCTCACCTCGCCCGTGCATGACAGGGTGTCCTCGTGTCCGTCCCAGACAACGTCCTGGGCCTGGATGGTGACGTTGTCATCCTCGGACTCTCCCGTCCTGCGGATAATCACATCGCCCGAAAGCCTTGCGCTCTTGTTGTCGGAGGCCACCAGGGCGCTTCTGCAGCTCCCCGAGAACTCCGTTCCCTGCGTGAACGAGATGTCGGTCATCACCGTGTCCCTTCCGCCGGAATAGATCGTTATGGATGAGGCATGCATCACAAGCGGCCTGTCCGGATCCCCGAGCGTGTAATCGGCGTTCCTGAGCTCCATGTCGGGAAGCTCCTGTTCCCCCACGGGTATCTCCGAGGAGGCCCTTTTGCAGGAGGAGAAGAGCATCAGACATGTGAGCGAGAGTACGACAAGCAATAAGCATGCCATGTTCCTGGCTTTCATGTAACAAATATACCACCCTACGGGTGCTATTGCAAAGTAGTTCAAAGAACAGTACATTGCTCGTATGAAGGTTCTTTTTCTGGGAGAGATTGTCGGCCGCTGCGGCATAGGCGTCATCAAGAAGGCTCTCAAGGACTACAGGCAGAGAAACTCAATCGATCTGGTCATCGCCAACGGTGAAGGTGCGACCAGCGGTTTCGGCCTGGGCTTTCAGAACGCAATCTCGCTGCAGCACATGGGCATAGACATCCTCACCATGGGTGAGAAGTCCTTCTTCAAGATCGACATGGTCGAGGGCATAGCCAAGCGCGCAGGAATCCTCAGACCCGCCAACTATCCCGAACAGGTCCCCGGACGCGGAATCCGCTATCTGACGGTAGCCGACCGCAAGGTCTGCATCATCAACACCCTGGGTATGTTCGGCTTCAGCAATCCGCATCTGAACAACCCGTTTCTGGCAATCGAGGGCATGATCGACAAGATCCGCTCCGAGACTCCCATCATTCTCTACGTCTTCCACGCCGCCGCAACGGCCGAGAAGATGTCCATGGGCAGACTTCTCAACGGCAAGGTCAGCGCCGTAGTAGGGACCCACTGCAAGGTCCTGACATCCGATGCCGCAATCCTTGACGGCGGAACGGCCTACATCTCCGATCTCGGACGCTGCGGGGCTTCGGTGAGCGTCGGAGGCTTCGAACCCGAGCACGAGATCCGCAAGTACAGGACCCAGGTCCTGACAAGGTCGCACGAAAGCTGGGAAAGGCCCCAGCTGCAGGGAGCTCTTGTAGAGCTGGACGATGCCACAGGCAAGGCTCTTTCCATCGTCCCGGTCATAGAGGACGTCTCTGTCGAGATCCCGCCCCAGAAGCAGGGGGAATGAGTCATGTACACAGTCTCACAGGTCAAGGGGATAGACAAGGACGGAACCGTCCGCATGGGGTGCCTGACAAGCGCCTGCGAGAACTGCAAGGCATCCATGTTCTGCAACAACAGGAACGACAGCGAGTTCTCTGCCCTCAACCCCAAAGGAATATCGGTGAAGGAGGGTGACATGGTCGAACTCTTCATGCCGCCCGGAAAGACCATCCTCAGCACCGTCCTTGTGTTCGCACTTCCTCTGGCCCTGTTCCCGCTGGGCTATCTTCTGATGAAAAAAATCTCCCCGTCGTCCGGGGAGATTCTGTGTGCATTGGGCGGCTTCGGCGCAATGGCCGTCGCCTTCGGCATCGCTGCCGCTATCTCGGTTGCCCGGAAGCGGAATCTGATGCCTGTGATTACAAAAGTAGTTTCCGAAAACTGATCAGATCATCTTCGTCTTGCTCTCGTCGATGTCACCGATCTTGAATCTCTGGATCTTCGACGATGATGAAAGCGGGAATTTCTCCTCCATGATGGCCAGCTTCCTGATCTTCTTGTAGCTGGGAAGTGAGGAGTTGACCTCGGAGATGATTGAACCGATGTGGTCCAGAAGACCCTTCATGTCGCCCTTGTACTTGTCCATGCAGGCGTCGGAGGGATGGACGATGGCCATGATTCCCTCGATCTTCTTTTCTGCATCGGCAACATAGCCTCTGACGCAGATCTGGTCGATGTCGTCATAGAGCTGGAAGCTGTCCTCGATCTCCTCGGGGAAGACGTTCTTTCCACCCTCGGTGACGATGATGTTGCGCTGTCTTCCTGTGAGGTAGAGGTAGTTCCTCTCATCCAGGTGTCCGATGTCACCGGTGTTGAGCCAGCCGTCCTCGGTGAGGATCTCGGCCGTGGCCTCTGGGTTCTTGTAGTAGCCTTGCATGACCATTGAGCCCTTGATGTAGATCAGGCCGTTGCCCTCAGAATCCGGATCGACGATCTTCTCCTGGACGCCGGGAAGAGTCTTTCCGACACTGGTCTCGATGTAGTCGAAGACGGGGTTGAGGTTGATGATGGGGCTTGTCTCCGTAAGGCCGTAGCCCTGTACGAAGTCGATTCCAAGCTGGTTGTAGAGCTTGAATGTGGATGCCGGAAGCGGTCCGCCGCCGGAGATGCAGATTCTGATGTTGTCAAGCGAGACCTTCTCCAGGATGAACTTGAACATCTTCTTTCCGCCCTTCCAGTTGAAGTGCTTCTTGAAGAATCCGCTGATTCCCATCAGAGCGCGGATCAGGCCGTTGACGATCGGTCCCTTCTCCTTCAGACCCTTCATGATTCCGGCGATGACCTTGTTGAACAGCATGGGAACGCCGAGGAACATGGTGACCTTTCCTTCCTTCAGGTCCTTGAAGATCTGCTTGACCACGAGCTTCTTTCCGAAGATGCAGTTCGCACCGACGGACACCGACTCGATGAAGACGGCCAGCATCGTATAGGCATGGTGGATCGGGAGCAGGGCGTAGAAGACATCGTCGCTGTAGATGTTCATCAGACCCTGGGCACGGAAGCAGTCCGAGACGTAGTTCTCATGGGAGAGCATGACGCCCTTGGGTGTGCCGGTTGTTCCGCTTGTGAACATGATGGCGGCAAGGTCCTTGCTGGTGGAGTGCTCGATCGGGTGGCTCTTTGCACTCTGCATCATGTAGATGCTGTTCTCTCCGTCTCCCTCCAGGGCGATCTTCGGGATGTCCAGAGCGATCTTGTCGATCTTCTCGCTGTCTGCGAAGAGGACCTTTGTATCGGCGAACTTCAGAAGGTTCGTGATGACATCCTCCGAGAGGGAGTAGTCCACGGGAACGATGGTTGCACCTGCATAGGCGATGGCGAAGTAGGCCAGTGCCCATTCGGGGCTGTTCTTTCCGGTAAGACCGACCTTGTCACCGTGTCTGACACCCAGCTCGAAGAGCTTGTTGGCGACCTTGGTGATGATCTCCTTTGCCTCTGCGTATGTAAAGACTATGTGCTTCGGGGCGAATGCCTCAAACGCCTTGTTGTCCGGATACCTTGAAGTCGTGATGTCGAACAGTTCCTTGAGTGTGGGCCACTCGGCGTTGAAGAACTTTCCTTCTCCTCTGTACTCATCGAGGAAATCCCAGGGGATCGGGTTGTGTTTCGGTTTCTTTGACATTTATTCCACCTTATTTGTTTACTGCTGAGGACACTATAATGGTTTATTCGGAAATTGACAAGTTTAGAGCAATTGTCAAATAAATCAGCCGCGTCTGGAGTAGGCCTTCGCCAGTCCGCCCTCGGAAGTCTCGCGGTAGCTCTGGTTCATATCAAGGCCAGTGTAGTACATGCTCTTGAGGACCATGTCGTAGCTGATGTTTCTGGTTCCGGTGAGGAAGTATGCGATGTTGGCGGCGTTAATGGCCCTCATGGCTGCAACGGCGTTGCGTTCGATGCAGGGAATCTGGACAAGGCCGCAGATCGGGTCGCATGTCAGGCCAAGATGGTGCTCAAGGGCAACTTCCGCGGCGTACTCGATCTGGTCGATGTTGTATCCGAAGGCATAGCCTGCGGCGGCTGCGGCCATTGAGCAGGCCACTCCGACCTCTGCCTGGCATCCGCACTCGGCTCCGGACACGGAGGCGTTTCGCTTGGCAAGTTCTCCGAACAGGCCCGCAACTCCAAGGGCACGGATGACGGTGTCGTCTGTGAGTTTTCTCTTGTTCTTAAGATAATAGAGAACCGCAGGAAGGACTCCGCAGGATCCGCAGGTTGGTGCCGTCACGACGGTGCCGTTGTCTGCGTTCTGCTCGCTGCAGGCATAGGCGTAGGAGCAGACAAGCTGGGACTCTACAAGCTCGGCATGCTTGTTTGCGGGAACCTGATCGTGGAGGAACTTGGCCTTTCTGTGAACGTGCAAGGGTCCTGGAAGCTCTCCGGTCTTGGAAAGACCTTCCTCGATCTCGCTCTTCATGGCCTCCCAGACGGTGGTCAGGAACTCCCAGATCTCCTTGCCCTCGCTCAGCTCGATGTATTCGGCAAGGTCCACGTAACGGAAGGAGCAGAACTGCTTGATTTCGGCGAAGGAGTTCTCCATGTAGACGTCCTCTTCCACCTTCTTTCTGTGGGTGCGGCCTTCCTCGATGATGTCGCCTCCGCCGATGCTGATGTAGCGCTGGCTTGCAATCTCATTGCCGTCCTTGACTGCGATCAGGTCCAGCGTGTTGGGATGCTTGATATGGGCCTCGTCGTCGGAGATGGTGATCTGGACGGGGACGGGACTGAATGTGTCGATCAGGACCCTGTCGGTTCCGTGGCCGATTCCGGTCTTTGCAAGACTTCCGTAAAGGACCGCCTTGAACGATTCGGCATCCGGGTGCTCTTCCTTGAACTTTGCGGCTGCGAATCCGGGTCCCATCGTATGGGAGCTGGAGGGGCCTTTTCCGATTTTGTATATGTCTCTGATGGATTTCATGTCTGTCTTCCGTCCTTTGCCTTAGGATTCCAATCTAATCCACGGGAAGTGAATAATCAAGTTTCCCTTACTTGGATTCTTTTTTCTTCAGAGTGTCCTCGCTGTTTCTGAAGACGATGAACTTGTAGACGCAGAACTCCGTCACAAGGTTCACGAACATGGTCAGGAACAGGATCAGGTAGGCGTTCCAGCCGAGCTTCTCAAGGACATCGCCCCACCAGGTCGAAAGCGGCGTGAAGACGGCGTAGTAGATGAGGACCTTGATCATCGCCAGGGGCACGTTCGTGGCGCTGCGGAACGTGAAGTTGCGGTTCAGCGTGAAGTTCCAGATGACGGAGCAGAGCAGGGCGATCAGGTAGTTGGGCCAGTAGCTCTGACCGAAGGCCTTGAGGATGTCGTGCAGCATGGCAAAGACCCCGGCCTGGATCAGACCGGCGCTGGCGGAGAACAGGACGAACTTCATCGCCTGAAAGACCACGTGCCTCTTGCTCTTGGTTGTCTTGGTTTCCATATGATTGACACTAAACCATTTGCGCATCTGATACAAGAGGTAGTGTCACAGCACCCGATTCGGGTATATCATCTATAGATATGAAACGCATTCTCCTTATCGGAACAGGCGGAACCATCGCCTCAAGGCCCACCGACGACGGGCTTGCCCCGTCTCTGGACGTGGCGGAGCTTCTGGAAAGGACCCCCGAGATCTCCGGTTTCTGCAAGCCGGGCTGCATCCAGGCCTTCAACATGGACAGCACCAACATCCGCCCGGAGCACTGGCTTGAACTGGCCTCAATCATCAGAGAGCATTACGACGAGTGGGACGGCTTTGTCATCACCCACGGGACCGACACCATGGCCTACACAGCCGCCGGCCTGAGCTATCTGATCCAGAACAGCCCCAAACCCGTCGTCCTCACCGGAGCCCAGGTCTCCGTCGCACAGGACGATTCCGATGCCAGACGCAACATAATCGATGCCTTCCTCTACGCCTCGGACCCGCTCAGCCACGGGGTGGTCATAGTCTTCTCGGGGTCCGTGATCCTGGGAACCAGGGCCAGGAAGAACTTCACCAAGCGCTTTGCCGCATTCGTCAGCGTCAACTATCCCGAGATCGCCAGAATCCAGAGCGGCGAGATCTACCGTTTCATTCCCCAGGAGACCGACGGGAACGTGGTCTTCTCCGACAAGCTCGATTCCAATGTTGGACTGATAAAGCTCTATCCCGGCATGACCGAGGATGTGATCGCCTTCATGACTGGGCACTGCGACGGCCTTGTGGTCGAGTGCTTCGGAGTAGGAGGACTTCCCGAATACTACGAGTTCTACTCGCACATCACCGACTCGGTGGAAAACGGCCATCTGATTGTCATGACGACGCAGGTTCCCAACGACGGAAGCGACCTAGGACTGTACAAGGTGGGACACAGGCTCAAGCAGGCCAGGAACATCCTGGAGGCCCGCGACATGACAAGCGAGGCCGCCCTGGCCAAGCTCATGTGGATCCTGGGACAGACGGCCGATCCCGAAAAAGCTTCGAAGCTTTTCCACACTCCCGTAGCCCACGACATTCTCGTATAAAAAACCGGCCCGCATCGTTTGATGCAGGCTGGGAATAAAGACTCTTTCGTACAATCAGTCGCTGTACTTCTCGCGCTTCTGATAGTGTGTATGCAGAAGCTCGTGGGCCTTGTGGCTGCCGGGCTTGCCGAGATACTCGGTGTAGAGTGTCTTGATCTCGGTGTTGTCGTGGCTCTTGCGCAGGGCCTTTGCGCGGTCTTCCTTGTACAGGGCCTTTGCGCGCTCGACACGGATGTCCTTGTCCATCTTCTCCTGAGCGGAGACGATGGGCTGTCCGCCGCCGTTCACGCAGCCGCCGGGACAGGCCATGACCTCGATGAAGGCATAGCTCTTCTTGCCCTTGCGGACCTTGTCCAGAAGGATGCTTGCATTGCCTGTGCCGCTTGCAACCGCGACAGCAACCTCGCTGTCACCGATCTTGATCTTGGCTTCCTTGATGCCCTTGACGCCGCGGACCTGGCGGAACTCGACGTTCTCGAGCTTCTTGCCGGTGATGGTCTCGTAAGCTGTTCTGAGAGCAGCTTCCATGACTCCTCCGGTTGCTCCGAAGATGACTCCGGCTCCGGTGGACTCACCGAGCATGGGATCGAAATCTCCGTCCGGGAGGGCGTTGAAGTCGATTCCGGCCTTCTTGATCATTCTGGCAAGCTCGCGGGTTGTGATGACAACATCGACATCTGCCATGCCGTCGTGACCAAGCTCAGGGCGCTTTGCCTCGAACTTCTTGGCGGTACAGGGCATGACGGAGACGACTGCGATCTTGTGCGGATCGATCTTCATCTTCTCAGCGAAGTAGCTCTTGATCATGGCGCCTTCCATCTCGTGGGGAGATTTGCAGGTCGACAGGTTGTCGGTGAAGTCGGGGTGGTAGGTCTCGCAGAACTTGATCCAACCGGGTGAGCAGCTTGTGATCATCGGAAGCTTTCCGCCGTTGGAGATTCTCTCGACCAGCTCGTTGGCCTCTTCCATGATGGTGAGGTCGGCCGCCCAGTCGGTGTCGAAGACCTTGTCGAAGCCGAGGCGCTTCAGAGCGCTGGCCATCTTTCCTGTGACGGATGTTCCCATCGGGAGACCGAACTCCTCACCGAGAGCCGCACGGACAGCCGGTGCCGGCTGGACGACGACGTACTTGTCGGGATTCTGGAGCAGTGCCCAGACCTCATCGGTGTCGTCCTTCTCATGAAGGGCTCCGACGGGACAGTTGACGATACACTGACCGCAGTTGATGCAGCTCATCTGGTTGAGCTTCAGGCCCCACGGGGACTCGATGGCGGTCTTGAATCCGCGTTTTACAGGTCCGATGACGCCGACGTTCTGAACCTTCTCACAGACGGACACACAGCGGCGGCAGAGCACGCACTTGTTGTTGTCGCGCACGATGGAGGGGGACAGGTCGTCGATCTTGTAATCGTTCTTGATTCCCTCGTACTTGTCGCCGAACTCGACGCCGAGCTCGAGACAGAGCTTCTGAAGTTCGCAGTTCTGGGATCTGACACAGCTCAGACACTCCTTCTTGTGGGTGGAGAGTGTCAGCTCAAGGATGTTCTTGCGGTACTCCTTGATCTGCGGTGTGTTTGTCTTGACCACCATGCCGTCAGCTGCGGGAAGCACACATGATGCCTGCAGTGAGCGGGCTCCGGAGTCAACGATACACATTCTGCATGCGCCGATCTCGTTGATGCCTTTGAGGAAGCACAGGGTGGGGATGCGGATGCCGGCCTGGCGGGCGGCCTCAAGAACGGTTGTGCCGTTGGGCACCTGTACCTGTACACCGTCAATTGTAAGACTAATCATTTTTTCTGCCATTGTTCTCTCCTCCGCTTACTTCCTGGTGATGGCACCGAAACGGCACTTCTCCATACAGGCGCCGCACTTCAGGCACTTGTCCTGGTCGATGACGTGCTGCTGTTTGATCTCACCGGAGATTGCCCCTGCGGGACAGACGCGTGCACAAGCGGTACATCCGCGGCACTTGTCGGTGATGAAATACTGGAGCAGGGCCTTGCAGTGATGGGCCGGACACCTCTTTTCCTTGATGTGGGCCTCATACTCGTCACGGAAGAACTTGAGGGTCGACAGAACCGGGTTGGGGGCAGTCTGACCAAGTCCGCACAGAGCGGTTGCCTTGATTGTCTGGGCCAGCTCCTCGAGTTTCTCAAGGTCGCCTTCCTTGCCCTTGCCCTCGACGATCCTGTTGAGGATCTCGAGCATGCGCTTGGTTCCGACACGGCACGGTGTGCACTTTCCGCAGGACTCGTCGACGATGAAGTCGAGATAGAAGCGGGCGATGTCGACCATACAGTTGTCCTCGTCCATGACGATCATTCCACCGGAACCCATCATCGAGCCGGCGGCGATGAGGTTGTCATAGTCGACCGGTGTGTCAAGCAGGGACTCGGGCAGACATCCGCCGGAGGGACCTCCGGTCTGGACGGCCTTGAACTTCTTTCCGTTGGGACAGCCGCCGCCGATGTCGTAGATGATTGTGCGCAGCGTTGTTCCCATCGGGACCTCGACAAGACCTGTGTTGTTGATCTTTCCGCCGAGTGCGAAGACCTTGGTTCCCTTGGACTTCTCGGTTCCGATTGAGCTGAACCATTCGGAGCCCTTGAGAATGATCTGCGGGATGTTGGCGTATGTCTCGACGTTGTTGAGCATGGTGGGCTTGGCGAACAGACCGCGGACTGCCGGGAACGGCGGACGGGTTGTCGGCTCACCGCGCTTACCCTCGATGGAGTGCATCAGTGCTGTCTCCTCACCGCAGACGAATGCTCCGGCTCCGAGACGGATGTTGATGTTGAAGTTGAAGCCTGTTCCGAAGATGTTCTTTCCGAGCAGACCGTACTCGCGTGCCTGCTTTGCAGCAATGGTCAGACGCTTGACGGCGATGGGGTACTCGGCACGGACATAGACGTAACCCTCGTCGGCTCCGATTGCGTAACCGGCGATGGCCATGGCCTCGATGATGGCGTGCGGGTCACCCTCGAGGATCGAGCGGTCCATGAATGCGCCCGGGTCGCCTTCGTCGGCGTTACAGGCGACATACTTCTTGTCGGACTTGCTGTTGTAGGTGAACTTCCACTTCAGACCGGTGGGGAATCCTCCGCCACCGCGTCCGCGGAGACCTGACTTCAGGACTTCCTCGATGACCTCTTCACGTGTCATCTTGGTCAGGGCCTTCTCAAGGGCCTTGTATCCGTCCATTGCCAGATACTCGTCGATGTTCTCGGGATCGATGACACCGCAGTTGCGCAGTGCGATACGCATCTGGTGCTTGTAGAATCCGATGTCCTCGAGAGCCTTGTTGGCGTCCTGCTCGTGTGTGGCATGGTCTGTGTAGACCAGGTGCTCGACCTTGCGGCCCTTGAGCAGATGCTCGGTGACGATCTCGTCGACGTTCTCCGGCTTCACACGGCTGTAGAAGGTGCCGTCCGGGTAGACGATGACGACGGGACCGGCCTCACAGAGTCCGAAACATCCTGTGCGGATGACCTTGACTTCCTTCTCGAGTCCGTTCTCGGCGATCTTCTGATTGAAACGGTCGATCAGCGTTGCAGAACCGGAGGATGAACAGCCGGTACCGCCGCAGACCAGTACATGTGCGCGATAAATTTCCATCTTATCCTCCGACTCACTTCTTCTCGGCTGCGCCGATGGTGTACTCATCGACAGGGCGGCCGTTTACGATGTGCTCCGCTACGATGCGCGGTACCATCTCGGGCTTGACATGGACGTATGTGACCTTGTCCTTGCCGGGCAGGATGACATCCACCATCGGCTCGAGGCGGCACATTCCGATGCAGCCCGTCTGGGAAATCTGCACGTGAGCGAGCTTGCGCTTCTCGATCTCATCCATGAAGGCCAGCATGACAGGACGGGCTCCGGCGGCAATACCGCAGGTGGCCATGCCGATAACGACACGTGTGACCTCGCCCTTATCGTCTTTACGCAGATTTATGCGGGAAAGCGTCGCTTTGCGGATCGCTTCAAGTTCTGCCAATGTTTTCATTTCATGATTCCTCCCAAAATAGGTTCAATTTCTTCTTCAAGTGATTCCTTGATCCATTGCACGACTCCGGGTTCTGCCAGGGACACTCCTTCGAGCATCGGCCGGATCTCCTCGGTCGAGAAGGACATCTCGCCCGTCGGTGAAGTGCAGTGCAGGGCGAATTCCGGGGTGTCCGGACTGCCCATGATTATGGATGCCATTGTGGATGCCAGATCGCCCAGCGGAAGACAGTCGATGGAGCCTGTCTGGAAGAAGGCGGCGATGTCCGTCCCTTTTCCTTCCTCGCTCTCGATGTCCACATGTCCGCCTGTCTGCATTGCGTTCTGCATCAGCAGGGGAATGCCGAGTCCCACCTTGCGGGTGGTGCGGGTCGTCGTGAAAGGACTGCGTACGCGGGAAAGAAGTTCCTCCGACATTCCGCAGCCGTCATCCCTGACGCCCATCTCAAGCACACCGTCCTCTCCGAGCAGAAACCGTATCGCGACATGCGAAGCACCGGCTCTGACACTGTTCTGTACGATGTCGAGCAGATGCAGGGCGATTTCCTTCATCCGGTGTCCTCAGTCTCTGGCCTTGTACTTCTCGATGATTCCGGGGATGACATCGGGCGTCAGACGTCCGTAGACCTCTCCGTTGATCATCATGACAGGAGCCAGACCACAGGCACCGAGGCATCTTGTGGCTTCCAGAGTGAACTTCCCGTCCGGAGTCGTTCCTCCGACAGGAATCTCCAGCACCTCAGCGAGTTTGTCGAGAATACGCTGGCTTCCCTTGACATAGCATGCGGTACCCAGACATACGTTGATGAGATATTTTCCCTTCTGTTGCAGTGAGAACTGTGCATAGAAGGTTGCAACTCCGTACACCTCGCTGAGTGTCACACCGAGACCCTCTGCGATGTACTTCTGCACATCTTCCGAAACACATCCGAAAATCGCCTGTGCTCCCTGCAATACAGGCATCAGGGCACCCGGCGTCTTTTTGTGAGAATCAATCAGCTTCTGCAGCTGAGCAAACTTCTCCTTGGACTGATCCATGAGATTCCACTAACCTCCTTCAAAAGAACGCTTGGCCAGAAACAGCCGATTGTCAGTATAGCAGAATCAGAGAGCGTTGTATATTATGTTTTGTATTAATAATCAGACTTAGACAGCGCCTTTTCTGAGCATTTCCAGAAAGGCCCCGGCCGAGGGCTCGGGCAGTGTCGTCGTAATCTCCGGTTCGAGGATGTCGCCGAGGTTGTGGGCGTCCGATGAATGCAGGACGACCTTTCCCGCCTGGGGAGTGTGGGCGCAGGGCAGGGCACGCCAGACTTCCACGGCCGTGAAGCCCAGGTCCTCCGGCATCATTCCCAGATTGATCAGCAGTCCGTTTGACCCTCTGTTGATGTGCGCCGGCACGGGAACCCCGCCGCGCTCGCGGATGAGGGCCGTCAGTTCCGAAAGGGTCAGGTCGGTCGCACCGATGAGAAGGGCGTCCTCCTCGGCTATGACGTTGTCGTCCTCGTCCATCACAAGCTGGTTGCCGAAGAACTGGGGTCTGTTCTTCTTCGGCGGAAGATGAGGCCGAAGGAAATCGGAGAACTCAAGCGCCTGCTCCACCGTCTCGAAATAGCCCAGAAGGTGGACCTCCTCCTTGGTGGTGATCTCCATTCCGGGGATCATCAGAAGGCCGTAGGCGTCGCAGCAGGTCTTGACCGTGGGAAGGTTGCGTGCCGTGTTGTGGTCCGTCACGGCGATCATCTGCAGGCCCTTGACCACGGCCATGCCGCAGATGTTGGCCGGCGTCATGTCGTCGTTTGCACACGGAGAAAGACATGAATGGATGTGGAGGTCCGAGAAGAGGTCGATCATACCCCGGAATCAGTTCTGGGCAGCAATGCCCTTTGCAGCCATCCTGCCGCAGATGTCGTATGCCGTCAGAGGGGACTGGAGGACGACCATGCCCTCCTGGATGGCCTTGTTGATGCTCTCGGGCTCCATGTCGATGCCCTCGGGGAGGACGACGCAGGCCATCTCGGAAAGGACGGCCACGGCGATCACGTTCATGTGGGTCTGCACGGTCACCCATGCCATCCCGCTGTCTCCGTGGGACATGACCCAGCTGAGCAGGTCGCAGACATAACCGCAGGTGACCTCGCGGTCAGTGGAAAGGGTGGGGGTAAGGTTCTTTGCCTCGATCAGGGGCATAAGGTTCGAAACAAGCATTTACAGTCCTCCTTATGAGCGCTCGCTCTGAGCAAGTTCCACCATCTGCTGGGCCATGATCTTGAGCTTGTCCCTCATGATGTGGATGCAGTCCATCTCGGTGCAGTAGCCGCGCACAATGTCCTCGGCGAACGAGCGGCAGGTCGGCGAACCGCAGGAACCGCAGTCGTATCCGGGAAGGCGCTCAATTATCTCGTTCATGCGGTTCATCTTCTTCATGGCCTCGGCCATGTTGTCATCCAGCTTTATGGCATCGCCGGGCAGGATGTCCACGTCGTTCTTCGTCGGATACTTGTTGAGTATCGAGGTCGGGACGTCCTTGTCGGGGTGGACCTCCGGCATCTGGTTGACCATCTGGCGGATGGTGTTCTTTGCAACGTAGTTGTTCTCGAACGTCAGAGGTCCGCCGACGCAGCCGCCCAGGCAGGCGTTGCCCTCGAAGTAGGCCAGGTCGGTGAGCTTGTAGTTCTCCACCTCCTCAAGGACGCGGATGACGTTGTTGATTCCGTCGACGGAAAGGCTGTTTCCGGGACAGACGGCATTGGCCTCTCCGTCCGATGTGGACCAGGCCACGCCGTACTTGGTCGCAGGACTGTATGACGGGTCGTTCATCATCCTCTCCACGTAGGGCAGAAGCAGGCCGTACATCTCGAGGATGGAGATGGCTCCGTCGACTCCGGACTTCTTCTGGCCCAGCGGGCGGCGGATGACAGTCATCTTGGCGGGGCAGGGTGTGATGAAGAAGCAGCCCACGTCCTTGGGATCGCAGTTGTTCTTCTTGACGAACTCGGCCTTGGCGATGGTCGCGGCGACCTCCATGGGCTGGCGGATGTCCACGACGTTGTCCAGTAGGTCCGGGAAGCGGATCTGGATCAGGCGCACGACGGCAGGGCAGGCCGATGAGATCAGGGGCCTGGGCAGGTCGGGCTGCTTCAGCTTCTCGCGGATGGCGCGTGTGACCACGTCGGCACCCCTTGCAACCTCGTAGACATCGGCAAAGCCGACGCAGCGGAGTGCCTCGATGACGTACTCCGGATTGAGAAGTCCGCGGAACTGTCCGTACAGCGAGGGTGCGGGCAGGGCGATGGCGTACTTGAACTCCTTGATCATGCTGATCGGGTCGGTGACGGCCACCTTTGCGTGGTTCTCACACACGCGGATGCATTCTCCGCAGTCGATGCAGAATGCGTCGAGGATATGTGCTCTGCCTCCGCGGACACGGATCGCCTCGGTGGGGCAGTGTTTCAAACAGTTCGTACAGCCTTTGCAAAGATCCTTGGCCAGATGTACGGAGTGATAAGGTCTCTCTTCCACTTGGTTTACCTCAAATCCCGACCCGGATCAGGTCAGGTGAAAGCCCATGGTGATCGTTGTTCCGACACCGACGGTGCTTTTAATGTCAAAATCATCCGCGTTGCGCTTCATGTTGGGCAGACCCATGCCGGCGCCGAAGCCCAGCGAGCGTGCCTCCTCGTTCGCGGTTGAATATCCTTCCTTCATGGCCATCGTCAGGTCCGGGATTCCGGGACCGACGTCCGACGAGATCAGCTGCACCAAATCGGGATACACGTTGAGCGTGAGTTCTCCGCCCAGGGAGTGAATGACCAGATTCAGCTCGACCTCATAGGATGCGACGGCCACGCGCCTGAGGACGTCTCCGCCCACGCCGATCTGCTTCAGCTGACGCTTGATGTCCGCTGATGCACGGCCTGCGCTGGAGTAGTCCGCCTTTGCGACATGGTAGGAGCCAGTGAACATCGGTTCCATGCCTACTTGTCCTCCTGGTCCCACTGGACCGGTACGGGTACTCCGCGCATTCCCATCTCATACAGGATGCCGCAGGTTGAGAAGGCGGTGAGCTTGGTCGCGATCACGACCAGTCCCTGTTCGTCCGCACTCTCGAGGATGTCCTCCGTGGGGACCTTTCCCCTGGCGAACACGATGCATTTGAGGTCCAGCATCTCGCTGGTGCGCACAACATGCGGGTTGGTGAGTCCGGTGATGAGAACGGTCTTCTCGTCAACGAACGCCAGAACGTCGCTCATAAGGTCAGAGCAACAGGCCGTGTAGACCGGCGTGTCCAGTTTGTCCCCACCAACCAGAACCTTCGCATTCAAAGCGGTTACCATGTCTGAAATAGTCAAGCGAATTCACCTCACATTCTTAAGATGTAATCAGAATGTGTTCAGTGTAAATTATCGAAATCCACCCGTCAACGTTTTCCTATGACGTCAGGAAAGGCGCAGAATCTGTGCTCCGAGGGCTTTTGCCTCGGCCTCCGAGTGGGTGGATACGACGGTGAGTTTTTTGCAGCCGGCGATGATCTTTGCGCACTTCTTCATCAGATCCTCGTCCAGGCCTTTGAACGGCTCGTCCAGGAAAAGGGCATCGGCTCTGAAGGCCAGGGCACGGGCCAGCGCAACACGCCTCTTCATTCCTCCGGACATCTCCTTCACCTGCATCTCAGGCTCTATGCCGAGCTCTCTGAGAATCCTGTCCGGATCCGGATCCGAATCCGTGACCAGGGCCACGTTGTCGTGTGCGTTCATCCACTCCAGAAGCCTGTCCTCCTGGAACATCATGGCGCACTTCTCCGGGATTCCCTCGATTTTGCCGGAACCTGCCTTGAGGAGGCCGCAGAGGATCTTCAGCAATGTGGTCTTTCCGCAACCGGACGGTCCCATGATGCAGATGACTGATGAGGGGCTTTCCATGGTGAAGTCCCTGAAGATGACCTTGTCGCCGTAGCTGAATGAAAGACCTTCAATCTTCACGTCCGGCCTCCCTTTTCAGAACGCGTCTGACAAGAATCTCTATCAGAAAACTCAGCACTATGACCGCTGCGGTCCATGCGAAGAGCTCCGGTGTCTCCAGGTATACCTTGGAGTAGTAGATGTTCGAACCCATGGCGCGCTTGGGCTGGCTCAGGACCTCGGCGGCGATTCCCGATTTCCATGCGAAGCCCAGGCCCGTCAGGCATGCCGCCTTCAGCGAGGGGAGAATCTGCGGGATAAGGACGAAGCGCAGCCACTTCCTGTTTCCGATCCTGTAGGCCAGAGCCATCTCGTCAAGATCCATGTCCCTCGAGGAATAGGCCTCTATGAGGTTTCCCCAGACGACGGGTGTGACGATCAGTGCGGCCATCAGCATGGGCACGGCGCCCTTGCTCATCCACAGCATCGCAAGGATGATGAACGAGGCAACCGGCGTTGCCCTGACGGTCTTGACCACGGGGGAGAGCAGGGCGCTGAGGACTCCCGACGTGCAGCAGGCGAATGCAATCAGACAGCCTGCCGCCACACCAATCAGATAACCTGCCATGATGCGAAGGACCGTCATCCCGATGCTGGCCCAGAAGGCACCCTGACCCAGCATCCCCCAAAGGGCCTTGAGAACGGCCAGGGGACTGGGAAGGATCAGTTCCTTGCCTATGGACCATGAGGCTATGAACCACAGTGCGACCCAGAACAGGGCCGCAGCGGCGGTTTTGGTCTTCGTGGTCTTGGGCATGGGCCGGTTGATCAGGTTCATAGGTCCTCAGATGGTGTAGAAGTCGTCTCCCGGCATCTTTCCGCCGATTGATTTGGGGTTGGCCTCGAAGAGGACCTTAAGGTATCCCTCGATAGCCGGTCTGATCTCGTCTCCGGAGATGAAGATCAGGTTGCAGTCCGGAATGGCCTTGGTCGCCACGGCTGCGGACGGGACTATCTCGTACTTGGCGCACATCTCTCCGGCTTCCTTGACGTTGGTCTTCACGTATTCGATGGACTTCTCGTAATCGGAGAGGAACAGTTTTACCGCAAGGGCGTTCTCCTTCAGGAAATCGGACCTTACCACGACGCATCCCATGGTGAGGATGCTGCCTGTTCCAAGGGCGTCCCACTGCTCCGTCATGTCCAGTGCGATCCTCATGTCGGGGTTCTTGATCAGGACGGTGGTGACGGCGGGTACGGGGAGCATGCAGACATCGATATCGCCGGTGGCTGCCCTTGTGGTAAGCTCGGCGCTGTCCAGGAAGACTATCTCCACGTCCTTGTCCGGGTCGATTCCGTTTCCGGAGAGGATGTACCTGAGCACGTACTCGGGGTTGGAACCCTGGCCCACGGCGTAGATGGTGCGGCCCTTGAGGTCGGAGACCGACTTGACGGTGTCTCCCTTCTCGAGGATGTAGAGGACTCCGGCCGTGTTAAGTGCGACGAGCCTGACGCCTCCGGATGTCTTGTTGTAGAGCGATGCCGCGGCGTTGGTCGGGATTGCGGCTATGTCGAGCTGTCCCGCAGCGACCTGGGCGATCATGTCGGTCGCCTCGGCGAGTACGGTCACGGAATATCTGTTGAGGGTCGTTCCTTCTTCATTCTGTGACAGGAGGTAGCTGGCTCCGATTCCGGTGGGTCCCTTGAGGACTCCGATCCTCACCTCGGACGAGGGGTTGGAGAAGACGGGGATGATTGCGAAAACGGCCAGAACGGCCACCAGCAGCGCTTTTTTCAGATTGATACGCATATGTGACACTCCTTTGTTGTCAAAGACAATCTACTCACAGCGTGACAAAAAAGCAATCGTAAGTATTAGCTATGGGGCGGTCCGGATCATCTGAGGCAATAGCCATTGTCTACCAGAAGGACCTGGCCGTAGATTCCGGAACTCTGTGCAAGAAAGAGAACGGCCCTGGCAAGCTCATCGGGATCCATCATCGCCTGCCTGACGGTGTGGCTCTTCCAATGCTTCTCAAGGTCGGTTCCGCTGAGCCTGGGTGTGGCAATCAGACCCGGAGCCACGGCGTTGACCCTCAGTCTCGTTTCGGCTGCAAGTGATGCCGTGTATGCGGCCACCGCCCCCTTTGAGGCATCGTAATGGCTCGTTCCGAATCCCGGGTGCAGGGCGTTCATCGATGCGATGTTGACTATGGCCCCGTTGCTTTTCTTCAGTGCCGGAAGCAGTGCCTTTGTGACCAGGAAAAGTCCGCGCACGTTCACATCCATGACCTTGTCGAAGTCGGAGGAGGCGAGGCTCTCCTGCCTGCCTTCGGTGAAGATTCCGGCGTTGTTGACCAGGACGTCCAGGTCCCTTATGGACGAGAGTTTTTCCATGACCTCTCTTTCGTCCGTCAGGTCCACGACGATGGCTCTGTCGGTGTCGGCCTTGTCCGGGGACGAGACGGTGTACAGGACTTTGCAGCCCTCACGTTCAAAGGCTTTTCTTATCGCCGACCCCAGATTGGAGCGGCCTCCGGTGATCAGAACTTTCTTCATAAGAGCTCTCCGAGTTCCTTCATTTCCCTGAGTTGCGGTACGTCCGCCCCGTGGGTGTACATGGAGTCTTCATAGTGCGGACTCATCGCCGTGCAGACCAGGCTGTAGCCCAGAACCGGCCTTGGAATCCTTGTCGCCTGGAAACAGTTCTTTTGGACAATCGATGTCCTGTTTTCAGAGTTCAGCTTGTTTTTTCTGACAATCATATCGGAACCGACTATCGTCTGCTCCAGCTCATCACCCTCAAGAAAGAACCACGCCTCGTCCTCCGAAAGGCTGTGGAGGTGTGAGAACGAGTCCTTTGTGACCATGTAGTAGATCATGCCCGCTCCGTTTCCGAAGCCCGAGATGAAGCGGAAGAACCCGCCCTCACGGGGCAGGGGCTCCAGGCCGAACCTTTCGATGACGGATCTGATTCTCTCTTCGGTGGGTTTGTCAGTCATACTGCCGATTATAACCCAGCCGTTGCATAAAAAGAAGGGCCGCTGCTTATGCAACGGCCCTCTGGCTGAAACGGGGAGCTATCAAAGATAGTCGTCCAGAACGGCCTGGGCGTCCCTCTTGAGGTTCGCGTATGCCTGCTCGGGTGAAACACCTTGGATCATGACATCTGTAATTGCTGTCTTGAGCAGTGCCTCGAACTGCGAGCTGTAATCTCCGTAGAGGATGCAGTCGCTGTTGGAGAGGTCTGCCAGAACAACATCGGAGTCACGCAGAGCCTTCATCTCGGCAGAGTCGAATATGCCCTTAACAGGCTGTACGATTGTTCCGCCGTCGACAAGGTAGTCAATCGGGTGTGAAAGCATGTAGCCGATGAACTCCCAGCAAACCTTCTGCTTTGCAGAGGATGCTGTGCTGTTGACCATGTAGTAGTGGGCGATGTAGCTTGCACTCGGAGTGGACGGATCAGCATCTGCAAATCTGGGGAACGGAATCAAACACCAGTTGTCACTGTTGTAGAAGTCCGGGTTGTCCTTCTTGATTCTGGGTTCCTGATACAAACCTGCCATGGCCATTCCCATGTCGTTGTTGTCCTTGTTGATGAGCTTACGTGCGATTGTGAGTGTCGGAGAACCATAGTTCAATCCGTTGGGGCCCCATTGCTGCATGAAGGTCAGGAACTTGATCCATCCTTCCTTTCCGACGATTGCCTCTTTGCCGTCATCGCTGAGCCATTTTCCGCCGCACTGCTCAATCATGGGCTGGAACTGCGGGATGGGGAGGTCGTAGTTGAAGTCGAATGCACGTCTTGTGATGATGTCGCCGTCACGCTTGACAATCTTCGGAGCAATCTCAAGCATCTCTTCCCATGTGCGCGGAGCGTCCTTCTCTGGATCAAGACCTGCATCTCTGAATACGTTCTTGTTCAGGTAAATGACCCAGTTCGTGATCTCAAGAGGCATTCCGTAGACATCGCCGTCCTTTGTGACGGGGTCAAGGATTCCGTCCAGATAGTTTCCGGCCATGTCCTTTGCGTTCTTGAATCCTGCGGCTTCGTAGTCGACGGGAGCTACAAGACCGTTGGCGATGTACGAATACTCGAATGTAATCTGCAGGTTGAAGATGTCAGGACCAGCGCCTGAAGCGTATGCAGTCTGGACAATCTCGGGGATCTTTGTCGAAGAATAGACCGAACGGTTGATTGTCACATTGGGATGGGTTGCCTCAAACTCGGCGATGTACTTCTCCTCGAGTGCCTGTCTGGATGCGTCCTCATGGGTCCAGAACTCGATGACGATGGGCTCATTACTGGCGGCCTCGGTAGCAGCCTGTGCAAACAGACAACCAGCGATTGCCACGATCAGAAACAATGAAACCAGTGTTCTCTTCATGATGAAGTTCCTCCTTTGGTGTGTATCCGCCGTGTGTGAATCGACGGACTGATTCAATTATACTTCCTCTTTCAAATGAACAGGAAACTTTTTTTACCACTCCCGTTCATGAGGCAGTTCATGTGCTATGATTATGGCATGGACAACATATTCAGGACCATCGACCGCCTTACTGCCTACGGTGTGATTAAAGGCCTCATACCCGAACGGGAACGCGTGTACTCAACCAATCTGATTCTTGACCTTTTGGGACTGGACTCGTATGACGGTGTTTATGAACCCTTCCCGGAAACAGCGGATCGCCTGAAATCAGATCCCGAAGGCTATCTCCAGAGCATACTCCGTCCGCTCGTGGACTTTGCCGTGAAGATGGGCAGAGTGGAGGATATCATTCAGCTTCGTGATGTATTTGACACCAAGCTCATGAACACACTCACTCCGCGTCCGTCGGCAGTGATTGAAAGGTTCTGGAAAGAGTTCGGGGAATCCCCGGAGAAGGCGACACTGAACTACTACAGGTTCTCAAAGGATACCAACTACATCAGGCGGGACCGTATAGCGAAGGACGAAAAGTGGGAAGGAATGACCAAGTACGGAAGGATGGAGATCCTTGTAAGCCTCTCCAAGCCCGAACTTGACCCCAAGGCCATAGCTGCCGCGGGCAGGGCGAAGGCCACTGGTTTTCCAAGATGTGCACTCTGTCGAGAGAACGAAGGATATGCAGGTCGTGTGGATTTTGCCGCACGCCAGACTCATAGGATCATCCCTCTGAAACTTTGCGGGGAATCGTTCAGCCTTCAATACTCTCCTTACAGATATTGCCATCAGCATTGCATCGTGCTCAATGATACACATATCCCGATGATCATCAATGAAAGTGCGCTTGCTAAGCTACTTGAGTTCATTTCCTTGTTTCCACACTACTTCCTTGGTTCCAATGCAGATCTTCCGTATGTGGGTGGCTCTGTTCTGAGCCACGAACACTTCCAGGGAGGTGTGCACAGACTTCCGGTGATGGATGCGAAGGTGCGAAAGACTTACAAGGAAGGTCCTGGTGTCGAGGTCTCAAGTCTCAATTGGCCTCTTTCCACCATCAGAATCAGGGGAAAAGATAGGAATGTAGTTCTTGGGTATTCTTCCCTGTATCTCAGAGCATGGCGCGACGGATACGAGAACGAAGCCCTCGGTATAGATCCGGGTACGGCTTCGGATCCTCACAACACCATAACGCCTCTTGCATACCGCGAGGCCGGTGATTATGTAATGCTTCTGATGTTGCGCAATAACAAACGCACGGAAAACCGTCCTGACGGACTGTTCCACACCCATCCGAAACACTTTCATATCAAGAAGGAGGGAATCGGCATCATCGACGCCCCAGGTCTTGCCATTCTGCCTCCGAGGCTCAAGAAAGAGCTTGCTTCCGTGAAGGATGTTCTTTCAGACAAGTGTCTTGAAAAGGATCATCCGGAAATAGAGAAACATGCGGCATGGATGGAGGAAATCAGGGTCCGTCACGGAAATATGGCCGGAAAGGATGTGGATGCAATTCTCAGGGACGAGGTCGTTCAGGTCTTTGCAAGAATGCTTGAAGACTGCGGTGTTTTCGGTCATACAGACAAGGGATTTGAGGCTTTCGACGGATTCATCATGTCGGTTTTACAGGAGGCAGGGTTTTGAGGTACGATTACCTTGTTGTCGGTTCCGGCCTTTTCGGCTCTGTGTTTGCATTCTATGCAAAAAACGCAGGCAAAAAGGTCCTTGTCGTTGAGAAGAGAGATCACCTCGGGGGAAATACATACTGTCGTGATGACGGCGGAATCAACGTACATGAATATGGGGCACATATATTCCATACGGACTACAAGGATGTATGGGATTTCGTAAATTCGTTCGTGCCGTTCAACCGCTATACCAACTCGCCGGTTGCCGATTACAAAGGCAGGCTCTACAACCTCCCGTTCAACATGAACACGTTCTATGAGTTGTGGGGAGTAACCACTCCCGAGCAGGCAAAGGCAAGAATCGAGGAACAGAGGGCGGAAATCAAAGCTGTTCTTGCAGGCCGTGAGCCTCAGAACCTGGAAGAACAGGCGCTCTATCTCGTCGGACGTGACATCTATGAGATTCTGATAAAGGGATACACTGAAAAACAGTGGGGTCGCAGGTGTACCGAACTCCCGGCTTTCATAATCAAACGTCTGCCGTTGCGCTTTACATTTGACAACAACTACTTCAACGATGCATTTCAGGGCATTCCTATTGGGGGCTACAACAAGCTGACAGAAGGCCTTCTGGACGGTGTTGAAACTCGTTGCGGTGTGGATTTCCTCTCTGAACGCGAGAAACTGCAATCCCTCGCCCGCAATGTGGTGTACACCGGACCCGTGGACGCCTTCTTCGGATACAAATACGGAAAGCTTTCGTACCGTTCAGTACGGTTCGAGACCGAGGTTCTTTCCGAGCAAAACCACCAGGGCAACGCTGTTGTCAATTATACCGACGCCTCGGTTCCGTATACCCGCATAATCGAGCACAAACACTTCGAGCCACAGAGTCCAGCATTTGCATCCCCGAGAACCATCATCTCTCGTGAGTACTCCTCCGAATGGACCGACGGCGCTGAACCTTTCTATCCCGTGAATGATACGGCAAACAATGCATTGGCTGAAAAATACCGTTTTCTTGCCGCAAATGAGCGAAGTATCATCTTCGGAGGCAGGCTTGCCGATTACCGCTACTATGACATGGATGATGTGATAAAAGCTGCCATGGAGATTTGTAAAGTCGTTTTTCTTTGACAGGCCGGCTTGATGCGTTGTAGACTTTCTCTGAATAAGATAAAACCTCGGAGGTTTAAATGGCAGAAGTATTGTTGAAACACATCTGCAAGATCTACGACGGTGGTGTCAAGGCTGTCAATGATGTCAACATTGAGATCAAAGACAAAGAGTTCGTCGTACTTGTCGGTCCTTCAGGATGCGGTAAGTCCACCACACTTCGTATGGTCGCGGGACTGGAAGACATTTCCAGTGGAGAACTTTTGATCGACGGAAAGATCGTCAACGACGTTCCGCCGAAAGACAGAGACATTGCAATGGTCTTCCAGAACTATGCTCTGTACCCGCACATGACCGTCTATGACAACATGGCATTCGGAC
>Ga0310696_10002037_pt1 | contig 27695 bp, 18 predicted proteins | sample AusTroGonzalo_MG_4_FD_203885 | JGI IMG/M metagenome (GOLD analysis project Ga0310696, IMG submission 203885) | Bovine rumen microbial communities from tropical cattle in Woodstock, Queensland, Australia - Gonzalo_02 (v2) (version 2) | ecosystem: Host-associated > Mammals > Digestive system >...
CGAACTGCCAAATCTCGCGCGGCGCATCGGCACCATGACTGCGGAAGACCGGGCAGAACAGTCCGTACTGCATCCAGCGCACGTAGAGTTCCTGGAACTGCGGGTTCTTCGGAGCCGAACCGCTGCCACGGGTGTTGTAGGAACCACAGAAGAAGCCGCCGATGTCGGTATTGAAGTTGGGGTTACCCGTCAGCGTGAAGCTCAGTCCGCAGGGCACCTGCTTGCGCAGCATGTCCCACGACGAGTTGACGTCGCCGCTCCACATGTTCGAGCCATAATGCTGCTGACCGGCATAGCTGGAGCGTGTCATGATGAACACGCGCTTGTCCCGGTCGTCCTTACGCTGGCTCTGGTAGATGCCACGCACGGTCTCTAAGGGGAAGGCATTGCGCAGCAAGCGCCACGAACCGCCCGTCACCTTGTGCGCATAGTCGCTCTCCTTCGGATTGAAGAAGTCGGGATCGGTAGAGTCCATCCACCACGCATCCGTTCCGTAGTCGTAGAGCGTCTTCAGGTACTTCCAGTAGATATCGCGGGCCACGGGGCTGAAAGCGTCGTAGACCTTCACGCCCGAGGGGTACTTCATAATCGGAGGCCACACGTGCGAGATGCCGCTCTGGGGCCATGTCTCGATGGGCAGCAGCAGGCCCTTCTCGTCCAATTCGCGGAACTGCTGGGTCATCGGTCCGAAGCTGGCCCAGATGGAAATCATGAAGTGGGCATGCTTCTTGTGGACATTGTCTATCATCTGCTTGCCGTTGCTGAAGTCCTCGGCCAGGAAGTCCATAGCGTTCCACAGATAGTTCGAGCCCCAGTACTGCCAGTCCTGGATAATACCGTCGAGGGGCACGTTCAGGGCACGGTACTGGTCGACGATGCCCTCCGTCTCACGGGCGCTCTTGTAGCGCTCCTTCGACTGCCAGTAGCCATAGGTCCACAACGGGAACATAGGCACGTCGCCGCTGAGCTGTCGCATCTGGGCTATCACGCCGTCGGCACTTCCGCCATACATGAAGTAATAGTCAATGCCCTGACCAGCCTCCGAAGTGAACGTCATACCCTGGGCATTGTCCTCGAACAGCGTGGGCGAGTAGTTCTCCCAATAGAGGCCCCAGCCCTTGATTGACTGCAGCACGTTCTGGAAGTCCTCGAGGTTCGACTGCTCCATGCGCTTCTTCTCGCCTCGGCGGTTCATCTTACCGTTCTGGATGGTACCCAGTCCGTAGATGGCCTCGTCCTTGTCAAGCTGGAAAGTCTGACTGACCTCAAACTCGTCAATATTCTTCCGTATCAGACTCCAGCCCTGCTCTCTTAAGAGCACCTTGCCCTTGCTCGTCATAAACGTCAGGCTTTTGGTTTCCGGATTGAGCTTCACGGTCAGTTCGCTGCTCGTCCAGGTGTTACCTTTCCGGGTGACAGCCACATTCTCGGGCTTCGCCGTTACGACCAGCGTCTTGGTGGGCTGGCCTTTCACGATATGTACAATGGTGGGGGTGAAGAACTCCACCTTCACGTCCTGCGCATAGCCTTGCAGCAGGCTTACGGCCATGACGGCCAATGATAAAAGTCTTTTATTCATAAGTCTTAGGTTTATTCCGGTATGGGTTGATTGTTGGCATTGACGCAGCGCAGGTTCTTCTGCAACTGTTGGACGGAGCTGGCTCCTACGAGGACGCTGGTGACACCCGACTGCTGCAGAATCCAGGCCAACGCCATCTCGGCCAGCGTCTCACCACGCTCCTGGGCAATGGCATTCCACTTGCGAATCTTCCCCAGCACCTCGTCCGTCAGCATATCGGGGCGCAGGAACTTGCCCTTCGACATACGCGAGTCGTCAGGGATGCCGTTCAGGTAACGGTCGGTGAGCAGTCCCTGTGCCAGGGGCGAGAACGAGATGAAGCCGACACCCGCCTCACGGCAGAGGTCGAGGATGCCCTGCTCCTGCGGTTCGCGGTCAAGCATATTGAGTTTCCCCTGATAGATGAGGCAGGGCACGTCGCGCTCCTTCAGGTACTGAAAGGCGAAGCGGGTGGCCTCTAACGGCCAGCGCGAGATGCCCACATAGAGGGCCTTGCCGGCACGGACGATGTCAACCAGCGCTTGCAACGTCTCCTCCAACGGCGTCTCCGGGTCGTAGCGGTGGCTGTAGAACAGGTCGACATAGTCGAGGTGCATGCGGCGCAGCGACTGGTCGAGCGAAGCCATCAGGTACTTACGTGAGCCCCAGTCGCCGTAGGGACCGGGCCACATGTCATAGCCCGCCTTGGTCGAGATGAACAACTCGTCGCGGTAGGGACGGAAGTCATCGTCCATTAGCCGTCCAAACGTCTCCTCGGCCGAGCCATAGGGCGGACCGTAGTTGTTGGCCAGGTCGAAGTGGGTGACGCCGTGGTCAAAGGCATAGCGGGTGATTTCGCGACTCCGCTCAAAGGGGTCCACGCCGCCGAAGTTGTGCCAGAAACCGAGCGACACCTTGGGCAACATGACACCCGAACGGCCACAGCGGTTATACTGCATACCGCCGTCGTAGCGCTGAGGGTCAGCAAGATAATTCTCCATAAATAGGCGTTTTAGGAAATAACTCTTGCAAAATTACGGTTTTTTCCCAGAAAATGTGTATCTTTGTCCCCAAAATTATAATCTTTTATGAAGAAAGCCTTATTCTTACTTTTCGCGATAAGCAGTCTGACACTACAGGCCCAGACAGACACCACCGCCACACAGAAAAAGGAGTGGCCCACATTCCTGACCAGCGAACAGATGCTCGATGGCTCCGCATTCCTGCCAGCCCCGCCAGCTTTTGGCTCTGATACGTTCGTGTCCGACATGGTGTGGAATTACTGGGGGAAATCCCTGCGCGATACACCTCGAGGCGAGCAGGCACGACGGGATGCCGACACTAAGCTGCAGTCAGTGATGCAGTTGTTCTCCGAACCTTTCGGAACGGAACTCTCTCAAGAGCAGACCCCTGAACTGGCCTATCTCTTAGAGCGAGTCAAGAACGACAGCTATACGGCCACCCGCAAGTCCAAGCGCCACTTCAACCGCCAACGGCCCTTCCTCTACTTCAACGAAGGTACGCTTATTCCCGAAGAGGAAGAAACTCACCATACGCCGAGCTACCCCTCCAGTCATGCCGCTCTGGGATGGGCTTTTGCCCTGCTGTTGTCCGAGTTGAATCCGGCTCGCGCAGAACAGATCCTGAAGACAGGCTATGAGTACGGACAAAGCCGTATCATTGCCGGCTATCACTACCAGACAGACGTTGAAGCAGCACGGCTGATTGCCAGTGCCTGTATTGCCCGACTACATGCCGACGAGGCTTTCCAGAAACAACTGGCCAAGGTAAAAGAAGAACTGATAGGCAAATATTAGAACGATATTTATACAGCACTAACCGAAATCTTTCGCCTCGCTACCCAGTACCTACAGGCCCGCTACCTGCCGGGTAGCGTCCCTTTTACCGGCACCAAACTCTCCCTTTGGTCGGAGTAAAGGGGGTAGTTTACTCCGGCTAAAGTCCCACGACTTTTTGTTGCTTGAATTATATGCTTCAAACCATTTTCCAGTCATCCCTCCCTTTTTTGAGCAAAAATCCTTTGTATAAAGGGGGTTAGAGAGATTTATCCCTCCCTTCATCCCTCCCTTTTCTCTCCCATATCCCTCCCGTGATCCCCACCTGCTCTCAGAGTGGTGACGGGAGAGAAAAGGGAGAGATATGGGAGAGATATTGACAATCTCTCCCGTCTCAAAACCCCTTTTCACAAAGGCTTTTCCAGCGATTAAGAGAGTGATGCCACTTTTTTATGAAGTACCGTCTCACAACAACGAAGTGGCACTTCGCGATGACGAGGTAGCACTTCTGGATAAATTTCCCTACATTTTCCGTGAGAGGTCAGAGGGTGACGGTGACGGGCTTGCCGTTGTAGTCCACCATCTTGCCCTCGGGGTTGTCGAGGTTCAGCGGCTTCGGAGCGTCGGGGGTGATGAGGACGACGTTGAAGCGACGTTGTTTAAGCATGCCGGGGAACGAGCCTCGGCGCTGGCCGATGCGCAAGGTGCGCGAGGCGTCGTCGTAGGTGATGTCGATGGTGGCATACTGTCCGCGCTCGTAATTGTAGTTGGTACCCTCGTCCTCGTAAAGTTGGAACTCACCGTTCTGTCCGGCATAGACGTAGAGGTTGATGAGGTCGGCGGGCTTCTCGTCGCTCCACTGCATGGCGGGGCCGAAGGGGATGATGGCACCCTCGCGGACGAAGACGGGAATGCGCTCGTAGGGAGCATCGACGATTAATTTACTATTTGACGATTGACGATTGACGATTTGCTCGCCAGTGTAGAGGTCGTACCAACCACACTGCTTGGGGAAATAGATCGAGCGGTTGCGGGCCTTGTAATAGCCTACGGGGCAGGCCATGAGAGCGGGGCCTAACATCCATTGGTTGCCGATGTTTTCGACTTCACGGTCGCCGCCGAAGTCCATCACGAGGGCGCGCATCAGGGTGTAGTCACGGAAGTGGGCCCAACCGGCTAAGGAGTAGAGGTAGGGCATAAGGTGATAGCGCAGGCGGTCGTAATAGACGAATGACTTGTAGGCGGGATGATCCTCGGGGGCGATGTTCCAAATCTCGCGCAGCGGCCACTGGCCATGACTGCGGAAGAGGGGGATGAAGGCACCGAACTGGTTCCAGCGTGTCTGCAGCTCACGCCACTCGCGCAGGTCCTCGTTCTCCTGCTTAGTCTGGTCATAGAGGCGCTGAGCCTGCTCATAGCGCTTCTCCACACAGAAGCCGCCCTGATCCATGCCCCAGAAGGGAATACCCGACATCGAGTAGTTGAGTCCGGCGGTCATCTGAGCCCGCATGTCCTCCCAGCGGGTGCCGATGTCGCCGCTCCACGTGGCCGTTGAGTAACGTTGTTCGCCGGCAAAGCCGCTACGGGTGAGCAGGAACACGCGGGGCTCGTTCTTCTTGCCCTTCCACACGCTACGCTGACCGTTGTAGATGGCGTCGGCGTTCACCGTCGAGTAGGCATTGAAGTATTCGGTCGAAGTGCCAAGAGCCGTCGGACCGCTGAGTGCCTTGCGGTACCACATCGGTGTGCAGTCGCGGACGTTAGGCTCGGAGGCGTCCATCCACCAAGCGTCGACCTTACGGCCAAGATTCGTATAGAGTTTCTCATCCATCTGCCGCCAGAACATCTTGCGGGCGTCTGGGTCGTAGGCATCGTAGAAGCCGTTGGTGTAGCCAGGGCCTACCCAGTCGTGGATGTCGTCGGTGGGCGACTGGCGATACATCCAGCCCTTCGCGTCGAGCTCCTTGTAGTTTGCGGTGTTGGTATAGAACTTCGGCCAGACGCTGATCATAAAGCGACCGTGCATCTGGTGGACATCGTCGAGCATCTGCTGCGGATTGGGATAGCGCGAAGCCTCAAACTCGTGGCTGCCCCACTGGTCCTCGGGCCAGTAGTTCCAGTCCTGGACGATGTTGTCGATGGGAATCTGTCGGCGGCGGAATTCTCCCAGCGTCGATACAATCTCGTCCTGCGTCTTATAGCGCTCACGGCTCTGCCAGAAGCCGAGCGCCCACTTCGGATAGAGCGAGGCACGTCCCGTCAGCGTACGGTAGCCCGAGATGACCTGATCGAGGTTCTCGCCGGCAATGAAGTAGTAGTCCATGTCCTTCGCCATCTCGCACCAGATGGACAGCGCATTGCGGTCATGATAAGTACGGGGTTCTGCCACACGTAGGCCACAGTACGACTCGCCGCCGTCAGGTTGCCACTCTATGCGCAGGTGTACACGTTTGCCTGGCCGCAGGGACACATTAAACTTATATGCATTGGGGTTCCACGCCGTGCGCCAGCGCTCAGCCACCACTTCCTTGCCATCAATGTAAACCTTGATATAACCTGCATAATAGAGAATGAACTGGTAAGGGGTTGGAGCCCACTCCACATCATCAGATTTCACTCCAGTGGGAGGAGTAAAGGGCTTGGCTTCAGGCTCCATGTAACCTTCGTACACGACGTTGGCGCCAGCCAGGTTGAAGCCCTGCGGCAGGTTCTTGATGCCGCCGTTGTCCGTACGGTTGGCAATCTCCGACTTCGCGGGCGTACCATATTCATAATAGATGGAGTCCTCGTCGCGCACCAGCCTCTTGCCCTGGGCATCGACGTAGGTACCCGTCAGGTGGCCGGGCCGACCCTGCTTGTCGTAGAGCTTGAAGGCGCGGTTCAGCTGCAGGTAGTCGTGAGGATTGCCGAAGCGGCAATAGGAGTAGGCGTCCCACAGGATACCATAGCCCTTGGTGGAGAGCACAAAGGGTATCGACACCTTGGTGTTATACTGGAAGAGGTCCTCGTTCTTTCCCTTCATATTGAACTCCTCCGACTGGTGCTGGCCCAGGCCGTAGAAGGCCTCGTCGTCAGGCGAGTCGAATGTCATCTGCCACGATAGGCCGTGCTTCTGCTCTTCCGTAGGCTGCACACCGCCTTTGATGCCCAACTCGCGTTCAGGCACTGTATAGTCCCAGAACTGCTTGCCGTCGCCGTTCTCCGTTTCTTTCAGGAGCTGCACCTTTCCCTCGCCGTCGTAGAACCATACTTCGCCCTTGGCCTTGCTGACAACAGCACGTACGTTCTTAGCCATCACACAGACGGCCTCGTTGGTGTCCTCGATGGTGTAGCTGCCCTTGGCCGGAGCCACCTGGGGTACTATCATGAGACTTGTGGGCTTCACGGGCAGCACGTCCTTCGAGGTGGCGCGGACGCGGATGATGTTGTCGTTGATGACTTCCAGTCGGATGACTTTGGCCTGTCCGCCGTCAGGGCGGATGGTCACGATATTTCCCTGCTGCTTCACGTCGGCGGCCTGTGCTGTCAGTACGCCGGCCAGCATCGATGAAGCCAGCAATAACTTCGTAGTTTTCATATTTTTAGGTTTTCAGTTTGATTAGTCCATTAATACGGCATCCTCCACGGGAATGTCATCGCTCATCATCATGTCGATAGGCAGCTGGACGATGACGATGGTACCACCCTCGGGATTGTCCTCGGCACGAACCGTACCGCCGTGCAGATTGACAATGCGGGCCACCACGTCGAACTCAACCACCGACTCGACATTGGGGTCGAACAAGTTGGCACGTGACTCCTCGGGGATACCCAGTCCGCGGTCGGCAATCCGGATTTCGCACATTCTGTCGACCTCGGCCATATTGACCTTCACACGGCTTCCGGCAGGTGCAAACTTCACGGCATTGGTCATCAGGATATCCAGCATACGCTTCACCAAATCGGGGTCGTACTGCATGGTCAGGCGGTTCAGCGATGACTGGAACGACAGCCTGAACGGTTTGTTATCAGCAGCCTTGAACGACTCGACATACCGCTTGACGAAGCCCACTATCTCGTCGGTGACGGGTAAGAATGGCATCTTCTGCTTGGCTGCAGGCTGGGCTTCAGACTGCTTGACTGCCATCTCTGCCCGCATCGTGCTCATAATCTGCTGCCGCTCATAGTCACGAAGCTGTCGTTCCAACTCTACGCGCTCCGCATGGCGGCGGAGTATGCGCTGATACCACAGATAGCCAGCGCAGCCAGCCAGAATGATGTAAAGCAGGATAGCCCACCAAGAACTGTAGAACGGCGGACGGATGGTAATATCAAGCCGTGCCTCGACGTCGCCCATCGTGCCGTCGTTGTTCATCATACGGACACAGAGGGTATAGGAGCCCGAGGGCAGCGACATATAGCTGATGCTGGGGTTATTCTCAGAGGTTTTCACCCAATTTTCGTTAAAGCCTTCCAATTTGTAGAAGAAGCGCGAACGGTTATGGATCTCGCCGCTGGAACTGGCCAGCAGGATGGTGAACTGGTCGCTGTAGCGCAAGGTTAGCTTACGGCACTTATTGATGGCCTCATCGAGGATGACGCGCCCGTTGGCCGCCTCTGCGCCGATGACGACATCCTCGTCGAACAGCTGCAGGCCGCTGAACAAGGGCTCCTCCTTGACGCGATCCTTGCCGATACCTCCGGGATTCAAGACGTCGAGACCACCCTGACCGCCAACGAGCAACATACCCCTCGACGTGTAGCACGTAGAGCGCTGGTTGTAGGGGCCGTTCTGCAATCCGTCACGGCTGTTGTAGCTGCGGACGATGAACGTGTAGCGGCCATTGTCCTGACGCTGAAGGATGACGTTCGAGATGCCATGGTCGGTGACGAGCCACATGGTGTGGTCAGCATCCTCGACAATGCCGTTAACCGTAGAGCCGAGCAGTCCCGAGCGCATATCGAGCAGGTAGACCTCATTGGTCTTGGGATCCCAGACGGTGGCTCCCGAGGTTGATCCCTGCCAGGCCAGTCCGCGACTGTCCTCAAGAGTAAGTATCGACGTCTCGTTAATGTCGATATTATTCTGGTTCTTGGTAATGTCGCGATTAACGATGCGGAACGTCTTGGGGTTAATCAGCGAATAAAACTTCGAGTGGGACACCATCAACCAGCCTTTCTTGGTGCGGGTGATGGTCGAAATATAGTCACTGGGCAGATTGGAGTTGCTGATGCGGAAGGTACGCATTTTGCCCGTCCGCTTGTCAATGCGCTGAACGCCGCCGCCCAAGGTGCCTATCCAGATGTTGCCCCATTGGTCTTCGCAGATCGTCCACACGTTGTTGTTGACCAGTCCGAGGGTGTCGCCTGTAGCACGATAATTGGTCACCTGACCATTCTTGATATGGATGAGACCACCCTCGTAGGTGCCGAACCAGACGGAGCCGTCACTGGCAGCCAGCGAGCCCACCATGACGTTAGAGCCGATGCCGCTGTTCGCCTTGTTGTAGGGGACCTGCTCACCGGTACGGCTGTCGTAGCGGATGATACCCACATCGTTGGTACCCAGCCAGGTGTAGCCCTGACGGTCGTAGCAGATGGTATTGATGACACCCAGTTCGCGGTTGCGGAATCCTGAGGTATTGCCGGCATATAGGTTCAAGCCGTTCATGTAGCTGCCTACCCACATACGTCCCAATTGGTCTTTGTAGATGACGCGCAGGGTATTGTCGCTGATGGTCGACTCGTCATACTTGCTGGTCAGGAACTGGCGCATCGACTTGTCGGTAAGGTCAATAATGAAAAGACCACCGTGGTCGGTAGCTATCCATAGGCGATGATCGCCGTCAACGACGACGTCCCACACAGCTATCTCCTCAGGCACCTCGCTGACGCCAATGCTCCTGACCGCGTCCTGCGCCGAAAGGAGCCACTGGTTGGTCTTCGGGTTCCACATATATACTCTGGTCACCGTGATGACCCAGAGGTTACCGTCATGATCAGTACGCAACTTACACTCTTGATTACTGGTCAGCTTGTTTTTGGGCAGATAGTCCAGCTTACGGCTGATGACGTCGTGTTCGCGGTCGAAAAAGATGATGTCGCCATTGTTTGATGACAGGGCAACGGTCTTCTTGTCGAATTCAATGATGGACGACACACCAAAATCTGGCATGAACTCCTGCTCGCCATAACCAAAGGGGAAACGCTTGAGAGTCTTGGTTTTGGGGCGGTAGTGGTAGAAGCCGTCCGTGTAGGACTTAATCCAGAAATCACCCAGACTGTCAATATGCATGAACTCGACACCACCCTTGATGCCCAGTTTCTCAAGCCACCGCTCTGGGTGACGGTCGCAGCGCTCGGTGATAGGGTCAAAGATGGAATAGCTCATGCCCTGCTTCAGCCACAACTTACCGTCGAAAGCCTCGAAGATGGCATCCACATAGTTAGAACGCAGTGAGGTGCTGTCGCGAGTATCCGAATAAAAGGTGCGAACGCGGTAACCGTCATAGCGGTTCAAACCGTACGGCGTACCTATCCAAACGACACCCTTTGAGTCGCGCAGGATACTCAGCACCTGCGAGTTCGAAAGACCGTCGCGTGTATCCAGACGGCGGAATTTCATATCGGGAACGGTTGCTGACAGAACTGTCGGCAACAGCATGATGGTTAGTATCAGCAGTATTTTCTTCATCATAGGCTATTGTTTATGCTTGGCCGATGTCTCGCGAATGACCAGTTTCTGGGGAACAATTTCCTTGCGCACCTTCGTATCACCACCAATGGCAGAGAGCAGTAGTTGGCAGGCTTTCTGCCCCATCTTGTGCGACTGGTCTTCAATGGCTGACAGGCAAGGAGTAGTATAGCGGGCATGGGCATCGTCTGTAAATCCGATAAGGGCAACATCCTCAGGAATACGTAATCCTTGTTGCTTGATGGCGTTGAAGGCAGCAAACAGCAGAATATCGTTGAAGGCAAGGATGGCATCTGGACGGTCGGGGCGCTGAAGCAGGCTAACCGTATTACGCAAGGCTACATCGAAGTCGATATTGTCGCAGACAACAAGTTCGCGCTCTATGGGAATACGGTTCTCACGCAATGCTTCCAGATAGCCGTGTTTACGACGGCGAACCATATCAAGATGGTTGGGACCACCAATGAAAGCAATTCGGCGGCTTCCAGTATCTATGAGGTGCTGGGTAGCCTCCTGGGCTGCCTCATCACCATTGGCCATCACGCTCGAGAACTTTTCCTGCAAACAGGTGCGTCCAAAGAATACCAAAGGGATGCCCATCTCGCTGATTTCCTCAAAATGGCCATAATCGGTGGTGCTCTGTGCCAGACAGGCAATAATGCCGACGACATGCAGGTCAATGAAGTTGTCGATAGCTCGTTGCTCATCAAGACAGTCCTCATGAGTGTTGGCACTGATGACACTATAGCCCGCCCTACGGGCTTCATCCTCAATGCCGTCGAGAACGGCTGCATAATAATGGGTAACAAGATTTGGCACCACGACGCCAATGACACGAGGAGCCTCCTTACGCAGACTCTGGGCAAAAGGATTAGGACGGTAGTTCAGTTTCTTGGCCAGTTCCTTCACACGCTCTTGCATCTCCAAGCCAATTTCGGGCGAGGAGTGTAAGGCACGGCTAACTGTAGCAATGCTGACACCAAGCTGCTGTGCCAAGTCTTTCAGTGACGTCCTATGTTTGGGCACGGTGCAAAGATAAGAAAAAAAACCGAACCTCGCAAACGTTTACGTATTTTTTTTAAAGCACTATGGCACGTCATTACAGAGGAAATACCTAACTTTGCACGCAGAATGAGTAATGAATAGTTGATAATAAGTTAGTTAGAAAAAAAAGCCAGAACTGTCGTGATGACACTTCTGGTTTCTTTTTTATTATGCAAAACCCTTGTCAGTCAAGCTCTTCGTCGGCATCATATCCACCCATCTCGCGGATAGCATTCTTGAGCATCGTGTGCTGTTGGTAGAGGTTGTTTACGGCCTCTTCACCTTTTGTATAATCATGCATGGGTGACTTAAGGAAGAACGAAAGCCAACGCTGGATTCCCCACCGACCGGCACGTGCGGCAAGATCACTAAGCAGGCAGAGGTCAAGACAGACGGGAGCAGCAAGGATGGAATCACGACAGAGGAAGTTGATTTTCACCTGCATGGGGTAGTTCATCCAACCAAAGATATCAATGTTATCCCACGACTCCTTATTGTCGTTGCGAGGAGGGTAATAATTGATACGTACCTTATGATAGTAGTCAGTATAGAGATCTGGCTGATCATCAGGCTTCAGAATGGTTTCCAAGGTCGACAATTTGCTGACTTCCTTGGTACGGAAGTTGGCAGGCTCGTCGAGTACCAGGCCGTCACGATTTCCTAAGATATTGGTCGAGAACCAACCGTCAAGCCCCAAGCACCGGGTGCTGATGATAGGTGCAAAGCCCGACTTGACCAGCGTCTGGCCGGTCTTGAAGTCCTTACCCGCTATAGGGAGCTGCTGCTGTTCGGCCAACTGCCATATTGCAGGTATGTCAACCGTTGTATTGGGGGCACCCATAATAAAGGGACATCCCTCGCTGAGGGCGGCATAGGCATAGCACATGGAGGGAGCAATATGTTCACGGTCATCAGTACGCATGGCCTTCTCAAGGTCACTAAGCTGGTAGTGAACCTTCTCATCGACAGGGACATATATCTCAGTCGAGGCAGCCCAAAGTACCACAATACGCGAACACTTCTTTTCGTCACGGAAACGGCGGATGTCATCGCGTAGAGCCTCGACCATCTCCCAACGTGTTTTGCAGTCTTTCACGTTTTCGCCATTCAGCCGTTTGGCATAGTTACGGTCAAAAGCGGCTTTCATAGGCACAATCTGTTCCAGTTCATCACGAACAGGCTCTATATCCTTGGCTTTCAGGACCTCAGCATACATAGCACTCTGGTAAGCATTCTGCGGGTAGACATCCCAACAGCCAAATACGATATCGTCAAGACTTGCTAAGGGAACTAACTCATTGTATTTTAGGTATTTCTTCTCATCGCCTCGTCCGACTCGGATTCTATCATATTGTGTCATTGCACCGATAGGCTTGGACAATCCTCGACGTGCCATCAGTACGCCTGTCATGAAGGTCGTAGCTACAGCACCGTTACCGACGACCATAATACCCAGGCGCCCTTCGGCAGGTTTAACATTAGTATTTCTCATTGTTCAGTTATGTTTTAAATAGTTATTATTTCTGATAAATCATCGAACACGTAATCGGCTGCTTCTTCGTCCACGGGGTCGTCCGTCCACTGCTCCCCGCGCAACCAGGCCGTCTGACAACCTGCCTCCTTGGCTGGCAGGATGTCCTTTGCAATAGAGTCGCCCACGACCAGTACGTCGCCAGGTGTCAGCCCCAAAGCCTCAACACCCAGCAGGAAGATGCGAGGGTCGGGCTTACGGATGCCCACCACTGCCGATTCCACCACCTGCAGGAACAGGGGGTCAAGGTCAAATTCCTGAAGTACCGTCGACATATTCCCATAGAAATTGCTGACAAGCACTTTGGGTTGTGGCAGTTGCTGTAGCACTTCACGGCTATGAGTCGTATGGCGGAGTACAGCATTATAGAGCGGCGACACTATTTGGGCATTCGTAATACCCGAATGATCCTCCAAACCCATTTCTGCCATCTCCATCATCACCTTTGTCTCCAATGTCTTGTGAAAGGTATAGTCTGGCTGGATGATATTTTCGCGGCCCAAACGACGCTCCACTTGGACGTAAGCTTGCCTGAACTGCTGCTCAGTGACCGGCATCTCAGCCTGCTCCCAAGCATGCCAGAGCATCTTGCCCCAGTGGCATCCGCCGGTATCCAGCGTTCCTCCGTAGTCGAATATATAGCCTTTCACCTTATTCATATTAATTGATTGGTCAGCCGTGACGACAGACGTTCGTGAGTATGATGCATATAGATATACATCAGGTGGAACACGGTAATCTCCAACAGGAAGTACACCCAAGGGCAGTCGAGCAGGGCCGTGACATAGAGACAGATAGCCCGCAGATTGAACGATAGCAGGTTGCAATACTTCATCAACGGACGGCTACCCTGAAGAAACTGCTGACGCACCTCCTCGTCGGGATTTGCCTGCCAATGGGCAAAGAACTGCTGGAAAAGCGGCGTTCGCTGCTCCTGACTTTTGCAGTAGTTAGCATAATTATAATAGAAGATGCGGTCAAGCCATTGATCCCTCGATAAAAGTTCATAGTGGTGACGCTGCTGTTTGTAGTTGTCGAATTCACTTCCTTCCTTACCTAAAAGGAAGAAAAGATGTACCTGGCGATAATAGTCGGCCAAGGAGGCCTGAGGGGAATGGCATAGGAATCCAGACACGGCACCCAATAACAGGATCCATATACCCCACGTCATATTAAGTCCCGGCATAGGCTGGTTCCATAACCTGATGACGAAGGCCAAATAGATACTGAAGAACCATAGGTCACCCGAAAAACCGTCGAGCATACGACCTATCAATGTCTTTTTATCTGCCAAACGGGCCATCTGTCCGTCAGTTGAGTCGCAGAAGTTTGCCAGCATCAAGAGTACCACACCGCAGAGATTGGACTGTACGTCGGTATAATGGAACATCCAGCCAGCTCCTATCCCGAGAAAGATGGAGAGGATGGTAATGACATTAGGATGAACTCCTAACTTGTTCCAGAAAAGAGCAAAAGCTAAACCGATGGGGCGTGTAAAATACACGTCCAGCCACTCTTCCGTATCTTCCGACTTCATGGAAGCCTTCAATAGTTCCTTAAAACTCTTTTCCACTTTGTATCCTTTATTCTCTATTCTTTATTCTTTAGCAATTGCCTTGCTATTGCGTCCGCCGCTTCGTCACGACAACGCGAGAAACTCGGCCAGTCGTTGAAATCAATGATGCAGAACGTTCCGTCCTGTCTGACGATACAATCGCCGCCATAGACCTCTATACCCACCGCTGCTGCCAACCGCTCAGCCGCCTCACGCAAACCAGGTACCACGCCTGATTGCTGCTGCGACAAGGAGAAGCTACGGAAGAAGTCCGCATGGAGGACACCATAGAACTTCACCTCATATCCTTTCACATGAGCACATACGACGTAATCTTCAATGCCCCGTTGCCGGAACTCCTCTTTGCAAGCCTTCAACTCGCTGGCATCAGAGGCAAACATCACATCTTTATCGGACATAGAACCGGCAACGTCGCCACGTTTCAGCCAAAAACCGTCTGACCCCGTTTCCGGAGGCATTGGTATGCCCTCCTCACGCATGATCTTGGAGAGCCGACTACGCTGGCAGCGGGCAACTGCTTCGGAGGAATTGATACTCCTTACACCAGCAGCCGACAAGCGGGACAAGGTCTCAGGTCGTCGCCCCATCGTGAGTACCATGTCATAACCGGCAGTCAATGACCACGGTCCGTCTTCGTTCACCACATCCACGTCACAGTCCTGAGCCCTTAACTGTTTCACGACAGCCATCATGATGGCTTCATCCCTATCCACAGCATTAGGAGAAAACTCCTTTGCCCTCAATATCGCCAACACGCTCTTCATCTACGATTCGCCCATTATGAACGCCTCCGCTTTTGCGATGTCGCTGGCATGGTCAATGTCGAACACCTGACCGAAGGGCCACGCTTTCAAGGTCAATCCGTCAGCCAATAGTGCCCGCTGGTAGTTACGCATACGACTTTCACCTCTTTCCACACAGGCACGTAGTGTTTTCAGGGAACGGGGTGTCAACCCGTAGATACCCCCGCTTATATACCTGGGGTTTGAGTCGTTGTCAAGAAATGCCTGAATGTTCAGGCACTCGTCAGTTGCGACATATAGTGGTTTCTCGTCATCAATATATTCGGTTACACCCATCAGCCCATCGGCCTTGCCCGAACTGACCAACTGTTCCAATGCTGCCACAAAGGCCCGAAACTCTTTCTCTCGAAACACCGTATCAACGGTTGTCAGCACAAAGGGTTCATCGCCTTCCAGCAATGGACTTAGTTCGTAGAGGGAGTGCATGGAACTGGGCGTCGACTTGACAATATACTTCAAGGGCCATCCCTTTTGCAACAGTCCCTGCAAATGCTCCTGGGTTGACGGATGCCGGTCATTGATAATCACACAGACTTCGGAAGCACCGTTATCAATGAAAATCCTCAATAATCGGTCTATCAACATCATACCGCCTACCTCTACCAAAGGCTTAGGGGTGCCAATACCTTCTTGAGCCAGACGCGAACCTTCGCCCGCAGCTATGATTGCATATCGCATGAATACCCTCAATTATTAAGACACCGGGATTTCCACCCAGAACTTAGACCCTTCACCCAGCACCGACTCCACGCCGACATCGCCACCCATGCTGTATGCCATAGTACGACAGATACTCAGGCCAAGACCTGCGCCGGGAATAAACTCGTCAACTTTGAAGAACCGCTCAAAGATCCGCTCCTGGTGTTCAGGAGCAATGCCCTTACCTGTGTCTTGTATCCATATACGTAACCGCTTGCCCATTTGCGGGTCATATCCCAATATGACACTACCTTTGCTCGTGAACTTTACGGCGTTCGACATCAGGTGGTTCAAGACCTCCATCAGACGATTCAGATCAGTCGTCATATACAACGAACCAGAGGCAAACATCGTTGAGATTGTCACGCCTGGCTGAGCTTTCGATGCATACTCGTCAGACAAGGAGCGTAACACGTCGTTCAATTCGAAATTGGTCATTACCAACTGCTCCTTGCCCGACTCTATCTTCGAGATGTTCATCACATCGTCAATGATGCGCAGCAGTTTCTGGTTGTTCTCTTGTATCAGGTTGATGAGTTCTTTGCGCTCCTCGTCGCCCGTCACGTCGGGCAAAACACTGGTAAAGCCAATGATGGCATTCAACGGCGTACGTATTTCATGACTCATGTTAGCAATGAAAGCCGACTTCAGGCGGTCGCTCTCCTCTGCCTTGTTACGAGCCTCGATAAGTGCCATTTCCATATGCTTGCGCTCATCAATAACCATCGACGTGCCGACAATCGTTTTAGGCAATCCTTCGGTATCACGTGCCGCCACTGTAGCGTAGGCTTCCGTCCAATAGGAATTCTCGTCATGTGCCGCGCTAATGCGACTTATCTCATGGTATTCCTCCGTACGTCCAGAGCAAATATCTTCCAATGCCTTCTGGATACGTGGTTTGTCGGCATCCGACATGGCGGCAACCAACTCGTCAAGCGAGGTTCCTGGTACGGGGACAAAACAGTTATTGCGATCCCGGTAGTCATTGTCATAGGTGATGGTGCGCTCGGCCACATCAATGTGCCATGTACAGAGTCTCATGGCTTTCAGCACCAGCTCGTACTCTATATTGTGTTTCTTGGCTTTTCCTAATTGGTCTAACTCCGACAGGAGATCACGCCTTTGACGGAACTGATAGAAAAACAGCACAATAGTACCTAACAGCATGACTACTGCAACGAACAATATCAGTACGTCACTACCGATACCATTATTCTGTGTTACTAAGAATAGCTCTAACATCAGCGCAAAATTACATAATTATTTTGAATTTGGAAATAATTTTGGAAAATATTTTGCATTTATGTCGTTTTTACTGTATCTTTGCACCCGAAAGTTGACGAAAGTCTACTTTCTAACAAAGAAATACGTATTTTTATTTAATGGAACAAACTTTTGAAATGATCGCCAAGACTTTCATGGGATTAGAGCCCATATTGGCGAAAGAACTAACCCAATTGGGGGCTAACGACGTACAAATAGGACGACGTATGGTGTCGTTCACCGGTGACAAGGAATTGTTATACCGGGCAAACTTCCAGTTACACACGGCTATTAAGATTCTCAAACCCATCCATCACTTTAAGGCGAAAAGTGCCGACGATGTCTATGAGGAAATACACAAAATGGATTGGACTGAGTATCTGGACAATGACAAGACCTTCGCTGTTGATTCCGTTGTCTTCTCTGAGGAATTCCGGCACTCCAAGTTTGTCAGCTATAAAGTGAAAGACGCTATTGTCGACCAGTTCCGTGAAAAAACGGGCAGTCGTCCCAATATCTCCGTGGCCAACCCTGATTTACGGCTGAATATGCACATTGCCGAAGATCAATGTACCCTTTCGCTCGATAGTAGTGGCGAGTCGCTGCATCGTCGCGGTTACCGGCAGGAGTCGGTGGAGGCACCGCTGAACGAGGTATTGGCTGCCGGCATGATCCTGATGACTGGCTGGCAGGGCGACACCGATTTCATTGACCCGATGTGCGGTTCGGGTACCATACTTATTGAGGCTGCTTTGATAGCCCACAACATGGCACCAGGCTTGTTCCGTAAGGAGTATGCCTTCGAGAAGTGGCCCGACTTCGATGCCGACCTCTTCGACCGCATCTACAATGACGATTCCCAGGAGCGCGAGTTCAAACATCACATCTATGGCTACGACATCGACATGAAAGCTGTCAATACAGCGCGCCTCAACGTCAAGGCTGCCGGACTGACCAGTAGTATCACCATTGAGCAGCAGGACTTTAAGGATTTCAAGCAGCCTAAGGAGAAGAGCATCATAGTGACTAACCCGCCTTATGGTGAGCGCATCTCTACCCCCGACTTGTTTGGCACCTATAAGATGATTGGTGAACGCTTGAAGCATGAGTTTACAGGTAACGACGCCTGGGTGCTTAGCTACCGCGAGGAGTGCTTCGACCAGATTGGTTTGAAGCCCAGCATAAAAATACCCCTCTTCAATGGTTCGTTGGAGTGCGAGTTCCGTAAGTACCAGATGTTTGACGGCAAGATGAAAGTGTTCCGCTCTGAAGGTGGCAAGGTGAAGACCGACGAGGAGAAACGCCAGATGGCTGAGAAGCATCGCTTCAAGAAGAATCGCGAATTCAAGAAACGTTTAGAGGAACAGGAACAGAACGAGGATGCCGATATCCGGTCGTTCACCTTCCACCATCATGACCTGAAAAAGAACAAACCTAATAGACGTGACTTCCCCAAGAAACGTAACCGATTTAATGACGATGAAGATTAAGACCCTCTTTTTTCTGTTGACACTCGCATTACCTATCATGGCACAAGACAAGCTCTTCACGCTGGAAGAACTGAACTTCGGCGGTACCAACTTCCACGCCATGCAACCCAAGAACATGTGGCTCACATGGTGGGGCGACCAGCTGATACAGACGGATGTGGAGGAGTGTTCCACCATTGATGCCAAAACGGGCAAGAAGAAGCTGCTCTTTACCCTTGACGACATCAACAAATGGGCAAAGAGCGACGATGAGCGCTATGTGCGCCACCTGATGAACGCCACCTTCCCCTATCCCGACAAGCCATTGGTGGCCGTCGGCAACCGTCACGCCTTCCTCCTGGTGGACTTCAAGGCGAAGCAGGTGGTGTGGCAGGACAGTATCTCTGGTCAGACGGCCAACGACTGGAACAGCGTCTCACGGGCAACGGCCTACGTGGAAGACCACCAGCTCTGCATCGCGGACGGTCAGGGTAAGAAACACCAGCTGACGACCGACGGCAGCCGTGAGATTGTCTACGGACAGAGCGTCCACCGCAACGAGTTCAGCATCAGAAAGGGAACTTTCTGGAGTCCTGATGGTCAGCGCTTAGCTTTCTACCGTATGGACCAAAGCATGGTCGCCGATTACCCGCAGGTGGACATCTTCCCGCGTGAAGCGACTCACGAGCCCGACAAATATCCGATGGCTGGCATGACCTCGCATCTGGTAACCGTGGGCGTCTATGACTTAGCTTCCGACAAGACCGTCTATCTGAAGGCGGGCGATCCTACCGACCGTTATTTCACGAACATCGCCTGGAGTCCCGACTCGAAGACCGTCTACATGCAGGAGCTGAACCGCGACCAGAACGACTGCCGCCTCGTCAGCTACGACGCTTCGACGGGTGAGCGGAAAGCAGAACTCTACCGCGAGACCCATGAGAAGTACGTGGAGCCGATGAATCCCATACAGTTCCTGCCGTGGGACAGCAACCTCTTTATCATGCAGAGTCAGAAAGACGGTTACAACCACTTATACCTATTTAATATAAAGGGCGAACAACTGAAGCAGCTGACCAGCGGCCCGTGGGTGGTCATGGAGGTGTTGGGCTTCAACAAGAAGCAGAAGAGCATCATCTTTGCCGCCAACAAGGCGCATCCCCTGCATCGCCGCCTCTACAGCGTCAGCGTGTCTAACGGTCAGATCAGGGAACTGGAAAATACTGACGGCGTTCACCGTGCCGAACTGTCGCCCTCGGGCAATCGGCTCATCGACCGCTATTCCACCCCCACGAGACCCCGCGTCATCGATGTCGTTTCAATGCACAATGCACAATGCACAATGCACAATTTGTTAGACGCCGACGACCCGTGGACAGGCTACCAGCAGCCCATCTTCGAGTGTGGCAGCATCAGGGCTGCCGACGGCGTGACCGACCTTTACTACCGTATGGTGAAGCCTTACAACTTCGACGTAGCGAAGAAGTACCCGACGGTGGTCTATGTCTATGGTGGTCCCCATGCCCACAACGTGGAAGCCTCCTGGCACTATGGCAGCCGTTCGTGGGAGACCTATATGGCACAGAAGGGTTACATCGTCTTCATCCTCGACAACCGAGGTTCCGAGAACCGTGGCCGTGACTTCGAACAGGCCACCTTCCGACAGCTCGGCCAGATAGAGATGAAGGACCAGATGGAGGGTGTGAAGTACCTGAAGTCTTTGTCCTATGTCGATGCTGACCGCCTCGGCGTACACGGCTGGTCGTTCGGCGGTTTCATGACCATCTCGCTGATGACCAACTATCCCGATGTGTTCAAGGTGGGCGTGGCCGGAGGTCCCGTCATCGACTGGAAATACTACGAGGTGATGTACGGCGAACGCTATATGGACACCCCGCAGCAGAATCCCGAGGGCTACGAGAAGTGCAGCCTCATCCCCAAGGCCAAGGACCTGAAGGGCAAGCTCCAGATTATCACGGGCTACAACGACAAAACCGTTGTTCCCCAGCACTGCCTCTCGTTCCTTAAAGCCTGTATCGATGCCGGCACCCAGCCCGACTTCTTCGCCTATCCCGGCGAGGAGCACAATATGCGTGGTCATGCCAGTGTTCATCTGCATGAACGCATCACCCAGTACTTCGAAGATTTCTTAAAGTAGTAAATTGTCAAATCGTAAATAGTCAAATCGTCAAATATGAAGATTTTGTTATTAGGCAGCGGCGGCCGTGAGCACGCCCTCGCTTGGAAAATCGCTCAGTCAGAGAAGTGTGAGAAACTGTATATCGCCCCAGGAAATGCCGGTACCAGCAATTGCGGCGAAAACGTGGCCATGAAGGCCGACGATTTCGAGGCCATCAAACAGTTTGTCGTCGACAACCAAATTAATATGGTGGTCGTCGGTCCCGAAGACCCGCTGGTAAAGGGTATCTATGATGACCTGAAGCAGGACGAGCGTACGAAGGATGTTCCCGTCATCGGTCCTTCCAAGGCTGGTGCCGTACTCGAAGGCTCCAAGGACTTCGCCAAGGCCTTTATGCAGCGCCACAACATCCCCACGGCCCGTTACGAGACCTTCGACGGCGAACACTTGCAGGAAGGTTTGGCCTTCTTGGAAACCCTTGAAGCCCCCTATGTGCTGAAGGCCGACGGTCTTTGCGCCGGTAAGGGTGTACTGATTCTCCCCACGCTCGACGAAGCCAAGAAGGAGCTGAAGGAGATGCTCGGCGGTATGTTCGGCAACGCCTCAAGCCGTGTCGTCATCGAAGAGTTCCTCAGCGGCATCGAGTGCTCCGTCTTCGTTCTCACCGACGGTCAGCACTACAAGATCCTGCCCGAAGCCAAGGACTACAAGCGCATCGGTGAGCACGATACCGGCCTCAATACTGGCGGCATGGGCAGCGTCTCGCCCGTTCCCTTCGCCACGAAGGAGTGGATGCAGAAAGTCGAGGACCGTATTATCCGTCCCACTGTCGAGGGATTAGCTGCCGAAGGAATTGACTATAAGGGCTTTATCTTCTTCGGACTCATCAACGTCAAGGGTGAGCCGATGGTCATCGAATACAACTGCCGCATGGGCGATCCCGAGACTGAGACCGTCATGCTGCGCCTGAAGACAGACATCGTCGACCTCTTCGAAGGGGTGGCAGAGGGTAACCTCGACCAACATGCCATCGCTTTCGACGAACGAGCCGCCGTCTGCGTCATGCTGGTCAGTGGCGGTTATCCTGAAGCCTATAAGAAGGGCTACGAGATTACGGGCATTGACCAGGTCGAAGGCTCCATCGTTTTCCATGCTGGTACAGCCTTCGACACTCCACACTCCACACTCCACACTCCACAAGTAGTTACCAACGGCGGTCGCGTCATCGCTGTCTCTTCTTATGGTAAGGACAAGGCTGAGGCATTACAGAAGTCGTTCACCGAGGCCCAGAAGATACAGTTCACCGACCGCTACTTCCGTCGTGACATTGGCGCAGACTTATAAAAGTAAAAAAGTAAAAAAGTAAAAAAGTAAAAAGGTAAAAAGGTAAAGTGATCAAGCGCACACAGAACCACGTAGCTGAAAGCCGCTTCATGCTGCCATTGGTGGTAGCTTATGCCATTGCCGTATGGTTAGTGAGTGGTCTGCTTGTCCCAACCCTGCCTTTCACTTCTTCCCAGTTGCTGCATGGTGCCTGGGCACAGTTTGCCTGTTTTCTGGTGACGGCCTACCTGATGGTCGAACTCAACAACAGCTACGCCCTCATCCGCATCTACAGCCGTACGATGTCGTCCTCCTTCCTGGTACTCTTGTGTGCCGGCAGTTTCCTCTTCAGTTCCATGGGCGGAGCCATTCTCCAGTTGTGCATTGCCGGAGCCTGCTTCACCGCCTTCCACTGCTACCAGGACAAGCAGGCGGTAGGATGGGCCTACTATGCCTTCGTCTGCATCGGACTGGCCAGTCTGGTCTTCGTACAGATATTGTTCTTTGTGCCGTTCTTCTGGCTGATGATGTTCTTCCAGCTGTCCTCCCTCAGCTGGCGGACGTTCTTTGCCTCTCTCGTGGGGCTGTTAACGCCCTATTGGTTTGCGATTCCCCTCTTGCTCTTTCAGGGACAATACGAATGGCCATTGAACCACTTCGCTGCCTTAGCCGATTTTAGTTGCGACTATCGTCTGTTGACCGTCAACCAGTTGCTGCTTTTCATCTTTGTCGTAGCCTTGGGCATCACAGGAACCGTCCATTACTGGCGTAAGAAGTCGGCCGACAATATCCGCATTCGCCTGTTGTACGACAGCTTCATCTACACCTGGCTTCTGTCCACAGGCTTCCTGATTCTGCAGCCGCAGCATTACGACATGCTCATCCGCATCATCATCCTCAACGTGTCGCCGCTCATCGCCCACTTCCTGTCGCTCACCTATACCCGCGTCACCAACTACGCTTTCTATGCCATCTGTGTTGTGGCCTTTGCGCTGACCGTCTTCAACCTATGGATGCCGTCATTGACTTTCTGACCGGCTACGGTTACATGGGCATGCTGCTGGCCTCTTTCCTGGCTGGCAGTTTCTTCCCCTTTAGCAGCGAGGTGGTGATGGCAGCATTGATGGCTACCGGCCTCGACCCCATCCGCCTGGCCGTCTACGGCACCATCGGCAACGTTCTCGGTTCGGCGCTCAATTATGGTGTAGGACGCATGGGCAAGGTGGAGTGGTTCGAGAAGTACCTGCACGTCAAGCAGGAGGACCTTGACCGCGCCGAACGTTTCATGGCGGGTCGCGGTGCCTGGATGGGCTTCTTTGCCTTCCTGCCCATTCTCGGCTCAGCCATCACCATTCTTTTGGGCCTGATGCGCGCCAATATCGTCATCACCTTTATTGCCATTACTTTGGGCAAGATTTTCCGTTATATTATCTTAATTTACGGCGTAGGATTCTTCCTTTGAACGTTAATTAATGTAGAGCGGCAGCAATTTCTTCACTCTTCACTCTTCACTCTTCACTTTTTTCATTACCTTTGCAGCTGAATTTGATTTTTAACGTTAAAAAAGATACAGTTTTAAATGAAACAGTTTAGAATCGTGGACAACGTCTGCGGATGGCTTGCCTTTTTGATTGCCGCCTTCGTCTACTGCTCCACTATTGAGCCGACAGCCTCGTTCTGGGACTGCCCTGAGTTTATCACCACCGGTTATAGACTTGAAGTGGGCCACCCGCCGGGGGCACCGTTCTTCATGCTCACGGCCAACCTGTTCTCGCAGTTTGCCAGCGACCCCACTCAGGTAGCCTATATGGTCAACACCATGAGTGCGCTCCTGTCAGCCACGTGTATTCTGTTCCTTTTCTGGAGTATCACGCACCTGACGCGACGCCTGCTGATTGATAAGTGGGATGAGCTGACCACCGCCAAGCTCATTGCCATTGAGGCTGCCGGTATGGTGGGTGCCTTGATCTATACCTTCAGCGACACGTTCTGGTTCTCGGCCGTCGAGGGCGAGGTCTATGCCTACTCGTCGGCTTTCACCGCCGTCGTTTTCTGGCTCATCCTGAAGTGGGAGGACCATGCCGACGAGCCTCACAGCGACCGCTGGCTGGTGCTCATCATGTATATGACGGGCCTCTCCATCGGTGTCCATCTGCTCAACCTGCTGTGTCTGCCCGCCATCGTGCTGGTCTACTACTACCGCCGCTTCCCCAACGCCAATGCCAAGGGCTCGCTCTTAGCGCTGTTGGTGTCGTTTGCCTTGGTCGCCATCGTGCTCTACGGCGTCGTGCCGGGCATCATCACCGTCGGCGGCTGGTTTGAGCTGTTCTTCGTCAACACCCTCGGCATGTCGTTCAACACGGGTCTCTACGTCTACATCCTCTGTCTGGCAGCAGCCGTTATCTGGGCTATCTACGAGACGCAGACAGACGGTTCCGAGATGCGCCAGAACATTGCGTTCATGCTCAGCGTCGCCCTGCTCGGTATTCCGTTCTACGGTTATGGCTGGTCGGCCTTCATCATTGGCATCATCGTCCTGGCAGCCCTGTGGTTCGTGCTGCAGCGTCGCGGCAAGGACAAGCAGGCACTCGTTCCTGCCCGTTTCAAGAACACCGCCCTGCTCTGCATGCTGATGCTGATGATCGGCTACTCCACGTATGCCGTCATCGTCATCCGTTCCGATGCCAACCCGCCCATGGACCAGAACTCACCTGAGGACATCTTCACCCTGGGCGACTACTTAGGCCGCGACCAGTACGGTCAGCGTCCGCTGTTCTACGGCCAGGCCTACACCTCGCAGGTGGCCCTTGAGAGCGACGGCCGCTACTGCCGTCCTGTCACGTCTACCGGCAAGCCCGTCTGGCAGCGCAAGGAGAAGGCCTCGAAGGACGAGAAGGACTCTTACTTCATCGTCCGCACCAAGGATGAGTACAAGTATGCACAGAATATGCTGTTCCCCCGTATGTACGATGCCGGCCACACCCAGGACTACGAGTCGTGGATGGGCGGTGTCAGCGGTTCCGAGGTTCCCTTCGACCGCTGCGGCGAGAACATGATGGTCAAGGTGCCGTCACAGTTTGAGAACCTGCGCTTCTTCCTCTCGTATCAGTGCAACTGGATGTACTGGCGCTACTTCATGTGGAACTTCGCCGGCCGTCAGAACGACATTCAGGGCCACGGCGAACTGGAGCATGGCAACTGGCTCTCGGGCATCCCGTTCATCGACAATGCCCGCCTCGGCGACCAGTCGCTGCTGCCCGACGAGCTGAAGGAGAACAAGGGTCATAACGTCTTCTACTGCCTGCCCCTGCTGTTAGGTCTCATCGGCCTTTTCTGGCAGTCGCTGAAGAAGGGCCAGAAGGGTATCCAGCAGTTCTGGGTGGTCTTCTTCCTGTTCTTCATGACCGGATTAGCCATCGTCTTCTACCTCAACCAGACGCCCGTCCAGCCGCGTGAGCGCGACTACGCATACGCCGGTTCGTTCTACGCCTTCGCCATCTGGTGCGGTATGGGCGTGGCAGCCATCTGCGACCTTATCGGCAGTAAGCTGAAGAAGGAGCCCGCCTGGCTCATGGCGCTCATAGGCATCTTAGGGCTCATCGTTCCCATTCAGATGGCCTCGCAGACGTGGGACGACCACGACCGCTCGGGCCGCTACACCTGCCGCGACTTCGGACAGAACTACCTCATGACGCTGCAGGACAAGGGTAACCCCATCATCTTCACCAACGGCGATAACGACACCTTCCCCCTCTGGTACAATCAGGATACCGAAGGCGTACGTACCGACGCCCGCGTCTGCAACCTCAGCTATCTGCAGACCGACTGGTATATCGACCAGATGCGCCGTCCGGCCTACGACTCACCTTCCGTGCCCATCTCGTGGGAACGTATCGAGTACTGCGCCGGCACCAACGAGTACGTGCAGGTAGACCCCAGCCTCAAGGAACAGGTGCTGCAGCTCTACCGCGAACAGCCCGAGGAGGCCCGCAAGCAGTTCGGCGACGAGCCCTTCGAACTGCGCAACATCCTGAAGTACTGGGTACGCTCCACCAGCAAGGACTTCCACGTCATACCTACCGACACCGTCTATATGACCATCGACAAGGAGGCCGTGCGTAAGAGCGGCATGATGCTGCAGGGCGACTCCATCCCCGACCGCATGGTCATCTCGCTCAAAGGCAAGGGTGCGCTCTACAAGGGCGACCTCATGATGCTCGAGATGATCGACCAGTGTAACTGGACGCGCCCCATCTACGTGGCTACCACCGTGGGCAGCGACAACTACATGAACCTCGGCGACAACTTCGTGCAGGAGGGACTTGCCAACCGCATCACGCCGTTCACCACCAAGGGTACCGGCCTGAAGGACTTCGATACCGAGAAGACCTACGAGAACGTCACCAAGCGCTATAAGTTCGGCAACGTCAAGCAGCCCGGCATCTACCTCGACGAGACCGTCACCCGTATGTGCTACACCCACCGCCGCCTGATGTCGCAGCTCGCCATCCATCTCGTCGGCGAGGGACAGAACGACAAGGCCAAGGAGGTGTTGGCACTTATTGAGAAGGAGATTCCCACCTATAACGTGCCTGCCGACTTTGCCAGCGGATCGCTCGACATTGCCCGTGCCTACAACTCAGTAGGTCAGAAGGACAAGGCCAAGGCCACCCTCGACGAGCTGTGGAAGAAGTCCACCCAGTACCTCCGCTGGTACTGCTCACTCGACGCCAGCCGCTTCGCCGGCAGCCAGCGTGAGTGCCAGATGCACTTCTACATCCTGCAGATGCTCGAGCAGTTAGCAGAGGAAATCGACGAGAAGTCCGTCGACAAGTACGCCAAAGACCTGGAGTCCGTCTTCCGACTGTTCCAGAGCAAAGGTGGAAACCTCAGCTTTTAAAAGTAAAAAGGTAAAAAAGGTAAAAAACGTTCAATGTTAATTGAGCAACCGGCCATTTACCTCCGTTGGCTCTATCCGCGGGCCCTTTGGAGAATGAACCGTCACGAACGGTCAGTCTATCTGACCTTCGATGACGGTCCAATCCCCGAGGCTACCCCCTTTATCCTCGATGTACTCCGTGAGCACGGCGTACACGCCACCTTCTTCATGGTGGGCGACAACGTGCGCAAGTACCCTGACCTCTACAAGCGCATCCTCACCGAAGGTCACCAGATTGGAAACCACACACACAACCACATCGGCGGTATCCGCCACTCCCTCCACGAATACAGCTACAACGTCGAGAAGGCCAATGCCTATATCAACGCCCACCTCTTCCGTCCGCCTCACGGATGGATGCGCCTGGCGCAATATGCCCTGCTCAGCCGTAAGTACAAGGTGGTGATGTGGGACCTGGTCACCCGCGACTACTCCAAATGGCTCACTGCCGAGGATGTGGTCAACAACGTGAAGCACTACGCCCGCAACGGCAGTATCATCACCTTCCACGACTCCCTTAAATCTATCGACAAGCTTCGCACCGCCCTCCCCCAGAGCATCCAATGGCTCAAGGAACAGGGCTACCAGTTCAAGGTCTTTGAATAGCATTCATTTTTACCACTCTTATGGAACCAAGTATCAAGCGCTGCACACTGGCGCTCATCATGTGTGGATTATCTGCCATTGGAATGGCACAAGAAATCTTTAGTGAAAGTTTTACAGGTTATCCTAACGATGTTGTTGCAAATATTGAAGGATGGACTTTCTACAAGTGTGTAACCAGAACAACATCCACGCTATGGCCAACCTCTGTCTTATCCATCGAGAAGAATTCAAAAACGGGGGATAAGTATGGCTATGCAACAACTCCTATATTGAAT
>Ga0310696_10002038_pt1 | contig 27677 bp, 16 predicted proteins | sample AusTroGonzalo_MG_4_FD_203885 | JGI IMG/M metagenome (GOLD analysis project Ga0310696, IMG submission 203885) | Bovine rumen microbial communities from tropical cattle in Woodstock, Queensland, Australia - Gonzalo_02 (v2) (version 2) | ecosystem: Host-associated > Mammals > Digestive system >...
GAGCGCGATGGCAACAAGTACCGTATTGTGCAGGTGAATGAATCTCTTGTATGGATGGCCGAAAACCTGCGCTATGCGGATTCTGCCGCGACGCCTGCACTTCAGGGAAACATGGCGTGCATTGGTGCGAACGGGGAACGTTGCGAAGAAGGGAACCTCTACACCTATGCCGCTGCAGTCAACAATCTGGAATGTGCCTCGAGTATATGCTTTGGATCGTACCCGTCCGTGCAGGGGATTTGCCCGGCGGGTTGGCGCCTTCCGAAAGCGGCGGATTGGAGCTGGTTGGTATATGCGCTCAACGATGGTTCCATCTCGTTCGATGCCATCGGCATGCTCCCGACCGGGGAACGCAATAGTAGCGGGGGAGTGAAATATGACGGATATGCCCGCTACTGGCTTGTCGATGAAGAAAGCAGTGGGTCGGCTTATGAAGGGTATTACCTTGCCGGAGACCACTCTCTCAAGAAGCAATCGTACCTGAAGGCGTACGGCTACGCCGTTCGTTGCGTGAAAAACGTGGAAGCATCCGAAGATTAGTTGATATTCTTCACATTTGGTTTTGTCGGCGCTTTGCTCTGCGCGATAATAATGTAAATTCTTGTATATGCGGAACTTTATTTTTGCTGCCGTTCTTTTTTTTGCGTTGCCTTTTGCCCTTGCGCAGGAGGCTCCGGAACCTGTTTCACAGGAAACGGCTGAACCTGTTGCAGAGGAGGCTGTGGAGCCTGCCGCCCAGGAACCTGTAGCTGCGGAACCCGAGGCGAAGCAGGCTGAACCTGTTGTAGAGGAAGCCGTGACGCCGCAGGAACCCGAAAAGGTTGCCTTGCCGGAACCTGCCGTGCAGAACTCGGATACGGCGAAGGCCGAAACAGTCAAGAAGCGTGGACTTTTTGACGCCTTGTTCCCGGTTGAACCCGATGAGGCTATTGCAAAGGGACATTTCTATGCGGGCGCAACGCTCTCGCTCATCCAGGCGAATACTGAAGATGATGCATTGAATATCCTTATCGGCGATGTGTATGAGGCATACGGCTACACGTTCACGGTCGAGGCGTTCGGCGGTTACTTCATTAGCGATGCGATGGCGCTCGGGCTGCGTGCAGGCTATTCGCGTACGTGGTTCGATGTGGATTTCTCGATTCTTGAAGACCTGATGGACATGAAGGAACGTCGCAAGTACGTAAGCAACGGTTTCTTTGTGCAACCGCTCCTGAAGAACTACCTGAAGGTTCTGGATTCCCGCATTTTCTACCTGTTCAACGAGACGTCTATTTCGGTGGAGTATTCCTACGGCATTTCGCAGACAGATAACGGCGAAGACCTGAAAAAGACCCGCAACACGGGCTGGACTATCAAGGCGGGCATCAATCCAGGAATTTGCGTGATGGTGCTGGACCGCTTTGCGTTCGAGACGTCTGTGGGCCTGCTGGGCCTGAGTTCCAGCATTATCGATGTCGAGGAAAACAACGAGACGAGTAGCCGTGTGGTCTACAACATTGTGAATTTCACCATCAACCTCCTGGCGCTGGATTTCTCGCTGGTGACGTTCTTCTAGGGGCTTGCGATGATGTTTCGGATGTCTAGGTTTATGCGGGTAATGCAGGCGGGGGCGATGTGCGCTTTTGCCCTGTGGCTCACTTCGTGTTCCGAAACGCCGGAAACTCCTGTTGCGGTTCCCGACCTGTCGGAACTTTTTGCAGACGTGGACGATGCGGAAATAGATATTGAATCGCATTCGATTGTGCTCCCCGCAGGCACGGATTCCTTTACGGTCGACAACATTGCGGCCCTGGGCGGTAAAAAATGCTACCTCGCGCTCGATGACGACCCGGTGGACCCCGAGATTGACTGGGATAATCCGGTGAGTACCGGCACGACTCTTGCCATTGGCGAGGAAGGCGTCAGGATTGTGGTGCTCGATGACGCAAACCGCGTGGTTGCCGTGTGGGAAGTGCGCCTGCCGGAGGAAATGTCTTCATCCAGTAACGTCACACCTCAGTCGAGCTCTAGCGAGACAAGTGTGTCCAGTTCGGCAAAATCATCATCTAGCGAGGAAATTGCCACGAACTCTTCGAGTTCAACTTCAACACCGCTCAGTTCAAGTCGCAACGACAATACATCTTCTAGCAGCGCAGAAGCGACCAGTAGTTCTTCTTCCATTGACGTTGCTCCGCAGTCGAACTCTAGCGAGACAAGTGTGTCTAGTAGCAGTTTCCCTGTCGAAGCCGATGCATCCTCTAGCAGTGAAGAGGTTCCCTCTTCGAGCAGCGTTGTCGAGGTGCAGTTGCCGGGTACGGACTTTAGCGCCCGTAACGACTTCTGGGCCACCACGAGCGATGCGATGGCGACGGAGGGTGCTGCCGTTGTGGCGCTTATTACCAATTACAGGGTTTCTTCGGATGCCAACCTAGAGAATTCAGGCTCGGCTATGGAATTGTCCACAAAGGAAGTAACCTGTGCCTGGGGTGTTTCTAGCGCCGTTGTCCCTGGCGGTTGGAAAATGGCTGGCGGGTATTATTATACGGGAACTTATTCCGGGTCAACAGCCTTTAGTATCTATGACCAGGCTTATACCGATGGCACTCCCTCTACGGACTGCTCCGACATTACGAAGGACATGACCTTCGGCAAGCCCTTCACGGCGCGCCCGACCGCATTTACGGTAAAGTATTCCTATAGCCATGTGGCTAACAAGTCTTCGGATTACCCGCAAAAGAGCCTCGTGTACGTTATGCTCGTGGGCAAGGGCGGCAAGGTGGTGGCTACGGGTGCCTTCTCGGATGACGCCAGCGTGGAAATGAATACCCGCACGGTGAACCTTTCTTACGGGAAGGATCCGTTCGGGCTGCTCTCGGGCGAATATCCGGTCGCCGAAGGCCTTACGCTGGGCAAGGGCGACGAGGATGTGACTGCGATTCACGTGATGTTCGCCTCTTCGGCATACGCGCATATCGTGTGCGGTGGAACGGCGGGCAATAGCGGCAAGTACCGTGGCGGTGAAAATTCTGCGCTGGTGCTCGATGACTTTAAACTGGTTTACTAGGAGAACGGTGATGAAAATGAAAATCGGTTACAGGTTCCTGCCGCTTTGCGTTGCGGCGCTGTTCTCTCTCCTTGCGCTTGTGGGCTGTACCGCCGACTACGATACCTTCGGGCAGTCAGATTATCACGTGTTCAACGAAATTGCCTTCGATGAGGGCGGTTCTGGCTCGATTCTCTATGCAGACGAGCATAAGATTGTCGTGACCCTCGACGAGATTCCCGATAGCCTTGATACCTGGGATTCCGTGACCGTCGGGTCGTTCGATATCAGTTCCATGGCAACGCTCCACCTGGTCGAGGGCAAGTTCAAGGAGTTCCCGAGCGATTCTGCCGCACTTGATTCGCTTGCAGAAGAAGTCTCGTACGCGAAGGACCGCTTGCATAAAGGCGACAGGATTCGCATTCCTGCGAGCGGCACTATATATTTGATGCTTGTTTCCGAAAGCGGGATTCCCTCCATTTGGCAGGTCGTGTTCGAAATCCCCGAGAAGAAGGTAAAGTCCTCGTCTTCGAAGAAGGAATCCGGCGATACGGAGGAACAGTCCAGCTCGTCTTCCGCGAAGGATGGCGATTCCGGCAGTTCCAAGAAGGAAGATTCGTCTTCTTCGGGCAAGGCGCCTGATTCTGCCGAAGGCAATTCGAGCAGCGGCAAGGGCGGAGATTCGGGCGATACGCCGGGCAGTTCGTCTTCTGCGAAAGGTAATGATTCTTCCAGCAGTGTGGAAAAGTCCTCGGCAAGCGGCGGCGATGAACCGGAATCTTCTTCGGCTGTTTCTGCTGATGCCCCGAAACTTTTGAAGATTGTCGTGGGCGCTGGAGGAGTCGAGGGCGAAATCGACCAGGAGTCCGGGAAGGTGTTCCTGAATATGGACTACAAGACCGACTTGAAACTCTGTAGCCTCGAAGTGAAGGGGATGGAAATTTCGGCTGGAGCGAGTATCGATATCGAGAGTGGCGTATCCTACGATTTCTCCCGTGCCCGCAAAGTCAAGCTTACCAAAGATGGTTTATCCAGGGAATACACGGTGCAGGCGGGCTACCAGTATCCGGGCAGCGATTTTAACCACTGGGTGAAGGATGCTTTTGGCAACAAGAACGATATCGAAGGCTGGGACAACGGCAACAACGATGCTTTGTCCTCTACCAAGACGCTCACGGTAAACGAGAACGAGCAGGTTATCAAGATGGAGTCCATCGATGCCAAGATTCTCGGTATAGGGCGCTTTGCGAGCGGGAACATGCTTGTGGCTTATTTCAACCCCAAGAACGTGGCATCGACGAAAATGACGGGCTACGACGACGGTAACGAGCTTATCGATTTCGGGCGTCCGTTCTACGGCAGGCCCAAGTTTGTGGAATTCGACGTGAAGTATCAGGGCAAGGGGGATAGTTGCGACCTGTACGTGATTCTCGAACACCGCAGCCGCACGAGCAACGAGGGCAAGAACCAGTACCGCGCATCGAGTGACGTGAATACGATGGTGGCGAGCGCCTGGTACCGCGCCACGACCGTAGACAGCGAGGACGACCCCGATGTGGTGTCCATTACCGATGCCGAGCGCGAAGGCTACAAGACGATTCGACTTGCCTTCAAGTACGGGGAACCCCTGGAAGGTTCGCCGATATTCAATTCCAGCCTATTCAACAAGACTCTCAAGAATACTGCCGGTATTGATAACCATGTGGAGCGTACCGATTCCCCGGATGATTTCGACGTGACGCATATTCGCGTGGTCATGGCTTCGAGTTCGCTCGGAAACCTCTACAAGGGTACCGTCGGTGCGACTCTCTGGGCCGACGAGATGCGCTTGATTTATTGATATTTGCTATTTTTGAGCAAAGTTGTACGTAAAAAAGGAGAATAAATGATAAAGCGCCTCGCTTTTGTTGCTCTTGTTCTGGCGTTTTTTGCGAATGCATCCGAATACGATTGGGAAAATTCCTACGGTAAAAGTGATCCGGTTGCGACCGCTGCTCCTCCTCCCAATGTGGTGACTGCGCCTGTCGACGAAACATCCTGGTCCATTTCGGCTCACCCCTTAGCGTTGCTGATTTATACTGCCTTGGGGAGTCCCTGGGTTATGCTGACTGTTGAAAATAATTTGTCGGAGAATTTTTCCCTGATTTCTCGGCCTGAATTGATGTGGGCGACCTTTGCTGGTGGAGAGCTGTTTTCCTATGGGCTTTACGAGGGGGTGCGGTACTATACCAATCCCGGCCACCGTGGCTGGTACTTTTCTCCGCAAATCGGGTACGAGCACGTTTCTCTCGATTATGACAGCGATGTCGACCATCACCGTTACACATCTTGCGGGGAAATAGATGCCTTGATTGTTGTCTTTTATTCGGGCTACAAGTTCCAGAGCGGGCACTTCGTGATGTCTTCCGATGTCGGTATAGGGTATACGATTCTCTCGGCAAAGGATGTCGGAGATGGCGATGCGGACAAGGCCGTGCAATCGGGCATAGGTTTTGACCTCAACTATACGATAGGCTACGCCTTCTAGTCCGATTTTTCTATTTTTAAAAGAAAAATCGGAGATTTTTATGCCTGCAATTCACCTTACTGCAGAAAATTTTGACCAGGCGATTTCGTCGGGTCAGCTAGTGTTCGTTGATTTCTGGGCGACCTGGTGCCGTCCCTGCATGATGATGGGCCCCATTATCGATGAGATTGCCGATGAATACAACGGCAAGGCGATTATCGCCAAGATGGACGTGGACGCCGATGGCGTGAAAGACATCTGTGCCCGCTTTGGCATCACGAATATTCCGAACATGAAGCTGTTCAAGAACGGCGTGGAAGTCGGAAACGTGGTGGGTGCCGTACCCAAGGCGACCGTCAAGGCTGTCATCGACCGGAACCTGTAACCTGGAGTGTCATCCTGAGCGGAGCAACGTAGTTGCGAAGTCGAAGGATCTAGACCTGATTTATATGTTGACCAAGCGTTTAATAGTTTGCCTCGATGTCCGTAACCGCAAGGTCACGAAGGGCGTCAAGTTCAAGGGCAATATCGACATTGGCGATCCCGTAGAAATGGGTGCGCAGTACAGCGCCGACGGTGTCGATGAACTCGTGTTTTACGATATTACCGCGAGTGCAGAGAACCGCCCGTGCGACATGGAGATGATCCGCCAGATTGCAAAGCGCGTATTTATCCCATTTGCGGTGGGTGGCGGTATCCGTAACCTCGACGACATGCACGAGGCCCTGCTGGCCGGTGCCGAGAAGGTGAGCGTGAACAGCCTTGCCGTGCTGCACCCCGAAATCATTGCGGATGGCGCGAAGGCGTTTGGCCGCCAGTGCGTGGTGCTCGGCATGGATGCGAAGTTCGTGGGCGTTTCGGACAAGTTCAGGAGCGGCTACGAAGTGTATATCCGCGGCGGTCGCCAGGCGATGGGAATAGATGCCGTTGAATGGGCGAAGAAGGCCGAAGGCCTGGGCGTGGGCGAAATCTGCCTGAACGCTATCGATACCGATGGCGTGCGTAATGGTTACGAACTGAACATTACCGACCAGGTGGCCCGCGCCGTGCAGGTGCCGGTGATTGCGAGCGGTGGCGCGGGTACGCCCGCGCACATTGTGGACTTGTTCCACAAGACTGCCGCCGATGCCGCGCTGGTGGCTTCGATGGTGCATTTTGGCGACTACACGGTGCCTGGAATCAAGAAGGAAATGCTTGCTGCCGGGATTCCCGTGCGCAAGAAGATGAACGGCGAGGTGTAGCGTGAATCCTTCTGTCGCTGTCAAGATTTTCGAGGCGGGCCGGAGCGCCGGTGCCGACTTTGTGGAAATTTTCGAGGAAGAGACACGTAGCTCGTGCCTCACACTTAAGGACCGCCATATAGAAACCGCCACGGCGGGAACGGAATATGGCATTGGCATCCGCCTGCTGTACGGGACCGAGGTGCTTTACGGGTTCACGAGCGACGACAGCGAAGAAGCACTTGTGAAACTGGTACAGACGCTTGCCTTCGGGCGTATCGCCAAGGCGGGGGCGGCAGCCAAGCCGATTGAGTTTGCTCCCGAAAAGCGCGTGTGCGATTTTAATGCTGCCGCGTACAAGGACCCGCGTGTTTTGGGCCAGGCGGTCAAGCAGGATTTCTTGTTCCGCGCAGACGAGGCCGCGCGTGCGGTTTCTTCGAAGATTGTTCAGGTGGGCTCGTCGGTGACGGATGCCTGCACTTCCATTACGCTCATGAACAGCGAGGGAGTGAACCTTGTGCTGGACCGTTCGCGGCTCCGCCTGAATGTTACCGTGACGGCGACCGACGGGACTGAACGCTTGACGACGCACGAGGCTCCGGGTGCGCTGGGCGGTTACGAACTTCTCTCGAACTATTCTCCCGAAGCGATTGCGACGGATTGCGCCGAACGCATTCTCCGTATGCTTGACGCTGGCTATATTGCCGGTGGCCAGATGCCCGTGGTGATGGGCAACGGCTTTGGCGGCGTGATTTTCCACGAGGCCTGCGGGCATCCGCTTGAAACGGAATCGGTGCGCCGTGGTGCAAGCCCGTTCTGCGGCAAGATTGGCGAGGCGATTGGCCAGCCGTGCCTTACCGCGATTGACGATGGTACCCTCGATGGCGTGTGGGGCAGCCTCAAGTACGATGACGAGGGAATGCCGACGCAGCGCACCGTGCTTATCGAGAACGGCATATTGAAGACTTATATGAGCGACCGCGTGGGTGCTGCTGAGGTGGGGATTGCCCGTACCGGTTCTGCCCGCCGTGAAAGCTACAAGTATGCGCCCGTGAGCCGCATGCGCAACACATTCATTGCCCCTGGCAAGGACACGCTCGATTCCATGATTGCGAGTGTCGATAACGGGCTTTACGCTGCCCGTATGGCGGGTGGCTCCGTGAACCCTGCGACGGGCGAGTTCAACTTCGCTGTCGATGAAGGTTATGTTATCCGTAACGGCAAGATTTGCGAACCCGTGCGCGGAGCGACCCTCATTGGCAAGGGGCACGAGATTATGCCCCGCATCAGCATGGTCGGCACGGATTTTGAACAGGCCGCAGGCGTGTGCGGCGCAAGTTCCGGCCACATTCCCGTGACCGTAGGGCAGCCTTCCATCAAGGTGGACCAGATATTAGTCGGGGGGCGCTAGCAGGCGCGAATCCCGTCTTCCTCGATGACGATTTTCCCTTCGCGGAAGAGCGTTCCCAGTATTTTCTTGAAAGCCTTTTTCGATATCCCGAATTCCTGGCGGATGACTTCGGGATCGCTCTTGTCGCCGTAGGGGAGGTATCCGCCTGCCTCTGCTAGTTTGTTCAGGATTGCGCTCGGGGCATCGCTGTGAATTACGCCCTTGTAGCCCACGGGTGTGAGGTTCAGCGTAATCTTCCCGTCGTCGGTAATGCGCTGGATGTATCCGGGCATGGTATCGCCGATGTATATGCGCTGCATTCCCGGGTTAAGCATGAGCCTTCCCGTGTAGCGGTAGTCCACCAAGAAGTCCACGTATTCGCGGGTCACCTCGTAGGCGGCGAGTTCCACGCGCTGTCCCACGTGCAGGTATTCCGTGTCGTAGTCGATAAACGTCTTGATTTTTTCGGTGGCGACAAGCCTGCCGCTCTTCTCGTCCACAAGAATGTAGACCACGCAGCGGTCGCCTTCCACAAGCTCGCCGAGCTGCTGCTTGTAGGGGAGGAACAAATCCTTGTTGAGTCCCCAGTCCAAAAATGCTCCCACGCGGTTCACGTCTTTCACGGTGAGGACGGCGAATTCGCCCGCCTGCGCGAAGGGCTTGTCGAGAGTTGCGATGGGGCGGTCTTCGGAATCCATGTAGACGAACACGTCTATGATTTCGCCCTCTTCGAGCGTGAATTGGTTCTTGTTTCCGGGGAGGAGCACGCGTCCGCCTGTTTCGAGTTCCAGGTAGAACCCCTGGGGCATCACTGCGTCTACACGTGCGCGGTTTACTTTTCCGATTTCCATATTGGCCTTTCCGTTCTGGTGATTATGCCGCGACCATCCGCGACAGTCAAAAATATAGGTTTTTACGGGGCTGTACTCGGGGCTATTTCGGCGAGAGGCAGTTCCTTGCAGTGCCGTACGAACCGGAGAGTTTCCTTTTCGCCCTTTTCGGCAAGCATGCGCAACAGGAAAAGGAGCTTACGGTATGTGTTCTCGGTCATTTTTTCCTTCGCGGTGCTCTTTTCGAGATACTCGAGCGGGGACTTGTCGGAATAGCCCGCCTTGTTGTAGGTCTTGGAGGCCGCAATGCGGTCGCAGAACATCTCCTTGATGTAGCGGTCGGGCATATCCATCGGCACGATCTTCTTTGTCGCGAGTTCGTAGTCGTACCAGAATTCGAAATGGTGCTTGTTGCGCCCCTTGTGGTGCATCCACGCGAGGCTCATTCCCGTGTCGCGCCGTTCCCCGTTGTTTGGCGATTCGTGCCCGCTGTAGTAGCGCGCTCCCGGAATGAATTCCGTGGGTGAATACTTGGAGAGGTCGTGGAACAGCCCCTGCAGCCCGATACCCGCCTTGAAGCAGAGCCGGACGACTTCGTTCCTGTGCTTCGTGATGGTGATAAAGTGGCGGATGGGGTGAAACATGCGAAAAAGATAAAAAATGCCGACAAAGGGCGGATTAGAAATTATATTTCAGGCATGAATTCCTCTATCGATTTTATTGGCGACATTCACGGGCATTGCGATGAGCTCCGCGTGCTATTGAAAAAGCTGGGCTACGAGGAATCGATGGGTGCATTCCGCTACCCGGGTGGAGGACGCTCGGTTGTTTTTCTGGGCGACTACGTGGACCGTGGCGGCCAAACCCGCGAGGTGATAAACCTGGTGCGTGCAATGCGCGATGCGGGCTCTGCCGTAGCCCTGATGGGGAATCACGAGTTCAACATGCTTTCGTTCTGGCAAAAGAACGGGGCTGGTGGCGGGCATTTCTTGCATCGCTTTAAGGACGGCTACCTGCGCGAACATTCCTTTAATAAGGTTGCAATCCATTCGCGGACTGTTTCTTCGTATGTCGGCCACCGCCAGGAGTTCCTGGAACTGCTGGAATTTGCGAAGACGCTTCCGTTTTACCTGGAGGAAGATTCGTTCCGGGCGCAACACGCCTGTTTCGATGCCGGGGCACTCGAGGCATTGAAACGTGAGGGCATTCGCTGCTTTGCCGATGGCAATTTCGATGAACTGATTGCCCGCGCGAATGACGAGGAATATGAATTTGAAGATTCCCTTTTCAAGCCGCTGAGCACGCTTTTGAAAGGCCCCGAGATGGATTTGCCGAAAGGAGAATACTTTACCGATGCGGAAGGAGTGCGCCGCGTAAAAACGCGCATAGCCTGGTGGGTCAATCCTGCGCAAGCGTCTTTTTACGAGCTGAGTTTCCAGCCGGGAGTTTCGATGGATGTGAAGGCGAAAGTTTCGCCTGAAGTACGTGCGAGGAATTTTTACGGCGAGGGCGAACGGCCCGTGTTTTTTGGCCACTACTGGCTTACAGGGCTCCCGAAACTCATCCGGAATAACGTGTGCTGCCTTGACTTTAGCGTGGCGGGTTACCGCGGCAACGGCCGCCTTGTGGCGTATCGCTTTGATGGCGAACAGACCCTGGACGAACGCAAGTTCGTGTGGGTGGAGGCTATCTAGACGAGAGACGAAAGACGAAAGAAGATAGTGCGTGTCATCCTGAGCGAAGCGTTAGCGAAGTCGAAGGATCTAAGGCTGATTGGAAATATGAGAAGGTTGTCTTCTCTTAATTTTACTGTGGTTCTGTTGGTCGCGTTCCTTTTGCTTACGTTCTGGGGCGTGCTTGCCCAGGCGAATGCGGAATCGGCGGGCTTTTCGGCGGCTCTTGCCGTAGACCGTTTCTTTGACAGCTTCTTTATATGGGCGCTGGGCGTAGTGCCGCTCCCCGCGTTCAAGAGCGTTGCGGTTGTCGCGTGCGTGAACGTGATCGCCTCCATGATGTTCCGCTTGCCCCGCGGGTGGAAAAGCGCGGGCCTCTGGCTTATGCACGTGGCGCTTCTCGTGTTGCTTGCGGGTAGCATTGCCGGTAGCGGAGTCAAGCGCGAGTACAACGGGTTTGCGGTCGTGCCTTCGGGTTCGGCATTGGGGCATTCCGTTCCCGCCGGTATCGACGTTCCCGCGCAAGAAGTGAAGTTCTTTGACGTGCGGGACAGCCTCGGGCTAAATCCGGTTGGCGAGGGCGAAAGGATTCTCGAGAACCGCTGGCCTTATTACGTGCAGGGCCGCGGGAGTGTGGAGATGGCTCCCGGCAAGCATGTCGCGATGTACAAGGCGTTCTACGACCCGTTCCACCTTGTGCCTTACGTGTTTATGGCGTTGTTCCTGCTGGGGGCGGCGTTCCATTACGTGGTGAAGGTCCGCGCATCTCGGGCATCCGGCGCATCTAAAAACGGCGCATCTCAAGTGGCGCGCGAGCCTCGTGCGCAATCTTCCCGTGCGGTCGCAAAAATCGTGCCGGTTGTGGCGCTGGTGTCGTTCTCGCTACTTGCCTTGCCGGTCCAAGTGCAGGCTTCCGCACGCCCGTACACAATCTGGGAGGCGCTCAAGGCGGATTCCCCCGTGATGGTCGACAGTGTGGTGCGGCCTTTCAATTCCTTTGCCCGCGGGTTCCTTGACGACTTGAGCGGTCGCGTGACCTACAAGTGTCGCGAAGGGGATGCGTGTTGTGAAAACCTGGGTGTAGGGAAGGTCTCGGCAGGGAATGTCGTGAGGCGGGTCCTGCTCTACCCGGAAAAGGCGAAATGCCTTGCTGTTTTCAAGGTGCTGCGCAGCGATGTGGCTCAAGCCTTGCAGTTGCCACCCGAGGCGCGCTACGTGAACTATGCGGAACTGGAACCGTCGCGCGACTTGCTGGAACTCTATGCGAGTCGAAATGACGACCACCCTGCAACGGCCGAGATGCGCAGGCTTTATTCGAACGTGCTGCAGTATGAATCGGTGGCAAACCGGACTGCGTTTACGGTTGTTGTCGGGAATGCCGCCAAGTCGGGTTCTGCGCGGCGTTCGGCGGAGGTGCTTTACCACCTGCTGAATTTGGCCCTGTGGAGCTTTGTGGCCGCCTTTTTGGCGTGCCTGCTGGCGTCCCTGAACCTGATTTTCAAGAAACGCAGGCTGGATGTTGCTGCGAACGGGCTGTGCATCGTGTCGGCGGCGATTCTTGCGATACTCTTCGCGTTGCGCTCCTATGTGGCCGTTCGCCCGCCCATGTCGAGCCTGTACGAGATTGTGCTGCTCGTGGCGATGCTCCTGATGGCGTTCGAGGCGGGTGCGTTCGCCTTCTGCAAGAACCGCACCTATTCGCTGATGGTCCCTGTTTCTGCGCTTGCCGCGGTGCTCCTGTTCTTTGCTAAGTTCGTGCTGGAACCGGGCGATACGTTCCGGCCGATTCCCGCGGTGCTGAATTCCTCGGTATTCCTTACGGTGCACGTGTTCACGATTGCGCTCGGCTTTGCGGGCATGATTCTTTCGGGCGTGGTTTCTCACCTGGTCTTGTTCCGCGGGCACGCCGCCTTCCCGTCGGCAGAACAGCCCAAGGGATCGCCCCTGTATTCGCTGATGTACGGTACGCTCGTTTTTGGTGCGGTATTTACCGTAGTCGGTACGCTTTTGGGCGGCGTGTGGGCGGACTATGCGTGGGGGCGCTTCTGGGGGTTTGACCCTAAGGAATGCGGCGCGCTGTTCGTGATTCTCTGGGCCATGCTCCTGTTGCACTTGCGGGCGGGGCGCCTGGTCAATGCGCATGTGTTGACGGTGCTCAACTGCTTTAGCGTGATCGTCACGTTCCTCTGCTGGTTCGGCGTGAATCTGCTCGGGGTGGGGCTCCACAGTTACGGCTTCCAGAACGGAACCGCCCTGTGGCTTTGCGTGTTTGTGCTTGCCGATGCGCTGTTCATCGGGCTTATTGCGCGCCTTGTCGCGCGACACCCGGAAAAGTGACCGCGCCGCTGCATTTTTTTATATATTCTGGGAAAAAGGAGATGCAAAATATGCAGATAGTTACGACCGATTTTATCACGGGCAAGGAAATTCAGACCATCCAGGTGGTCAAGGGCAGCGTCGTGTTCAGCAAGAACGTGGTACGCGATATATTTGCCGGCCTCAAGACGCTTGTCGGCGGCGAGATTGCGGGCTATACCGAAATGCTGAACGATGCCCGTAACATCGCCACGCAGCGCATGATCGACGAGGCCTCCAGACTCGGTGCCGACGCCGTGGTGAACATGCGGTTTATGACATCTTCCGTGATGGCGGGCGCATCCGAAATCATCGCTTACGGCACTGCCGTCAAGTTCAAGTAAGCGCTTGTTTTAGTGCTGCCATTGCAAAAATACAAACGCCGGCTCGGGAAGAGTCGGCGGTTTGATTTGATTAATGAATATGTGCTTCTATTCGTCGTTGCTGATGGGAGGATCAGGTTTATCACCCAATACACAACGTACACCGGCATATGGAATTTGCTTAAACACTAAATTCTTGCCATTCATAAACCAATACGTATTAAATGGCGATATTATCGCTGTGGAATCCGGCTTCGAAGTAAGTAACGATGCTGCAACATTAATCCACATAACATAACCAATGTCCGTAAAATTCAAATTATCCATATAAAGAGGACCATCCATATAACCTATTTTCCAATCCGTATCCCAGTCGGGATCATCAAATTCTTCCCTCTTGGCTTGTAAGGTTTCAACATATCCATTAGGATAAAAACCCATGCCATATGTGTCACTTCCAGAATATTTTGGCCACCCTTCGCTAGAAGTAAGTTCCGAAATTCTAGGCACATATTGTTCAATTAAAGCCTTATATTCACTCGGTGTTGGCAGCCTAAAAGCATCGCCAGAATGCGTAAGTTCCGAACAAGCGGCTTGCGCATTATCATGTGAATAAAAAAGTCCACTTTTCTCCCTTGTTTCAGGGTCAAGAACCGCCGGATTGATAATATAGGGTCCAGATTCACTGGTATAATAGCCAGACAAATTGACATCGGTCCAAATTTTCATTCCAATAGATCTTGTCGAAACATCTATCTGAGTAGTAAGCAAAATTTGTTCCTTACCATCCCAAACATACAATTTATTCTTACAAATAAATGTGGACTGCACTTCATATGCTACAGACACTACCCTAGTTTCACCTTCATCAGACTTTCCGCATCGAGCATGATACGGATCATATTCATCGACCGTTGCGGCCCATTTTTCTGACGGAGTCATTGCCCTGAAAGTATCCGCCTCACAAACATATTTATATTCGTTATACGCGGTTCGATACTCTTCGTTTGCCGTATACGCCATTCTCGGATGTTCATTGTCACAAGCTTTCCCCTTGGTTTCATATCTTGCAGTGCTAGCACGGACCCATTTTTTTTCGCCGCCATCATCTTTACACAGATAATAAGGAGAAGTATCATCTTTACGTTTAACCAATCCCTTAGGAAATGTCCAGTATTCATCAGACGTTCCAAATGTATGGTTGGTTCTGGCAATAGTACAGCCACCCAAATCAAGATCATATTGTTCCTTGGTCATCGGCATCCACTCCCTCTGAACTTCGTCATAGGTGTAATAGTTTTCGGCATTCCGTCCCTGAACCATATTGCCATCTATTGCATCAGGTTTCGTTCCATAGCGGACTTCAATTGTGGAATTAGAAATCTGAGCATTGCAGGTTTCTTCTGATACCCTGATAAGGTCATACTCCTTGTCGGCCGACGAAAGCAAAACGCCTTCCTTGGTAAACCATTTAACCATATCCGCTCTACTCAAATAGTCCACAGAAACATACTCCTCTCTACATTTTCCGAATCCAAGCGTGTCATATTCCGCCTGCGAAAGTTTCATCCAGGATACCGGCTGAACATTAGCGTCAGCAGCATAGTTTGGAGAGCACTTGTACCAATCCGTGGCAGATGTTCCTCTTATAGTGTCCTTCATCGCCGCCGTACACGGGCCAAGTTTCGAATTCGTATCCAAGTCGCTCCCGACACGCCATCTCCGCGCAGTCATATCGTACACATACACGGCGGTTCCCAAAGCATTATAGCGGGCAGTATCCCTTGTCGGGATTTCAAGACTGGCAGTATCTCTTTCATAGGTAGTCGCCTCGCGCCATTCCTGGGCAAAGCACTTGTACCACAGATTATTAGAAGACTTGACTACTTTATTCGTTTTGCTAGTCAGGCAAGGACCAAGGTCGGGGTCAGTATCCAGGTTTGTGCCACGACGCCAACCATTGTCATAAACATAAACACGAGACTTGTCTATGTTGCCCAATTTGACTATGTCCGGATACTCTGCTGACGGAGCGGTCCAACCAAGCGTATCCGCTTCATCGGCAGTGGAAGCACGCCAGGTTGTTTCAACCTTAACTCCATCAGGCTGAATTTTTTCCTCTTTGGTACAAGTGTAGAACTGGTTCTTTATCCGATAAACCTTGTTCTCCATCTTGGCGAGACAAGCTTTTTCTAGCAGGTAGTCATTCTCGGTACCACGACGCCAGCCATTCTCTTCGTACACAAAGAAGCGACCCTTGTTGATGTGTCCCTGCTTGATGGAATCCGCTGCGGTCTTGGGAATACCGAACTGCGCGGTGTCGGCTTCCGCTTCTGTCGCCTTGCGCCAGGAGGTGGGAATAGTGTAACCATCAAGTTTGCCATTGTCGTCCACGCAGATGTACCACGTGGTATCGGTACTCACGGCGCTATAGGTGGTGTGTTTCTTGATGCCTGCGACACAGCTTTTTGCGAGGTCAAGGTCGAGTTGCGTGCCGCGGCGCCAGTTGCCTTCCTTCACGTAAACGCGGTTGGTGTTGATCTTGCCGTATGTCGCCGAGCCTTCGGTCAATTCGGCGGAGAGCGCTGCAGTATCCTTTTCGATGTCGGTCGCGAAACGCCATGCATAAGAATCGCCGGATGCCGCACAAATCAAACGCACCAGACTGCTGTCGCCTGCGGTAAATGCGGAATCGTTCTTCGCATAGTATGCGGAATATGTGTTCTTCGTGGCGAAAAGAGTGCCTGCGCTGTCGCCGGTACATTCGTCAACGCCGAGTTCGGTCATCCAGAAATTGCGGAAGGGCGCTTCGAATGCGGGAGCCTTGCTATCGCTTAGCTTCCAACCCTCGACATTCGCACGGATAGTAGCGAGCCTGCCTTCGATGTCGGCCTTCATCGCCCAGTCGGCAATCTTTGCGCGCTGGAGGGAATCGTCCCATACGCCGTTATCGCCCAAGTCCACACTAAAGGAAGCAAGCAATGCGGTGAGTTCGGACTCATTGCGGTCGCCCTGAAGCATTGCGGAAACAGCGAGCAAGGCAGCGTTGCCATCACCTTCCTTGAATATGTTGAGGTCTTCGGCAAAACCTTTGAAACCGGAGTTATCGATGTTGAATGCCGCAAAGAGAGACTTTTCGGCAGCGCGCTTCGCCTCGATTACGGACTTGTTATCCTTGGTAACGAGTCGCTGCACTCGGTCGTATTCCAGGTGGGTCACCAGGTTGATGTTCGCCATGCTGCGACCGTCCAAGTTTGTGAGGGCGCGTAGCTTGATGGTAGCCGCACTGTTCCTGCCCGTCACCTCGTTGCGGTAGAAGCCATCTGCCACAAGGTACGCGAAGGAGCTCTTGAGCTTGACTGTACGGATATTGAAGGAACCGTCCTGATTTTCGATCTTGCCGCCAAACGTCTTACCCGTCTGCTTGAGGGACCTGCCGTTCTCGAGTTCGTATGCAGTAACATCCGTGCCCGAGACAAATGGACCCTTCTGGCTCACGCCGCTAAGTTCTACATCGTCCATCTGGACCGCGCAACCTTCGTCATTGGGGTCGCATTCCTCGGGAACATCCACATAGCCAGTGAGGTCCATCGTGAATGTTTCCGAACCGCAGGCGATTGTCGCAGTGAGTGCCGTGGATTCCAGAATTCTACAACCGGTACCGTCTGCGCCAGGAACGCCGTCCTTGCCGTTCGTACCGTTGGTGCCGTTAGTGCCCGGAGCGCCGTCATCGCCCTTGTCACCCTTTGCGCCGGTGTCACCCTTGTCGCCTTTCTGGCCATCAGCGCCTTTTTCGCCTGTGTCACCCTTTGCACCAGGCATGCCGGCATCGCCTTTCTCGCCAGTGTCGCCCTTGTCTCCCTTTTCGCCGTTCTTCACGGTACCGATGGAAGCCCCGTTACAGAAAATCTCGAAGCCCGTGCCGTCGGAGAGGCTAGTGGACGTACACACGTTGTCGCCCACGCTCACCGTATTGGCGCTCAGTGTCTGCCATTCCTTGCCGTCGCAGCCCAGGAACTCGTGCGTCTCAGAGACAAACGCCGTCTGGCCCGCGATATCCTTGGTGCATTCGGGCAGGTCTTTGCTCGATTCCACCGCGCCTACGTTTGCATTGATCTGCTCGTTGATGGTGTCACCACAAGCGGCGAGGAGTAGCGGGATTGAGATTGCCGCGATACGGGTAAGAAGGTTTTTCATGAAGGGCTCCTTTGGGCAAGGGGTTTAGTTTTTCAGACAGCGGACTGAATAACCGTAGCTTTGATCGCTATTTTCTTGATGCGCATTATTATCTGCAATATCCAGTGATGTGTTGTAGGCGGTGTTTTCGCTTTCGTCATACGGGTCTACGTAATTAGAGGAACTCCAGAAGAATGCGTTGACGCCTTCGAAATTGTATGTTTGCTCTTCTACCGTGATTCTGTTTCCAGCAGGTAATGCGGTAAAGGCGAAGACATCGGTGCCGTTGCCTTCTTCTACAACATCTCCGTCTTCTATTACTTCCCAGCCACTGGTGGATTTGAGCATCCTTCCTGCACCTAGCCACATTGTTCCGCCTATGACGTTCTGTTCGCCGCCTACGGCTTCGAAAAGTACAATCCATTCCGTCGTATCGGGGAGGTGCCAGCCTTCGGGGCACGCATTCATGGCAGCATTCCACGTGTAAAGGCGACCGTACTGGGTGCAGTTGCTGGCGTCGTCATCGTAGCACCAGGTGTTGCCCGCAAGGCTTGGTGTCTTTGCACTATCGGCATAGTTCAAATTCTCCGCCATCCATGTCTGCGAGCCTATTTTCACGCCCTTGTATATTTTGGAATCACGGGAGTCCTTGAATGTACCCGTCTTGGACCATCCGGCAGCGCTGCATGAGTATGCCAATCCGTTCGAGAGCGTATCGGTTTTGCCATATAGATAACTGACGCATCCCCTGTCAAGCAGGATTTCTGCTGCGCTCGGTTCCCTTAGGGTGTCCGCGTCCCACACGCGCTTTTTATTGGAGGGGGCAGTCAAAATCGTTCCCACACTATTCTTGAGGGAATTCCAGTAGCTTAAATCCAGTTCCGTGTCCGCGACCCTGCGCCAAGCCTTTGACACACTCATGTCATCTGCGGTGTCAAGAGCGCACTTGTACCACTCCAAATCACTTTTTTTCAGCAAAGAATCTTTGAAAGCCGTGATGCAGCCTATTTGAAGGGTATAGTCAAACCTTGTTCCCAATCGCCAGCTGTCCCCTTCAAAAACGTACGTCAAGTTCTTGTTGACTTCGCCTAGCCTGACTGCGCCCTGTACGGTATCGCGAGTCCACCCGTAAGTATCCATTTCTAGGTCGTTAGCCTTTCGCCATGTCGCCGGTATGCGGACTCCTTCGACAAGCGTATATTCGTCATTCGCGCATACAAACCAGCCGATACCTTCTAACTTTTGTATGGTATTTAATTTGGTCGTGTCGCAAGAGCCAAGAGCATATTCCATTTGTGTGCCGTAGCGCCACTTGCCGTCTTCAAAGACGTAAATGATCGACTTGTTGATGTTGCCGAACCTGACGGAGTCCCCGTTTACGGGTATGCCGAAACCGGCCGTGTCAGCTTCGATTGTTACGGCCTCGCGCCACGCAGTGGGAATGGTTGCCAAAGTAAGCGGGTCATCGTTCCTGTCACAGATATACCATGTAACGACGTGCTTGACTGTTGCACTGTCGGTCATGCCGAGACTGTCTGCGACACAGGCCTTTTGGAACGCTAGGTCCAGCTCGGTGCCTTGGCGCCACTTGCCCTCTTTCACGTAGACAAGGTCGGTATTTATTTTACCGGTAGCAATGGTGTTTGCAGGCAAATTCTTTGCGAAGGCGGCGGTGTCCTTCTCGATGTCGGTGGCGAGGCGCCATGCGGGCGTCGCTCCGGAGGCGTCACAGAACAAGCGCGTGAGGCTGCTGTCGCCAGCGGTGTATACGGAATCCTTTGCCGCGTAGAACGAGGAGAACTTGTTTTTCGTGGCGAAGATGCGGCCATTGTTACTCTGGGTACAAGCAGGAACCTTGAGTTCGTTCATCCAGAAGTTCGTTACGTGGCCTTCGAATGCGGGGGCTTTGCTTTCGCTCAGTTTCCAGCCTTCCACGTTCGCGCGGATTTTGGCTAGTCGGCCTTCAACATAGGCCGTCATCGCCCAGTCGGCAACTTGCGCACGGCGGAGGGAATCGTCCCACACTCCGTTATCACCGAGGTCCACGCTGAGGGATGCGAGCAAGGCCGTGAGTTCCGCTTCGCTGCGGTCGCCCTGGAGCATTGCAGAAACAGCAAGCAGTGCTGCGTTGCCGTCGCCTTCCTTGAATATGTTGAGGTCTTCGGCGAACCCCTTGAAGCCAGTGTTGTCGATATAGAATGCGGCAAAGAGCGACTTTTCTGCGGCACGCTTCGCCTCGATTACGGACTTGTTCTCCTTGGTGACAAGTCGCAGAACGCGGTCGTATTCCAGGTGGGTCACCAGGTTGATATTCGCCGTGCTGCGACCATCAACGTTCGTGAGGGCGCGGAGCTTGATTGTGGCTGCACTGTTCCTGCCGGATACTTCATTGCGGTAGAAGCCGTCGGCCACAAGGTACGCGAAGGAACTCTTGAGCTTGACTGTACGGATGTTGAAGGAACCGTCCTGATTTTCGATCTTGCCGCCGAAGGTTTTACCTGTCTGCTTAAGGGACCTGCCATTCTCCAGTTCGTACGCCGTAACGTCCGTGCCCGAGACGAACGGACCCTTCTGGGAAACTCCGCTCAGGTCCACGTTTTCTTGTGGGACTGCGCAGTCGTCTTCCAGGCTTGTGTCGCAAACCTCAGACACATTCGCATAGCCTGTCAAATCCATCGTGAAAGTTTCCGTACCACAGGCGATGGTTGCCGTGTTTTCGGTTGTTTCCAGAACATGGCAGCTGGTGCCATTTGTACCGTCCTTGCCGTCGGCGCCGGGGTCGCCTTTTGCGCCGTCTTTACCGTTGGTGCCGGGAGCACCGTCCTTGCCATTGGCGCCGTCCTTGCCTGCAACACCGTTCTTTACCGTTCCGATGGACTGCCCGTTACAGAAGATTTCGAAGCCCGAATCGTCGGAGAGGCTCTTGGACAAGCATACGTTGTCGCCCACGCTCACCGTGCTTGCGCTCAGGCTTTGCCATTCCTTGCCGTCGCAACCCAAAAACTCGTGCGTTTCCTTGATGAAGGCCGTCTGCCCGGCGATATCTTCCGTACACTCCGGCAGGTCGTCGTTGGTGGCGATTGCGCCAACGTTGGCGTTGATTTGCTCGGTGACGGTGTCACCGCAGGCGGAGAGGAGGAAAAGCGGGATTGTGATTGCCGCGATTCTGGAGAGGTTTTTCATGACGGCCTCCTTATGGCAAGTGTTTAGAAAAATTTTAGTAAATAAAAAGTAACCGTCAAAGCCGGAACTGTGCCGAAATAACAAAATAAAGGTTTTAAGGCTATAGATTGCTTTTTTTTGCTCGGATGGCGAGGCGGATGCCGTCTGCGGCGCTTGTGACAATGCCTCCGGAGTACCCGGCGCCTTCGCCCAGCACGAAAAGCCCCTGCGTGTTTATACTTTCGAGCGTGTCGTTGTTGCGCGTAATGCGTAAGGGTGAACTCGTGCGCGTCTCGGGGGCTACAATCAGGCCCTGCTCAATGAAACCGGGAATCTTGCGGTCGAAATTCTGGAAACCTTCCGCGAGCGAGTTGCAGATTTTCTTGTCGAGCCAGTCCCACATGTTGCAGGCGGCAAGCCCGCACGGGTATGTGGACTTGGGCAGGTTCTTGTCGGCGTGGTGGGCGAGGAAAGCCTTGATGGTCTGTGCGGGTGCGGCGTATCCCTTGCCGCCCACTTCAAATGCGTCGCGTTCCGTTTTGCGCTGGAAATCGAGCCCGCCGAAGAGGGTCGCGCTTGCCTCTACGGGTACGACAATCGCTCCGTTTGCAACCTTCCCGTTTCGCTTGCTGTAGCTCATGCCGTTCGTGGCGAGGGTGCCGCTCTCCGAGGCACAGGGAACGAGAACGCCACCCGGGCACATGCAGAAACTGTATGCACTGCTCGTCTTGTTAAGTGTCGGGGTGGCGAGAAAGTATTCTGCGGCTCCCGTGAGGCGCGTGTCTACGCCCTTTCCGAGTTGCCGTATGTTTATGAGGGCCTGCGGGTGTTCTACGCGCACGCCCATCGCAAATGCCTTGCTTTCGAGCGCAACTCCACGGGCGTGCAGCATCTCGTATATGCCACGGGCCGAGTGGCCGGTGGCGAGTACCAGTGCCTCGCACGTTTGCCAGCGGGCGGAACTGTTTAATGTCGGCGATACACTAGAAACGTCGCGCAGTTTAATTGCGCAAACCCTTCCGTTCTTAATCTCGACATCTTCGAGCGTCGTGTCAAAGTGGATGTGCCCGCCGAGCCGTGCTATTTCTGCGCGAATCTTGCGCAACATCAGCACGAGCCTGTCGGTACCGATATGTGGTTTTGCGAAAGTCACCACGCTCTCGTCAACCCCGAATTCCACCATGTCTTTCAGGACTGTCTCGCTGAATATGTTGCGGCTGCGGGTATTGAGCTTGCCGTCACTGAATGCGCCGGCCCCGCCTTCGCCGAACAGTACGTTGGAATGCTCGTTAAAGCGTCGGTCGGCGAAGAACCTGCGGATGTCGCGGAAGCGTTCCTCCACGGGTTTGCCCTGCTCGTATAAATCCACGCTGAATCCGCGACGCAGCAGGTGGAGGGCTGCCCACAGCCCTGCGGGGCCCGCTCCGACAATATCCACATGGCTTGCCATCGGGACACTCCCTGCAAGCGGGTCGCTTTCAAGTGTCTCACGTTCCCGTGTAGATTCAATCAGCCCGCGGGCGGCATTGCCTGTGGCGTGCAGGGGCCGTTCCACATCGAATATTACGTTGTAGCTCCAGTGCGGGCAGCCCTTGCGGCGGCTATCAAGTGCAAAACGCTCTACCGCAAGGTTGAGGATGTTTTCCGGGTGTACGCGCAGTTCGCGGGCAAGCGCCTCGCGAACCTCGCCCTTCTTTTCGAGGGCGACCGGAAGTTCTCTGTAGCGGTAGGTGAACATTGATATCAAAAATAAAAAAAGCGGACCTTTCGGCCCGCTTGAAAAATCTCTTTATTCACTAAAACACGTAATGTGCATTGACGCCCACGAATACGTCCTTGTACTCGTTGCTCAGGTTGTCCGGGCGGTAGTAGAATGCCGCACCCGTGTACCATTCCGTGTAGAAGCGCTTGTTGTGGTTCACGCGCAGGTTCACGGTTCCGAGCACGTCGCTTTCGGTCTCGTCGAAGGATTCTCCGTCTTCTTCCCAGTCGGTAGACATGTAGCGGAAGCTTGCGTTCGCCCCGAGCACGAAGAAGTTGTTCTTGAATGGCATCTCGAAATCATCCTCGATAGAGATTTCGAATTCGCTCATGTCGTCGCGGTTGTAGCTCTTGAAGCGCGGCGTAAGCGAGAACCTGTTCTGCAGAATCGGGAGAGTCGTTGTGACGGAGATGGGGTAGGTCTGTTCGAAGTAGTTGGACCCGCCAAAGTAGTATCCCAGCTTGTCGAAGGTCTCGTTCGAAAGGTCCATGTCCTTGATGAGGCTGTCCTTGTGGAACTTGGAACCGTCGGTGCGGTAGGTCCACTGGCCACCGACCTTGAATACGGAGTTGTAGGCACGGATAGCTGTTCCCAGGTTCCAGGTGTGCTTGAAGAGCCTTTCCTGGAAGCGGGAGGCAAGGTATGGGGACTTGGCGAGAGCTATGTATTCGCTCCAGCGTTCGGCATCCACGTAGGTGGTGTCCTTGCCTTCGACAATCATCGTGGAGTCGCGACCCTTGCGGGCGTCGAACCAGCCGTCCCTGTAGATGCCGTCTTCGAGCGTGTAATTGTAGTGTAGCTGGAAGGGCCTGTATTGGGTCTTGTATTCAAAGTTGTAGCCCACGTTCACGTCGACGTTCTTGTTGATTTTGAACGTGTTGTCGAGCCCTGCGTTCTGGATGTACTTGGCGCGGTCGTTGTCAAGCTCGTGCTCGTCGAACCACGGGGAGTCTTCGTCGGGGAACAGGCCCCATTCCGTGCCTTCGCCCAGGCCGAAGATGTTTGTCTTCTTGCCCTTGGCGGCGTTCTCGACGTTTATCTGGTACGAGAATCCTAAATCCCAGAACCCGAGAATGTCCTGTTCGAGGCGGCCACCGAATTCACGGGTATCCGAAAGCTGGTTCGGCGAGCCCGCGCTGTAGAATTCTTCGCCCACGTACTTGATGTGGCCATTGATGCTTGTCTTGTAGATGTTCCAGTTGAGCGATGCGCCGATGGCGAAGTTCTGGCTTCCCCAGTTGAGTCCGAGCACGCGGTCGTCATCGCGTTCGTCTTCTTCTTCCTTCTGTACCGCCTTGGCTTTGTCAATGAGCTTGGGCAGGGAATCGCGCATTTCACGCGGTGTGAGATCCGTGTTGTCGCCGAAGATGGAATAGTATTCGGCATCGGTGAGTGTCTTGATTCTAGACTGGTTCTGCATCAGCTGGCGCAGGAGAGTGTACGCGGAAGTGCTGATGTGGGCGTCGCTGAACACCTTGTTGATGGCGCGCTGGCGGACCACATCTACAGTGTCCGCGCGTCCCACGGCAATCTGGCCGTTGAGTTCGATATCGCCTGGGAAGAACAGCCAGTTTCCGTCGGCAAACAGCGTGAACGATTCCTGCATCGGGTCGCTCGTGCTCCATTTGCGGCTGGCACCGTCGCGTAGCAGCGGGTCGTGGAGTTCGTCGTCGGCGTAAATCGCTCCGACCTTGGCATCGAAACGACGTACCGGTGCCCACTTGAGGTATCCGCCGTAGGCAAGGCGCTGGGCCTGCAGTTCGCCGTCGTCAATGTACTCGTTGTAGAGGTAGGGGTGGCGAGCACCTTCCACGAGGCTTCTCTGCGCTTCGCCGAAGAATCCGTTCATCTGGAACAGCGGCTGGTCGGCATTGTTCTTGAGGAGCGAAAGCGTGTAGTCGATACCGAATACCGGGATGCCCGCCATGTAGGTGTCTCCGCCAACCAGCTGGAAGTCGCCGATGGTCGCCTTGTTGAACTCGTCGGTATAGCTGAGGGAGATGGGGTTCGGGGAGAACTTGTTCCAGGAATCCATGGTAAGGTCGGCGTTGAATTCAAGTGTCTGGCCTTCGACAGACTGCATCATGAGGTAGGCACTAGCACGTGCGGCAAGGCCTGGAACCTGGAAGTTGTTCTTGTAGTGGCTACCCGGGGCGATCGTGTCGGTCCCGAGTACGACTTCCTTTTCGTCGTGGTTCTTGCGAGTCTTTACGTAGTGGTATGCCGAACCGTACATCACGTTGCCGACGACGCTCCAGCGAGCCTGGGTGGAATCGACCTTGGCTTCGGCGTCGAGCCTTTCGGCGACGATGTCTCCAATCTTGTCGGATGCGCGAACCTGCCTCTGTTCGATACCCGGAATTTCGGGAGCGGGCGGGAGCGTGGCTGCGGTCGCCTCGGCCAGGTTGTCGAGATCAAGCGTGTTTTCCTTTACGCGCTCGATGATTTCGGGAGCGAGGACTTCGGCAGAGGATACGCCCTGCTTGTTCTTCGTGATTTCGGTGTTGTTGAGGGTAAGGAGGCTGTTGCCCATGTTGAGCACGCCCACCTCGTTTTCTTCGATTGTCGAAGAGGAAATGTGAGTTTCGGCGAGCTCGGAATTCATAATGGCGACCTTGTTCTTCACGAAGCTTCCGCGGTCGATGTCCGCCTTGGCGTAGTTCGAAACCTGGAGTGCCACCTGGTTGTTCGTGAATTCGCAGTCGCTTATGGAAATGGTGGCGTTGCGGGCGAAAATACCGCGTACGGAGGTGTTCTCGACTTTCACGTCCTTCAGATCCATGGAGCCGTTTTCTACCGCGATGCCGACGGTGGCGTCGCTTATCTGCACGTTGCGGATTTCTGCGCGCTCGTCACCCGTGATGGTAATGCCGAGCCAGTCGCCTGCCATGGGGCGGTCGAATGCGGAACGGAGCGTTACCGGCGATACCTTGGAACCGGCGATAACCAGCTGGCCTTTGTTTACCTGGATTCCGGTATTCTGCTTGAAGTAGATTACCACGCCGGGCTCGATGACAAGGCTCGTGTTGGGAGCTACGATAAGTAGGTCTGTCGCGATATAGGGCGACTGGTCGAGCTTCAGGAAGCCGTGGATGTCTCCGGCAATCTCGGTGCCTTCAAGCAGCGAGGGGGGAGGAGTAGTCGTGTCGGCGACGAACCCGCTCGTTGCGGAATCGGCGGGAGCGACGCTAGCGACGGTGCTGTCCGGAGCCTGCTGGGTGGAGTCTGCCGCCGCGGCTACGGGAGCGTTCGCGAGGGAATCGGCCGGGGCGGCTGCGAGAGAATCAGGCGTGGTTGCCGGTGCCTCTGCGGCCTGTGCCGTAGAGTCCTGTACCGCAGGAGTCGCCGCAGGTGCAGCCGCGGTTGCGGAGTCTGCCGGAGCAACGGCAGGTGCGGGCTGTTCCTTTGCTGCGGAATCTGCCACGGCAGGTGCCGGTGTTGCTGCGGCCTCGGCAGCGGGTGCCGGTGTTGCTGCAGGTGCTGCGGGGGCTGCAGGCTGTGCAGGAGCCTGCGCGAAAATCATTGCCGAACCGAGGGCTATTGTCGAAAGTAGAGTCTTGTAGGAGTACTTCATTAGTTGACCTCGTAAATCTTGACTGCGCTATACTTCTTGCCGTTCATCATCTCGACATAGATGTTCAAGATGGTTTTCGTCCCGCGGGAGAGCGTCACAGGCACGTCGTAGTCCAAGTCCACAATCTGCTCGCCGCTTAAGTCGAGGAGGGTCTTGTTGCCTTGCGTGACCTTGATGTGCTTGATGTGTTCGGGGTTCTGCTGGAGGACTCCGCTTATGCTGAATCGCATGGTCTTGCGGATGTCGTTGTCCTGTACCTGAGGTGGCGCCGGAGGCGGACGGAGGAACTCGTAGCGGCCACCCACCACCTGGATCGATGCCGTGTGTGACGGGAAGCACCCGATTTTCTTGGAAACAGTTGCCGAGTTGCCTGCCTGGTCGGTAGCCTTGAGCGTATATACGTGGAAACCGGGGGCGAGCTTGACTGCGAGGTTTGTGTTCTGCCTGTAGGTTGTCTCGCCATAGGCATTGCCGTCGAGTTCCTTCGATACGATGACGATGTCGTCAGTCGCCTCGGTCAGGGCGAATCTCGCGTCACAGCGGATGGGGCTGCTGCTCACGAACGTGAGTATCGGGCGCTTCATGTTCACCTGCTTGCAGGATTTGTTGATATCGAGGATTACGGTGGCGGTGCGGTTGCCGCTTGCTCCGCTGTATTCGACGGTAATCTTGGTCTCGTTCCAGTTCCCGGCCACGTCGCTTATGTTGATCATGTGGACGAACTCGCCGTTCGCGCTCAGGGGTACGAGGTTTCTCGACTTGTACTTGCCCATTTTGACGAACAGGGTGGCGTTGGGGTCGGTCTGGTCGAACGTACCCTCAATAGTCACGGATCCCGGTTCGCAGACGGTTACCGGCGAGGGCGTGGTAACGGCGAAGGGTTTCACGACAATGGAATCCTTCTTTGTCGTATCCGGTGCAACGGTCCCTTCGGTAGTTGCGGGGTTCTTGTAGTAGGTGGTGAGCGTGCCGCATTCTATGGATACATCCTTCTTGCAAAGTACAGGCTTCTTGCTCTTCTTTGCAGGCTGGTTCTTGCAGGGGATCTCTAGACTGCCGGTGCAGGTCGCGTTGAATTTCTTGACGCCTTCGGCGCTCGGGGCCCATTCCGTTTGAATCTCGAATTCCTCGCCCTTGCTTTCGAAAGTCGCTCCCGAAAGGGAGAGGGTCACACCGGGGGCGCAGGCACCCTTGATGGAGGCCTTGTTCACGGTGATTGTGTCTTCGAGGGGTTCGAACTTGCAGGAGATACTCTCGATGGCCTTGTTCATCTGTTCCTGGAGGTCTGTGTCGAGCTTCTGGATAAAGTCCTTGAGCTGGTCTTCGGTGATGGTCTCGTTTTCAAGGAGCGAGTCAAGCCCGTTGATGAAGTCCTTGTTGCCCGAAGATTTTGCGTCGAATACGTGGCACTTGTTGGAGTTCCCGCGGAAGAACGCCGTCTGGCCGCCGTTCACCTCGCATTCGGAACCGTCGTTGTGCTTGAGCACGCCGTTGCCGCGCGTGAGCGAGAGGTAGGTGCCGCGGGTCTTGATGGTCCAGCCGAAATAGCCGTCCGTACCGCGGATGGCTGCGGTCGCGGTTGCCGTCTTGAACTTGAAGCTTCCGCTGGAGTGTTGCTTTTGCGCGTCGAACTTGACCTTGCCGGTCTTGATGTCGGTGAGCGCGGTCTGTATGCCGTCTT
>Ga0310696_10002039_pt1 | contig 27661 bp, 51 predicted proteins | sample AusTroGonzalo_MG_4_FD_203885 | JGI IMG/M metagenome (GOLD analysis project Ga0310696, IMG submission 203885) | Bovine rumen microbial communities from tropical cattle in Woodstock, Queensland, Australia - Gonzalo_02 (v2) (version 2) | ecosystem: Host-associated > Mammals > Digestive system >...
CTATATTGGGTATACTTATCAGATCTTGATAAAATGCCCAAAGAAGATTGTAAGTAATCAAAACAAGAAACGAGGAATGTTATGACACTGGAAGAAGCAATAATACACTGTAAGGAAAAATCCTGCGGAAATACACAGTGCGCCCTTGAGCATAGACAGCTTGCGGAATGGCTACAAGAGTTGCAAGAATATCGCAAGAATGCAAGAAAGAAAACTGTATATATGAACGAGAGTCTCGATAAAGAAATCATCCGTTATAAGGTTCCGTTTCAGGACGACGACGAGAATCTGGATGAAAGGACATTGGATGCCATCGCCCACCATTTCTATAACCTCGCCCTGGAGGATGTGAGGAAAGCGGTGACGGAAAGAAAGAGCGAATTGTATCGGCTGTATATAAAAGGTACGATAACAAAATACCAGGAAGGACAGCATGACTTCGCCGTCGACGTCAGGGATTATATCGATAACCTAATGAAGTAATATGATAACATCATGGATATTGCGGATATTATAAGGTACAGATTAAAAAGCGACGGTAAAATCTACGTATGTCGTCGGAGCTGTCTAAGAGAAGACGGAATACTGGAACATAAGAAAAAGAAGTATTACGGCGGCGAATTGGATTGGGAGTTCGAGACCGTATATCTTGACGCTGACGAATATGAGATAATTCCTGAGCATGACATCCGGGAGTTCAGGAGGCAGTCGGCGAAAGATGTTCTCTGCAGTCTTATAATAAGTGACAGACATCTGAACGATGACGATATTGTAGATAAAGCGATAAAACTTACCGATAAACTGATAGAAAAACTGTAGTTTTATATAGTGTATATTATATAAGCATTACGGGGTTAGCGGTACTATTCGGATGTCTCCATGATATTTTATATCATGGAGCTTCTTTTTATCTAAGTCGTTGTCATACAAATATATACCTAAATCACAATATTACATAGTGGAAGAAAATGGAAGGAAGTGGAAGGAAATGCAGCGGAATTTCGGGGCTCGTGGAATAAAATGGAAGACTGATTTATAGTATCTTTGATACTATAAAGTTCGGTAGGAATGTTCGGTAGAAACTCAGCCAAAATGGAGGAAAATCTTCAAAAATGGCTGAGTTTCTCCATATCACCAGGATGAATATATTTCGTACATATATGAAAATTATGACCGATTTTTATTAACGGATCAAATGGGCGGGCGGTCAGACCCCTCCCAGACCCCCCTCCGCAGACCCCCTCGCCAGACCCCAGAAATTTCGGAAAACCCAAATTTCTGGCAAAACTGTAAAGTCGGGAAAATGAGTTCCTCAGGAAGTCAGAACAGTGCGACCGACTCGCATCGCTTCTCTTAAAAGTTCTTCACTGACAAAATGTCAGTCAGACTACGAAACACTCTCGGAATCAGTATAGAAATCTGACAAAATGTCAGTCTTGCGCGTTGCACGAACTCGTTACACATTTTGAATCACGTAACTGATTCATTTTCAATCACTTATTTTTGCACCACCCGTGAGCCAAAAATCGTGCCATACCATACCCAACTGCCATATTGTCAGTACCCCGAAACACCCCTAAAATACCCCCTATTTCAGCCACTCCATACCCGAAATCCACCCCTAATACCGAGCCATGTTGACTTTTTCGAGGTCCCACATCCATAGAAGTCCTCAGGAACACCCATGCTGGCGCCACAGGGGGCTCGGATTGGCGTTTTCGGCACCGAAATCGGAAATTTTGCAGAAAATCTGCAAGAAATCCCGTTTTGACTTGCATAATTCGGAAATTATTGCTATATTTGCATACGAGATTAAGGAAACAAGTTCCATTCAGGTCCCATAGCTCAGTTGGTCAGAGCGACAGACTCATAATCTGTGGGTCGCAGGTTCAAGTCCTGCTGGGACCACGACATTTCTCTCAAAGGTTCAGTTCTTGAACCGAGTTTATGTGGTTATTGCTTGCTCTTTGGGTGCCGACTGCGAAGTCCGCACCCAAAATTCTTATATCAAGCTCCGTACCGCCCCGACAAGGAGCAGTATCCGCCTGGCTGCGCCCGTTATTTGATTCCTGAGGAAGCCGAATCCTTCGCAGGAGATGAGGTTCGGTCAGTTTTTGGCACACCTTTATATTTTTCCGAGCCGAATCGGTAGACGGCGTCGTCCTGAGCCCCACTGTAAAGAGTTCCTGAGGAAAAAATTGATCCGGGGCATCTGGCGAAACCAGACATGGTCGGCGACAACCCCGAAGCCACTCAACAGGGGACCTCATCTATATAATTCCTGAGGAACTACCATGTCGTCCCCTCTGACTCAAGGGTTTGGCAACCGAGTTTGGTGCTGAAGTCGGCCCGGCGCGGGCGTCGATGGAAATCTTCCTCAGGAAAACCCATGTGCAGGCGCACGCTCTTCGGACATCCCGCCTGCAACAGCCGCGATGACCATGGGCTCACCTCGGATTCCTGAGGATCACACCATCTCGTGCGAACCGCGTTGAGGCAGTACCGCACTCCGTTGACCACGAGAGTGTCGGTCGACGACGCCGTCCCCAAACTTCCTCAGGATTACAGGCACGCGTCGCTCAGGGTGTCGATTTCTTGGTCAGGATTTGGTGGATTCCGAAAAAATGTGTATATTTGTATACGCAAACAATAACACACAACTACTATGGAAGAAAAAATTAAAATCGAATGCTGCCCTTACTGCAAGTCGGAGAACTTTGAGTATATGGGCGATGAAGATTATTGGGGTGAAAGGCACTATCACTGCCACGAATGCGATTCCTGGTTCAACGAAGATGACTGCGAGCATCAGTTGTATTGGGAAAACATATCGTGCCTGCTGAACGGAACCTCGATAGAGGAACCTTTGGTGCTTGAGGAAACCTACATACTCCCGTCAGTCGAGAGGGAATCCTGCGGCTTGTCGGATTCGGAGAAACTCAACATTGACAAGGTACACCAGATTGAGGGTGACGGAAAGATGTACTACCATTTCGAGTACACGCCCGACACGGACGACTATTGGTACGATATGTATGAACTATCTACCGAGGATTTGAAAGGGTTGCTCGACCACCTGCGGAAAATTAGGAATCGGTAAAGACGGAAATCACGATTCGGATAGCGGATTGGCGAAAGTCAGTCCGCTTTCTTGTTGTTGAAGGACATCTTCCACACAGAGTGGGGCGCCAGGCCCACTGTCGCGGATTCCTGAGGAACGACGCCATCGCCCCATGTCGCGATTTCCAGGAAAAGTCCGATGCGAGCAGAGTATGCTGAAGTCGAACCGGGCTTCGTCGGCGTCATGGGTGTTCCTCAGGAACACGGAGTCTTCGCGGCGCCCCGGGCCGAATCGCCGAAAAGTCGACATGCGACGACATGGTCTTTCCTGAGGAAACCGCCCCCTGTCGCGAGTCGAGGATTTCAGGAGTTCCTCCCCCGTGCAGCCATCTCGTCCGCCAGCATGGGAGTTCCTCAGGAGTTCAAACGGTTCGCGGCGCCCCGGGCGAACCTTGCCATTCTGTGTGGTAAAAAATTTTTTCGGTAGGTCTTGCATAATTCGGAAATTATTGCTATATTTGCATACACAAAGAAATGAAAGTTATGGTAGAAAATGAAATCAAGACTACGAAATCGCTTTGGAGCAAATGCGATTCGATGCTGGAAACCGTACACTGCCTCAAATCCGATTTGGATTACGCGCAGCTCGGCTTGTATAACAATCTTCACGAGCTTCTTGGTCTAATCCTCACCAGGTTGAACAAGAATGACGATTCTCTCTTTGAGCTCAAGCTCGACGACAATCCGTTCGGCGGCGAAGTGAAGTCGGTCGTGATGCACAACGGCGACGGAATAATCTGGTTTGACTGCGAGGGTAGCGAAAACGGACGCAGTGATGATGAAATTGATGTCGAAGCTCTCGCAAAGATAGTGAAGTGGCTCAAAGAAAAATACGATATGTAGTAGTGTAGTATATTCTCCATAGGTTATTAGTTGGTTTAGGTTGGATAATCGGTCGTCGTGATGATGACCGATTATTTTTTTTTTTATGCTCCCACCCACTGTGGTCAAGCAGGCGAGGGACTGGGGCAGGTCAGGATCATTCCTGAGGAACGCCCATGCCGCGGCCTGGCGCCTTGGTCATCTCAAGATGTCTTGGTCAGCGGCATCGGGAGAGGTTGATGAGCGACTTCAGCACCCTGACGGCGCCTCCATAAAGTTCCTGAGGAATTACTGGGACGGCGCCCGCCGCCGCCGGAGTTCATTGGACAATTGTCCTAGGAAGTTCCCTTAAGGAAATTCTAGAAAAAAATTTCCGAAAATTTTCTGCAGAATATTTTGTAGATTCCTATAAAAATGTTATCTTTGTATTGCCGAAAGAAAACACCGATATGAAAACTCTAGTTTATTCCAAAGAAAAACTTGAAAGCAAGGGTTACAAAATCCCTGCGACAAAAATCTCCGAAAGACCTGTGAACGGGAAAACGGGTAGACCTTATGGTACCAACTCCATTCGTTACTGGATTTGGTGGCACGGACTTTCCGAGCACGATAAAGGTGTGATATCGGATTTGATATAGAAACTACAAATAACATTCTTGCTTATGAAACCGCAAAAGAAAACTTGCGAAAACTGCATCAACAAATACTCTTGCCAAGTTTCGTTCCCAGCAAGTTGCTGCCCTTACTACAAAGGCGACAAGGAAATCAGCATTGATAGGAAAGTCGCTATTAGAAAGGAAATGCAGAAGTTCAGGAAGAAAGTCGCAAAACTCTACAAATAACATTCTTGCTTAGTATCTCTCTTATGTCGGGAAACGGATATCCAAGGTTTGGGTGTCCGTTTCTTTTTTGTGCGCAAACACGTAGGTGTTGTCTACAGAGCCCCGGATGACGACGTCTGTGGAGAATTCCTGAGGAAGACGCAATCGGAGGGAACAGGTTGAGTTCTGTCGGCAGACGGGTACTACCGAATCCCGAAGAGCAGTCCGTGGATGTAGCGTATTCCTGAGGAAGCCAGGAAGTCCGCGAAGTCGACATGGCTCGTGGTCATTGGTGTCAGCGGAGTGTGATGATACTCATCAAGCAGCCAGGCCGCCTTCGTCGGCGACATGGATCTTCCTCAGGAAAGCCCATGCTGTCGGCCGACTCGACCTCGGTCAAAATTTGGCACACCCTGCTGTTACCGACCTCGAACTCCGAAGGGGTACCCACGGTTTTGGGTTCCTGAGGATTTCTCCGCAGCCCGACGCCAGAATCGGGACTCTGGTAAATAATCTTCCAGATATTTGGTAGATTCAAAAATTATTGCTATATTTGCATACACCAAAATATGATGCACTATGAAGATGATTAAGGGAGTTACAAAGATTAAGGTTATCCTTATGGACGACCACTGCTCTTGGGGCAACGGAGTGGACGAGCAAGTCCACGAAATGAACGGCAAGACTTATCTCTACGATTGGACTGACGATGCTGGGCAGATTTGGGTTACTGATATGGAAGGCAACCGCGTAGGTCTGGCTATCAATCCAGAGTGTGACAAGTTTGAGGTCTTATGAGAACTCGGAGCTACAACGAGCTTGAAGCTCAATTCGATAGAATGACGCGCACCTACGGCTACGATGCACCGCACCGCGAGCGTGCGCGTCTTATCTTCCTTCGCTACCGATACAACATTACCCACACCGAACCTTTCATCAAATGGAGCTTGGAAATGAAATCTATGCTCCGCAAAGACGGAGGGGTAATGAAAAGGTTTGAGGACGACTACTACGACATAAAGGACTTGCGTAACAACTACCGCGTTCCCTATGAGGTTTACGGCAAGCTGGAATATGAGTGGGTGGTAAGCATCCCTATGTATCACACAATGGTCTTTAAGGACGAGAAAAGCGCAATAGCGCACCGCAACGAGCTTATGGCTAAATACCTTGACCGCGAGGTGAAGATGTGGAAAGTAATCAAAGGCACATTCATTTAATATCATTTCATTATCAGTGTGGATTGGGGCTGACATTTTGTCAGTCCCTTTCTTTTTGGCACGGCGTCAGCCGAGAGAGGAGTGGACATGGGCGATGTAGAGAGTTCCTCAGGAACTTATTTTCTCAATACAAAAACACGAAGTTTTTCTTCAATTTCCAAATTTTTTCTCAACTTTTTTCTCGGAGAAATTTTTGGGAATTTTTCGGAGAAATTTCCCCCAGACTTTTCCTGGAAACTCGAATCGCCCCGGATGAGATTCTTCCTCAGGAACTTTTCTCAGGGCCCGCGATGGCGGAGTGGCTCAAGACAGTCGCTACAAAAAAGTGAAAAAAGTTTGAAAGGTTTTCGGAGTTTGTCGGTATATTATAATGTAAGAAGCTTGAACGGAAACCGAAGCTTGAAAAAAAGTTAAAATTTTTTGAAAGAATTTCGCCTTTAAGCAGTATATATAATTAGAGATAGGGAAATGATGATGTCCCCCTGCAAGACGACATCGGTTAACGGACTAAACAGATTGAGCCGTGAATACCAACAACACCCCCGTAAAGTCCACCTCCAAGTGGCACATCGTCCTTACGGACAAGTACAACCAACTGCAAGGCTGGAAGGGCTTCCAGAGCCTCGCAGAAGCCTTTGCTCGCTTCTCGTACCTGTACGAGAATATGAGCCTCTGCACCGACGGAGATTTCCGTATGGTGGACGGTACCGAATATCCCACCTTTGCCGACGAAGACGGCAATAAAGTGGCTCTGGTACCGAGCAACGCCAAGCTTAAGCTTGACATCATCTTCGCATCGAATGTCCTCGCACGGGAGATGTTCGACGATATGGTACGTAGGGAAATTTAAGCTTGCGAAGCTTGGACGAGTTGGGGATGCCGAAAGGTGTCCCTTTCTTTTTACAATGACGAACTGTCGTGACAGCAGGCAGGTGAGGATCATTCCTGAGGAACGCCCATGTCGTCGGCATCGGATGGCTGCTCTTTCTTCACGAGATGTTCATCCCAGTCACGCGTCATCACGGGTTCCTCAGGATTCCGCTACATCGCCCATGTCGATTCTTCCAGGAGAATCGGCGATTCACCCGGACGACGGCGTCGATGGGAAAGTTCCTCAGGAATCCGAAGCGGACGGGCACCTGTTCCTCTTGGTTGGGCAACGGGGCTGGGTACGAAAAAAGGGACACCCGATTTCGGGTATCCCTTTCTTGGAGAGTTGGAGAGTTGGCTACTCGGCTTCGGCAATATCAGCCGCCCGTTTGAGTAGCATTATGAGGAACAGCATATAGGCGGTGGTGAGTTCCGCACCCGTGGCTTCTGCGATTTCCACAGTGATAGCCATAATGACCGCAGGAATGAGGTCGGGGGAAAGGCAGTCCGTCATAGCGAGGGTTGTGAGGGAGTTCGATGCGTCTGCGCTCTCGACATACTTTTTGTAACGCATTGTGGTTACGGGGTTGAGGGCAGCGAAGGTCAGGAGAGCTTCGAGTTTCTGCTCGGTAGGGATTGCTGCTGCGAGGGTGGTCGTGTGGAAGTCGATGACTGCCTTGATGACCGAAAGGGTTGTAGTCTTTTCCATTGTGCGTGGATTTAGAGGTTGTGTGGCAATATCGCCGTTTTTGTATATGCAAATATAGTAATAATAATTGAATGTACCAAATAATATGCAACATATTTTTCACAAATTTGTGGCAGGGGAAGATTGTCCAACCAGCTGGGCAGCGTGGGCCGACGGTCACGGGTTCCTCAGGAACTCCAGGTCTTCCCGGACACCGGTCGGTGACTTCAGCAGACTTCTGACTAATTTGCCTCAACCCGTATCCGCCTCAGAGTGAGGATGTTAGGTGTTCCTCAGGAAACCTGAACAGTGCCGACCTCCTTCGATTCTGTTGTTGAAAAATTTGGAAGTTCCGATTTTTTGTATTACCTTTGTATCACGAAACCAAAAAGACATAGGATTATGGAAAAGCAATTAGAATCTTACAAGAAACTGATGGAGCAGATGGAAGTCTGCTACAAGGAGCTTGCTGAAATCATCAAGTCAAAAGGCGGCTTGATTAAGATTACATATGAAGGCGAGCTTCCCGACTATATGTACGCCGAAGGATACAATTCCTCTGGGGAAATCTGCGAGTATTACATCCACGGGCTTTCGGTGGACGACGAAGGGAATATCTCGGTAGCCAGCTCTTACTGGGTTGAAGAAGATGACGATTTCCTTGACGATGAAGAAAACTGGGATGCCCTTTACTGTGGACAGAACCTGCTCTACGGAGCAACGCTGCTCAACATAATGGAGGTCATTCACGAATACATTTAGCATTCGGGGACGCACCCGTGTCCATAACTTAACTTTGTGTAACGCGCCCCCGCTCTTGGAGGACCTGCTTCGGCGGTCCTCTTTTTTATTTGCCATATAGTGTGACACGAGAGGACCTCCGACCGCGTCGACATGGATCTTCCTGAGGAACAGTTTCCAGGAAGGCGAGCCTCTTGATGACATTGGTCAAGCAGGACACCGGATGTCGGCCGCGGCGGCGAGTTCCTGAGGAATTATTTTCCTGGAGGGCGTCCCCGGATTCGACATGGGTTTTCTCTTAAAAACTTTCTCAAAAATTTTTCAGGAATTTCCCTTGTTTTATTTCCAGAATTTTACTAACTTTGCATTACCAAAATAAAGTACAACAATTAACGCAAAAAAGTTATGGGTTACACACACTATTGGAGATTCAAAAATCTTCCGAAAAACATTGAAGCTGGCGCGGAGAAATTCGCAGCTGCAAGCGAACTGTTCCAAGAAGGTCTGAAAAAGCTCGGCGGCAAGTGCAAGGTCACGCGCTACGAGTACAATCCCGATTGGAGCTTGAAGTCGGCTCACGACGAAGAAGTCCCTATGATTCTGCGCGGCAGTATGGGAGAGGGTGAGCCTATCATCAACGACAAGGCAATCATCTTCAACGGCGACGCGTCACAAGACCTCGACCACGAGAGTTTCTATGTCACGCTGGACTACACCGAAGACGATGCCAGATTCTCATTCTGCAAGACGGCTCGCAAGCCTTACGACACCGCAGTCTGCCTGGCTCTGCTCTGCCTTGAACACGAGTTCGGCGACGACATCACGGTAAGCTCAGACGGCAACCGCGAAAGCGGAGAAGCTGGGTGGGGTTTGGCAAAGGAAATCTTCGCCGAAATCACGAAGTAGTCAGTATCATCCCAATTAAATCCATAGGCAAGGGAACGCCTCGGCTGTGAAGTCGGGGCGTTTCTGTTTTCCATACCCAATGGTGCTGAAGCAGAGGAGGGGGTACCCCCCAGTAAATAGTTCCTGAGGAACACCCATGACGGCGAGCGTCCCGGTTCGATTCGTGGGCAATCAAAAAACGAAGTTTTTTGTAAAATCCTTTGCAAATTCAAATAAAAGTATTACCTTTGTATTACCAAAGTTTGAATTATGTTTAATCTAAAAAATTAAGGGCTATGTACCGCAACATTGGACTTCGGGCAGAATACCTCAACATTCGCCAACTTAAAGCTATCAAGCTTCACCCCCAGAACCGTAACATTAACAAGAAAAATGTAGCCAACATTTATGCGGCTATGGAACGCGGGGAAGCAATCAACCCCATTATTGTCAACCGTCGCACAAACATTCTTATCGACGGACAGCATCGCAGAGAAGCCCAAATCATGTATTGGGAAAATCACAAGGACGAACGCAAGGAACTCGTATTCGAGGTCGTATCAATCGACATTCCTGCAAACGAGGAATTCGCTTACATCGTGTGCAGCAATTCCAAACCTATTCAGTGGAAAGCTGCTGATTACCTCAACGCTTTCGCCGAAGCTGGTAACGAGAACTATATCCGCCTTCGTAAATTCATGAAGGACTGTGACCTCTGCCACACCGCAACCGAGGATATGACTACCGACAGAATCACTTCGCCGAAAGTAACATATGCAGTTTCGCTTCTTGGAAACAAGGCGTATCATACACTCAAATTCAAGACGGGGCAAATGAAAGTCACCGACGAGGACATCAAAAAAGCTATGGTGCGAGCCGAGCAAGTCAAGCGCGTACTCAAAGCCATCGATCCTGACAAGACCGTAGGACTCCGTTCAGTCAACTACCTCATACTTTCTTGGATTGGTCGCGACGAAGTCGACGAGCTTGATGCCGAAAGTAGGGTGTCATACATCGAAGCATCACAGGAACGCCTGCGCAAGTGGGTTTACAAAACAGGTAACAAACTTTCCAAATCTTCCGATTGGAACAACCTGTTCAATCAGATTACCGTCGAAATTTCTGCGACGAAACCGAGGAACTATTCTAAAAAATTGAGAGCTTAAAGTCCAATTTTATATAACCCTTTTTTTGAGAGCCGCCCGAATGGACGGTTCTCTTTTTTGTAACAAGTGTCTTGAGTCGCTCCGCCATCGCGGGCCCTGGAATCAGTTCCTGAGGAACACCCATGACGGCGGAGGAGCCGGAGTTCTGTTGGACAATTTGTCCAAGAAAAAATCTCAAAACTTTTTCCAGCTTTTGTTTGGAAAATTCCCAGAAAATTGCTACCTTTGTTATGCCAAAAAAATAATGAGTTATGGAAACACAAGAAATCCTTAAAATCAAGTCCGACCTTATCAATGAAATAAGGGGACAAGTCGCGGCTCGCGGCTACTTCGACATCGAAGGCAAGACAAGATTCCTCCACATCTATCGTGGCAAGGACAAACCCTACGAGAAATGCACGATGACCTGCGAACAGGAATACGCGCTTATCGACATGACTGACACCTACTTCCGCGCTCCCGTAACCCAGCTCTATTTCTCCGCAGGCGAGTGTGAGCTTATGGTCGAGTGCGGCACCGCATTTGATTCCGCAAGGAACCTCTCCATTGATGACCTTATGAACATCCGCGACCTCGTCTGCTCCATGACCGATGACGACATCCGAGAGTGCAGGGAGTTTATGGAGAGCGGTAAGTATCTCGAAGAACAGGAAAACGATTGATTGGTCTTTCAATCACGATGCACCCGACAAGTTGATGCTACTTGTCGGGTGTTTATTTTTTACCCCGACCTTGATGAACCAGAAATCTGGACATGGGCCCTGGAACGAGTTCCTGAGGAAAGCCCATGCTGCGGGCATCTGTCAAAACTGTACATGCAGATTCTTGCCGATTCTCTTGCAGGATTCAGAAATTTGTATTACCTTTGCGTTGTAAACAAAAAGCGAAACAGTTATGACAAATCCTTATGTAATCGTCGCTATCATCGTCGCTATGGCACTTATCGCCTGTATGGTGACTGCTACCGTCAATACTTTCAGGCAGGTACGGGAAGAAAATAAAGAGCCTGTATTCGTCCTGAAACGGAGGTATCAGCCAGACGACAAGGTTGAGGCTGTCACGGAGTTCGTAGCGGCTTCAAAGCGAGAACAGGCGATTCACGACGAAATGGCACGGCTCGCCGACGATGACCTTAAAAACTACTTCCATAAAGGCGACGAGATTCAGCTCGACATCGAAACCACGCCGACCTTCAAGCTCGTATATCATACGAAGGGTGAGGCTTGGGTGCAGTTCGTCGAGTACGAGATACTTCAAATGCCTACGGTGTAACTCTCTCATATTTTAGTGTGGTTGAACCGACATCTGAAACAGGTGTCGGTTCAATTTTTTATTGTCCGACATCCAATGGTGAATCGCACCGGTGTCGTCGGGCTTCTCAGAGTTCCTGAGGAAACCGTTTTCACCCGGATACGCTTCTTCGCCCGGTAGCGGTTCGAGTCCCCATCAGGACGGCAGTTCCTCAGGAACGCAAGGAGGACGCCGTCTGACAAGATGTCAGGTCAGCCGTGTCAAAATGTCAGTTCTCTGACAACCCGACAACAGGGGTACCGATTCGGTGGAGTTCCTCAGGATTACGAAACGGTTCATGGGACTCTGCCCAGACATCTTCTTAACTTTCTCGCCGAAACATTTGGCGGATTCAAAAATTATTGCTATCTTTGTGGTACCAAAAAGAGATAAGAACATGCATCAGGGTAACAAGTTCACGAGAAAGAGTTTCGCCGTACAGGGTGATTGGTACACTCCGCTTAATACGATGAAGAACGAATACAAGAGCATCGTGTACGGCGAATATGTCCACACATCTTCAAGCTGCGGCGATTGGGAAGGCTTCATCATCCAGAAGCTCGGCAAGACCTACTACGGCATACCGTTCTGGCAGGAGAACCTCCACCACGAGATTGGATTCTTTTCCGTCGATACGGGCGATGTTGAATGTACCGCAGCCACCGAAATCGAATGTCGTCGGCTTATGGAAACTTGGTTCGCCTTGGGCGGCTTGGAAGGAATGATTATGTATAACGATAATACTCAATAAGGTTCGTTTGTGTTTTCCATTGGCGCGAAGCCCCTTGACCTGCGGAGGTCGGGGGCTTCTTTCGTTTTATGTTGAGGTTGATGAACAGAATGGATCCTCATCACCGGTGTCACCCGGCGATCCAAAAGTTCCTGAGGAACTGTTTCCAGGGGGACTGCTCTCCTCTCCTGCTTGGGCAATCTCGGATTCAAATTACTTTATAAAAAATTTTAGGAATTTTTCTGTAAAATTTTCCTGAAAATTTTTCTGGTTTTTATTTGGAAAATTCCCAGAAAAAAGCTAACTTTGCATTACACAAAAAGATAAAGTTATGGAAATTACGAAAACAATGGTAGAGAATTGGCTGGAAGCCTACCTCTCCGAAAATCCCAACGCCGACTCATTCGACCTCACTATGGCGGCTATGCAGTACGGCTTGAAGCTGGGCGCGACACCTGAGAAGGGTGAACACTTCTGCGACCGCGATTACGACCTCGACAGTCAGGACAAGAGCCTCAACGATTGGTTCAACGAACAGCCCTTCGATGTGTTGAAGAAACTCACGGGACGCGACTACACCAAATTCGATTCCGAGGACGGTTATCAGGCGTATGTGGACTTCTGTGAGGATTGGTGGAACGGACTGTCCCGTAAGGAAAAGACCTACCTTCTCAATCAGGTCGCGGCTGAAACGGGATATGTCTGCGCCAACGACAGGGTGATTGCTGATACCGTATTCGGCGATGTCAGCCTTGAATCTGGAAGCATCATAATCATCAACGGCGACAGCGACTGCTACTATCATCTTCCGCGTCGTGGTATGACCGACGACGAAATCAGGGAATTCTGCAAGGAACTTTATGAATTCGAGAAATAATATGTGGACGAAAGACGATATGGATTATAGTAGGGGAGGCTACTATTTCCGCGACTTCTTTGATGCCGATGTGGACGTCGACTGCCACCAGGACGAATGGGGCGTCGAGGTTTACGAAGAAAACTCAATCGGCGAACTCGTTATCGTCGGACAGATATTCTGGTACAACGCGAGTGACTTCGAGGATATGACCGACGACGAATTCTTCAAGTTCATCGAGGATAGTGCCATACAGTAATACACCAGCGAGGGGTATAAGCTGGGTTGTGCTTCATGTGCGGGTTGTCACGGGCTTCGGCTCGTGACAACTTTTTTGTTACAAGGTTCAGCCAAGCAGAGGAGAGTTGTGGGCCCTGATCGAAGTTCCTGAGGAACTCTGGTACGCCGACCGCTGTCACGATTCGAGTGGACAATAATCTTCCCAGAAAAATTCTCAAAAATTTTTTGTATTATTATTTGGATTATTCCCAGAAAATTGCTACCTTTGCATTACCAAAAAAAGTTATAGAATTATGGATACGGAAAAACAGCTTACTGTCATCAAGGACAAAATCAAGGATGCGTATTTCGCAATCTACTACGCATTGAAGAATGTCCTCAAAGAGAACGGTGGTTCGGTGGACTGTGAACTTATGTACCGCTACATCGATTCCGACTGTGAACAGGACATCTACCGCGTAAAGAAAGTGTACCTCAACGAGTACGAGGAAGTCTGCTACATCTCTGACGAATGGAACGGCGAGGACTATGCCGCCGATGTCCGTTTCTGCTACGACGACTGCTTCGAGGACGAGGGTGAGGGCAACCTCTGGGAAGCCAACGCCGACACTATGTTCGACCTCGATTTCATCAACGAGCTTTACCACGAAGTCGTGGATTATGCACTCCCTAAACGCAACGAAAAATGACACCAGAAGAAGCAAGATTCCTTTCGGGGAAAGAGGACGAACAGTGCCTAAAAGACCTTTACCGCCTGCGTGATTCCAAGGAACCCGTGAGCCACAAGGAACTCTACAAGATAGTTAACATCCTGCTCGCTAAAATCAGCGATGCCAAAAGTGAAGCCGTATGGGGGAGTTACGACGGAAAGTAGCCCAGACCGACAGGCTATACAATCTTCGCGGTGAAATCCTGGGTGAAATCTGCGACCTGTTTGACAAGATGTGTTTCGGCGACACCGCGACCAACGACAGGAAAGACGCCGACATCGTTCCCCTTTATCTCCCAGCTTTCCATAAAGATATTTGGAGCGGCAACGAGAATGTTTACAAGCTCTACCGATTCAAGGGAGGTGACACGAGAGTTTGGGTTGAAACTAATGTCGAGGAATACACGCTCGACGAACTCTACGCCGACGACCTAATGGAAATCCTCAACTATCTCGATTGGATTAACCAGCACCCAGAGAAGTACAAGGAATTCATCACCTTCTACAACGAGAGCTATCACGCAATCTAACTCCCTATTTTTGTAACAACGCCAACCGAAGCTCGCCCGAAAGGACGGGCTTCAACTTTTTTGCGCACTGCCCATGTGAAGAACAAGGGTACCCGCGAACCGAGAGAGTTCCTCAGGAACTCCGTGCTGTGGGCCTGGCTCTCCTCCTGCTTGGGCAGCAGTGAAAATTTTTTGAAAATTTTTCCAGATTCCTTTGCAGATTCAGAATTTTTTACTATCTTTGTATTGCCAAACATAAAGATAAAGAATTATGCCGAATTGGGCTTACACAAATGTCACCGTCAAAGGTACAAAGAAAGAAATTCACAATGTAGTGAAGCTGGGGCTTGTTAATTCCAACATCCCCGAAAACCAGATTCCCGACGACCTCACCGCCGCCTTCAACCTCCTGTTGGAGCAGGGCAAGACCAAAGTGGGACTGAAAGAGGATGCTCCCGAAAAGAACGATTGGGAGAAGGAAATCGTCGGAGTAACTCTCGAAAACGGAGTGACTATGCAGACATTCTTCCCTATGCCTGACAGTTACATCCTGTACGACACCACCAACCATCCGAACTCCGCCCCCGACGAAGTTCTCGCGGAGCAGGAAGCTCTCGGAGCTATCGGCTGGTACGACTACAACCTGAAATACCTCGGAACGAAGTGGAACGCCGACCTCGAAAACCTCACGCTGAACATCGTCGAGGGTAAGGATGAAGCTCGGATTACATTCCGCCTCGAAACCGCTTGGGGTATGCCTGACCGATTCTTCGCAAGGCTTACGGAGCAGTTCCACGACATCGTGCTCGTCTGCGAGGGTACGGAGGAAAGCTGTGCGTATTTCGTCGTCGTCGTGTTCAAGGACGGTGAGGGATTCGACTACGCCGACCTGTCGCAAGAGTGGAACAATATGTGCGACGAGTGGCACAACAAACGCGAGGCTCTCAAAAAGGAAGGCAAGACCGAGGACGAAATCGACGAGGAAGTAGGCGAGTATGTCGAGGACACCAACATGTACGAGAAGCTCGACCTCAAATACGAGAAGGCTGTCGAGGAAATCCAGCTCGACACCGACCTCGAAAATCTCGAAACGGAGTAACGGCTATGGTATTCCTCAAAACAAACAGGACTTACTATTCCGCACAGGAGGCGGCAGAGGATTCAATCACAGTCAAACAGTTGATTGACGAACTCTCCAACCTGCCTTCCAACGAAAAGATTGTCTTTTCCAACGACGGCGGATACACCTACGGGTACATTACTCCAAGTGTCGTAAAGGGATAAAGTCCGAAAACTTTTCCAAAAAACTATTTCAAGAAAAGCTGGGAATTTTTTCTCGGCTTTTCTTGCTTTTTATTTTCCGAACCCGACACCGAGTCCCGGCAGTCCCGCGATCCAGGAGTTCCTCAGGAACTTTTTCCAGGGGGTACCCCCTCCTCCTTCTTGGCGGAAATCTTCCCAGAAAAATTCTCAAAATTTTTTCATATTATTATTTGGATTATTCCCAGAAAATTGTTACCTTTGTGATACCAAAAAATAAGAGATATGATTAGCAACGAAATTCTTGAAAGAGTCATTGACCGAATCACAGTAGGTCAGGACATCGACGAAGCAGTCGAAAACCTCGAAATGGTCTGCGACAGCGTGAAGTTCGTGGACGAGAAAATCGACGACGGCTGCGACGAATCCGAAGAGGACAGCTATGTTATGATGCAGTCCTACGACATATCGAAGGACAACTACAACTATTATCTTCGCCTGTACTACGGCGATGTCACAAGGGAGATAGGCTCAATCGAAATCGTTGAACGGTAGGTTATGAAAAACGAGAACATCAAATACAAGATTGCTCTCTACAATAACATCCGCAGGTTTGTTATTGCCAACGGAGTTCTGGACAAGGAACACAAGCAGGTCGTGTACGAAATGCCGAAAAACGGCGAAGTACCCACATTGTTCGTGAGTCATATCGGCGTGTCACGGCAGAAGATAGAGAAGATTGTTTACAGGATAGCCGACGACACCAATACCGAAATGCTGGAATTCTACGGCAAGGAACCCTATGCAATCGGCTCGCTTTTCGACGACAGGCTTGAAAACAAATACAGGCTCGAAAGCGTTCACGAGGACAAGCTCGAAGCGATTATGAATTATCTCAACCAGCACCAATAGCGTCTTGCCATATTCGCGGAGGAATCGGATACCGAAACTTTTCGGCGTCCGATTTTTCGTATTGCCCAGCAGGGTGGGAAGTTTGCACCGGAGTCGTCGGGCTTCCAGGAGTTCCTGAGGAACTCTTTCCAGGGGGTACCCCTTCTTCATCCTGCTGACGGCGGTGAAATTTTTTCGCCGAAATGTTTGGTATATTCAAAAATTATTCGTACCTTTGTGATACTTAAAAGGAGGTATAAAATGAAAGACGCTATCGTAAAGCTCATCGAATCGAACTACAAGAAATCGCGGGTTTGGAAAATCGACCTGTCGGGCGACTACCTTACCCTGAACTGCACCACGAATCGCGGCGGTCTGCATCCGTACATCGCGCTTCGCATACTCAACAAATATCCCGAAATCCGTACCGTGCATTTTACGGGCGGCTGGGTTGAGGGAGTCTATACGAGGGAAACTCTCCGTTGGTCTGGCTATAAGGTGAAGTAGCTGTATGGAAACGAGAACTGTCATACGGAATCTGCTGTCGGCGACAAGGTTCGTCGTCGAGCCTAAACAGAGGAACTACAACTTTCCGCAGAACCTGTTCGGTGCTGGGGTGTATGTGAACTTTGAGGAAACCTGGATTGCAAGGTCGAAGTCGGGCAACATCGTCAGGGTTATGTTCGGCAGGAATATGTATCACGGCGCACAGGACGACCACAGGGTTTTCGTCGGCATCAAGGTTTACTTTCCAGACCATAGGGAACACTCGGTCTGCGTACTCCCCCACGACTCCGCTTTCAAGGCGTTGAACACTCTCACCGAAACTCTCGAACCAATCCTTAACGACGACAATGGAACAGAATAAAGAAAACGACATCAGGATAGAGGTTGTCCGTAACGACGGCAGCGTACACTCGCTTGCGGTTACAAGTGACATCGACTCCGCTTACAATTTCTCGTATCTCTATTATGCGAACTGCGTGAGGTGCGGCGTAATCAAGTCGGCGAAGATGATTGTGAACGGAGAAATTTTCCGCCAATATCCTACAAAATTAAAGGAGGAATAAATTATGGGTGACATTCTAAAATTTGTGGCAATTCTTTTTCTCATTTGCCTTTTCGGAATTTTCGTGATTCCCCTGCTCTGGCTTCTCATAAAAGAAATCATATTTTTCTTTGGAACTCTCGCTATCGGCGGTGCCGTACTCGAAGTGCTGTTCATCGTCGCCTGCATAGTATTCGTCATTTGGTGTTTTAGCTCATAGCTACATTTCATTTTAATACCCCCTGTCGGAGTCCGTTGTGAAACGCACTCCGATTTTTTTTTTCATTCTGGTCAAGAGGATCCGGGCGACGGCGTCGATGGCGGAGTTCCTGAGGAACTCCCGATGACCGCAGCGGCAGGCTTGTCATCTCCTTCATCTCGGATTATTCTTAAAAATTTTTATGAATTATTTTCTTGAAATTTTTTCGGCAAATTGTTTGGAAAATTCCCAGAAAATGACTACCTTTGTATTACCAAAAAAGATATAGGAATTATGGAAGAAAAGAAAACTACCGACAAGTTCGGTACGGAAGTCAAAGTCGGCGACAGGGTTTGTTTCTCGCTGTCTATGCGTAAAGACCAGAAGCCCATTGTCAGAGCTACCGTAACCGACATCCTGCGCTACAACGACGATTACGATTGGATTGTCGTCGAGTATCTGGATTCATCCGATGTTGATTGGGCAAGGCGCGAGAATAAGCTGCCTGGCAAGGTAATCAATTACAGAACCGTCAAATGCTATTAAGGGAGGATTAAGTTATGAACGAGAACATCAAGAAAGAAATCGAGAAAGTCCTGCACGACGAAATCGCTTACATCGTGTTCGACGAAACTGACACCAGAGGCAAGTACGCGCTTTACGGATTCCTGCTCAAAAAGTTCAGCCGTAATGTCGGCAGCGACACCGACCTCGTGAACGAACTCGTCGCGCAGCTTATGTCCGCCGACAAGGACACCAAGACCGAATTCGTCGATACATTCTTCGAGGGCGTAATGGACAACCTGCGTATCTGCGACACCTGCGGAGATTGGATGATTGAAGGCTATGTCCTCGCCGACGAATACGCTTGTTCCAGAGAGTGCGCCATCCTCAACTATATGGGGACATCCTTCGGTCATTCCGACGACGGTAATGTATCGCGTGAAGAAGCCATCCGCCTCTTTGAGAAAGACCTTGAACTCGACAACGCGCACGACCTCGGCGAAGTATATTATACCGATTGGCGGTAATTCCATAATTCAAATATCTGGCTCCCGTGTGCCTCCGATGTTTTTCGGGGGCGCACATTTTTTTCGGTTCTGCTGTGCAGCCATTCTGCACACCCGTCGTCGGCCGACGGTTCGGAGTTCCTGAGGAACTCATTCCAGGGGCCCGACTCCTTGCCCAGAAATTTTTCTGGAAAAAATCTCAAAATTTTTTCATATTATTATTTGGATTATTCCCAAAAAATTACTACCTTTGTGATACCAAAAAAGATATAGAGTTATGGCTATCAAAATTAAGGATGTCACGGAATCCGCAATCAAGGCTGGTGACACAATCAAGGAACCCCTGTACGGAATAGTCCGCGTCGTCGATATAATCAAAGACGGGAAATACTCCGTCGCAGTATTCTTCAACAAAAAGACAGGGCGTTACGGGGCTTGTGAGTTTGCGACATTCCTCTACGGTGCTATAATCCAACAGGAAAGCGACCACGACAAGGCTATCGCTAAAAGCCTGCGCGACAAGGTTTACAAGCTCAACGGCTACGACGGTTATCCATTCTAACAAAATACCCTTATTATGAAACACGACATCGACACCCTCAACTCGACCTCCGAACTTTCAGTCCGCGATTGGCTCGACACATTCGGCGACACCGATTTCTCCGATTGGTGGGAATACCAGCTCTGTGCCGCAGGCTGGTGGGACTGGTTCGAGAGAAGCGACCGCAAGCGCATCGCTTTGACAAAGAACGCAGTCAAGATTCTGCGTAAGATTTTCAAATCGGAATACATCAACCCCGACACGATGTATGTCTGGTTCAAACAGTCCCTCTGCGGGGACGGCACTCTCACGGAGTCTTTGAAGATTTCCGACATCAAAACGGGAAATGTCCTGTACTCTATCGGCTACACCCGCAAATACGGCTGGGAACTCTGGGATTTCACGGAAGGCTCGCATTACGAGAACACATCGTGGGAACACGAAGTCTTTGAAGGCGGAAAACTTTCCGATGTCTATAAGTTCTTCCTCAACCTGTAACATTATGAAAAGAGTTTACAAGATTGATGTCCCTGGTAAGAACGGCTACTCATTCGCCGTCAGGGGAGAAATAGACTCCGAAGAAGCCGCTATCAGCGAAGCCCTCGCAGCTGGAATCTTCGATGACGACTGTGACGCCGACTACGCTGTCGCCGAAGATATTACCGACAGCGAATACGACCTCAACGCTTTCAAGGACTGCATCAACGATTTATAAATCGTGAATTTTCCTGAAAAATTTTTCAGAAAATGATTCTGGTTTATATCATAATTTCCCTCATAAATGTTTTCCTGCATATTGTACGGAGCATTTTGGTAATCCGTTCCAACAAACTTATAGCTTCGGCGGCTAACTGCATCTGCTATACTTTCTCCGCCGTCGTCGTAAAGTTCATCGCTGAAACTGACATCTGGATTGCCGTCGTCGTACAAGCCTTTACCAATTTCGTGGGTTGTTATGTCGCTATGATGTTCTGTGACTGGTATCTTAAACGGACAGCGAAAACGAAATAGGGAAATTGAAATTTTTCAGAAAATCCGTACCTCAACTTGGGGTGCGGATTTTTTTTTTGTAGCGACTGTCGTGGATCCACAACGACTGCCAGCGGATCGTTTCGGGTTCCTCAGGAACTCCGTGAAGCCCGGTTGATGAGCTGCTTGGCGGAACTCGGATTCGGATTCGTTTCTAAAAAATTTTACAAATAATTTTTCAAACTTTTTCTTGGATTATTCCCGAAAAATTATTACCTTTGCATACCGAAATAAAGATAGGAGTTTATTATGGAAAAGATTAAGGATTTCGCTTTCAACGATGTCGTGCTTTACTCGAAGGGCTGGTACGAAAGGACTGGTGACATCTTCGCCGACCTTAAAGCCTGTTTCGAGGAGGACAACAGGTACAACACCTGGCCTGGCATGACTCCGCGTGACATCTGCCGCCTTATGCTAATCTGTCTGGAAAAGGTTTACGACCACCTCGACGACGAAGATAAGAAGAACGGCAGGTGGCTTTGCTCCCACGCCGCCTTCCTCGACAAGATAGAACACAATATGAAGTTCTACGAGAACACCTACGAGGAAGCTATCGTCTATGCCGTGCTGTCCATCCTGGGATGTATGTCGCGTGACGAAATCGAATTGAAGAAACCCGTTTACGGGAAAGGTCGTCGTCGTATCGGCGAAATGTTTCGTGCCACTCCGAAATCTATGACCTATACAGAAATGAATCGCCGCGCCGCAGCGGTATTTGACAAATGATTATGGACGACGACAAAGAATTGAAGGAACGGCTCGCCAAACTCCGCAAGGATGCCGAAGATAGGATAGCGAAGGAAAGGGCTGAACGGATAGACAATGTTATAGCTCACTTTGAGAAAATCGGTAAGTTCACTACGGAGAACATCGAATGGATATGCTCGCTTCCTAATCTGCCGAAGGATGTCTGGGACAGCAGGTTCGTGCCTTTACTGATTAAGCTCGGTGCTGTACCGAAGAAAGACCTTGTCGTCGGTAGGACTTATAAGGGTTTCTGCCGCAACGCAAGCGAAGCCGTATGGGACGGCGAAAGGTTCACTTACCAGAGGACGAAGTTCGGCTGCACCTTTCCAGAAAAGATAAACCATTTTGAGGACTACACCGAATACGATGTGTTCACTCCCGTATTCCTTATGGAAGAAAATTGAAAAATTTTTCGTCAAGGTCTTGCACAATTCAAAAATTATCACTACCTTTGCATTACAGAAACCAAAACATTAAAGAGTTATGGAAGAAAAGAAAACAATCATCACCGATGTAACAACGGGAAGAACCATTTTCAGCGACTACACCCTCGAACAACTTGAAGGGCTTATCGCTATGGACAAGGACATCAACAAGGAGCTGTACCCCGACACGCCAGACCAGCGCGAGCAGGACAGCAGGCAGGAAGGCAGGACTCTCGTCGAAACCGCAGCAGGCGTCCGCGAAGTTCTCGCCGCACTCGACAAGTATCCGAAGGCGAAGGAATACTTTACCAGCGACGACGGCAGGGTTTCGCCCCGCGTGACGCTTGGACTCGTGAAGCTCGCCGACACCGTCGCAAGACCTATCGACGAAGTCGTCAAGGTATTCGAGCTGGCGCAGGGTACGCCGTATCTCGTTCCTTTCAGCATCATGCTCGAAATGAGCTGCGAGGATTCGAGGCTCTAACAACGAACTGACATATCCCAATTCTTCGAGGTAATTGGGTTGTAGTGTTTCCATAGTAAGGGGGAATCCGTCTGACCTGTCGTCGGGCGGATTTTCTTTTTCGTACCCGCCTGACCAGCGGGATGGCAAGTCGGTCGTCCCAGTCGTGAGTTCCTCAGGAACTCCGATCACCTGCGGGTACCCGCTGCTCCTTGTTCATCAAGCTGAAAATTTTTCGTCGAAATGTTTGGTATATTCGGAAATTATTTGTACCTTTGTAATACCAAAAAAGAACAAGAGTTATGAAAATCAAAGCTATCACAAGGTACAAAGGTCGCTACTGCGCCGAACTTGAAAACGGGGAATACATCCTCTCCAATGGTTCAATGGAACTCCTTCGCTGCGAGAAGGTCGCCGAAGGTATGAAAGTAAGCGAAAGCGGAATCGTCGCTGGCTTTATGGTAAAGTCGGAAGATGATTTCCGCAAGGCAGTCGAAATCCTCTAATACACCAATACTATGGAAAAGGTAAAAATCAATCCAGCGAAGAAAGCCGAAGTTATTTCGGTCAAGCTCACGAAGGAGAAAACTCCGATAGCGTATAACAAGAAGCTTAACGAGCTTATGGAGCAGGGCGCGTTCAAGACCGTAACGGAAGCCGAAGCCTGGCTCGAAAACACGGAATACGACCTCGAACTCTATTACCAGAAGGACTGCGGCTTGTTCGCACTTGATCCCGAAGCCCTGGCTTGCTCGACCTGTTACTCCCCGTACACGGGTGACGAGATGATTCCCTGCGACGACGATGACAAGGACGACTCCGAACTCGTCGTGGAAGCCCTCGGCAAGATTTACGGCGCGATGAAGGTTCTCGGCTCTGGCTATGTCTGCACCCTCACCACGAAAACATATTCCGAACAGGGATTCTACCTGTCACGGATAGACCGATACGAGAAAGGCAACGACTGCATGTACTACCAGTTCTGGTTCTACAACATCGACGGCGACTACGCTACTGTGGAAATCAACTTCAAGGGCGAATACGCCTTCGGACTCTCCGATGTCGCCAAAGACAATCTCCGTAAAGTGTTCGGCTGGGAATCCGTCGAGGAAGGTTATGTCACAATCTTCGTGCGTAACTGCCTTTCCGAAGAAATTAACAGAAAGATGTTTGAACTTGAAAAGTCCCTGCAACAGTTATGACGAACTCACAGCTTATCACGGTGGAAGGACACCTCAACTTCCGACTGTCGCAGATTTCCGACGACCATCATTTCGTGAACTCGATGCGCGACGCGATTTTCGACGATGTCGTCGCCGACATAGAAAGCAGCGCGGATTATGATTTCAACATATCCGACATCGACATAGCGATAGCGAGAACTCTTATGAGAAAGTGCGGCGCAGAATAGTTTCGTAACTCCTATATTCTTTTTGGAGAATCCTGGCGAATTTTTCGTCGGGATTTCCTTGTTTTATTTTCTGGAATTATTCTTAAAAATTTTTAGGAATTATTTCCAGAAATTTTTTCTGGGGCGGGCTTCTCGGAGTTCCTGAGGAACTCTTTCCAGGAGGAGCCATTGTCCCTGCTTGACGGAGTACGACGAAAAAGGCGCATCATCACGACGCACCTTTTTCAAAAATCTTATTATGTCAGAATTGGTAAATTTCCCTGTTACAGTTCGTAGGTTTCCCCGTCGATTGAAACGGCTTTGATGTTTTCGAGCTTGTAGTTGAACACCCTTACGAAATCTTCGATGCCGACGGCTTCCTGGGTATGGACGGCGTGGTCGCGTTTGGTTTCCCATTCGTCGATGATTTTCATCTGGGCTTCGTCGGCGGGATTGCCGTCCACGAGATATTCATAGGTCGGTACGAACTCCGACGATGAATCGGGCATTACGCGGAGGTAGAGCTTGTCGTCGGTCTTGCTCTTGTAGAGCTTGTCGGGGATCACGGTTTCGAGGTAGGAATCCTTCGCCTTGAAATCGACATCCTTTTCGGTAGCCGCCTTCGCAGCCTCGTTTACCGCCTGCGAGTAGTTCTTGCCGAACAGGTACTGCGATGTCGATACCTTCGTTACGGCGTGGTCGGGAATCCAGCTCCTGCCTTCCTTGTGGAAGAACGGGTTATCCTTCTTGTTCATCTTGACATCGGACTCGTAGCGGACGACGATTTTGTCAGCCTTCGTAGCTGCGACGATGTCGATGAACTGCTGTCGTGTTACTTTCATATTCTCTATACAGTTTATGGTTTGTGTATGCAAAGATACGAAATTTCCGACAAACAATCAAAAATTTTTTCATAATTTTTTCCAGAAATTTTCCCAAGAAATTCTGGGCCCTATTTTTTGAGTTCCTGAGGAACTCCTGATCGGTCAGCCAAGTCTGGCTCCCAGTCGCCGTCGCGGGGTAACAAAAAGTTGCATACCCCAGATTCGGGATATGCAACCGCGCCGTTTAATTTTTATTGATTCCGCCGAAAGGCGTTATTGTTCATTATGTGTTCCAGTAGAGAACATCATTTTCGTCGGGATAGTTTTCCATATTAGAAAATGTATTCGGGATAGAGTTTCGTGTACCAGTAGGGATGTTTGGCATAGCAGATGTCGTCGTCGGATTTGCCAGCAGCCCTGCGTTCATTTATGGGACGGATGAAGAAGATGTCCGTGCCGTCGTGGTGGAGTCCGTGAAATTCGATTCCGCCTTCGGTTTCCCAAGCCTGGACTGCGTCGTAGTCCTTCGCCAGCTTGTCGAGAGCTTCGACGAGAGAGCCGAAGATTTTCGGTATCACTCCGTGTTTGCCGTCCCAGAGTCCCAGCGCACCGCCGACCAAGCACCTGCCGTTGTTCCCGCTGTACTTGATGTTGTCGTCGAGGTCGCCCCAGTCGTTCTCGAACTGTTCGCCTATCCACTTCCAGAAAGCCGTGCTGCCTTCGCCGTCAGGCTCGATGTCGTTGATTTCGCACCACTCCTTATAGTCGTCGTAGGTATAGCCCCCGTCGCAGTAGGTGTCGATAAGACAATGTTTGTAATTCTTTTTCATAACTCTTGTTCTTTTTGGTATGCAAATATAGCAATAATAATTGAAACTACCAAACAAATCGACAAAAAAAAAAACAGCTGCATCTCACGACGAAGCTGTTCCACTAATAACCAATTATAAAACTAACTATTATGAAAGTATTATGAACTATTCTCTGTATTTATTTCAGTCGAAGAAATCTATCTCACATTTCTTGATTTTCATAGTAAGGCTGTTGCAGTAGCTTTCGCTGTACCCCTGTGTCATAACATCGACCTTGTCGAACCTGTCGTATCTCGACGGACGCAGCCTTGAAATCTCGAACATATTGATTCCCTTGTCGTGAAAGACATGAAGGTGGAACTTGCCAGCGTTATACTGCATAATGAAATTGTTCACCGTCTTTCCGCTTAAACAGTAGCATACCGCCTTGTATATCGAAGGTTTTTTGAAATAGCGGGTTTCTTTCCCCGTCGCGCCTATATGGATTACCTCACCCTCACTCTTTACGACCTTCGGCTTAATCTGGTATCGGTTTCCGTCTATCTCCACGGAGCCAGTTATCATAAGCCAGTAATCTATCTTCGAGTATTTCATATTCTCTATGAAACCCGCAGTCATAATGTCGGCGACGCGCTTTCTCCATTTGTTATATACATCCTCGTTCTCCGCACCATATTTCAAAGGCGCGTGAATCTCCCGTGTATATTTTATAGGATTTTCAGCAAGCCAGTCCTCGTAGTCCTTCTTCGTCAGCCCGCAGTAGTTTCTTGTGTCGTGGAGCAGAAACCAAGCCGTCTGATTTTTCAGTCTGGTTTCCACGCCTTTCCTTTTTGATTCTTCGGATAGCTGCATCTTGATTTTCGATTTTCCTTTCCCTATATTTATTTCCGTGGATCCACGCCATCTCCGCCGGATCGTTTTGAGTTCCTCAGGAACTCCGATGAGCTTCGGGTACCCCCTCCTCCTTGTTCATCAAGGATTTGGAAAATTCAAAAATTAGTGTTACCTTTGTATTGGCAAAGATACAAAAATAGGGACAGACGAAACCCCGACTGATTCGGGAGTTTCATCCGCCCCAGGTTTTCTGTAACCTGAATCTATCTGGATTTAGAGGTTGGCGTCGATCTCGTTCAGGAGTTCCTCGTCGGTTGCGTCGAAGGGGGTGTCGATGTCACAAAGCCAGTCGCCGTCTTCGTAGATTGTACCGTCCCTGCCTTCAACGACGGAATACACTTCGCAGAACTTTTCGCCAGAAACGCCGTCAACGGCTTCCCTGATAAGATAGGCATCGCAGATACCCTTTACCACTTTCTTTCTCATAAGCGTTTTATTTTATTTTAATAGTTATTCCTGTTCGCGGTAGTCGCGGAAATCACCGTACTTCGTTATGAATTCCTCCGCACAGCTCGTTATCCCGCAGAGTCTGTCCCAGATGTACATGTCAAGGGCTTCGTCGTAGATTTCCTCGTCACAGTGCGCGACGACATGGTCTTTACCGAAAGCCTCCCTGAATTCTTCGGCGAACCTGTATTCAGGCGACGCTGTGTCGTACTGTTTACTCACCTTCGATTTCGGCTATGTGTTCGTCATACCAGCTCTCCGCAGCGTAAACATCGCCGCAGACTTCATCGACCATCACGGCAAAGCAGTTGTCGTCGAAGCCGTCGATGTCCATGAGTTTCTGTGAATAGGGGAAGGGAACCCTGAGATACCGTTCTAAATTTTCCTTTTTCATAATTCCTTTGTTTTTATTTTGGTAATGCAAAGGTAATCTTTTTCGGGGAATTTTCCAAATTTTTCGGGGAAATTTTTTCAGGAATTTTTTATATCAAACCTTCCGAAGAAAGGTTGAATAAAAACTTGTCGTATTGTTCGAACCTTTCCTTCATTTCCTTTCCCGTGAATCCGCAGGTCTTGTGGAGTTCGGCGATTTTCTTCGCTATCTTCCCAGAGTTGAAGATGTTCTTTTCAGCTTTAAGGGAATCCAGCGCGTCCTCGTATTCCGCAAGCTGGTCTGCACTCATGAAACAGATGTCGTCCGACGCCGATTCGAAGGCTTCCCTGTCGAGATAGGCGTAAACCGAGTTCCTGTTACGCACGCCGCCGACGAACATTATGACCTTGCCGTCGTCGTCAACCCATTTCTGTCCTATGGTAACTTCTATCGTTTTCATATCGACCTCTTATAGATGATGTTCCACTCTCCTTCCGTTTCTTCCCAGAGGAAATCGTAGTCGAAATAGAACCGCCCGTTTAACAGGAATTCGTCACTTTTTGCAGTCACGATTCTTTCACAGAGCAAGTATGTCGGATTGTTCTTGCCGACTTCCTGAAATTCGACGACCATGCAGCCGC
>Ga0310696_10002041_pt1 | contig 27631 bp, 24 predicted proteins | sample AusTroGonzalo_MG_4_FD_203885 | JGI IMG/M metagenome (GOLD analysis project Ga0310696, IMG submission 203885) | Bovine rumen microbial communities from tropical cattle in Woodstock, Queensland, Australia - Gonzalo_02 (v2) (version 2) | ecosystem: Host-associated > Mammals > Digestive system >...
AGAGCTCGCGGTTTTCGCGAAGCAGATCCTGGCCGGCACCGAGGATGTCTGGACGGCTATCTTCAAGCAGTATGGCCGCACCTATGAGCCGCCCCGCCTGGTCCTCTATACCGATTATGTGCAGACCTCGACCGGCATGGCTTCCGCCCAGTCCGGCCCCTTCTACAGCAGTGCCGACCAGACAGTCTATCTGGACCTGTCGTTCTTCACCACGATGAAGCAGCAGTTCGGCTCGGACGGCGACTTCGCCTATGCCTACGTGATTGCGCACGAAGTCGGCCACCATGTGCAGTACCTGCTCGGCACACTCCAGCAGGCCCATCAGCAGATGCAGCGCTCCAGCGAGAAGATCAGCAACCAGATCAGCGTCCGGCTCGAACTGCAGGCGGATTTCTATGCGGGCGTATGGGCCTATCATGACAACCGGATGTATGGCTCGCTCGAGCCCGGCGACATCGAAGAGGGACTGGCTATCGCCTCCCGCATCGGCGATGATTACCTGCAGAAAAAGGCGCGCGGCTATACCGTTCCGGAATCCTTCAACCACGGCACATCCGCCCAGCGCCAGCGCTGGCTCAAGAAAGGCGTCACCACCGGCGACATCCGCCAGGGCGACACCTTCAGCCCCAACTACAGCCAGTTGTAGCGGACGAATCCAGCTTTAAGGTCGGGCTAGGCAGCCCGGCCTTTTTTGTTGTTCGAGAAGAGGTGGATGAGTGCGGAGCCGAGGATACCTGAGCAGAGGGATCCCATCAGTACGGCAATCTTGCCGGCGTCGCGCAGGTGCGCGGTGACCTCGGGGGTGAGTTCGCCGAAGGAAAGCGTGTCCACGAAGATGGACATCGTGAAGCCGATGCCGCCGAGGCAGGCCACGGCGAAGAACATCGGCCAGGTGGCTTTCTCGGGCATCGCGCCCACTTTGCATTTGATGGCAACCCAGCTGAACAGGGTGATTCCCACAGGCTTGCCGAGCAGCAGACCGAGGAAAATACCCATGGAAACGCTGCCCAGGAGGGCGTCGTAGCTGAACACGTTGAAGTAGGACAGGTCGCTGATGACGACCCCGGCGTTGGCCAGGGCGAAGATCGGCATGATCAGGTAGTTGACCCAGGGTGCGAGGGCATGCTCCACCCGGTAGCTCATATCCATCGAACGGTGGGCCGTCTTCTCCAGCTGGCGCAGGGCGTGCTTCTGGGGGCCGTTGGGGAAGGGCTCCTGGTCGATGCCGTCCATCTCCTCCAGCAGGCGGAGGTAGCGGTTCCGTTTGTGGACGTATTGGGCTTTGTTGTAGCGTGATGTGGCCGGGATGAGGAACGCCATCACAACGCCGGACATCGTGGCGTGGATGCCGCTGTAGAAGAACAGCACCCAGACGATGACGGCAAAAAAGAGATAGGGGAACATGTGCTTCTCGCCCAGGCGGCGGAGCAGCAGGGTGATCAGGATCACGACCAGCGCGATGGCGAGCAGCAGGAAATTGATGCTGCCGCCGTAGAAGAGCGCGACGACCAGGATGGCAATGAGGTCGTCCGCAATGGCGAGGGCCGTCAGGAACACCTTCAGCGAGACGGGCACCTTGGGCCCCAGCATCGAGAGGATGCAGACGGCGAAGGCGATGTCCGTGGCGGTGGGGATGCCCCAGCCGCTGGCGGCCATCGTGCCGTGGTTGACCAGCGTGTAGATGAGCGCCGGAGCAAGCACGCCGCCGAAAGCGGCGATGACCGGCAGCATCGCCTTCTGCGGGGAAGAAAGCTCCCCGTGTGCGACCTCGCGCCGGATCTCCAGTCCCACCGTGAAGAAGAACACGACCATCAGGATGTCGTTGATGAATTTCTCCATCGTCATGTCACGCGGGAAAAGGACATTCACGGCACCGTCCGCACTGTACAGATGCAGTTGGAGATGCGTCTCGAGGATGTCGCGGTAGAGGGTACTGGTGAAGGGGAGGTTGGCGAGCAGCATCGCGACGGCTACGCAGGCCATCAGCAGGACGCCCTGGAACCAGGGCTTATTGGTAAGGCGTCCGCTATGCCGGTTGAACTGGAGGACGCCTTTGTTCCAGGTATAGATGGGGATCAGTTTCATCAAACGAAAAACTACCTTTGCAAATAGGGCCGCAAAGGTAGAAATTATTAAAGATTATTCAAAACTCAGAAGAGCCTGCCGTTCCACTTGGCGGCGAGCCGTTCGCGCTTGAACTGCTCTTCGAGCTTGGCGAACTGGGCCTTGGTGTCCAGGGTGAAGCTGCCCTGCTGGATCCAGGCGTAATAGGACGGATCCGTCTCCCAGACCTTGCGGGCCGTCTTGCCCTTGTGCTTGCCGAAGTTGATCAGGACTTCGCCGTGCTCGTCCTGGATGAGGTGGCCGGAGAAATCGAGGCATTTCTTGCCGGCGAAGGAGGCGAGGCTGGCGACATCGTTCGTAAGGACCTGGTCGCGGTATTTGTCGGGCTTCTCATAGCGGTCCAGCTGGGCCTTAAGGACCTCGTAGGTGGCCAGGGTGTCTGCTTCGGCGCTGTGGGCGTTCTCGAAGTCCTCGCCCCCGCAGTAGAAGCGGTAGGCCGCGCGGAGGTTCCGGGGTTCCATCGTGTGGAAGATGTTCTGGACATCCACCATCAGCGGGCTGTGCAGGTCCACGTGGAGGTCTTTGCCGGCGAGCTTGACGCGCTCGAACTCCTCGGCGAGCATCGGCAGGTCGAACTTGGTGGAGTTGAATCCGGCCAGGTCGCTGTCCTTCAGCCAGACGGCGATCTCGTCCGCCAGTTCGAAGAAAGTGGGGCAGCCGGTCAGGTCTTCGTCCTTGATGCCGTTGACGGCGGAGGCTTCCGGATTCATCGGACGCTGGCAGCCGCGCTCGTAGTCCCAGGGCTTGATGCGCCAGGTCTTGACCTGCTGCTCTCCGCCCGGAAAGACCTTGACGAAGCTGAGCTCGACGATGGAATCCGCAGGGATATTGAGGCCGGTGCTTTCGATATCGAAGAAGAGCAGCGGCCGGGTAAGGTTCAGTTGCATCTCGGAGGTTTTAGGAAACCATGATCGGCATCAGGATGCCGCAGATCTTGCCGCTCTCCTCTTCCTCCTCGGCCGGGATGATCAGGGCGGCCCGGCGCGGGTCGGCGAACTTCATCACGACGGTCTCGCAGGTCATGTTGCTGAGGATCTCGATCAGGAAGGAGGACTTGAAACCGATAGCCAGTTCGTCGCCGTTGTAGTCGCAGCTGAGCTTCTCATAGGCGGCGAGGGCGAAGCCGAGGTCCTGGGCCGTGATCTCGATCTGGCCGGGCTTGAGGTCGAACTTGATGTGGTTGGACGCCTTGTTGGCGCAGACGGCCACGCGGCGGACAGTGTTGAGCAGCTGGGCGCGGTCGATGCGGAGGATGTTGGCGTTGTTCTGCGGGATGACCTTGCGGTACTCCGGGAATTTGCCGACAATCAGGCGGCAGACCATCATCGTCCCGCCGAAGCTGAAGACCACGGTGCTGCCGTCGAAGGCGACGGTCACGTCTTCGTCATCCTTGTCGATGATGGACTTGAGCACGCCGGCCGGCTTCTTGTGGAGGATGAAGGAGGACTTCTCCGCCGTCTTGACATCCGGCGTGGTGTAGCAGATCAGCTTGTGGGAATCGGAGGCAACGAGGGTGGTGCTCTCCGGCTCCATGTCAAAGAAGATACCGTTCATCGCCGGGCGCATCTCATCGTCGGCGGTGGCGTAGATCGTGCTGCTGATGCCCTCGGCCAGCACGGCGGCCGGAATCGTGGCGGTCAGGGCGTCGCTGCCTGCCAGCTTGATCTCGGGATAATCGGCGGCCGGGAAATAGGGGAGGGAGGAATTACCGTTGCTCCAGATGCACTCGAAGGAGCCTTCGCCGACCGTCTTGATGGTGATGGGCTGGTCGGGCAGGGCCTTGAGCAGGTCGATCATCTGGCGGGCGGGGACGGCGATGCTGCCTTCGTCGGCCGTGCTGTCCAGCGCCACCAGGGTGCGGAGCGTCAACTCCTGGTCGGAGGCGGTGATCTCCAACTGGCCGTCTTTCAGGACAAAGAGAAAGTTCTCCAGGATCGGGAGGGCGGTTTTGGCGGGAATCGCCTTGGAAACATCCATGACCCCTTTCAGCAGGGCGGCGCTCGAAACGTTGAATTCCATATCAGTCTTCTTTAAATATTCTAAAAGTTCATTCTCGCAAATTTAACAAATTATTCCGGGTTTTTGGCATATAATTTGACTTTTTAGGACCCGGACAAAATTTTAAAACACCATATTTATGAAGAAAGGTTTCTTAACCGTTTTGGTTTCGGTGCTTCTGAGCGGTCTGACCGCCTATGCCATCGTCAAGACCGCGGCTCCCGCCCAGGGAGAAGCCCAGCAGACCGTTTATTCCTCCGACGGCCAGGCCGTCCGGACTGTCAATTTGTCACTGTCTGATTATCCCGATTTCACCTATGCTGCGGAGCACGCCGTCGAGGCGGTGGTCTACGTTAAAGTGACCATCAAGCCCCAGCAGCAACAGCAGCAGTATATCGACCCGTTCTTCCGCTTCTTCTTCGGCGACGAAGGGATGGGCGGCATGGGCGGCCGTGAACGCCAGGGCAGCGGCTCCGGCGTCATCATCCGCCCGGACGGCTACATCGTCACGAACAACCACGTCGTCAGCGGCGCTACCACCATCGAGGTCACGCTCAACAACAACAAGACCTACGAGGCGACCGTGATCGGCACCGATCCGGCCACGGACGTCGCCCTGATCAAGATCGACGCCACCGGCCTGCCCACCGTGCAGTTCGCCGACTCCGACAAGCTGCGCCTGGGCGAGTGGGTGCTGGCCATCGGCAGCCCGCTGGGCGAGGAGCTCCGCTCCACGATCACCGCCGGCATCGTCAGCGCCAAGGGCCGTTCGATGCCCAGCAACTCCCGTGAGTTCAAGATCGAGTCCTTCATCCAGACCGATGCGGCCGTCAACCCGGGCAACTCCGGCGGCGCCCTGGTCAATAAGGAGGGCGAGCTGGTGGGTATCAACACCGCCATCGTCTCCACGACCGGATCCTACACCGGCTACTCCTTCGCCGTCCCGTCCAACATCGTCCAGAAGGTCGTCGCCGACCTGATCGACTTCGGTTCCGTCAAGCGCGCGATGCTCGGCATCACCGGCGGCACCATCGACGACAAGGTGGCCAAGGAATACAAGCTCGGCGTCTCCGAAGGCGTCTATGTGAGCGAAGTGGTCAAGGGCGGTGCGGCCGACAAGGCCGGCATCAAGGCCAAGGATGTGATCACCGGCATCGACGGCACCAAGATCGGCACGATGCCCGAGCTCCAGGCCAAGGTGAACAGCTTCCACCCGGGCGACAAGGCCGTGGTGAAGGTCCTGCGCGACGGCAAGACGCTGGAGCTGCCTGTCACCTTCCAGGATGGCAACATCGAGAACGGTACGGTCGGCAGCGACGGAACGGTGGCTTTCTACGGCGCCCAGCTTCGCGCCGTGGAGAACGGGGTGGAGATCGTCTCCGCCGGCAACGGCAAGCTGGCCCAGGCCGGTGGCGAGGACGGCTTCATCATCCGCTACGTCAACGACCAGAAGGTCTCCAAGCCGCAGGATGTCATCGACATCGCCAAGAAAAGCAAGCGCTCCATCTTCATCGAGGGCGTCACGGCCAATGGCCGTCCCGGCTACTTCGGCTTCGGCAAGGACGAATAGGTCCTGTTGAAAACTTCCGGACAAAAATCCCGCGCGAGTGTGAAACTTGTGCGGGATTGTTCCGTATAAAGGGGTGTATGAGACAACTGAAAATCACCAAATCCATTACCAACCGCGAAAGCGCCTCCCTGGACAAGTACCTCCAGGAGATCGGCCGCGAAGAGTTGGTTTCCCCCGAAGAAGAAGTCGAACTCGCACAGCGCATCCGCAAGGGTGACCAGGAAGCCCTGGAGAAGCTCACCCGTGCGAACCTGCGTTTCGTCGTGTCCGTGGCGAAGCAATACCAGAACCAGGGCCTGAGCCTGCCGGACCTGATCAACGAGGGCAACCTCGGCCTGATCAAGGCGGCCGAGAAGTTCGACGAGACCCGCGGCTTCAAGTTCATTTCCTACGCCGTGTGGTGGATCCGCCAGAGCATCCTCCAGGCGCTTGCGGAGCAGAGCCGCATCGTCCGCCTGCCGCTCAACCAGGTGGGCTCCCTGAACAAGATCAACAAGGCCCTCGGCAAGTTCGAGCAGGAGAACGAGCGCCAGCCGTCCACCGACGAGCTCGCCGACATGATTGATATCCCCAAGGACAAGATCGCCGACACCCTGCGCGTGTCCGGCCGCCACGTCAGCGTGGATGCGCCGTTCGTGGAGGGCGAGGACAACAGCCTCCTCGACGTGCTGCCCAACGATGACTCCCCGAGCGCCGACAAGGGCCTGACCAACGAGTCCCTCAGCACCGAGATCGAGCGGGCGCTGCAGATTCTCACGCCGCGTGAGCGCGAGATCATCAAATCCTTCTTCGGCATCGGCTGCCAGGAGATGACGCTCGAAGAGATCGGCGAACGCCTCGACCTCACCCGTGAGCGTGTCCGCCAGATCAAGGAGAAGGCCATCCGCAAGCTCAAGAAGCCGTCCGCCAGCAAACTTCTCAAGACCTACCTCGGCTGATGACCCCGGAGAGTTTCCTCGCTGCGAAGGCCTCAGAGGCCGTCAAAGCGCTGTACGGCGCCGACATCGAGCCGGCGGCCATGCAGGTGGGGGTGACCCGCAAGGAGTTCGAGGGTGACTTCACCCTGGTCGTGTTCCCGCTGCTGCGCAGCTCGCGCAAGAGTCCCGACGCCACGGGTGTGGAGATCGGCGACTGGTTGGTGGCGAACTGCCCGGAAGTGGCCGCCTACAACTCCGTGAAGGGTTTCCTGAACCTCAGCCTTTCGAATCTCTACTGGCGCGAGGCCCTCGCCTCCATCGTGGAGGATGCCGGCTACGGCCAGCTGCCCGCCACGGGCCGCCGCGTGATGGTCGAGTTCTCCTCGCCCAACACCAACAAGCCGCTGCACCTGGGCCATATCCGCAACAACCTGCTCGGTTCGTCCGTGTCCGACCTGCTCAAGGCCGCCGGCGACGAGGTGATCAAGGCGACGCTGGTCAACGACCGCGGCGTCCACATCTGCAAGTCGATGTACGCCTGGCAGCAGCGCTTCGACGGCGCCACGCCGGAGAGCACCGGCAAGAAAGGGGATCACCTTGTGGGCGACTGCTACGTGGAGTTCGCCAAGATGGAGAAGGAGGACCCGACCGCGATGGACGCAGTCCACGAGATGCTGGTCAAGTGGGAGGAGGGCGACCCCGCCGTGCGCAAGCTCTGGGAGATGATGAACAGCTGGGTGTTCGCCGGCTTCGAGCAGACCTACAAGGCCCTCGGCATCACCTTCGACCGCACCTACTACGAGCACGAGACCTACCTGCTCGGCAAGGAGCTGGTGCAGCGCGGCCTCGATATGGGTGTCTTCGTCAAGGATCCCGACGGCTCGGTGTGGTGCGACCTCACGGCCGACGGCCTGGACCGCAAGCTCCTGCTCCGCTCCGACGGCACCTCCGTCTACATCACCCAGGACCTCGGCACTGCCGAGCGCCGTTTCAGCGAATTCAAGCTCGATTCGCACATCTACGTGGTGGGCGACGAGCAGAACTACCATTTCCAGGTCCTCAAGCTCATCCTGAAGAAGCTGGGCTTCGACTGGGCCGACCAGATCTTCCACCTGTCCTACGGCATGGTGGAGCTGCCGGAGGGCAAGATGAAGTCCCGCGAGGGGACCGTGGTCGATGCCGACGACCTGATCGAGCAGATGTACCAGGTGGCCAAGGCGACTTCCGAGGAGAGCGGCAAGCTCGAAGGGATCAGCGAGGAGGAGAAGGAGCGGCTCTACCGGATGATCGGCCTGGGTGCGCTCAAGTATTTCATCCTCAAGGTGGATCCCAAGAAGAAGATGCTCTTCAACCCGAAGGAATCCATCGACTTCAACGGCAACACCGGCCCCTTCATCCAGTACACCCACGCGCGTATCTGCTCCATTCTTCGCAAAGCGGAGGAGCAGAAGCTCTCTGCGGCGCTGAATCCGGCCGTGGAGCTGAGTGCGAAGGAGATCCGCCTGGTCAAGATCCTGGGCGCCTATCCGCAGAAGGTGGCCGAGGCCGCCGCCGCCCTGTCTCCCGCCGTCATCGCGAACTACTGCTATGAGCTCGCGAAGGAATTCAACCAGTACTACCACGACACCCCGGTCCTCAAGGAACCGGATGCGGAGATCCTCCGGATGCGTCTGGCGCTGATCTCCACGCTTGCCGGCGTCTTGCGCAAGGGGATGAAGATCCTCGGCATTGACTTACCGGACAGAATGTAATATTCCGACCTCCGTCAAGGAGGTGCAGAAACTGGGCTGGGACTGGATCGACGTGATCTTTTTCACCGGCGACGCCTTTGTGGACCACCCCAGTTTCGGCACGGCCTGCATCGCGCGGTACCTCGAGAAAGCGGGGTACCGCGTGGCGGTCGTACCCCAGCCGAACTGGCGGGACGACCTGCGGGATTTCCGCAAGCTGGGCGCACCGCGGCTGTATTTCGCGGTCAATTCCGGGGCGATGGATTCGATGGTCAACCACTACACCGCCGCGAAGCGTCTGCGCCACGACGACGCCTACACACCCGACGGGAAATTCGGGCAGCGCCCGGACCGGGCGGTGACCGTCTACACGAAGATCCTCAAGCAGCTCTGGCCCGGGGTCCCCGTCGTCATCGGCGGTGTCGAGGCGTCCCTGCGCCGCCTGACGCACTACGACTACTGGGAGAACCGCCTGATGCCCTCGATCCTGGTCGACAGCGGCGCCGACTGGCTCTGTTACGGCATGGGCGAGCGCCCGATGCTGGAGTTGACGAGAGCGCTCGAGGCCGGACGTAACGTCCGGCAAATTGAAAAAATACCTCAACTTGCCTTCTACCGTAGCGGTCGCTACGGTAAAACGTCTACCCCCCTGCACCCCCGGTGGGGGACGGGGGAAGAATCCCCCGAAACCCCCTCGGCCGCCCGCTCCGTTGCACAGAATCTGTTTGCCGAAACTTCGCTCCGCTCATCCCTCCCACTGACTGCGTCAGCGGGCCCCTCCCGTTCACGAGACCACGGGCGGCCACGGTTTCTGCAGGCAGATTCTGCCTCCACTGCGCCGGCGGCCGAAGGATCCGGGCAGGGTGCGGCCGGACGTCATTCCCGGCTTGACCGGGAATCTCAGATGCCCGATCAGGTCGGGCATGACGTAATATTGCTACATTCATACGAAGAGTGTTGCAAGGATAAGCGGGCGTTTGCGGAGAATTTCCATGAAATTGAGATTCAAGCAAATGTACTGAATGCCAGGACGTTGATCGAGCCGGTGGGGGACGGGTATGTGCAGATCAATCCGCCGTATCCGCCGGCGACGACCGAAGAGATGGACGCGTGCTGGGACCTGCCGTTCACCAAACTGCCGCACCCGCGCTACAAAGGCAAACGCATCCCGGCGTACGACATGATCAAGGACTCGATCATCACCCACCGGGGTTGCTTCGGCGGCTGCAACTTCTGCACGATCGCCGCGCACCAGGGAAAATTCATCCAGTCCCGTAGCGAGCGCTCCATCCTTGAGGAGGTACGCAAGCTGGCGGCGATGCCCGAATTCCACGGCAACATCTCCGACCTGGGCGCGCCGACGGCCAACATGTACGGGATGCACGGCAAGAACCAGGAGCTCTGCGCGAAATGCCGCCGCCAGTCCTGCCTCTTCCCGGGCCCCTGCCCGAACCTCGACCGCAACCACGAACGCGTGCTGAAGCTCTACCGCGCCGTGGATGCCGTCAAAGGCGTGCGCCACAGCTACATCGGCAGCGGCGTCCGCTACGACCTCTTCCTGGACGAAAAGGGTTTCATCGACGAGACCGGCAAGCCCTACCTCCGGGAGCTGATGCTCAAGCATACCTCCGGCCGCCTGAAAGTCGCGCCCGAGCACACCGAAGACAAGGTCCTGCACTACATGGGCAAGCCCTCGTTCCGGCTCTTCGAGCGCCTGCGGACGGAGTTCGACAAGATCAACCGGGAGAACGGCACGCACACCGAACTGGTGCCGTATTTCATCTCCTCGCACCCGGGCTGCACGCTGGAAGATATGCGCCGCCTCGCGGCAAATCCTTGTCTGAAAGGAATTTGGATGGAGCAGGTCCAAGACTTCATGCCGACGCCGATGACCACCTCCTCGGTGATGTTCTGGTCGGGACTCGATCCCCGCACGATGAAGCCGGTGTGGACAGAGAAAGATATGTTGAAAAAAAAGGAACAGAAAGCGCATTTTTTCAAAAAAAAGTAGTTATACTTGCGATGCGAAACCACTAACCTATATGAAATCTGACAACAAGAAACGACACATCATCAGTTACGAGAACATGTCTCCTGAGCTCGCTGCAGCTTTTGCGGAGAAATACCCGAAAGGCTTCAACGATTATCTCCCGGACCTCAATAAATATACAAAACCCGACGGCACTCCTTTTTATGCCGTTCTGATCGAACTTCCCGAGGATCTGTACCTGGTGAAAATCAAGGTCCAGATCGATAATCCCGATGACATCGAGCGCTGGCTCGAGGGGGAGGAAGAAGCTGAGGTCGAATCCGTGGCCGGCACCTCTTCCGCGCCCGACTCCGACGGAGAGACGCTTCCTGACGACAACATCTCCCAGTATGGCGGGGACGATGACGGTGCGGATGCGTAGTGAAGGCGCCTTTTAAAAATTTATCCGAGCGAAGCAAAGTCTTGCTGCTCAGTCTGATGGTTGGCGTGCTCTCCGGGTGCGCCGCCGTCATTTTGGACTGGGCGATCCATGTGGTCAAACACCTGCTGAACCAGGGGTTCCACGGTTCTTTCGGCTGGCAGTACCTGATTCTGCCGGGCATCGGCATGCTGATCTCGTTGCTGCTGGTTCGCTATGTCATCCGAGACAATATCGGCCATGGGGTGACCAAAGTCCTTCTGGCCGTGTCCCGCAACGAATCCAAAATCCGTCCGCACAATACCTGGTCGTCGATGCTGACCTCCTGCATCACGATCGGCTTCGGCGGATCGGTGGGTGCCGAGGCGCCGATCGTCTATACCGGTGCGGCCATCGGCTCCAACCTGGGCCAGGCTTTCGGCTTGTCCTACCGCAATATCACCCTGTTGCTGGGCTGTGGCGCAGCCGGGGCCCTGGCGGGCATCTTCAAGGCGCCGCTGGCCGGGGTGCTGTTCGCCCTCGAGATCCTGTTGTTCAATTTCTCGATGAAGGCGATGCTGCCGCTGCTGTTCTCGACGGTCTCGGCGACGGTCATCTCGTACATTTTCCGCGGCCAGACGCCCATCTTCGCCTGCACGCTGACGCCCTTCTCCATGGCGAACCTGCCGTTCTATCTGGTGCTTGGCGTCGTGGGGGGCCTGGGTTCTCTCTATTTCACGCGCTCTACGCTCTTCCTGGAGGACAAAATCGGCAAACTGTCCAGTCCCTATGCGCGCTGGATTCTCTGTGCGCTGTCGCTGGGCATGTTGATCTTCCTGTTCCCGCCGCTCTATGGCGAGGGCTATGAGGCCCTGGATGCCTTGCTGAACGGAAATGTCGTGGAGATGGAGAGCCGGAGCCTGCTGGATTTCCTGCTGACTTCGCCCTGGGGCGTCCCCCTGTTCTTTGCGATGATTTTTTTCTTCAAGGTGCTGGCGATGACAGCCACGAATGCGGGCGGGGGCGTCGGCGGCACCTTCGGTCCGACGCTGTTTGCCGGGGCGATCCTGGGCTTCGTGGTGGCGCGCAGTTTCAACCTGATCGGCTTCCACGTGCCGGAGCAGAATTTCGTGCTGGTCGGGATGGCGGCGCTGATGGCGGGCGTGATGCAGGCGCCGATGACCGCCATCTTCCTCATCGCTGAGATCTCCGGCGGCTATGACCTCCTGATTCCGCTGATCCTGACATCTACGATCGCTTTCGGGACGCTGCGCATTTTCGAGAAGTATTCGATTTATACCAAACGTATTGCGCAGAGCGGCGACTTGCTCACGCACGACAACGACCAGGCGGTCCTGACGCTGATGCAACTGAACGACCTGATCCGGGACAAATACCCTCGCGTACAGATGGATGAGCCGTTGCGGGAGATCGTGTCGGTGGTATCGGAGACGGACGCCGCCGTATTGGCGGTCTTGGATTCGAAAGGCCGTTTCCAGGGGATGATCGATCTTGCTACGGCGCGCAAGCCGCTCCTGGACCCTTCGAAGTATGACAGCTGGCATGCCTACAATATTATGGAGCAGGTACCGGAGTACATTTCGGTGGGGGAGAAGATGGAGTCAGTGATGGCCAAATTCGACCGCACCGGCGCCTGGCGCCTTCCTGTCGTCGACGAAGAACGCAAGTACCTGGGCTTCATCTCCAAGTCCCGCCTCCTGATGGCTTATCGCGCCGAACTCAAAGAAATCGCTTCGGAGGACTAGCCGTCATTCGCCGACTTGATCGGCGAATCTTTTATTATCTTTGCAGTATGAGAGTTGTGATCCAACGGGTATCTTCCGCCTCCGTGACCATCGGTGGCGAGGTCCGGTCGGCGATCGGACAGGGGCTGCTGGTGCTGCTGGGCATCGGCCCGGAGGACGGGGCGGAGGACATCGACTGGCTGGTGCGCAAGGTCGCGGGGCTGCGGATCTTCAACGACGATGAAGGGGTGATGAACCGGAGCGTGGTGGAGGTCGGGGGAGAGGCATTGGTGGTGAGCCAGTTCACGCTGATGGCGTCTACGAAAAAAGGAAACCGGCCCTCCTACATCGGAGCAGCCGGTCACGAGCTTGCGATTCCGCTTTACGAGTCTTTCTGCGCGGCCCTTTCCGCCGCCATCGGCCGTCCCGTAGGTACCGGCGAATTCGGTGCCGACATGCAGGTCTCCCTGGTCAACGACGGCCCTGTCACCCTTTGCATCGATTCCCGGAACCGGATCTGATAGGGAAGGTCAAATGTGAGCTTCCCCGGAGGATTTCAGAGATTCAGGAAACGGGAATGGTGGCGGGAGAGGCTGAGCGGAAGGACGATGGCACAGGCGGTGGTCAGGGCACCGAGGAACATCAAGACATAAGTAAGGCGCTTTCCTCCCGTTGCTTTCAGGATGTCGGAGAGGGAAATCTCCGTCAGGGTCGGCAGATCGAGGGGATGCAGGATCAACAAAACGGCGAGCACCATTCCGACCAGGATTCCGGCAGCGAAAACGATACGCATCGTCCGGCGGCTGCGGCGGTACTCGCGATCGCGAAAGGCCTTGATCTGTTCGACGGCAGCAAGCCGGGCATTCAATTCCAGACGGAAGGCCGCCGGATCGGACGGCTGCGGGGCCGCCTCGTGCAGAAGGGTTCTTATTTCGTCTTCCATGGTTCCAAAAATGATTTGAGATGTTGCCGGCCACGCGTCAGGTACGCCCGGACGCTTCCGGCGGGGATGTCTAGGATGGCGGCCACCTCCTTGACCGGCCGGTCCTCCATATAGAAAAGCAGCAACGCTGCGCGCTCCTTTTCCGGCAGCTGCCGGATGGCACGGTGCAAATCCTCGAAGCGAAAGGCCGCGTCCGCCCTGTCCCCGGCAGACAGCGCTTCGGCCCTTTCGTCCAGCGGTCCGGTCGCCAATCTGTGCGAGCGCTGACGGTCGATGAAGCAGTTGTAGGCAATCCGGAACAGCCAGGTGCCGAAGCGGCTTTCGCCGCGAAAGGATCCCGAGGCCACGTAGGCATTGACCATCGCGTCCTGCGCAATGTCATCCGCCTCGGCCGGATCGCCGCACAGCGCGAGCAGGAACCGTCTGAGCGGCTCCTGCTCGGCTGAAACCATCACTATGAACTCTTCGCGGTCCAAACGCTTATTTCCCGAGTTCCGCCAACTCTTTGGCGTAGATCCTTTTTCCGACGAGATAGACGATGAGGAAGGCGATACCCACAGCGAGGATGATCCCGGAGAGAATCGGGAAGACGAACACTTCATCTCCGCCGGACTGCCACAGATTATTCACGGAAAACAGAACAATCTGTGCCACCAGGGTGATCAGGCCGATGGTCCCCGTCACCAGCGCCGTGGTCAGGCGGCCCATCAGTTTGTCCTTAACCGTTCTCTTCCTGGGACTGGAGATTTCAAAAAAGGCAGGGTCCAGTTGTGTGCCGTTTTCAACAGCCTTCAGCAGGATCTCCGTTTTTTTGTCCACCTCATACCGGCGTTGACGCATCACGATCAGGATCACCAGTACGGGCAGGACAACCACGATCGAAATCGGAATCAACGCCTCGATGAATTGATCCAACACATTCCATCCGTTAATAGCAAGAATCGTAAACATATCACAAACTTTTTACATGATTTGCCAGTTAGACGGAATACCGATTCGAAAAGCTACATTATTTTCAACTTTTCGGCAAAACCGCTTTCCGGACGGCATCCCGAAGGAGGCCTTCCCGGTAGCCGACGAAGATGTCGTGGATGGTGCCTTCGGGCGTGATCAGGACGAAGGTCGGGATGCCGGTGGTCCCGAAGACGCGCACGCTGCTGGCGGAGCCTTTCGGATCATTCCAATCATTCCAGAAAATCCCGTGCTCGGCCGAAGCCGCCTTCCAGCCGCTCTCCCGATCCAGGCTGATACTCACCACGGCCAGTCTATCCTCGAACTCCTTGCTCACGGCACCGAGCTCCGGGACGGCCTTGATGCAAGGTCCGCAGCCGCGGCTCCAGAAGTCCAGCAGCACCCAGCGGCCGCGGAACTCGTCGATCTGCACGGTCTTACCATTCTTATCGACATACGCATAGGGTGGGAGGCTGTCGCCGATGCTCAGCGTCTTGACGGGATTGACATAATTGAGGATTTCCATCCCGTCCGGGCTGGCTTTCTGCTCGTCCGAGAGCCGCTCATACAAGGCCAGGACGGCCTCGCGGTTCTCCGTTTTCCCATAGGAAACACTCACGGCCTGTGCGTTAAGTTGATGCAGGGCGTAGGCGCCGATTTCCTCCGTTTCCAGCAGTTTCAGCTTTTGCTGCGACAGCCTGTCGCTGATCTTGTTTCCCTCAGCCAGGAGTTCCTGTGCTATTTTCCGCAGGGAATCCCGCTGCTCCGGGCTGACACCCTGGTTGTAGGTTTCCCGGACAATCGCATCGCGGCGGGCCATGACATCCTGCTGGGCTTTCCAGTCCTCCAGCGACATCTTACCTACGAAACGATCCCGCAGTTGCTGATCCTTGACGGGACTTGAGATCCGGGCGTTCTTGAAATACCTGCCTTCTCCCTTGATACGGACGAACGCGCCCGGTTCGAGGTAAATCTCGGGCCCGTCGTTGACGACATACTTCATCTGATCCCCCTCGAAGCAGATCAGGGAGATGCCATAGTAATTCTCTCCGGACAGGGAATCCAGCCGGAAGCTGAAATGCCCGTCCCGCAAGGTGTCGCTCAGCAGACCTTCCCCGGCCTTGCCTTCGTAATGGAAGAGGATGGCCACGATTTTCTCTGCCGGGTCGAGGCCGGTGGCCAGTCCTTCGATCAGCGCGCCCTGCTTCGGTGCCTTCCCGGTACAGGACGCCAGTACGATCAGTGCTGCAAGAAAGAATCTACGCATTCTTTACTTTTTTGTGGTAATCAGGATGACGCCGTATTTGGCTTCAGGGCCGTATTTGGCCGTTGCGGCTTCGTCCTTGAGCACTTCGATGGACTCGATGGTGGAAGGATCGATCTTCTCCATGGCTTTCCTGCCCTCAGCCTGCTTGACGCCGTCCAGAATGACCAGCGGTTCGGCACCGTCCGGCCCGGCAATCCGGATGGCGGATACCACCCCCTTGCCGTCGCCGAGAGGATAGGAGGTGACTTGTCGTACTGTCGTGTCATTTCTGACCTGGGCTCTGTCGCGAAGCTGGAAGACGACCGGGAACTGGAAGGTGACGTTGACGGGTTTTCCGTCGACATAGCCGGGTTCCCATTTCGGGGAGGCGGAGAGCACCCGGACCGCTTCGGCGTCCAGCAAGTCGTTCCCTGCGCTGCGCAGAACTTCGACTTCCCGGACTTCGCCGTCGCTGCAAATCTTGAACTGCAACATGACGTGTCCCATTATACCGGCCTCTTTGGCGGCTTCCGGGTAGGTCAGGTGCTGGGCGACCCATCTGCCGAACTCGTTGGCGTTGCCACCCTGGAAGGTCGGCGCCTGGTCAACTTCGGAGAAGGGAACGGACTGGCCGACGGAGTCAGGAGCGGCGACGAGATCATCGACGACGATGATTCCGTACGGGGGCACGGTCGGATTCTGGACTTGCGCCCGGACGGGGTTGCAGAGGAACATCGTTCCTGCGAGAACAGGGAGGACGGCCGCATAGGCGAGACGCATCCATCCCGAAGTGGGTTTGTGTTGCATCATGGTAATTCTTTGTTTGAGCTTGGCGTGATTGAAGCCGTTGGCCAGGGAGAAGCGCTGCTCTCCCACGGCTTTGCGCACCAAAAGTAATTGATATTGAGTTGCATCGATGCCTTGTTGGAGAAGCTGCTGGTCAGCTTCGTATTCGTGCAGGAGCCGCAGCTCCGCGCGGGTGATCCACACCAGCGGATTGAACCAGTGGATCGCGGCCACGGCCGTCATCAACAGGATGTCCAGCGAATGGTGGGCCTGGATGTGGGCGCGTTCGTGGCCCAGGATGGCGGGGTGCTGCTCGTAGTCGGCGCGGCTCATCACGATGTGGCGGCCCCAGCTGAAGGATGGGGTGTCGCCCTCGGTGAGCGTCAGGATGCAGCCGTCCAGCATTTGCGTGGTTCCGCTGCGGATAATTCGACGCGTTCGGATCGCGGAAACGATCGACAGCACGAGGATGGCCGTCACGCCGGAGGCGTAGAGCACGGGAAGCCAGGGGAAGGGGGCTACGGAGGCCCCGATGGGATCCCCGACCATTTCGAGATCGCCGACCTGGATGGAAACGCTTTCGGGCCGGATCGCCGTCCGCAGGCGCAGCAGCGGCAGCAGGTGGCAGACCAGCGTTCCGGCCAGCAGGGTGATGCGGTTGAAGCGGAACAGGGTCGTCCGCCGCATTACCAGCAGGAAGAAGGCGTAGAATAGGGCCAGGTACAGGCTGGCGCGCGCGATATAGAGAAGGAACGGGCTCATTTGCGTTTGCTTTCGATGGTTTTGATCAGTTGCTTGAGCTCGTCGAGGTCCATCTTGTCGTCTTCGACGAATTGGGATACGAGCAGGGAGTAGGAGTTGCCGTAGTAGCGCTCGACGAGGTCGCCGACCGTGGAGCCGCGGTATTCCTTCTCGCTGACGGCAGGGGAGTAGCAGAAACTGTTCGCCATCGGCTTACGTGCCAGGAAGCCCTTGTCTTCCAAGAACTTGACTTGTGTCGCGACGGTGTTGTAGCTCGGCTTTGGATCCGGAATCCGGGCCACGATGTCCCGGATGAACAGTTCGCCCTGTGCCCAGACGATCTGCATGATTTCTTCCTCTTTGGCAGTAAGTTTTGCTCTCATATCGATAGTGTTTCCACTGCAAAGATAAATATAATTTTCAAAACTCCTAATAATTTTCGGAGTTTTACTAAATTATTTCGGAATCTTGTTCTGCGTCGCGTCAGCGGCTCCTCTCCGGCGGGCTGAAAAAACATCCTCGCTCCACTGCGGAAAAGCCGCCAGCGAGGACCGCTGCCCGCTGCCGCATTTCTCCTGTCCGGAAAATGGAAATAAATGTGTATCTTTGCGGTTCGTTACGAATAGTGATGCGAGTTCTCTTTGTCTGCAATAACGCATATAACCTCGGCAACGGCCAAAGCGTTGCCGTCAAGAATACGATTGCGAAACTGCGGGAGCACAACGTGGACGCCCGCCTGATGGCGATCGGCAATCCCGATCCCAACGGCCCGCAGCCCGATTTCCCCCTGGAACACTGGAAGTTCCCTATCTTCGAGCCGATCGTCTATTCCAACGGGTTCGCTTACGCCAAGATCGACCGGAAGAAGATCCGGGAAGCTGTCGAGTGGGCGGACATCGTCCACATCCAGGAAGGCCTGCCCCTGCAGGGAGCGGTGCTGAACATGGCCCGCAGGATGGGCAAGCCCCTCACTGCGACCTACCACATCTTCGCCCAGAATCTCATGGCCAACCTCGGCTTCTCCAAGAAGAGCATCATGAACTGGCCGATCATGTACCTGTGGCGGCGTTTCGTGTTCGATCCCTGCTCGGATATCCAGTGCCCGACGCCCGCCGTCCGCGACCAGCTGCAGAAAGAGGGCTACAAATCCCGCCTGCACGTGATCTCGAACGGCATCGTCCTTCCGGAAGATCCCGTGAAGGCTGAGAGCGTGTCGCCGGAAGGCACGGTGGATATCCTGTGCATCGGCCGCCTGTCCAAAGAAAAATCGCAGAACACCCTCCTGCAGGCCATGCGCTATAGCCGCTACGCCGATCGTATCCGCCTGGTCTTCGCCGGCAAGGGCCCGAAGGCCAAGAAATACCGGAAGATGGCCGACCGCCTGTACAAGGAAGGTGTCCTGAAGACGCCCGCCAGCTTCGATTTCTACAACCATGACGAGCTGCGCGAACTGGCCCGCAAATCCTATTTGTACGTCCACTGTGCCTGGGTCGAAGTCGAGGGCCTTTCCTGTCTGGAAGCTACCCAGCAGGGAACAGTGCCCGTGATCGCCGAAGGCGAAATGATCGGCACTTCCGTCTTCGCCCTGTGTCCGGAAAGCCTCTATCCCGTCTATGACAGCAAGGCGCTGGCGGCGCGGATCGACTGGTGGATCGAGCACCCGGAAGAGCGTAACAGGATGGCACAGAAATATGCCGACGCCGCCCGCAACTACGACATTGAAGACTCCATCCAGGCCCTGATCCGGATGTTCCGGCAGGCCCTTTCCGATACTGCCCGATGAGATCGTTGCCCGGATTGCCGCTTCTGCTGCTCCTGCTGGTCGTCTGTTCCTGTTCGGTCGCCCGCTATGCGCGTGGCCCGGAAGACCGGGAAATTGCGGCACGCAGCGGTTTCGAGGGCACCCTCGAGACCGTGACCTACCCTTGCAGCGAGCCGGATCTTTCGGAACGCCGGATGGTCGTCTACCTTCCGAAGGAGTATTACCGCGACAGTCTCCGCCGCTATCCGGTCATGTATCTGCTGCACGGGGTGCGGGGCAATGAAGTGACCTGGATTGACAGTGCGCAGGTGCTGACGCGCCTGGATTCGCTGCGGGCCGCAGGCAAGGCGGAGGACTTCATCCTGGTGCTGCCCAACATGAACCGTTATTCCGGCGACCGTGACTACAAGAACGGCCATGCGGTCCCGGCCCTGAAGGCTTTTTGGACGCTGGACGGCGAGGTGGAGCGCTATTTCGTCCGCGACGTGGTGGAGCGGATGGACAGCCTGTACCGGACGGTGGCGTCCAAGTCGGGGCGCGCAATCGCCGGAATGTCCAGTGGTGGCCTGCAGGTTCTCTATCTATCCGCAGCGTATCCGGATACATTCGATTTCGTCGGCCTCTTCTCACCCTACACCTATCCCACCTTCGTCGCCAACACCCACAATGACATTTACGGCCCCCTCTGGAGCCGTCTCAAACGGCAGTTCGCCAATCCGCCCGCCGTCTATTCCGTCTATATCGGCAAAACGGATTTCTTCTATCCGCACATCCGCCTTTTCGACGCGAAGCTCACCCGCAAAGGCTATCCCCACAAGTTCGTCCTCGCCGAAGGCGGACATGAGTGGTACAACTGGACTGACTTCTACGTCGATTTCTGCCAGGATATCTTCCGCTAATACCTACTTCAGCAAACGGAGGGAGATGCGGCCGCGGTCGAGATCGACAGCGGTGACGGCGACGCGGATCTGCTGGTGCAGCTTGACGACGCGGGAGGGATCGGTGCCGCGGGGCCCCATCTGGGAGACATGAATCAGGCCGTCGTCGTGGATGCCGATATCCACGAAGGCACCGAAGTTGGTGATGTTGGTGACGATGCCCGGCAGTTCCATCCCGACCTGCAGGTCCTCGATGGTGTGGATGTCCTCGGCAAAAGCGAACTCGGCGGCCTGCTCGCGCGGGTCCAGCCCCGGCTTGACAAGTTCCTTGAGGATGTCGTTGACCGTCGGCAGGCCGGCCATCGGCGTCACGAAATCCTTCGCCTGAATCTTCGCACACAGCTCCGCATTGCCGACCAGCTTTTTCGTGCTCACGCCCAGCGAAGCGGCCATCCGGTCCACGATGCCGTAGGATTCGGGGTGCACGGCAGAATTGTCCAGCGGATTCTCTGCGTCGCGGATGCGCAGGAAGCCCGCGCACTGCTCGAAAGCCTTGGGCCCGAGGCGCGGGACCTTGCGGAGATCCTCGCGGCTGCGGAAAGCGCCGTGCTCGCCGCGCCAGGCCACGATATTCCCGGCGAGGGACGGGCCGATGCCCGCCACATAGGCGAGCAGCCAGGGAGAGGCGGTGTTGAGATTGACGCCCACGGCGTTCACGCAGCTCTCCACGGTATTGTCCAGCTTCTCCTTGAGGAGCGCCTGGTCCACGTCGTGCTGGTACTGCCCGATGCCGAGGTTCTTCGGGTCGATTTTCACGAGCTCCGCGAGGGGATCCATCAGGCGGCGGCCGATGGACACGGCCCCGCGCACGGTCACGTCTTCATCGGGGAATTCCTCCCGCGCGATTTCCGACGCACTGTAGATGGACGCACCGTCCTCGCTGACGGTCCAGACCTTACAGCCTTCCGGCAGCTGGATGCGACGCATGAAGTCCTCCGTCTCGCGGGAGGCGGTGCCGTTGCCGATGGCGACCGCCTGGATGCCGTAGCGGTCGAGGAGCTGCTGGACCGTCGTGATGGACTTGACCTTCTCGTTCTGCGGAGGATGCGGATAGATGATCGTGTGGTACAAGAGCCGGCCCTGCTCGTCCAGGCAGGCGATCTTGCAGCCGTTGCGGAAGCCCGGGTCGATGGCCATCGTGCGCTTCTGGCCCACGGGGGCGCTGAGCAGCAGCTGGCGGAGGTTCTCCCCGAACACGCGGATACTCTCCAGATCGGCCTTCTCCTTGGCCTCCCGGAGTACTTCTCCGCTGATCGAGGGCTCCAGCAGGCGCTTGTACGCATCGGCGGTGGCGAGTTTGATCTGGTCGGCGAGGAGGGCGGCCGGGTAGCCGTGCTCCTGGCAGAAATCGTAGTAAATCTTGGCGCCGCATTTCTCAGCGTCGGCGTCGATGCCCACGTTCAGGTAGCCTTCGTTCTGGGCCCGCAGGATGGCGAGCAGGTTGTGGGAGGGGATGCGGTCGAGGGGCATCTTGAAGTCGAAGTAGCTGCGGTATTTGGCCGCCTCGGCGCTGTCCCGGCCGGCCTTGGTGACGCTGGCAGTGACCCGGCGGCGCCGGAAAATGCCGCGCAGGTTCTCCCGGATGACCGCCGTCTCGCTGAGCCGTTCGGCGACGATGTCGCGCGCACCGGCAAGCGCGGCTTCGGTATCAGGGACCTGATCGGTGACGAACTTGCGTGCGTCGGCTTCCGGGTTGCGCGTCTTGGCGTTCCATAGCAGGTCGGCCAGGGGCTCCAGGCCCAGTTCGCGGGCTGCCGTCGCCCGGGTACGCCGCTTGGGGCGCCAGGGAAGGTAGAGGTCTTCGACCTCGGTGGCGGAGACGCTGTCCTCGATGCGCCTGCGGAGCTCGTCCGTCAGCGCGCCGGCCTCTTCGATGGTCTTGAGGACCGTCTCCTTGCGTTTCTCCAGCTCAGCGAACACGTCCACCCAGTGGCGGACCTCCGCCACTTCCACATCGTCCATCCCGCCCGTCTTCTCCTTGCGGTAGCGGCTGATGAAGGGGATGGTGTCGCCGTCTTCGAAGAGCGTGGCGCAATTCTCAACCTGCCAGTCCTTGAGGTTCAGCAGGCCGGCGATGTGGCGGATATAGATTTCTTTCATCGGGCAGCGTGGAATTTGCGAAAGCGCAGCGCCATCACGCCCCAGAAGGCCTCGCCGAAGATGCCCCCGGACATCTTGGAGGTGCCTTCCTTGCGGTTGACGAAGATCACGGGGACCTCGGCGATGCGGAAGCCCAGGCGGTGAGCGGTGTATTTCATCTCGATCTGGAAGCCGTATCCTTTCATTCTGACGGCGTCCAGGTCGATGGTTTCCAGGACTTTGCGCGAGTAGCAGACAAAGCCGGCCGTGCTGTCGAAGATCCTGAACCCGAGCACGGTGCGGACGTAAATGGAGGCGCAGTAGGACATCAGGATGCGTCCGAGCGGCCAGTTGACGACGTTGATGCCGTCGCAGTAGCGGGAACCGACCGACATGTCTGCTCCGCCTTCGGCACAGGCGGCGAGCAGCCGGGGCAGGTCGGAGGGGTTGTGAGAGAAGTCGGCATCCATCTCGAAGATGTAGTCGTAGCCCTGCTCCAGACCCCAGCGGAATCCGGTCACGTAGGCCGTTCCGAGGCCGAGCTTGCCGCTCCGTTCGATGAGGTGCAGCCGGTTCGGATGCGCTTTCTGAAGCGTTTTGACGGCAGTGGCCGTGCCGTCGGGAGAGCCGTCATCCACCACCAGGACGTGGAAGTCCCCGTCCAGCGCGAGAACAGCCTTGGAGATCTTGCTGATGTTCTCGATCTCGTTGTAAGTGGGGATGATGACAAGCTTCTTCATGTGCAATATTTACGTGTGTAAAAATAGCAAATGTTTTTTAATCCCGAATACAAGCTTAGGATTTGTTGTTCACGTCCACGGGGATCGTGAACGTGTTCTGGTGCTGGGGAAGGGGGATGGCCCCGTTCTTGGCTTCGTATTTCGAGATGTTCTCCTGAAGGGCCAGGAGGATGGATTTGGCTGTTTTCGGCGTCACGATGACGCGGGACTGGACGGCCGGAGCGGGCATTCCGGGCAGGTTGCTGAGGAAGTCGATGATGAAGATCTCGTCGGTGTGGGTGATGATCATCTGGTCGGCGAATCTGCCGGGGGCGACGTCCGGAGGGAGGAGGAGTCCTGGTTTGTTGTCTTTTTCAGGCATGGCAGTCAGTATTTAGTGAACAGATGCCGCACCTTCCGGTACGGCATCTGCGATGCGGATAGCATTGCGCGGAGAGACAGGGATTCGAACCCTGGAACCGCTTTGGACGGTCACACGCTTTCCAGACGTGCCTCTTCAGCCACTCGAGCATCTCTCCGAAAAGGACTGCAAATATAGAGACTTTTTTGTAATAATGCAAAATGTTTTTATTTCCGCCAGAAACGCGTATCTTTGGGAAAACCAAAATCATTAACCCGATTATGCTAACCCGATTCCGTTTGACGGGGCTGTCCGTCAGTCTTCTTTTCCTTTCCCTGATTTCCCTGGCCCAGCCGGGTACGATTCCGCCTGAGCAGCGGGACCAATTGCGCCGGCAGGTTGCCACGCAGCCCACCCAGCAGATGCAGATGCCCCGGCGCGATCTGCTGCGCGAGACGGATCCCGCGTTCTTCGCGACCGATGAGGCGCGCCGCATCGGTGACCAGGTGCTGGACTACCAGCGGGTGACGGGCGGCTGGCCCAAGAATATTGACATGGCGCGCCGCCTGACCGACGCGGAACGCTTGCAGGTGCTCGCCGACAAGGCGCGTACCGAAGACTCGACCATCGACAACGGGGCCACCACGATGCAAATGGCCTACCTCGCACGGCTCTGGCAGGCCACGCGGGACGAACGCTACCGCGCCGGCTTCCTCTCGGCGGTGGAATACCTCCTCTCCGGGCAATACGAGAATGGCGGCTGGCCGCAGGTCTGGCCGGAAATGACCGGCTACCAGGCCCACATCACCTACAACGACGACGCGATCGTCAACACCCTGGAGCTCTTCCGGGCCATCTACACCGACCAGGAACCCTACGGGAACGGCCTGGCCGACGAGGCCCTCTGCGAACGCCTGCGTGCGGCGTTCGACAAGGGCATCGAATGCATCCTCGCCACGCAGATCTACCGGGACGGCCAGCCGACCGTCTGGTGCCAGCAGCATGACCGCGAAACCCTGGCGCCAGCCCCCGCCCGGGCCTATGAGCTGCCTTCGTTCTGCTCTGCCGAGAGTGCGGGCATCGTGCGCCTGCTGATGAGCCTGCCCGACCCCGATGCGCGCGTCAAAAAGGCCATCCACGGGGCGATGCGCTGGTTCGATACCTACAAATTGACGGGCCTTCGGGTAGAGCGGAGCTTTGCCGGCGGCACCCGCGACACGCGCCTGGTCGAGGATCCGTCCGCCCCGCCGATGTGGGGCCGTTTCTACGACCTGAAATGGTGCGAGCCTTATGTCTGCGACCGCGACGGCATCGCGCGGCGGCGCCTCGAGGAGATCGGTCCCGAGCGGCGCAATGGCTACAGCTGGTACAATTCCCGCCCGGCGGAGCTCTACCCGCTCTATGAGGCCTGGGCGGCGCAAAACGATCCGCGCCACCGGGTGAAGATCAGTCTCTCCACGCCCGGCGCGAACCAGAACGGAACCATCGACATGTTCCGCCGTCCGGTCATCGACCGCCGCGCCTTCGATGTGGTCGTACGTCCGGGAGATAGCATCCAGGCCGCCATCGAGAAGGCGCCGGAGCATCCGACGGCCCCCTTCAAGATCCTGGTGCTGAACGGGGAGTATAACGAGAAGGTCATCATCGACCGGCCGAACATCATCCTGGTGGGGGAGAACCGCGACGCGACCGTCCTGCGCTACGCCGAACTGTCCTCGAAGCGCAGCATCACCGAATACAAGGGCAAGCCTGTGGGTAACGGCGTGATCGTCCTGCAGGAAGGCGCCGACGACTGCATCATCAGCGGCCTGACCGTTTACAACAACTACGGCACGACCGTGGAGGAGACCACGGCCCACCAGATGGCCATCTACGGCCGCGGCACGCGGACCATCGTCATCAACTGCCACGTCTGGGCCGACGGCAACGACGCCCTGTCGCTCTGGGCGCCGGAAAGTGGGGGCATGTATTACCACGCCGACCTCGACCTGCGCTGCCGCGGGGTGGATTTCCTCTGCCCGCGCGGCTGGTGCTACGCCACGCGCTGCAGCTTCTACGGCGACGGCAAGGCGATGATCTGGCACGACGGGCGCGGCGATCCTGCCAAGAAGCTCGTGATCACCAACTCCTCTTTCGACGCGGCCTCGCCGACCCTGCTGGGGCGCTACCACCACGATGCGCAGTTCTACTTGCTGTTCTGCACGATGACGGAGAATGTGATCAACGGGAACATCCACTACGCCTATTCTGACCAGGTGCTGGATCCCTGCCCCTGGGGCCTGCGCACGTATTACCACAACTGCATCCGCCTGGGCGGCCATAGCGGCTGGCTGCGCAACAACCTGTCCGAAGCGCCCGGCGCTCCGGCGTCCTACGCGGTCACGGCCACATGGACCTTTGATTATCAATGGGATCCGGAGCAGCGCATCCGCGACCTCTGGGACATCCTCGCATATTAGGACTTTTGGCGTTTTCAGGAAACCGACCTGCTTCCCGTCATTCGCCGACTTGCCTTTCTGTCATCCCCGGCTTGACCGGGGATCTATTTGTTGATGATGTCCAATCGCCAGGTAATGCCGATGTCGAAGTTGTCGATACCGATCGAGCTGCTTTTGAAATAGACGGCGTGCAGGCGCAGGCGGTCGCGGTTGGGCAGGGGGAAGAACTCCACGCCGCAGCCGGCGTAAACATTCTTCGTGCCCGGCGCCACGGCCAGGTCCAGCGCGCGGCCCTGGGCGTCGACATTGCCGGGGTCGTTGCTCTCATAGCCCGCCTTGGCGCAGAGGTTCCATTTTCCGACGGTCCAGATGATCTTGGAGATGACGGTGTAGTCGGAGAAGAAGCGCTTCTGGCCCGCTCCGGCGCGGTTCATCCACTCCACGTCGATGGCCAGGCCGCCGAAGACGAAGCGGTTGCCCAGGGCGATGTAGTTGATGGTGCGATGGAATTCGTCCTGAACGAAGTTGACGCTCCACAGGGTGTTCCACCAGGGAGCGAAATGCCCGAACCATTCGAAGTTGAGGGCATAGAGGTTCTGGAAGCCCAGCGAGAGGGGAGAGTTGCAGAACTGGAAGGCGAGCACCTGTCCCGGAAGGAACTCGTATTCGGCGTTGACGCCGAAGGAGAAGCCCTGGTACAGGTTGTTGCAGAAGTTGCTGTAGTAATAGACGTCGATCGGGACCGCGTCGAACTCGTAGCCGCCGATGAAGAGGGCGTTCTTGCCGACGGTGAGGGCCAGCTTGGGCGTGGCCTGCCAGCGCAGATAGAGGAAATCGGTGGCATTGAACATGTTGCGTTCGTCGAACACCTTCTTGTTGAGTCGCTGGCGGATGCGGAAATCGAGCTTCTCGGTGAGCGTGCCGCGGATGTTCAGGTTGAAATGGTCACCGGTGAACTGGCTTTGGTACTTGCCGTCAGCCCACTCCTGGTGGAAAGAGGCGCGGGTGTCGAAATACAACTGGGTGACCTGCGGCTGCGCGTACAGGCTCAACGACAGCAGCAGGGCGCATGCAAGGGCAAAGGGTCTCTTCATAGTCTTTTATTGATCCGAACTGTCTATGGAAGGAGCCATTCCGTCATGACGGATTTTCCCGGCTCCCAGGTGAACGTGACGACGGTCTCCTCGCTGTTGACTTCGCCGTCTTTGTATCCGGACAAGATCAGATACCACTCCTTGCCGGCCGGCATCCCCGCGTCGTCCTTCGGGAAGATCCATTCCATGTCCCCCTTGTTCAAAACGCCCTCCATGAACCCATATTGCTCGTACATGTCCATGAGTGAATAGTAATAATAGATGGGGGACATGTACTCCTCGTCAATGATGTCGCGGGTTTCATAGTCCCAGACATAGGTCTGTTCCGGGTCGCTCGGGTGAATCCGGAGGGTGTCGCCACTGAATTGGAGATCGAAATTCAGGTCGATGAGTTTGGGGTTGAGCGTATGGAAGAGCACCTCTTCCGAGCTGCCCAGCGCTTCGATTTTCCAGGGATTGACCTGAAATACGACCAGTTTGTAGGACATGTCGCGCGAGAGATACATCTCGGACTGTTCCGTACGGCCCTTATAGCAGAAGGAGTCGGCGAATTTCACGTCTTGCCTGCCGTAGCGGCCGAACAGGTCATACATTTCTTTCACGAGCTCCATCTCCTTGGCGACCAGCGCCGCTCCGGAGAGCTTGTACGCATCCTCATCCTCCGTGATCAGCGAGAAGGTGTAGTAGGCCTCCGGGTTGGTCGGCGTGATGGTGAATCGGACTTTGGTACCTTTGAGTTCGGTGATCTGGACGTCGAAGCCGCAGGGCCTGCTGGAGATCTGCTCCTTGGAGCAGGCGGCTAAGAGGGGAACGATGAGGCTCAAGCACAGGATGAACTTTCTCATAAAGCCTTGGATACTTTGATGATAAACGTGAGGAATGCCTTGCCGTGTTCGCCGTAGTGGTCGAAGTCGAATTCCATGTCGCAGTACTTGAAGGCCCGTTCGGCTTTCTCGGCATTGACGAACGGGACGGTCCTGTCATCCCGGCTGTGGAACATGTAAACGGGTGAGGTCGGCTGGAAACTCAGCGTCGAATTGGTAAACATGGCCTTGTACAGATCGGCTGTCTCGGAGCTGGTCTTGTCCCGGCCCTTGTCGGT
>Ga0310696_10002044_pt1 | contig 27612 bp, 20 predicted proteins | sample AusTroGonzalo_MG_4_FD_203885 | JGI IMG/M metagenome (GOLD analysis project Ga0310696, IMG submission 203885) | Bovine rumen microbial communities from tropical cattle in Woodstock, Queensland, Australia - Gonzalo_02 (v2) (version 2) | ecosystem: Host-associated > Mammals > Digestive system >...
GTGCCAATACCGCCAAGGTACGTGCAGGAAAGGCAAACTCGGTGGCTACCCGCCGGCTCAAGGTTGCCCGCAAGCTCATGAAAGAGAACCGTAAGAACGAATTCTATGATGAGATGATGCGTGCCCTATCCGGTTATATGGGTGATAAACTCTCCATTCCCACGGCAGAGTTGTCAAAGGATAGGATAGGAGAGTCTCTGCGTGACCGTAAGGTGCCGGATGAGGCTGTAAATCAAGTGATAGGACTGCTTGATGACTGTGAGTTCGCCCGATATGCTCCTGGTGACGACAGCGGCAAGATGGACCGCCTGTATGATCAAGCTGTTGCTGTTATCGGACAGATTGAGAACTCAATTAAGTAAATTGAAAAGTGAGAATTTATGAAAAAGATATTAGCTCTTTTATTGATACTGATTGCGGTGCCGGTTATGGCACAGGAAAATGACGGAATGATGAGTCTGGTGGCCGATTCCACAAAAGCCGGTGCGGTTCCCACACTTGTACAGGCTGACAGTGCATATATACAAGGTGATTATATCACCGCAATAAGTATGTATGAATGGATAATTGAGAACCAGGGCTCAAATGCCACCTTATATATGAATCTGGGCAATTGCTGGCTCAAGCGTGACGAGGTGGCACGTGCCATACTCAATTATGAGCGTGCATACCTGATTGACCCGTCAGATCCTGATATCCGTTTTAATCTGGAACTTGCACGTACCAAGACAGTTGACAAGGTGAATGCCGTAAATGAGCTGTTCATAGTGGTGTGGTTCAGGAAACTCCTGTCGCTGCTCGATGTAAACGGTTGGGCGGTATTGACAGTGATACTGTTTGCATTGACTATGATTCTGGTGGGAGTGTTCCTCTTTTCAAAGAAAACCGGAATCAGAAAAATATCTTTTTCTTTTAGCACAATTTTCTTGCTTTTGTCTATTTTATCTTTTATCTTCGCTACTACACAGATGGGAAATATCCGCAACCGTGACACGGCAATCATAATGTCACCCAGCGTTACGGTCAAGAGTACTCCCACCAGTGCCGGTACAGACTTGTTCATCATTCATGAGGGACGCAAGGTTAAGATACTTGACTCCTCAATGAAAGAGTGGGTGGAGATAAGACTTGAGGACGGAAATACAGGTTGGATACCGGTAAGTGTAATGGAAATCATCTAAAAGATAATATGAATGATTGAAGCACAGGGTCTCATAGAGACAGACAGATTGGCCACGCTGTCAATTAATGGCAGCGGATCCGTTTTCTGGGACGGTGTGGCCAATATATATACTTCAGTCATAGTATGGATTCCTCTTGCTCTTGTAGCTATTCTGCTCATTCTCAAGAATGTAAATCCCCGCAGATTATTCCTGGTACTGGTTTTGATTGCTGTCACTATTCTTATCAGTGACCAGTTGTCATCATCGGTATTCAAACCGCTTTTTCACAGGCTCAGACCTACACATGATCCCTATATATTAAATATGGTGGATACCGTAAGTGGTTATCGTGGAGGACTTTACGGCTTTATCAGCAGCCATGCGGCCAATTCATTCGGTGTGGCAACGCTGTTCATGCTGCTTGTAAAGGATAAATGGTTCAGTCTGGCAGTAATTATATGGGCTATACTGAATTCTGTTATAAGGACATATCTGGGCGTGCATTTTGTCGGTGACATACTGGCCGGTGCAGTTGCCGGAGTGCTTGTAGGCAGTATTATATACTGGATATACAGTATGATAACACGTAGGGACAAGATGCGTAATACTCATGAATCCAGTCTGCTGTATACACGGTCCGGATTCATGTACAGTGACGTTCTTACGTTTATGAGCGTGTTGTTCGGTACATATTGTGTAATAATGTTAGGCGCATGCTTCTATATTTGATTGAGATTAATAATTGACGAGAATAACTTATTTACTAACAGATTTGATAATTATCCTAATTTTTAATGCTTATGACCAGATTAATCACATTTAACGAGCTTCGCCAGATCAAGGCGCAACTTCCTGAGGGCAGTATTCACAGAATCGCCGATGAGCTGAATCTTGACGTTGAGACAGTACGCAACTTCTTTGGCGGCACGGATTACAAGCAAGGTTCATCAGTAGGTTTCCATAAAGAACCCGGACCAGACGGAGGAGTTGTAGTTCTGGACGACACAACAGTTCTTGATCGCGCTTTAGAAATCATAGCAGAAAGTAAGAAATAACGCTGAGGTTTCCAGCAAGCAAACAATAAGACGTCCCCAAAGGACGTCTTATTGTTTTCCCGGCCTGGAAGACGCCACGAAATTCGCATAATAACTATTATGTTAAATAGAAAAAATCCAACCAAATAATAAGAGCTGCCCGGAAACCCAGACAGCCCCTATTATAATTGCTTTATATCAAAGAAAATTACTGACCCAGCAGTTTGTCAATCTCCTTGAGCTCCTTATCCATATTGAGCTTGTAGTAAATCTGCTGCAGAAGCAGACCCCACTTGCTGATATTTGAGGGCTCCAGCTCCTTAAGCTTAAGAGCGTACGGAAGAGCTTTCTTGTAGTACTCCTTCTCCTGAGCCATAACTCTCTTGAACTCAGCTGAACGGTAGTCAACGTTTGCCTTTGAGTCAACGTAGTCAGTAGCCTGGAGCATGATTGAAAGTGACAGGTTGTTGTAAGCGTCTGACAGTTTCTCATCCTTCTGGATGGCAATCTCATACTGCTCTATAGCCTTGTCATACTCCTTGTTCTGCTGTGCGATCAGACCAAGAACAAAGTAGTTGTAAGCCTTCTCGGGATCCAGCTCAATCATCTCCTTGGTGAAGTTCTCAAGAGCTGCCATATCGTTCTTCTGGTCATAGTAGCTTAAAAGCTTGGTATAGAAGTAGTTCTCTGTGGGATACTTCATCAGACCGGCCTTAAGTGACTCAATCCATTTAACGGTATCACCCATGTTGCCGTAAGCGTCGCACAGATACTCTGTGGCAGCCTCACCGTACTCATCGTCATCCTGTGCAATCTGAGCGTACTTGATTGTACCCTCCCAGTTGCCCAGGTTGTAAGCAGCCATTGTGGTGTAGTAAGCGTAAACAGACTTGAATGTGGGATAGTTCTGATCCTGCTCCATATATGACTTGAGGAAATCACCCTCGGCCATTGTGAAGTATCTGTCAAACAGCTCATAAGCCTTCTTGAAGTCTGATTTGCTGTTGAAATAGAAGATACCGCCGGAGATCAGGTTGGTCAGGTTTCTGTGAATCTCAGGAGCTAGCTTGGTATGAGCCTCATCAGAAGTCTTTCCCTTCTCGTTGGGAATTTTCTGCAGTGAGTCTGCCTTGAGAGCAAAATCATACCAGTCATTCAGGTACTTGTACATAGCGACGGTATCATAACGGCCGTTATATGACTTAAGGTTCTCCTGATCGAAATAGTAGTTATAGATACGGGCAGCCTCATACCAAGTCTGGTCCCAATCCTTAACGTACTGGTTCTTCATGGCCTGGTCAATGAGTTGCTTGGCGTGACTCTTATTTGGAATATCGTCACGGTCAAATTCATTTTTGGCATCCTTGACAAGCTTCTGAGCCTCCTTGGTAGCCTTCTTTACCTCCTTCTCGGTCATTTGCGCATATGATGTGCATGACATTCCGAGAGCGGCAATCAAAACAAACATTAGCTTCTTCATTTCGAATAAAGTTTAATAGGTTTTACATTATTAATATATTATTTCAATTATCTAGTTAAAACTACTCGGTTACAGGGGCTTCCTGAGGGGTTTCAGGGGCTGTCTGCTCCCCACCCTCGGTTTCCGGAACCTCAGGCTCGCTGTCAACCTTGCAGATTGAACCAATCTGGTCATTTCGTTTTTCCAGGTTGATAAGCCTTACGCCCTGTGTAGCACGGCCCATGACGCGGAAATCAGATACGCTTACACGCAGCGTGATACCTGACTTGTTGATGATTACCAGGTCATTGTCATCGGTAACTGCCTGTATTGATACCAGCTTTCCTGTCTTCTCGGTAATGTTGAGTGTCTTGACACCCTTACCGCCGCGGTTGGTCTTACGGTAATCCTCAATCTCGGAGCGCTTGCCGTAGCCCTGCTCTGATACAACCATGATGGTCTCCTCAGGCTGCTCGTCGACAGCTATCATGCCTACTACCTGATCCTCACCGTCCTCATCAAGAGTCATGCCGCGAACGCCGGTCGATACTCGACCCATGCCGCGAACCGTACTCTCATTGAAACGGATTGCACGACCGTTACGGTTGGCTATGATGATCTCCTTGTTACCGTCAGTAAGCAGAACGTTGATAACCTTGTCACCCTCATTCAGGTTGATGGCGTTGATACCGTTCTGACGCGGACGTGAGTAATCCTGGAGTATTGTCTTCTTGATTACACCGTTCTGTGTGCAGAATACCAGATAGTGGTTTGAGGTGAACTCTGCATCGGCCAGGTTCTTGATTGCTATGTAAGCGTTTACGGCATCACCAGGCTCAATGTTGAGCATATTCTGGATGGCACGGCCCTTTGATGTCTTGCCGCCCTCAGGTATATCGTAAACCTTAAGCCAGTAGCAACGTCCCTTCTGTGTAAAGAACAGTATGTAATTGTGTGTGGTTGCGGTGAATATGTGCTCTATGAAGTCCTCGTCACGCTTGTCTGATCCGCGAGATCCTACTCCACCCCTGCCCTGCAGACGGTACTCTGTAAGGGCGGTACGCTTGATGTAACCCAGATGTGACATTGTGATGATCATGGGCTCATCGGCATAGAAGTCCTCAGGATTGAACTCCTCGCTGGCGTATACTATCTCAGTCTTGCGCTCGTCACCGTACTTGTCAATGATAACCTGCATCTCATCCTTGATAACCTGCTTGCACTTCTCAGGGTCATCCAGGATGCTCTGCAACTCCTCAATACGTGCCATAACCTCATTGTACTCATCATGCAGCTGGTCCTGCATCAGTCCTGTGAGCTGACGCAGACGCATGTCGACGATGGCCTTAGCCTGGATGTCATCCAGTCCGAAACGGTCCATGAGGTTCTGTATGGCGTCGTTAGGTGTCTTGGCGGCTTTGATGATCTGTATTACCTCATCAATGTTGTCTGATGCTATGATCAGGCCCTCCAGTATATGGGCGCGTTTCTTAGCCTCCTCCAGGTCAAACTTGGTGCGGCGTATAACCACCTCATGACGGTGATCTATGAAACACTTGATTATATCACGCAGGTTGAGGCATTTGGGACGTCCCTTTACAAGGGCTATGTTGTTTACGCCGAATGATGTCTGCAGCGCGGTCATCTTGAACAGCTTGTTCAGTACAACGCCTGCATTTGCGTCACGTTTTACGTCTATGACAATACGCATACCCTCGCGGTCAGACTCGTCATTGACGTTGCTGATACCCTCAATCTTCTTATCTGTAACAAGTTCTGCAATGAACTTGATGAGCTCTGCCTTGTTTACGCCGTAAGGAATCTCGGTGACAATGATTTTGTCATGCTGCTCGCCGGCCTCGATCTCGGTCTTGGCACGCATGATCACACGGCCGCGTCCGGTCTCATAGGCCTCACGTACGCCGCTTATGCCGTAAATGTAAGCACCTGTGGGGAAATCAGGAGCCTTGATGTACTGCATCAGCTCATCAACGGTGATGTCTGGGTTGTCAACCATTGCCATGCAGCCGTTCAGGACCTCAGTCAGGTTGTGAGGCGGCATGTTGGTGGCCATACCTACGGCAATACCGGATGAACCGTTTACAAGCAGGTTGGGTATGGTTGCGGGGAGTACCGTAGGCTCCTCCTCCTTATTGTCATAGTTGGGGACAAAGTCAACCGTGTTCTTGTTTATGTCCTGCATCATCTCCTCGCCTATCTTGCGCAGACGGACCTCGGTATAACGCATGGCAGCGGGGCTGTCACCGTCAATTGAACCAAAGTTTCCCTGTCCGTCAACAAGCGGATAGCGCATGATCCAGTCCTGAGCCAGACGTACAAGAGCTCCGTATACTGATGAGTCACCGTGCGGATGGAAGTGTCCTAACACATCACCCACCGTACGGGCCGATTTGCGGTATCCCTTGTCCGATGTGTTGCCGTCACGCATCATGCTGTACAGTATGCGGCGGTGCACCGGTTTGAGTCCGTCTCGGGCATCCGGGAGAGCTCTGGCTACGATGACTGACATTGAATAGTCAATGTATGAGGACTTCATCTCCTCCTCAATGTTCACCCTGATAATTCTGTCCTGGTTTTCCAATTTTCCTCGAATTTTAAGACTTTTACAATAGTTGTTCAGCCTGGTGGCATAAAACACCCAAAATTACTTCAAAAATAGTTCTCGCGCAACTTTTACGCGCGTATTTTTAATAAGGTGTTAATAAGTTTTAGTACTCATGTTCGGACTAAATGGCATAACTTGGTGAATGGCATGTGATTTGTTGATATCTTATTGCAAAAACAGGTATTAACCGGGCGTAAAACCGATTATCTTTGCATTGTATCGGACCTTAGGCCCAATATGATTTAATATGATGGAATACAGATTATCAGATAAACTCAATTCCATACTGTCTCTGGCTAAGGAGGAGGCGGAGCGTCTCTATCAGTCAGAGGTGCTGACGGAGCATCTGCTTCTGGGCATGATGCGTGACGGTCAGAACCGTGCGGTTGAGTTGCTCAAGAGTATGGGTGTAGACTTGCAGAGGCTCAAAAGCACTCTGGAGGGATCTATGGGTCCTGACTACACTGACCAGGATAAGAAACCGATAGAACAGATAGCACTCTCAATGGCAGTCACCAGGCTGCTCAAGATAAGCATGCTCGAGGCACGTCTGCAGAAAAAGGAGGAGGTTGAACCGGAGCATCTGCTGCTGGCCATCACACGTGACCGCAACAGTCCTGTGGCAGACCTGCTCTACTCTACATATGAAGTTGATTACCGTGGACTGATAAATCTGGTAAACGGTACAGCAGGTGCCCAGGAGGTTCAGGACGGCATGGGACTTACTGACAGCGAGGATGACGATGACGACGATATCAGGAACTCTCAGTCCGATGCAGGTAAACTGCGTGGCGGAAAAGCCGTAACCGCTGCCAAATCAGGCAGTAACACCCCGGTGCTTGACAACTTCAGTACCGATATGACCCAGGCCGCCCATGACGGCAAACTGGATCCGGTTGTAGGCCGTGAAAAGGAAATTGAGCGTCTGGCCCAGATCCTTACCCGCCGCAAGAAGAACAATCCCATCCTGATAGGTGAACCCGGCGTAGGTAAATCGGCTATTGTGGAGGGACTCTCACAGCGTATCGTGGAGCGCAAGGTGTCGCGTATGCTGTTTGGCAAACGTGTGCTTGCCCTGGATATGGCGGCTGTCGTGGCAGGTACAAAATACCGCGGACAGTTTGAGGAACGTATCCGTTCCATAATTATGGAACTTAAGAAAAATCCTGACATCATACTCTTTATTGATGAGGTGCACACCATCGTGGGCGCAGGTTCTGCTCCGGGATCGATGGATGCTGCCAACATGCTTAAACCCGCTCTGTCGCGCGGTGAGGTGCAATGCATCGGCGCCACAACCGTGGATGAGTATCGCAAATCAATAGAGAAAGACGGTGCATTGGAGCGTCGTTTCCAGAAGATTCTTGTTGAGCCTACTACGGCCGATGAGACCCTGCAGATACTTGAGAATATCAAGGACCGCTATGAGGAGCATCACAGCGTGACATATACTCCTGAGGCACTCAAGGCCTGCGTGACATTGGCTCAACGCTACATAACGGACCGCGCGTTCCCTGACAAGGCTATAGACGTGATGGATGAGGCAGGTTCACGCACCCATCTGTCAAATCTCTCTGTGCCTAAAGAGATTGAGGATAAGGAGCGTGAGGTGGATATGGCCCGTGAGGCTAAGAATGATGCTGTAACGCGTCAGGATTTTGAGCTTGCCGCCCGTTTCCGTGACCATGAGAAAGAACTGGAGACGGAACTTGATGGCATGCGCAAGGATTGGGAGCAGACGCTTAAGAGCCACCGCGAGACTGTGGATGAGGAGAATATCGCTACTGTGGTATCCATGATGAGCGGCGTTCCCGTTCAGAAGATAGCTCGTGAAGAGGGTGAGCGTCTTAAAGGTCTCTCCCCTGCCCTCAAGTCCAAGGTTATAGCTCAGGATTCGGCCATCGACCTGCTGTCAAGAGCTATACGCCGCAGTCGTGTTGGATTGAAAAATCCCAACAAGCCCATAGGCTCGTTCCTGTTCCTTGGTCCTACAGGTGTTGGTAAGACGCTTCTGGCAAAGGAACTTGCCGAGCAGATGTTCGGAACTACAGATGCCCTGATACGTGTAGATATGAGTGAGTTCATGGAGAAATTCGCCGTATCACGACTGGTCGGAGCTCCTCCCGGATACGTAGGTTATGAAGAGGGCGGCCAGCTCACTGAGAAGGTACGTCGCAAACCCTACTCCATCATACTTCTGGATGAGATAGAGAAGGCTCATCAGGATGTATTCAATATCCTGCTGCAGGTAATGGATGAGGGTCGTCTGACAGACAGCGAGAGCCGTACTGTGGACTTCCGTAACACCATTATAATAATGACATCCAACATAGGCTCACGCCAGATTCAGGAGTACGGTCACGGAATAGGATTCGGTACTACCGATGCCGGCACCGAGACCGCCCGTCAGGATATAATACGCAAGGCCCTCAACAAGTCTTTCGCTCCGGAATTCATCAACCGAATAGATGAGATAATCACCTTCAATCAGCTGGATCGTGATGCTGTAGGCCGTATCGTTGAGTTGGAGCTGTCTGCGCTCATAAAGCGTATGGAGGGAATGGGTTACACATTGTCCGTATCGGATAAGGCAAAATCATTCCTTGCGGACAAGGGTTACAGCCGCGAGTACGGCGCCCGCCCGCTCAAGCGTGCCATCCAGACCTATGTTGAGGATAAGCTGGCCGAGATAATGATTGACGGAGACTGCCCTACAGGTTCAGCGCTCACCATAGATCTGAATGCTGACGGCACGGACCTGACTGCCGCATTATAATTAGACATAGAGTCAGTCTTAGACTCCTGTTCAGCCAAAATGTCAGACGCACCCCCGTCTGGCATTTTTGTTGTATCCTATATGGCAAGACAATAATAAAACCATATAGATATGCAGAAAGGTAAGATTGGAGTAACGACCGAGAACATATTCCCGATCATCAAACAGTTCCTGTACAGCGACCGTGAGATATTCTTGCGTGAGATAGTGTCAAATGCCGTAGATGCAACCCAGAAGCTCAAGACCCTGTCATCAAAGGGCGAGTTCAAGGGTGAGATGGGTGACCTCACGGTGCATGTAACCGTCGGTAAGGATACCATTACCGTAAGCGACCGCGGTATAGGCATGACTGCTGCCGAGATAGACAAGTATATCAACCAGATAGCTTTCTCAGGTGCCAATGACTTCCTTGAGAAATACAAGAATGAGGCAAACGCCATCATTGGCCACTTTGGTCTGGGATTCTACTCGGCCTTCATGGTGTCAAAGAAGGTTGAGATCATTACCAAGTCCTATCAGGAGGGTGCCCAGGCTGTAAAGTGGAGCTGTGACGGTTCTCCCGAATTTGAGCTTACTGATGCCGATAAGGCCGACCGCGGTACCGATATCATCCTCTACCTGGATGATGACAGCAAGGAGTACCTGCAGGAGACCGCCATCCAGGGCCTGCTCAAGAAATACTGCCGTTTCCTGCCCGTTCAGATAGCCTGCGGCAAGAAGAAAGAGTGGAAAGACGGCAAGGAGGTTGAGACTGACCAGGACAACATAATGAATAATGTGGAGCCTCTGTGGACCAAGACCCCCAGTGAACTCAAGGATGAGGATTACAAGTCATTCTACCGCGAGCTCTACCCAATGCAGGAGGAGCCTATGTTCTGGATACACCTTAACGTTGATTTCCCCTTCCACCTTACCGGTATCCTCTATTTCCCCAAGATCAAAACCAACCTCGATCTGCAGAAGAATCGCATTCAGCTATACTGCAATCAGGTATTCGTAACAGACTCCGTAGAGGGAATCGTTCCAGACTTCCTCACCCTGCTCCACGGTGTTATAGATTCACCGGATATACCTCTTAACGTATCCCGTTCATACCTGCAGAGTGACTCCAACGTAAAGAAGATATCTGGCTACATCACCAAGAAGGTGGCAGACCGCCTTACATCAATATTCAAGAATGACCGTAAGGAGTTTGAGCAGAAATGGGATGACGTAAAGCTCTTTATCAACTACGGAATGCTTACAGAGGAGGATTTCTACTCCAAGATGGAGAAGGTCGCCCTCTTTAAGGATACTGACGGCAAGTACTTTACATTTGAGGAGTACAAGAAACTCATCGAGGCCGGCCAGACCGATAAGAACAAGAACCTCATCTATCTGTACGCTACCAGCAAGGAGGAGCAGTACGGCTACATTGAGGCCGCCAAGAACAAGGGTTACAATGTGCTGCTCATGGATAACCAGTTGGATATACCTGTAATCGGCATGCTGGAGCAGAAATTCGGCAACTCAAGCCGTTTCTGCAGGGTTGACAGTGATTCCGTGGACAACCTGATTGCCAAGGAGGATGCCGCAAAGACAGATCTTCCCGCCGGTCAGCTGCGTATGATCACCAAGGTGTTCAGCAGCCAGATGCCTAAACTTGAGAAGGCTGATTTCCATATTGACGCACAGTCTCTCGGAGAGTCTTCACTGCCCGTAATGGTAACATGCAGCGAGTATATGCGCCGTATGAAGGATATGGCAGCCATCCAGCCCGGCATGAATTTCTATGGAGACATGCCTGATATGTACACCGTAATACTTAACAAGGACCATAAACTCATCAAGCGTGTCATGGATGAAGCCGCATCCGCCTGTGATGATAAGGTCAAGCCTGAGGATGATAAGCTCAATTCACTGCGTGAGCGTCAGGCAGAACTGCGCAAGTCACGTGAGGGCAAGAAGGATGAGGATGTTCCGCAGGCAGACAAGGATGAGATGACAAAGATTGATGGCGAGATAAAGGAGACTGAGGATGCCATCAACTCCATCTACAGTCAGTATGCAGCCGGCAACAAGATCGTACATGAACTTATTGACCTGGCTCTGCTGCAGAACGGTATGCTTAAGGGTGAATCACTTGCAGCATTCATACGCCGCAGCGTCGACCTTATCTAATTGTAAGTATTTTATATTAAAAAGGGCACTGAGAGTACATCAGTGCCTTTTTTTTGTTTATATTTGTGAAAATCACATCCTGTTTATGATTAAAAGGGCTTTTATTTTACTGATAGTCATGCTATTATCGCTTTCCGAGCCGATGAGTGCCCAGAAAGTGGGTCTGGTGCTTAGCGGCGGCGGAGCCAAAGGTATGGCCCATATCGGTGTAATACGCGCCCTTGAGGAGAACGGCATTCCCATTGACTATGTGGCCGGTACCTCCATGGGTGCCGTTATAGGCTCTCTCTACTGCATGGGTTACTCTCCCGATGAGATGGAGGACCTTATCCGCTCGGATGAATTCCGCAACTGGTATATGGGGTCCAAGGACATGGACTATGACTTCTTCTTTAAACTGAACGCCCCCACTCCGTTCCTGGTATCTGCCCGTATCGCCATACGTGACTCCATGACCGTTATACGGCCTATGGTCAACAGCGTAGTGGACCCTCTGCAGATGAATCTGGCTTTTGTGGATGTCTTTGCAGGTGCATCGGCCGTTTGTGACAAGAACTTTGATGACCTTTTCGTGCCGTTCAGGGCGGTTGCATCGGATGTGTTCAACAAGAACTCCATTGTGCTGTCCAAGGGCGATCTGGGTGATGCCGTGCGTGCATCCATGTCATTCCCGTTCGTGTTCCGTCCCATTAGGATTGACTCTATAATTGCCTATGACGGAGGTATTTATGATAATTTCCCTGTAGACGTGATGGTCCAGGATTTTCACCCTGACTTCATAATAGGAAGTGTGGTTGCCGTTGCTCCCGGAGAACCCGAGATAGAGATACCCGATGAGTTTGATCTTATGGGTCAGGTACGCAGCATGATAGTACAGAAAAGTGACTACAGCCTGGATCCCAACCTGGGCGTAAAGGTTGATTTTGACCTGCGCAGCGTGGGATTGCTGGATTTCCATAAGATTGATGAGGTATCGGCACTTGGTTATGAAAAAACCATGGTGCTTATGGATTCCATAAAATCCAGACTCTCCGTAAGACGTGACACTCTTGTCGTTCAGGACCGTCGTGCCGCATTCAAGAAGCGCATTCCAGGCCTCATATTTAAGGATGTTGATGTGATAGGCGTAAACCAGGCCCAGAAACGTTACATCCAGAAAGAGCTCCATGCCGCTGACGGATCGTTCGGCTATGAGGATTTCAAGACCGGTTATTTTAAACTGCTCAGTGATGATGCCATAACTGAGATCATTCCCGGTACCACTTTCAATGAGGCCGATTCCACTTTTGGTCTTGACCTCAAGGTAACATTGGATAATTACCCCACTTTCAGTATCGGCGGCGGACTCTCCACATCAGTTTCCAGCCAGCTGTATGCATCTGTAGCCTATAACCATATAGGTGAGGCATCGGAATCATATCTGCTTGAGGGACAGCTTGGCAGGTCATACAACAACGCGCAGCTGTTTACGCGTATAGACGTGCCTATGGATATACCCGTATCGCTCTCCGTACAGGTGGCATTCAACCAGATGAACTATTTCCGCAACAGTTCATTCCAGTTCTCGTCCGATAAGTACATGCCGGCTCTGAACAAGTCCATAGAATTCTTTGGCAAGATCAAGTTTTCACGTCCGTTCCTTAACAGCTACAAGGCTGTGTTCTCATTCGGTCTGGCACATCACAAGGACTACTACTCGCAATCCAGCAGCGTAGACCTGCGTGCGTTCCGTTATGACTGCAACAGGCATAATATCCTGGGTGGCTCCGTTACTTTTACAGGCAACACGCTGAACTCATTCCAGTACCCTACCAGCGGACGCTCCGAGACCATACGTGCCTTTATAGGTACAGAGAATGACCTGTTCCGTCCCCAGAATAAGTATTCCACAGATTATCATTCTGTTGACCGTTCATGGCTGCAGATTATGGCCAACTCTGAGCACTACCTGCACTTGTCGCCTCACTTTACCCTGGGAACCATGATGGAGGCCTTCTACTCGTCCAGAAACTTCTCTACGAACTATATGGCAACCGTTATGCAGGCCGGTCATTTCCAGCCTACGGTGAACAGTAAGTTCCAGTTTGATCCGGATTTCTGCGCCAATGCTTATTTTGCTCTCGGTATCAAGCCTATCTGGATAATAAACAGCATATTCCATGTCCGTTCTGAGGTATATGCATTCCAGCCTACCCGTCCTATAAGGAATGATGATGGTAAAGCCGCATACGGTAATGCCGTCACAGGATTCCAGATGATGGGTGAGCTTGCGTTTGTGGCACAATACCAGCGTGTATCCTTCAACGCTTTCGTGGATCTCTCCACATCCAGTTACAACCCGTCCATGTTTGGTGTCACGTTCGGATTCCTGATGCCTAACGAGTGGTTCCTGGAGTAATTATCGGGATTCTTTCTCTTTACGCAGCCATACAGTTGGTGATGAGCCTGCAACCCTTTGGAACTGACGGTAAAACGTTGAGCTGCTTATATATCCGCATGAGTACTCAACGTTTTTGAGTGCCTCGCCCTGCAGTAGCAGTTCCTGTGCATATTTAATGCGTGCGTAGTTGACGTAGTCAGAGAATGACTTGCCGCTGAACTGTCTCACGGCCAGTGAAAGGTATGTACGGTTGGTACCCAGACGCTGAGCCAGGTCAATCAGGTTCAGGTCCGGTTCCAGAAATACCTTCTGCTCATTCATAAGGCGCTCCAGATTGTTCCAGCAGTTTGAAATGGTCAGTTCCTGACGGTTCTCGCTATATGCCATCCTGGCCTGCTTGGCAACCTCTTTCTCAAGCATGTGCCTAATGTCATCGGCACTATAGTTTATGCCGAATGCAACGATGGTCAGGGAGAGCTGAAAGAAGAATGTGATCAGTATCAGAATTATTTTCTGCATGGAAATCTCTTGCTGGTAATCGGGCGACGCCTCACGCAGTAGCACCACAAGCACGCCTATGGCAGTAAGGGTTGCCATGATTCTGGATTGGCTTACTGATTTGCCGTAATTGGATGAGAAATAGTCATTTATGGTATCCTCATACTTGTACATGAACCAGCAGCACCACAATAGTACACCGGCCTCAAACCAGAACGTTACGGTGCGGGCCATATGGTAGCACAGGTACCCCATTATGCTGAGCATGCTGTTGTTCAGTTGAAGGCTGTCATCCAGGATCACGCTCTCATGAATGGTGCGGAGTGTGCTATGGCTGGCACCCAGATAGATGATCAGAAACATGGTGGTGATGGCCGCCATCGGTATGAAAACCATATAGTCCTTACGCTGGATACCCTTGATGTTGGTCAGTTCAATGGTAAATAGGTAAAACAGTGGCGCATACCCCAGACTGGCTACTATGTAGACCGGCCACGTCCATATCATATGGCACTTGTCAGGATTGAACAGCTGGGCGTAAATGAGCATCCTAAGGCTCCATATTATCTGTATGGCCGCCAGATACCAGTGGCTCCGGTTCTTATCCTGCTTGAACAGTATTATCGCCAGGGCGCAGATGAATGAGAAAACGCCCAGCAATGTATATAACAGATGTATAGGAATATCACTCATGTCACGAAAGTAGGTATTTTCTCTCATTAAATGGTGCGTTATCGGCTTAAAATGATATTTTTGCATTTATAACCTGATTTAATATATGAAAGAATATCCTCATTATCTTGAAAGGCTTCAGGACGCAACACGCAAGTTCTGGGACAAGCCTGCGCTCAACAATATAGGTGGCGAGTCATTTACCTATGCCCAGATGGCACAATCCATAGAACGGTTCCATATCGTTTTTGAGTATGCCGGTATAAAGAAAGGAGAACGCATTGCGCTTTGTGCGCAGAACGGAGCCCGCTGGGGATTCTCCTATCTGGCTGTAAATACCTATGAGGCCGTTATAGTGCCTATTCTGGCCGATTTCAAGCCCGATAGCGTGGTGGGACTGGTTAACCACTCAGGCAGCATTGCCCTGTTTACGGATACTGACAAATGGTCCAAGATGGACATAGCCAATATGCCTCAGGTTCGTGCAGTGTTTGATGTAAACACTCTTGAACTGCTTTACTGCAATGATGAGAAGATACAGTACGCCTTTGACCATCTGATTGAGCTTTTTGACAAGAAATACCCCAACGGATTCGGCCCTGATGATGTCGTCTATCCCACAGACAACTGGGATGACCTTTCCACCATCAACTATACATCGGGCTCAACCGGTGATCCCAAGGGTGTTATGCTCACATATCGCAATTTCAGCGCCAACGTAGACTTCAGTCAGCGTAACGTTCCCGCAGGTGACAAGATGGTATCCATGCTCCCTATGGCCCATATGTACGGTCTTGTCATAGAGTTCCTCTACCCGCTTTGTAACGGTACGTCCATCTACTGGCTGGGTAAGGCCCCCACTCCGGCAGCTCTTATGAAAGCCTTTGCCGATGTCAAGCCCTACCTGCTCATAACCGTGCCGCTGGTAATGGAAAAGATCTACAAGTCCAAGATCAAGCCCATGATAGACAAGCCGGCTATAAAGATAGCACTTAAGGTGCCTATACTTAACTCTATTATTTACAAGAAGATAAAGGATGGACTAATAGCAGCTTTCGGCGGTAACTGTGAGGAGTTTATCATGGGTGGTGCAGCCCTTAACCCTGAGGTTGAACGCATTTTCAAAAAGATAAAGTTCCCTTACCTGGTAGGTTACGGAATGACGGAGGCTTGCCCTCTGCTTGCATATGAGCACTGGACCAAGTACGTTCCCGGATCATGCGGCAAGCCTGTGGATGTGGCTCAGGTCCGTATTGATTCTGATGACCCCCAGCACACTGTCGGTGAGATTCAGGCCCGCGGTGAGAACATCACGATTGGTTATTACAATAATCCGGAGGCTACGGCCAATGCATTCACTGAAGACGGCTGGCTTAAGACCGGTGACCTGGGTATAATGGATGCTGACGGCAATATATTCATACGCGGCCGTTCCAAGAACATGATTCTGGGCCCATCAGGACAGAATATCTATCCTGAGGAGATAGAGGCTGTTGTCAACAATCAGGATTACGTGGTTGAATCCGTTGTCGTGGATCGCGGCGGCAAGCTGGTTGCTTTGGTATATCTTGATGAGCAGGCTATTGCCAAGTCTCTTCTTGATGATGAGGCAAAGGATGCTATTCCTGAGAATATCCGTCTGTCGTCGAACCGACAGCTGCCTGTATACAGTCAGCTGGCTAAGGTGGAGCTGCAGGATGCTCCTTTTGAGAAGACTCCTAAGATGTCTATCAGGCGGTTCTTGTATAAGTAAGGCATTTCCGGCCATTTTTTTTGCTTTTTTCATGAAAAAAGTGGCCTAAACATAGTCTATATCCAAAAATAAGACGTATCTTTGCACCGCTTTAAGGGAATAACCCCTATCAAGTTGGTTCCGTAGCTTAACTGAATAGAGCATCTGACTACGGATCAGAAGGTTCCGAGTTTGAATCTCGGCGGAATCACAAAAGCAGAAATGCCCTGGATATAGTCCAGGGCATTTTCATTTCATGACGCAAAGGGGCCGTTTAACAATGCGTCACTGTTTGGTAAAGAGGTAACCTTGATCAAAAAATACGGTGTATGCAGTCTTGTCGTTGGCTATGAACGCGAATGATATTCCTTTCTCTTGAAAGTTATAAACATTTAGAGATTGGGCAGTCTGCCACTGGCTGTCAAAGGGATCTGCGGCATTAATGTTATTTATTCCACCATCGATCACAAACATTTTATTTTGGCCGACAGATACTATGCCGTCTTTATAAGTGTATGCGCCTTTGTACAGTCTTACAAGATCACCGTCATAAATTTCAACGTTGTCGCCGCTAAAGCGTAAAGCCATTGTTATAACGCCATCTTTATCCTTGGAGTACCATGTACCCTGGAGTAAAGACTTATCGGACGGCAGATTGGTGGCTCCTTTCTTAAAATAGAGAAACACACTCTCTACATCCTGAGATGTAAGCGTTGCCGGACCATAGAAGTATTCAAAACACAATACTGCCCCTTGGCAAAGAAAGCTTATACGTGTGGTGTCTGTGACGATTTTTTCAGGTATGGTATCCCATCTGGCCTGCTCAATATCATCAACAACAGTAGCATAACGTTCTCTGGCCATTGTGATGTCTTCTACTATAAGATTGCCAATAACAAAAGGACCGTATTTGCCCTCGTCACGGTACTCGTGGAATGGCTTATACTCATCTTCCTTTTTCTCATAAGGAGAATAAATGTATGAGTATTGGTATGAACCATCGGGGTTTATAAAATATGTTTCAGATGTTATTTCATAGGGGGTGACAAGTGTAATGTTCCACTCTCCTGCCAAATCCTGTAATGTAATGGCAGCCGCCGGCTGATTATCATCACCAATCTTATCATCATTGTTACATGCTACCAGTAACGGCATGGCTAAAACAGCACATGCAAAAGTCCTTTTTATATCCATTGTTTTTTCAGTTTATGTAAGTTGTTCGGCAAAGATAGTAAAACTGACACTGGTTGTGAAATCGTGGCCCCTTATATTTCAATTCCAATGTTTCCGATACCTATACCCTTAAATGTTCCGCTCGCTTAGGAGCTGATTCAGGATGGGAATAAGGTCGTTGGCACTGCCGGGATAGATTATTCCTTCCATACCTAAGGCCTTTGCAGCATCGACATTGTCCTTTCGGTCATCGATGAAGACGCATTCCTGGGGCTTGAGATTGTATTTTGAGAGCAGCACCTGATATATGGCAGGGTCAGGTTTTGCCAGCTTTACGTAACTTGAAACCACGTAGTTGTCAATGTTACCAATGGTCTTGAAGCGGTGGCGGGCCTCGGTGAATGTCTCGGCAGGCCAGTTGGTAAGGCCATAAACCCCTACTCCTTTTGCTTTGAGGTCCAGTATGATATCCAGCATGCCAGGCAGATCACCGCGGCACATATCAAACCAGCAGTCGCGGAACATTGCTATAGGCTCAGCGTACTGAGGATACTTTTTCTGCAGGTCTGCCACACATACATCCATTGATTCACCACTGTCCATACGTGTGAACCATTCACGGTTGCATATGTTGTCTGTGAAATACCGGCATTTCTGCTCATCGCCCCCAAAATAAGGCAGGAACAGATAGGCCGGATTCCAGTCTACAAGAACGTTTCCAAAGTCAAATATGACGTGCTTAATCATTTGATTGTGTGCTTGCTATGGTATCGGTCTGTAAGCTGTCGGCTACTGATAATCCTACCATCTTCATATAAGCGCCTACAGCCTTGAGATAATCGGGCATATCCTCCTCTTTTATAGGATCCACAGCCGGCAGGTCCATGCGCAAGGGGTCAATGGCAGTTCCGTTCTTGAATACACGGTAGTCAAGATGCGGTCCTGTAGCGGTGCCGGTCATGCCGACGTAACCTATAAGCTGACCCTGTGATACATGGGTACCCACGCTTATGCCCTTGGCAAAACCCTTAAGGTGCATGTACTCAGTGGTATAGGTGGAGTTGTGCTTGATCTTGATGTAGTTGCCGCCGCCCTTGCTGTCCCATGCCCTTGCGGTTACCACACCGTCACCTACAGAGTAGACGGGAGTGCCCGACGGTGCTGCATAGTCAACACCGTGATGCGCACGAACAATCTTCTTGATGGGATGCAGACGGGCCTCGGAGAACCTTGAACTGATACGTGAGTAGCTCAGAGGCGCCTTAAGGAAGGCTCGGCGCAGACTGGTGCCGTTCTCGTCAAAATACTCGCCGCGTTCATTGTGGTACGTGTATCGGAATGCATAATGGTCCTTGCCCGATGTTATGAAATTGGCAGCCAGGATATGTCCTGTAGCAACTCTTACGCTGTCCGCAAAGAGTTCCTGGTAATAGACTGAGAATGAGTCCTTACGCTGGATTCCAAAGAAGTCTATTGTCCAGGAGTAGATGTCTGACAGTGTTCCGGCCAGGTCAGGGGCGGCCCCCTGCTCTATCATGGCGTTCCAGAGTGATGACTCTATGCTTCCGCTTATGTAGTTGAGCACCGTATCTACGGGCAGTGTGCCTACATAGCTGTAAATGCTGTCAGCCAATGAGTATACGGCGTAATCCGTCTTGTTGATGTCGTATACAAAGTAACGTACGCGTGCCAAGGAGTCTCTGTCTCTCAGCAGATGATACGGTTTGCCGGCCTGGATCTTACGGACGCTCCATGTATCTTTCGATGACTGCTCCATATAGTGTATGGTCTGCATGGAAACGCCGTTACGGTTCAGTATGGTAGATACCAACTCGTTACGTCCTACTACACCGTCTGTTACGTCAAGGCTGTCAATACAGAGTCCCCATCGTATGGTAGGCTCGGGCTCAAAATAAGCCTCTTCATCCTGCTCGCCGTTTTCTGTGCGGTTACCTCTTAAATTGCAGGATATGAGCGATATAAGTGTCGCGGTCAGTAATATTAGTGGCCGATACTTCATTCCTTTATTCCAGCAAATCCTTTTGTTATTTCATCATGAAGCGCATCGCTTACGGGTACCAGAGGCAGACGCATGACGTTCTGCAGTTTGTTCTGATCGGCCATAAGTGCTTTTACACCGCAGGGGTTACCCTCCTTGAACAGGAGTCCGTACAGTGGATCGAGCTGCTGCTGTATAGCGGCTGCCTCACTGAACTTTCCGTCCATTGACAGGTGTACCAGCTTGCCGAAAGTCTTGGGGATGGCGTTTCCTATTACTGATATTACACCTACAGAGCCGTTCTGTATGGCTTCCATAGCCAGGCTGTCATCACCTACAATGACCTTGAAATGATCAGGAGCATTGTCAATGATCTCCTTGATCTGGTCCATCTTGCCCGATGCCTCCTTGACGCCTATCACGTTCTTGAACTCGCGCGCAATGCGAAGTGTGGTCTGGGCTGTCATGTTGATACCGGTTCGGCCGGGTACGTTATAGAGTATGATGGGCTTGGATGATACTTTAGCTATCTCAGCGAAATGGCGGTAAACACCCTCCTGTGACGGCTTATTGTAGAAAGGTACGGCACTCAGTATTCCGTCAACGCCATCCAGTTGATACTGCTTTATCTGCTCAACGGCAACGGCGGTGCTGTTGCTGCTGCATCCAACCATGATGGGAATGCGTCCGTTTACCTGTTTTATCACGAACTTGGCTACTTTAAGGCGTTCATCGGATGTGAGCGTAGGTGTCTCGGCAGTGGTGCCAAGTACGCACAAGAAATCCACTGATCCTGCAATCAGGTCCTCTACGATACGTGCCAGAGTGTCAAAATCTATCTGACCGTCCTGCTTAAACGGCGTTACCAGCGCAACGCCCAATCCCTTAAAAGGGTAAGAACAATTCATTGGTTACTATTGTTGGTTTTTCATTAATCAATTCCAGAAACTCACTCTCACTCATAAGCTTGACGCCAAGCTCCTGAGCCTTCTCGCGTTTGGCGGGTCCCATGTTGTCACCTGCCAGCACGAATGATGTCTTGGCCGATATGCTGCCTGCGTTCTTGCCGCCGTGGCGTTCTATCAGCTCCTTGTACTCGTCACGTGAATGGTGGTTGAACACACCGCTTATGACGATGGTCTTGCCTGCCAGGATATCGCTTCCGCCCTGCTGCTCCGTCTCTGCCAGCTCCATCTGCAGCCCGAACTCCTTAAGACGGCTAACCAGCTGACGGCTGCGCTCATCATTAAAGAAGCTCACAATACTCTGGGCAATCTTGCCGCCAATCTCATTGACAGCCGTAAGTTGCTCTACAGTAGCTGTTTCAAGTGCCTCCATTGATTTGAAGGCACGTGCCAGAATCTTGGCAACGGTCTCGCCTACAAAACGTATTCCAATTGCAAAGAGCACCCGCTCAAACGGAACCTTCTTGGAGTCCTCTATGCCGTGTACAATACTAACGGCCGATTTCTCTCCCAGTCCCTCCAAGCGGCATATATCCTTTGCCTTAAGTGTATACAGATCAGCGATATCCTTTATCAGTCCGGCCTGATAGAACTGGTCAATCGTCTCAGTCCCAAGACCGTCTATATTCATGGCCTTACGGCTTACAAAATGCTCTATGCGGCCCTTTATCTGCGGCGGGCAGCTTATGCTGTTGGGGCAATACCATGCAGCCTCACCTTCATATCGAACCAGTTTGGTACCGCATTCCGGGCATACATCGGCAAATTTCACGGGATCACCCATCAGGAGCGAACGCGAATCAAGGTCAACGGCTGTGATCTTGGGTATGATTTCACCGCCCTTCTCCACATATACCATATCGCCTATGTGCAGGTCCAGTCCCTTGATTATGTCTGCGTTATGCAGTGTGGCACGCTTTACTACGGTTCCGGACAGCTGTACCGGATCCAGATTTGCCACCGGGGTTACTGCGCCTGTACGTCCCACCTGGTATGATACGCTGTTAAGGCGTGTAAGCTGACGCTCTGCCTGGAACTTGTAGGCTATCGCCCATCGCGGTGATTTGGCCTTGAATCCCAGATTGCGCTGCTGGCGCAATGAGTTTACCTTAAGCACAATGCCATCGGTTGCAACAGGAAGGTTCTTACGCTCTGTGTCCCAATAGTTTATGTAATCAAGCACCTCGTCAATCGTGGTGCATTTCTTCATGTGGTCTGATACCTTGAAACCCCATTTCTGGGCCTCCATCATATTCTCATAATGACCGTCACAGGGTAGCTGCTCGCCCAGCAGATAGTATAGATACGAATCCAGCTGACGGCGTGAAACCTCCTGCGGATTCTGTAGTTTGAGTGTGCCCGATGCCGCATTGCGGGGGTTGGCAAAAAGCGGCTCCTCCTGGCGCTCACGCTCGGCGTTAAGACGCTCAAATGATGTCCAGGGCATCAGCACCTCGCCGCGAATCTCAAAGTTGCGGGGCCAGTCACCTTTCTGCAGAACCAGCGGAACGGATTTTATGGTGCGGACGTTATCGGTCACTATATCACCCTTAACGCCGTCGCCGCGGGTCACGGCCTGTACCAGCTTGCCGTCCTCATAGATCAGCGATATGGAGAGACCGTCATATTTGAGCTCACAGCATATCTCAAACGGCTCGTTGAGCAACCCGCTTACGCGCTGAAAGAAATCCCTTACTTCCTGCTCGTTGTAGGTGTTGTCCAGCGAAAGCATGGGGTAACGGTGCTCTGCCTGCTCAAAACCCTTGCTCAGGTCACTGCCTACACGCTGTGTGGGAGAGTTGGAATCATACAGTTCCGGATGCTTATCTTCCAGAGCTGCAAGCTCATGCATAAGCTGGTCAAACTCGATATCGGATATGACGGGAGCGTTCTGCACATAGTACAGATTGTTGTACCTGTGCAGCAGTTCACGCAGTTCAATGATGCGCTCCTTCTCGTTCATATCGTGATTGTGCTGAAAGACTCTTTTTCAAACCGCGAATTTACGCATATTTTTGTAATTTTGCGGTCGCTAAAGCCACATAATTATGCGTATAGACATATTGACTGTATTCCCTGAGATGCTTGAAGGATTTTTCAACTGCTCAATGATGGCCCGTGCCCAGAAAGCGGGTCTGGCTGAGATATGTCTGCATGATATCCGTGACTATACCACCGATAAGCACCACAAGACTGATGACTATCCTTTTGGCGGTTGCGCCGGTCTTGTAATGAAGATCGAGCCCATTGACCGCCTCATTACGGACCTCAAGTCTCAGCGTGATTACGATGAGGTTATCTACACATCGCCCGATGGCGAGACGTTCAATCAGAAAACCGCCAACAGCCTATCGCTGCTTAACAACGTCATTATCCTGTGCGGACACTATAAAGGCATTGACTACCGCATACGTGAGCACTTGATTACACGTGAGATAAGCATAGGTGATTACGTGCTTACCGGCGGCGAGCTTGCCGCTGCCGTTATGACTGACAGCATTGTACGCCTCATTCCCGGAGTCCTGTCCGATGAGCAGTCCGCCCTATCCGACTGCTTCCAGGACAACCTGCTGGCTTCTCCCGTCTACACACGCCCTGCAGAATACAAAGGCTGGCGCGTTCCCGATGTCCTGCTCTCCGGCAACCAGGCCCTTATTGATGATTGGGAATTCCAGCAGTCTATGGAACGGACCAAGCGGTTGCGGCCTGATTTGCTTAAGTAATTATGTTTGGAAAAATCCAGCAGTTGAAACTGCTGGCTACCCCTATAATGTGCCTAACGGCACAGATTAATGCCGTAGGCATTGGATTATGGTAGCCAGCCATTTTAATGGCTGGGTTATATGACCTCAAGAGCGCCGATAATTTCCTGAACGGAATTGAAACCGTGGCGGGTAAGGTAATCCTCAATTCCGTCAACCACCTTCTCCGAAATGCTGGGATCAATAAAGTTAGCCGTACCGATCTGGATGGCACTTGCGCCAGCCAGCAGGAACTCAATAGCATCGGTAGCGCTGCAGATTCCGCCCAAACCTATTACCGGAATCTTGACGGCTTTTGCAACCTGCCATACCATACGCAGGGCAACCGGTTTTACAGCCGGACCGCTCATACCGCCGGTAACGGTTGACAGGATGGGTCTGCGCCTTTCGGCATCGATCGCCATACCAAGCATGGTGTTTATGAGCGATACGCTATCGGCTCCTGCACCCTCAACTGCACGGGCAATCTCGGTGATATCGGTAACGTTAGGTGAAAGCTTGACTATCAATGTCTTGTCATATGCCTTACGGACTGCGCTCACAACCTGAGCTGCACTCTCTGGCTTTACACCGAACGCCATACCTCCCTGTTTTACATTTGGACATGAAATGTTCAGTTCTATGGCGGGAATGTCATCCAAGGTGTTTATTATGCTTGCGCACTGCGCGTAATCCTCTATCGATGAACCCGATACGTTGACAATGACATTGGTCTGGAACTTGCGTACCTCAGGGTAGATATGGTCTACAAAGTAGTCCACGCCCTTGTTCTGCAAACCCACGGCGTTGAGCATGCCCGACGGGGTCTCGGCCATACGCGGATAGGGATTGCCCTGACGGGGATTCAATGTGGTGCCCTTTACTATTATGGCGCCCAGACGGTTGATATCCATGAAATCGGCATACTCTGTGCCGTATCCGAATGTACCCGATGCCGTCATGACTGGGTTCTTGAGCTCCAGTGAGCCTATCTTTGTATTCAGTTGAACCATTTGAGCTTATCTATAGTAAATACGGGACCTTCTTTACATACACACACATTGCCTTTATCGGCAGTGTCCTCAACGCAGCACAGGCAGGCGCCTATTCCGCAAGCCATACGGTGCTCCAGCGAGACCTCGCATGCAGTCTCATGATCCATCGCCCATCGGGCTATAGCCTTAAGCATGGGCGTAGGTCCGCAGGCATAGATGCGGTCAAACTGCTCGCTGTCCATCAGCAGGCTGTGGTTGGTTACAAAACCTTTCTCGCCGGCGGTTCCATCCTCGGTCGTCATGAACAGGTCGCCGTATTTGCGGAACTCCTCCTTTCGCAGAATCAGGTTCTCGGTACGGCCTCCAAACAGGAATGTGGGGCGTATTCCGTGTGCTTCAAGTTCCTGACCCAGGAACAGCAGAGGTGCCACTCCCACTCCGCCTCCAACCAGAAGCGGACGAGCCACATGAGTGGTGCGGTAGCTGAAACCGTTACCCAGGGGCAGCAGCGCATTCACCTTGTCGCCGGCTTTGAGCCGTGCAAGTGACTGTGTTCCTTCACCTACTATCTGGATAAGGAACATGACCAGGCTCTTGGAGCGGTCAATGGCATGTATTGAAATGGGTCTGCGGAGCAAAACCTTGGCCGATGGCACCTGAAGCTCTGCAAATTGGCCGGCCACCATATCCGGAAGTTCTCCCGGGTATTGCAGCGTAAGAAGTGTTGCGCTGGGAGCAACCATGCGGTTGTCAGCAACCAACATATCTGATTGGTATTTCTTCATATAAGTCTAATTGTTGCGCGAAGGTAATAAAAAAGGTGCAACCCCGAAAGGCTGCACCTCTGTTAGTTACATGTTAACTGAAATCAGTATTCCTGTACGTTCTTGAAGTCACGCCACTCAAGACGTCTCTTGTAGTTGAACATCTGGCCTCTTGGAACATACAGCTTGGCGTTCTGCTTGGTGGCATCGTCAAATACTGTGGGGCTGTTGTGTGCGGGCCACATACCGTGAGCGTTGATGAGAGCCAACTTGGGGCAGTTCTTGAATGCGTCAACACCAATGATCCTTACGTTTCCTCCCAGCTCAACCTCCTCAAGAGATGTGCAGTTCTTGAATGCAAAGTCACTGATAGCTGTTACAAAGTTGCCGATGTTAACCTTCTTGAGGTACTCGTTGTCCATGAATGCGCCAGTACAGATAAGTGCGACCTCCTCTGATATTACATAATCTGAAGTCTCCTTCTTGGCCGGATACTTGATGAGCATCTTGCTGTCCTTACTGTACAGGATATCATCAGTTGCCTTATATGACTGATTGTTCTCATTTACGGTGAATTTCTTTATACCGGAGCAACCGTCAAATGAATCCGATATGCGCAGCACACTGAACGGAATGTCTATGGATGTTACCTGGGAGCAACCGTAGAATGCGTTCTGCTCAATCTCCATCACACGGAATGTGAAGTCGTTGTTCTCACCGGTGGTGATGAATGAAGGAATGCTGACGTCACCTTTATAATTACTGGGGCCGTCATCAAAGTTCTTGCGGCCGTTTGTTCTGTCCCATGTCAGAGCAACGTTGCCGAAATTGTCCAGAATCTTATAACAGAGAGTAGTACCGTTGTTGTATTTAACGGTTATGATCTGATTGTCCACTTTGGCGTCAAGCTGTTTAACCAGCAGTGTCTGCCAAACTTCATTCTGATTTGATTTGGAAGCCTCTTTACTGCTTCTGCAACCAACGAGTGAGAATGCTACGATAGCTAAAACAAATAGATATTTTTTCATAGCTGTAATTAGTTTAGTTCTTGTAGAAGCAAATATAACCATCAAAAATAAAAAAATCAAAAAATCCGTATTAATTTTTTAATTCAGGCGAAAATTTTTGATATGTGCCGTCTTCAAAGAATATTATCACCTCTTTTATTCTTTTGGATGAACATGGCTCAGATGGTTCTGTAGGGCTTGTAACCACCTTATTATCACGTTTCTTAAACGGTTTTTCTGCCGGAGTCTGCTCCTTGACATTTGAAAATTCGGGAGATTTCCGTACATCGGTCGGAAAAAACGCACTCTCCATGCCGGGCAGAAGGGGATAATCCTGATCCGGTGCCGGAGCCGGAGTCGGAGTGTTGTCGGGCAGTCCTTCAATGGCTGCTCCTTTTCCGTTAAGCAACCATTCAAGTTCTACGTTGGGGAATGAACTGTGAACGGCCATTATGATTTTAAGGCTCGGTTCATTTCTTCCGCTTAATATATGTTGGAGGGTTGTCCTCTGAACACCTATTGCATTGGCAAACTGAGTCGGGCTCAGATTGAGCAGTTCCATCAATTCTATCAGTCTCTCTTTCATAGCTAAAATGGACGTTTTTTATGTGTGTTACAAATGTAACAACAAATTTTCTGTTTTGCAATACACATTTGTGTGTTACTTTTGGAACGTACATTTGGAAATGTACACATTTGTATTTGGTATGTTTGTTACGCTTCAGGATTTAATAGGGATATATGCGTATATAGATTAGAATTTTGTTTATGATATTATTGTAAGTTGTTGATTATTCCATCATTATTATATTATTAGCAGGCTACATCCTCTTGTTTTATGAATTTTGCATACGGATAGATCTACTATTAAAGATGAGATTTAAGTTAAATGCTATAAATAGCTTGATTTTCAGTATATTACTATGCATAAATAATTGTGTATACTGTTTTGCATATCAACAGTCTTATTGTCTCAGTGCCGTATAGTTACAAATGTTGATGCGTACAATTGTAATACATTATAGTGCTGATTTAATGATGCACATTTGTAACTGCGCTGCTAATTGTTACAAATCTGCAGGTTAAAAAAGATTAAAGGCCGCCTGTCGGGCAGCCTCTAAATCACCTCATTTTGCGAGATTTCAAAATTTGAAAATATTCCGTGCAGTTGTCCGGAATTTTAAAAGCACACAAAGGGGACAGTGACTTCGTCGAGCTAAACCTTCCCCTTTGTGTGCACCTTTGTTTGCTATTAGTGAAGAATCAGGAAAAGCAGTTCTTTCAGTAAGCCCTCTCCTGTATTGGCGGTTGCATCCAGTCCCTTTGATTTTGCGTCATATTTACGGATGGTGCTTATGATCTGCATTGTCTGTGATGCTGTATAGTTGCGCATTCCTGTGGTGTAGTCTCTCACACCCCAGGTGCTTTTAAGGTCAAGCTGGTCTGCTATTCCCCTATCGGTCTTATC
>Ga0310696_10002045_pt1 | contig 27612 bp, 20 predicted proteins | sample AusTroGonzalo_MG_4_FD_203885 | JGI IMG/M metagenome (GOLD analysis project Ga0310696, IMG submission 203885) | Bovine rumen microbial communities from tropical cattle in Woodstock, Queensland, Australia - Gonzalo_02 (v2) (version 2) | ecosystem: Host-associated > Mammals > Digestive system >...
GGGCGGTTGGCGAACCTGCCGTTACTATAGCACAAGAGTTCCCTCTTTGCTTGAAGCTAAAGCTTTTCAGCTACATACCGGCTCCGCCGGTAGTTTTTTTACGCTAAAGCGATATAAAAAAATCCGGCAGGGAATCCTACCGGATTTTTGAAGGCTGGTGGTGGTTAGACTACTCGCCGGTTCTTTTCATCTCTTTCCGCGTTTTGAGCTAAATTTTTGAATAATTTAGTAATAGAAGAGATGAATTGAGACCAAAACGCTATGCGAACATAAAATTCTCCTAAGGCTGTTCGCTGAAAAAAGTCCAAAATTTCTGAAAAATGTATCTTCCGTGACATCATTTGTCAGGTTCAATTGTTGCCTTCGCGTAATTTTATTGCGATATCTTGGTGGCGTAAAATAAAATCGTCGAAGGTATACGCAGCATTGACCATAACTAGCACATCTGTCGTGGGAATATCAATATACGGATCGTAGTCTACATTACACTGTAACAACAATTCATATATTGCATTGCCCATGGCAAACTTGTCTTTTTTTTCAAGCAAAAGTTTGAATGCTTTGAAGTAGGTGATGTCAACCCTTTCCCCGTTTTGATAAATGTAATCTTGGACAGCGGGCTCTTGTTGCTCCAATGCTCTTTGGGAAAAAGCTCGTTTCAACGAAGTAAATTTGTCTTCAAAACCTAATAGTATATGGGTGCAAAAGGCTGACAACATAAAAACATGGGCGTTGTGTCTGATTGAATCATAAGAAATTTGCAACTCGGCTATGCTTTTCTGCTGGAAAATTTTGAAAACCTCGTATTGTTTTTTGTATATCAGCAGAAGTTCTTCGATTTTTTGTTGGTCATTCATTGCATTTTTCCCTTCATTGACCTCTTCAAAGTATTCCCCTTGTTCCACTAGTTGTATGTATTCTGAAATTAGTCTGAGGAAAAAGAAGTCGCAACCAAAAACGATATCCGACTTCATTAACGGATCTTTGTCAATCAAGTCGGTTTGTGTTTTCAACAGATGTTTATAAATCACCTCTCCCATTAGGCATTTTGTCTGGTTCGGCGTGACTTCTTCAAACCTTTCCCGATAATCCCTCATAACCTCGTTCCAGTTTTTGCGGATGCACTCTATGCAGTCAAATGATTCTTCATGCAACACGCCAGAAACGAAACGCAAATCTGCTGGTTCTCCATTCCCGGATAAGACACATATATTGTATACGCAGAATAGTGACAGTATGGCGGCTTGAGCTTGATGTTCAACTGGCAAATATTCAGTGCCAAGTTCTTTTAACCTTTCCGCTTGATAATCTTTCCATTCTTCCAGGATTTCGTGGTATAATTTTGCCCAGTTTATGTGTTTCATTGCTTGGGCTCCGTTATTACCTTTTCTTTCGGAGGTCAGATTTTTAACTGCGAGAAGATTTCTCCATACCGAGAATGGGTTGATAAATGTTCTCGGGAGGATTCCATTCTGTCTTAAGATACAGTGTGGTAACAAATTTTTCCAATGAAATTGTAAAAAACAGATCGTTTTTTGCTATTTGAGTAAAAAAGTCTGTCCGCGACATAAGATGGGTTCAGCGGAAAAATATTTGTCCCGGAACCGGATAAACGCAACGAGGCTCACTGAGTTTAATCAACAATTTTTCAAAAACGCCCCTTGATTTTTTTGAAATGAGCGATAATATATTACAAAGGCAGATACAATCAATGATCATTCCCCGTGTGATTTGCATTTGAAACCGATTGGATATGAGTGCAAAATGAGTGCTGTGAAAATTCCCATCGCTTATTATTACAATTTTGTTATGATGCTCCGTCCGTTTTATCGTGAACGAGACCAATGGAGCTGTGACGATATCATTCAATTATTTGCCACCCACTATAAAAATGTGAATGTTTCCCAGAGAACGTGGTTTTCGCAAGAAGCCGTGAATTGTTTGATCAAAGGCTGCTATATTTGGGATGAAGTGGGATCAAAAAACTACTTTGCCAAACACCACAAAGAGCTAAATCCATTTCGCGGGAGCAAAGGTGAAGATGACTTTGGATGGCGGACGTGTTATTGCGTGCCTGTTGACCATCTGAGAGTAATGGTTTCTGCTTTTTCTGACTATGCCATAAAAATATATGCTCAATTCTTGTATCCCTTGTTTGATGAAAATTTTAAAGAAAACATGGTGTTTCCTGCACTGGAATCATTGGGAATTGATACAACTGAATGCCATCCAATGGAGGCAAAGACTATTTTCAGCGCAGTAAAAGTTGCCAATAAAATATTATCCGATCCTGACGCGTATCTTGACCATGTCAGAAGAAAACATGAGGATACAGAAAAAAGAAAAGCGGAAGAACTTCGGCTTCGTAAAGAAGGGCACAAAAAATTCTGGACGATGTTGTGCCTCGGGGTAATATTTTATGTCATATCTTGTTTTATGTATAACATCAACGGGAAAGACGGCGCCCTTTGGCGAAGCTTGATTTGGCTGTTATGGTCCATAAGCGAAATCGTAACTTTCGCGGCATGGGATGTTAAAAGCGAACTGACAAAACTTCCCAAAATTTATACAGTGGTTTCATTTTTATCCGTACCGATTATTGCCTTCGTTTTTGTTTTTTTGTTTCAGGCATATAATAATAACGTCTTCTTGCGCCTTACTATGATTTTATATGCCCCCGCGGGATATTTTATCACATGGATTGTGTTCTTTGTCCATATAATAATCCTTGGATATATAGAGGACTTACCAAAAAATCACGCACGCTGAATGCGGAATGCTTGCATAGACAGTCGTTTGGATTAATGCGTAGCGTTTTGCCCGGCTTCATTTCATTACGCCGTGGCAGTCTTCCCCTCCGGGTTCGCTTGGCTGCGCCGCCGCTGAACGCGGACGGCTTGATTCGCAAATCAATCACAACATCGACCTTGCTCGCGGAGCGAGAGAGCTTCATAGCGGAACGAAGTGGAGCTGCTTCATATTGCGGAGCTTAAGCGTAGCAATGCTTCATCGTCAGGCGGAGCGGAGAATGTGGTAGATGAAGCGCTTTGCGGCGAGCCGCAAAGCATGAAGCGTGCCTTCGGCACATGAAGCGGCGCTTCGCGCCATGAAGCGAAGCCTGACGGCTTCATTTCCACCAAAAAATAAAAGCCGCTCGAAAGCGGCTTGATTTTTTGGTGGAGCAGAAGGGAGTCGAACCCTCGACCTATACGATGCGAACGTATCGCTCTAGCCAACTGAGCTACTGCCCCGTGTTCGTTCTTATAATATAGCCCGGTTTTTCGCCAAATCAAGCAGAAAAATCGTTTTTTTGTCAAATCCGGCGCGAAAACTTCGCCGCCGCACCGTTTTTCTCCCCTCCCCGTTCGCCGATCGGACTTCGCCGCATATTTTTGCGCCATGTTTGCAATCCACGATTTTCGGCATTACATTATCGCGCAGACGCAAATTTACACATGGAATGCGCAATGGCGGAGAAAACAGGAGATCGGGACCGATACTGGGACTCGCTCAAGTTCGTTCTGATATTTCTCGTGATATACGGGCACGTCATTTCCGGCGTCTCCGCATTCGACCGCTTCGATCTGGCCATGTATAATTTTCTGTACATGTTTCACATGCCGCTGTTCATCTTCATATCCGGGCGATTCTCGCATATTCGCGACCGGAAACGATATCTGTTCGGCATACTGCGCATATTCGAGACCTACGTCGTCTTTCAGGTGATACGCACGCTGGCCCAGACTCTCCACGGCAACCGGATCACGGCGGCATGCCTCTACACGCCGAGCTGGATCATGTGGTATCTGCTGGCGCTGATATACTGGCGGCTGCTCGTCTGCGCCGTGCCGGAAAGGTGGCTGGCGCGCCGACGGACGGTCCTGACCGTGTGTTTCGGCATCAGCCTGCTCGCCGGATTCATCCCCGTAAGCGATCCGTTCACCTTGCAGAAGTGTCTGGCCTATCTTCCGCTTTTCGCTCTGGGGTATTATTCGGAAGACCTCCGCATGAGATCGCGGATCGGCAGGATCCCCGCGGCCGTCGCGGCGGCGGTGCTTTTGTCCGCGTTTCTGATCTTTTTTCTCGTAGACCGCAACTTTTCGGCGATACACCAATGCCGCGTCCCGTATTGCATCGGCAGCGGTCCCATGCTACTGAAGTGCGCCGAAAGGGGCGTCTATCTTGCGGCGGCGGTGCTTTTGAGCGCAATGTTCATGCGGATCGCCCATCCCGTGAGCATCTTCGCGAAGTGGGGCAGTGCGACGATGTTCTTCTATCTTTTTCATTCCTTTGCGCTTCGCGAATTTCTGTTTCCGCTGATACGCGCGAAGCGGCTGCCCGTACACGACGTTCTGCTGTTCGTTTACTCCGCAGCGCTGACGACGGCGCTGGCGGCCGCGTCGAATTTCGGGGTTTGGAAAATACTTCTGAATCCGGTCACTTATTGGCACCGCGCCGCCGACCGGAGATCGTGAGGGCTCAGGTTGCAATCCGCGGCCCCCGGCGGCACATTATCGGGCAAAGACGGAAGGGATCATTTAGACCACCCGGTCAGATAAACGTCGCTACGGCAGCAGTTTTTTGAGCTCGGGCAGAATGGTATCGGCGACGATGCGGTTGCCCGCCGCGTTGGGGTGGTTCGAATCGCCCCACAGGTCGCGCCGCCCCTTGGGGAGGATGCCGCACTGCATGTCCGGAACGTACCCGCAGGAGTATTTTTCGACCAGCTTCCGTTCGATGGCGGCGAGTCCGGCGGCGTAGTGCTCGCGCGGGATGCCGGGGCGCGTGTGATCCATCCGGACGCCCGCCGGTAGGCTTTCGTTGCCGAAGCAGCTCACGATCAGAACTTTCATCCCGGCGGCGCGGCAGCGGGAAACGATCGCTTCGTAATCGCGTTCGAGATCTTCGAGCGACCGCTTGCGGCGCCAATAGTCGTTCGCGCCGAGCTCCACGATCGCGCAGACGGGATGGTGTTTCAGCACCGCTTCGTCGAGACGCGCCAATCCTCCGGCAAGGGTGTCGCCGCCCTTGCCGCTGTTGACGATCCGGTATCCGGGCAGTTCCAGATGAAGCCAGTCCGAATATCTGCCGCCCTCCCCTCCGCATGAGGTCAAACTGTCGCCGAAGCAGACGATGACCGGCGGCTCCGCGCCCGCCGCCGCCAGACAGCCGAGCGCCAGCGCCGCGGCCGCGAACCAGTGTTTGCGATCCATGTGTTCCCTCCCCGACAAAAAATCGGTTTCGGGGATAATATACACCCGGCGCACCGGCGTCGCAACGGAGATGCAAAATATATAAAATATGTTTGTATTCTTGAAACTTGGGGAATTTGAGGCTATATTAATTAGTTTTAAGGTATATTTGCCGAAACGGAACCTTTGCGACTCATGAAAAAAAACGGACTTTTGAAAATCAAGATCACCGGAACGCTGATCTTCCTATACTGTCTGCTGGCGATCTCCGCCTCCATGATCGTCTATATGATCGTAAAGGTCGACTCGATAATCTATCTGCAGAGCCAGAATTACAGCAACCACGGCACGTATCTCGTCGCCAACTCCCTCTTCCGGGAGGGCACCGATCTGCTCACCGACGCGGTCCGGCGCTATGTGGTGAGCGACGGGGACAAGGTTTTTCTGAATCAGTACTTCGACGAGGCCAACAAGGTGCGTCACCGCGACCGGGCGATCGCGATGGTCGCGGATCTGCCGATAGATCCGGCGCTGAAGAACACCCTGAGCGATGCAATGAAGGACTCCAAGGAGCTGATGTACACCGAATATCGCGCCATGCACCTCGTGGCCTCCAAGGACGAAGCCACCCACAAGATCCTTCACGGTGAGATCGGGAACGAACATTTGGGGGACGAGGAACAGGAGCTTTCGCCCCCGGAGCGCCGGAAACTCGCCGAAGATCTGTTGTGGGGCGAATTGTACAACAGCTACAAGAACAGGATATATGCTTATCTCGAAGCCGGCCTTGAGAAGGCCGTCGAACACGGAGAGGCCCATAACCAGCTGCTGCGCAAGAAGCTTTTCCACACGCTGGCGCTGGGCGCCGTCAATCTGATCGTGCTGGTGCTGACCGTCTGCGGACTTATCTTCTACCGCCGCTATCAGCACGAACGCATCATCGCGATGCAGGCCGAGACGAACGCCCGGATGAACGTTCAGCTCAAGGCGGAGCGCGACAAAGCGATCCGGGCCGAAAAGTCAAGAAGCTATTTCTTCTCGACCGTCAGCCACGACATCCGCACGCCGCTCAACTCCATAATCGGATTTTCCGAAATGCTGCAGCTCGGCATCGACGATCCGGACGAAAGGTCAAAGGCCATCGACGCCATCATCACCAGCGGCCACACTCTGCTGGAACTCATCAACGACGTGCTCGACCTTTCCAAACTCGAAGCCGGCAAGATGGAGCTGCACCCCGTGCCCACGGACGTGGCGAGTCTGGTCGAAAAAGTGACCAACTCCTTCGAAGTGGCGGCCAGCAGAAGCTCCGTACCGATCCGCACGGAAGTCGACAAAATGCCGTTTCTGAAGTTGGATCCGCAGCGGATCCGCCAGATACTTTTCAACCTCATCGGCAACGCCGTCAAATTCACCATTCACGGTTCCATAACGGTCCGCGCCTCGTACGTCGGCGGCACCTTCACGCTGTCGGTGAGCGACACCGGCTGCGGAATATCCGCAAACAACATCCGGAAGCTGATGTCGCCGTACGTCCAGCTGCAGGAGCACGACAGCACCAAGGGCACGGGCCTCGGCCTCGCCATTTGCAAGCAGCTCGCCACCCAGATGAAGGGAAGACTCGAACTCGAATCGACACTCGGCAAGGGCTCCACCTTCAAGCTCGTCATCCCGAGCGTGCAGGCCTTTACGGAGCAGGAATCCGAGGCGTACATGAGCGAGCACCGCGCCCGCAAGACGGCGATACAGCTGGACGAGGAGATCTTGAAGAAGCGCATCCTCGTAGTCGACGACCAGAAACTCAACCAGCGGATATTGCAGACGATGCTCGTCCGCATCGGCATCGGTAAGGTGCTGACGGCCGAAAACGGCCGGGCGGCGCTGGAAACGCTGGAAAAGGAAGGCGGCGCGGATATCGTGCTGACCGACATGAGCATGCCGGTATTGGACGGCGCGGGACTCGTGCGCGAAATGCGCAAGTCGCCGAAATTCGCGACGATTCCGGTCTACGTCATCACTGCGGACGTGGAGATGCAGAACAGCTACAAGAAGATCGGCTTCGACGAGATGCTGATCAAGCCGGTGACGCTCGAAAAGCTCAAGGAACTGCTCGTAAAATACGCTCCGCACCGTCCGGAAACGACCGGCGGCGACGGAGCGCAAGCGTAAGACGGAAACGGAGCGCGGGGAGCGTCAGATCTCCTTCGCCAGCTCCTTCATTTTCCCGAATAGAGTCTCGGAGTTTTCCTTTTCCGACATCTTGGCGGCGACACGCAGCGAAATGGCGAGGTCGGCCATCGCGTTGTCGCCGGTGGCGAGCGCGTTGCCCTTGACGGCGTGCGCCAGTTTGTCCAGATCGCCCCAGTTTTCGGAGCTGAGCGCGGCTTCGAGTTCGGGTATCTTCTCCTGGATCGACTTGGCGTATTCCGCGTAGATCTCGGCGATCACGTCTTCGTCGCCGAACTGTTCCATCAGATAATCCCTGCAGCACTGTTTCATTTTTGATCCCCCTGTTGCGCGTCGCCGCCGTTCATGGTGATGCGATATATCGTTTCATTGAGAATGTCGAAGCGGTTGCGTTCTATGCCCACGCATATTTTGCGCAGCATGAGCCGGCCGCGGCCGCGGCTGCTGAAATCGCGGTTGCGGAGCTCCAGTTCCACTTCCGAACTGCCCGCCGCCACCGATATGCTGGGTTCCGGAGTTCCCCAGTCCCAGATGGTCAATTCCGCATAGTTCCCGTTCTTTCTCAATCTGAAGCACGCCTGTTCGCCCGCCCGGTCGTGAACGTCGTAACCGTGATCGTAGACATTCATCATCTTTTCCTCGAAGACCAGCTCGACCTTGGTGACGCTCTCGGGATCCCAGCCCTGTTCGGAACACCAGCTTTCGATTTGCTGCGCCGTCTCGTCGATGGCGTCGGCATCCATCGGGACCGATTTTATCAGGACGTCGGTTTTCCGGAAACGCGCGCCGAATATGAGCGCGGTCATGTCGTCGGCAAAGTAGTTGTAGCCGAAAACTTCGCAGGCGAGCCGGAATTTATACGGCGAGATGACGACGGTGTCCAGCCGCGCCGCTTCGGGGATCATTTCGTTCAGCATATCGGGGAGGAACGAATCCGGCACCGGCACGTGACCATCCTCGTCCCGGTACACGTCGAGCACACCGTCCGTGAACGCGATGCACAAAGCGTCTTCGGAAAGGCTGGTCCTCACGACCTCGTTCTCGGTATACACGGTATCCTGCATCAATCCGATGGGCATGCTTCCCCGCTTTTCCGGGTTGACCGGTTCCAGCTCCGGATTGACGAGATCGACCACGAACAGATCCGGCGCGCCGCAGCTGATCCAGTCGACGGTCCGCTCCTCGGGGCGGTGTATGCAGATGAGCGTCGCCATGTACGTGAGCGTACCCAGATTGTCCGCGAAAAAGCGCTGTATCAGATTGGCTATCGACGCCGGAGTGGCGCTGGCGAAGTTCTCGGTGTCGGGCAGCTGCTTCAGGAAACTCTGCACCGCCATCATCGACAGCGAAGCGCTGGTGCCGTGTCCCTGGATATCGCCCAGTATGTACAGTTTGGCGCCGTCCGGCAGCGGCACGACTTCGAAAAGGTCGCCGGAAACGATGTCTTTCGGCATCCAGCTGCAGGAGTAAAAATCGGTGTCGGTGATACGGATGCGCGGCGGGAGCATCTTGCGCTGCAGGTGGGCTCCGAGAGTCAGCGCCGCCATGACTTCCTTATCCTTTTCCTTGACCAATTCCTCGACACGCCGGGAATCGACGATGCTCTTCACGCGCTTGAGGAGCAGATCCGGCTTGATGGATTTGGGCAGATAGAAGCTGTAGCTGTCATCCATGATCCGCTTGAGGAAGCCGCTGCCTTCCTCGGGATCCAGCGCGGTCATGAAGAAGATCGGCATGCTTTCGTCCATTCCGCGCACGATGTCGCGGAATACGAAACCGTCCATGTCGCCCATCATGATGTCGGTTATGATCGCCTTGAACTGCCGGCAGCCGCCGTCGTTGAGCAGAACGACCGCCTCGGGGATCGAGGCCACGCAGACCGCCGTGTAGCCGATCAGCTTGAGTTTCGCGTTGAGCATCAGCCTGATGAGACGTTCGTCGTCGATCACCAGCACCTTCGTTTTTCCGTTCTGTTCCGCCATGTATACCTGTACTTTTACGCGGGGACAAAGGCGAAGCGGCGCATTGCGCCGTTCCGGCCATCATCCAGGTTGCCGTTTTTCGGTAATGATTTAGAAGTATATCACCCTTCTTCGGCTTTTTCAAGTCTCCCCCGCCTAAAAAAGCCGACATTTCGGCGAACGGGAAAAACCTTACTTCGCGCGCTGTGCCGCATCCAGCTCGCCGGCCATGAACTCGCGCACCCGCAGGAACTGACTGCGGAAGTTTCCGGTCAGGAGTTCGGCGGCTTCGCGGCGGCGGTTGTCGCGGAGCAGTTTGCGCGCCTTTTCGCAGACGGCGAAATGCTCTTGCGCAAGTTTCCTTTCCAGCGCTTCGAAGCGCGGGAGATTCCCGTGGTCGAGACCGATTTTTTCCCGCAGGGCGAAAGCGCGCAGCCCCATGTCGCCGTTGGCGAGCTCCTCCGGGAACTCGGTGACGCCGATCGGCACCGGCAGATAGACCGCGTGCCGCGGCGGGCCGACGGCGACGAAGGCCGTGCTCAGCATCTCCGGATAGGCGCGGTCGGGAACGAACATGGTGCTCGCGATGGTGTTTTTCATACAGATCTGCCGCCATTTGTTCTTTTCCGCCTCGGGATCGCGCAGGCGCGAGCACTCCATCAGGTCGGACACCGACAGCGAACCCTTTTCGCGCAGCCTGACCGCAAAAAATCCGTTGGCGGTGTGGCGGCGGTTTTCGCCGTTCAAAAAGGCTTCGCGGGCACGCACGGCGCCCTTGAAACTCGCCATGCCGGGCAAAAGGAAATTGTTGGCGCGGGACTCGAAGCCGAACCCGACCGCAGCGGAGGCCAGCCGCCGCCCCGTGACCTCGACGACGAAGCCGCGGTCCGGATCGGCGATGAGATAGATGGACGCCCCGCGGACGACTCCGGAAACGTGGAGTTCCCGCAGCATCGCTTCGGCTTCGGCGGCGGTGGCGCATTTTTCCGCCAGCAGTCGGAGCACATACACGCAGTTGATGCCGTACTTGTTGGGGTTCGGCTCGCCGCCCGGACCGTCGTTCTGCACGATCATCAGCCCCTTTTCGTTCATGACCGCACCGGCGCCCGAGTTCCACAGGTCGCCGACCGTGACGACCTTATACCGCCCCGGCATCGCCCGGAAGATCCGGATCGACAGCAGGTTCTGCCCGCCGTAGTCGCGGTTTTTCTGGAGCATGACGGTGCCGGTCGCCGAAGCATCCGGCATCACCATCCACGAGGTGCAGCCTGTCCTCCAGTAGAAGCGGCTGATGTGAAAGGTGAAGTCGCCCGGTCGCCAGCCGAGCGCCTTTTCGATAGCGGCGTCCTCTTCGCGGTTGCTCGTCGCGACTTCGTCCATCGTGCGCAGCAGGGCGTCGGCGAAGGCGGCGCGTTCATTCGGCGGAGCGAGCTTGTCCAGCCGATCGAGGTAGTGTTTTTCATACTTTCCCCGCCCGGAGACCACGCTGCGCAGGAACCACTCGCCGGGAGCGGCGGATTCGACCGGATAAAAGACCGGCTCGGCGGCCCCGAACGACGCCGCAGCCAGCAACAACAGCGACGAGATCATTCCCATTCGTTTTACCACGATAATTTCTCCTGAAATGCGTATTTTTTCGCCCTGCCCTGCCGCTCACGGGAGCGGATAACCGCTCGCCCGGAGCAAGGTTTCGTGCAGCAGATATTCGTGTTCGACCGGGAACGGATTGGCGATCTCGCCGCGGACGGCGCGCGCGAATTCGATCATCTGCGCCGCGTAACGGTTGCCCCGCGGCCCGCAATCGACCGTCCGCGTACCGGAAGCGTAGTGCGCGCGCGGCTCTTTCAGCGTGAGGCGCACGTTCAGCTCCGCGTCGTCCTGCTGGTACTCGATCGGACACAGCTCGACCGTGCCGTTGGTGCCGCAGACGATCAGGCGGCGGTGCTTGTAGCCTTCGACCTCCGCCACCGAAACCCGGACCGTCGCCGTGGCGCGCGGATATTCCAGCACCGCAAGTCCGTTGTCGACAAGTCCGTCGTCCCGCGTCCGTTTCATGAACGGCGTGACGCGCTCCGGCGCGCCGAGGATGCGGAGCACTATGTCGATCAAATACCCGGCGAATATATACATCGCTCCGCCATGGAACTGCGACAGCCAGCGGCGGTATTCGTCCTTGTCCCAGCGGCTCATCACCGCGTGGATCTCAAAGACCTCCCCGAGCCAGCCGTTTTTCACCGCGTCGACGCAGAAGTTCACGGCCGGATTGTTGCGGTATACGTACCCCAGCTGGAGCACAAGGTCCCTGCTCCGCACGGCGTCGCAGAGCTTTCCGAAGCCCGGCAGGTCCTCGCCGCCCGGCTTGTCCATGCACAGATGCAGCCCCCGTTCCGCACAGCGGATCGCGGATGGCAGCAGTTCGCCCCCGTCCGTTTCGATCATCACGGCTTCCAGTCCCGGCACGGCGAGAAGTTCGTCGACGCTCATCATCGGCAATCCCTGATAGGCGGCGTGAGCCCCGCGTTTTTCGCGCCACTTGGGCGAATCCTCGGCGACGCCGACCACCTCGAAACGATCCGCCAGCGACCGGAGCGCCTTCATGCGTTCCGTGCCGTGGTTGTGGCCGATGCCGAGCTGGCCGATGCGTATTTTCTTCATTTTTCCTCCTTAGAACGTAAGTATCACTTTGCCGATGTTGCGCGTTTCGTGAAGCACCCGGTGCGCTTCGGCGGCGGACTCTAACGGGAAAGTCGCGTCGATCATCGGGGCGATGCGTCCCGACGCGAAGTGCGGCCACACGGTTTCGACGAGCTTATGCAGCAGTTCGGTCTTTTCCGCGTCGCTGCGGCTGCGGAGGGTGCTGCCGATGATGCGGATATGCTTCTTGAGCACGATGCGCAAGGGGATTTCGGTCGTTTCGCCGCCCAGCGTGGCGACGAGTATCCACCGCCCGCCCGGATTCATGGCGGGAAGGCACTTGCCGAGCATGGCTCCGCCCGCACAGTCCAGCGCGACGTCGACCGGGTGGCGCATCAGCACTTCGTCGACCGCCTCGGCCCTGCGGTTGATGACCACGTCCGCGCCCAATTTGCCGACCGCTTCGGCCTTCTCCGGCGAACCCACGGTCGTGACGACCTTGGCGCCGAGGAGCTTGGCCAGCTGGATCGCGGCAATCCCGAGACCGCTCGCCCCGGCCTGCACGAAAAGCGTGTCTCCCTTCTTGAGACCGCCCAGGTGCACCACATTGAGCATCGCGGTGGTGTAGACCTCCGGCAGGGCGGCCGCCTGCACGAAGGAGAACCCTTCCGGGATCGGCATCACCATACCCTCCGGCACCCGGACCTTTTCGGCGTATCCGCCGCCGCCGAGAAGCGCGCAGACTCGGTCGCCGACCTTCCACTTGGAGTCCGGCGCAGCCGCCGCAACTACCCCGGCGCACTCCAGCCCCGGCCATTCCGGCCAGTTGGGGGGCGGCGGATACTTGCCCGCCGCCTGAAGCAGATCGGCGCGGTTTACTCCCGCGGCCTTGACGTCGATGATCACGCTGCCCGGCAGCAGTTCCGGTTCGGGAACGGCGCCGAGTTCGAGTCTGCCCCCCTGCCCGATGAGGATCGCTTTCATATCCATGATCTCCTTTCAGTAGTTTTTCCAGTCGAAGACGACGCCCAGCTGTTCCGGATCGCGCGCCATGAGGCGGGCGTAGACCTCCGGGGCAGACGCCGGATCGGCGATCCCGGTGACGAGGGAACGGCTGTCGAGCCGCCCCGCCGCCAGATACCTGAGCAGCACCGCCATATCCTCGCGCATCGTCCACACGCCGGGCCGCCGGTCGTCGCCGGGACGCGCCATGTTGTGCGCGCCGATCACGGTGATGCCGGGACGGTGCACGAGGTTGTAGAAGTCGATCTTTTCCGTCGGCGTGCGGTTGCACCCCACGAGCGCGATGCGACCGAAGCGGGCAGTGAGCTCCAGCCCCTGCACCACCGCCTGCGGATTGCCGGTGACTTCGACCACCGAGTCGCACTTGCGGCCGCGCGTCAGTTCGGCGATCTTGTCCTCAAGTCCGGGATCGTCGGGCGAAAAGGCGGCGTCCGCGCCGAGTTTCAGCGCGAGGGCGCGGCGGAACGGGGAAAAATCCATGGCGATCACCGGGAAGCATCCCGACAGCCGCGCGGTCTGCACCGCGAACTGCCCGAGCAGTCCCAGCCCCATGACCAGCAGCGACTCGCCCAACTCCGGGCGACAGCGGCGCACACCTTGGAACCCCATGCAGCCGACCACGCAGAAGACCGCCTCCTCGGACGGTACGGCGTCGTATTCGATCTTCACGACGTCGCGTTCCGGCATCAGCTGAAAGTTGCGGTGCTTGCTGTGGTAGCAGAGACAGCGGTCGCCGGTCTTGAGCGAAGTCACGGCGGAACCGACCGCAAGCACCCGCGCGACCGCGCTGTACCCCAACGTGGCCGGGTATTTGGCCGGCCCGCGGTTGGTCTGCCCGCTCAGGTTCGCAAACTCCGTACCCGGCGAGACGAGCGTGCACTCGGTCTTGAGCAGCACCTGATCCGGAGCGAGTTCGTCGGGGATGTCGCGTTCGCACAGCTCGACCTTGCCGGCGGCGACGAAATCGATGGATCTGACTTTCATTCTTTTCCCTTCCGTAGTTCCGCCGCAAGTGGGTGCCGCCGGTCGCACAGCGGAAACGCGACCGGGACATGTTTCAACGCGGACTGATAAGCCCCCGTTATCATTTCGAGAGAAGCGAGCGCCGACTCGATCCCGGCGGTCAGCGGCTCCCGGTCCTCGACGGCGCGGAGCAGATTCCACGCGGCGCGCCGGTTGTTTTCGACGAAGTAGCGGTGATCCCCGCGCGTCATGTCGATGCCGAGCTTTTCATGATCCAGCGGCAGCGCGCCGGGGATCGCGGGCTCCTCCGGCAAATCCACCGTCCGAAACTCGGCTTGATCCTCGACCGGGACCGGAAAATCCCGGCAGAGCCGCAACGTCCGGTCGCCGGTATAGCGTATCGTCAGCGAGCCGGACGTTCCGCAAACGGTGATGCCGAAGCGGGCGGCGCCCTTGTCGATCACGCGGCGGCTGGTAAATATCCCGTTGACGCCGTCGGCGAAACGATAGAACGAAAGCACCTCGTCACCGCCGCAGGGGCCGACGGGTTCGCGCGTTTCGAGTACGTCGCCGGCCGTGATCGGCCGCCCCCGCCACCGGATATCCGAATACACCTGCTCCGGCATGCCGAAGATCCAAGCCGCCGCATCCAGAATGTGCGTGCCGAGGACCTGCATGTCCTCGCCGCCGCCCCGGTAGTCCTCCTTGCCGCGCAGAATGCACGTCAGCACCCGACCGATCCCGCCCGATTCGATCATCCGCTTCATTTCCCGGAACGCCGGGGCGAAACGCGCCAGATGCGCCATCTGCACCAGTTTTCCGGTCCGGTGCGCGAGTGCGACGAGTTCGTCCGCCTGCGGCAAGGTCTCGGCGAGCGGTTTTTCGCAGAGTATGTTGCACCCGTGCAAGAGAGCGTACCTGATCTGTTCGTAATGTTCCATCGGCAGACGGGAGCAGAGGACCACGATGTCGGGGTTTTCCTGCTCGACCATCTCATGAAACGAACGGTATAGTCTTTTCGCTCCGGTGAGCAGATGACGTTCACCCGCGTCGGGGTTGGAGTCCGCCAGCGCAGCGATCTCCACGCCGGGGAGCCCGGTGAAGGCGTACTGCGTCAAATGACCGCCGAGTCGCCCTCCTCCGGTGTCCTGACTGATGCAAACCTTGACAGACATTTTACACTCCCGCATCACTTCATGGCGGCGAGGTAGTCGTCCATGCGCTGATTGTTCGGCCACGGCCAGTCCGCCGGGGTGCGGTCGATCTCCCGCTTGAGCCCGTCGTAGAGCGGCATCATGTCGCTCTGCTTCATGCCGGTGACCGCAAGGACCTTGCCGTTGTCCACGATGCGGTCGAAGAGCCGCGCGTACTCCAACTGCCAGCGGGGACCGAGGACGTAGGGATCGGGGTTGCGGATGCGCAGATAATCCTCCTTGTCCACCCAGACCGCCCGAAGTCCGCAGATATCCTTGTAGTAGTCGGAAATCTCCTCCCAGGTGTGGTGTTCGGCACTGTTGATGTTGAAGGTTTCGCCCAGCGCCTCGTCGCGAAAGAGCAGTCCGCCGATCATCCGTCCGGCGTCGCCGCCCCAGCTCAAGGTGGCGGGTTTGAGTCTCGCCTGTTCGGGGAGCACGACCGATTTTCCCCGGCGCGCCCGCCCGACGGTATCCGCCGCCTCCAGCGTCACGAGCTGGTAGCGCAGATAGCTGTAGGTGGTCGCGGGACGGACGATCGTCCAGTTTTTGCGCGGATGACTGAACAGGATGTTTTCGCCGCGCGCCTTGGCGATGCAGTAATCGTCCGAATTGAGCAGCAGCTGATCGTCCGAAACGTCGATCAGCCGGGGCGAAGTTTCGCGCACCGGGCACTCCAGATTGGCGTATATCCGCCCGGAAGATAGAAACACGTACTGCCCGGTGTGACCGAGCATCCGCGGCAGCGTCTTCACCAGCTCCGCCGTCGGGTAGTACAGATAATCGACGATCGCGTCGAAGTTCTGCGCGAGCAGTTCGTCCCGCACCGCGGGATCCTTGCAGTTGCCCTTGATGTAGGTTACGCCCGGGAGGAACTTTTCCGGATCGTCGAGCGCCGCCACGGTCACGATACAGCCGTTTTCGACGAGATACGGCACCATGTAACGGCCCATCGCTCCGGTGGCGCCGATAGCCAATACGCGTTTGTCTTTCATGAAAACATCCCTTTCCCGCCGTTCGCCGCTTACCGGAGAAGGCGATTAGATTGTTTCGGATAATATAATCTGCGTCGCACCGAAACGCAACCGGCGCGGGCGACGAAATTGAATTTCTCCTTATGGATGATATATTATAGTTATAGGAGAATCGATCTCATGCGCTTTCTGCATTCCAAACTTTTCATGCTGGCCGTATTCGCCGCGGCAGTCATGTTCACCGGGCTGAACTTCCGCGAACTTGCGAGCGGCGACGAGACGCGAGTGGCGGGCATCACCGCCGAAATGACCGTTTCCGGCGACATGGTGACTCCGAGGCTGAACGGCGAACCGTTTCTGGAGTATCCGCCGCTCCACTACCAGTGCGGCGCGCTCTGCTTCCGGATATTCGGCTTCACCGACGCCGCGGCGAAACTCCCCGGCGCGCTTTGCGCCTTCGGATCGGCGCTGCTGGTCTTCGCCCTGGCGCGGCGGCTGAAGCTTTCCGAAGATGCGGCTCTGGCGGCGGGGGTGCTGTTCCTCACGGGGGCGCAGGTCTTCGGCAACGGTCGCAAGTGTATGGTGGACATGATGCTTGCCTTCTTCGTCCTGCTCGCCGTCTACGCCTTCCACTCCCTCTCCGATGCGAAACGTTTCCGAACCGGGGCGGGATTCTTTCTGCTGTATTCCGCCGGACTGGCGGGGGGCTTCATGACCAAAGGACTGATCGGCTTCGCCTTTCCGTGGTGCGGATTGGGCGTCTGGCTCGTCGCCGACGACCTCCTTTTCGCGAAGCGTTTCACGTTCAAGCGTTACCTGCTGCTCGCGCTGGGAGCCGTTCCGGCGCTCATCCCCATACTTTACTGGCTGCGCCGTCTCTACCTCGCGGGCGGGTGCGAGTATCTTCACACCGTTCTCGTCGAAAACGGCTTCGGCCGCCTCTCCGGCACACAGGGCGACCACGTCGAAAAGGCGTGGTATTATCTCGTGAAACTGCCGTCGCTGTTCCAGCCGTGGCTGATCCCGTTCCTGGCGGCGCTGGTATGCGCGCTGGTCCTGCTGCGAAAGCGGAAGCTCGACCGGGAAATCCTGCCGCTCGTCTGCGAATCGGTCGCGCCCTTCATTCTGCTGTCGTGTTCCGCCGCCAAGCGGCAGGTCTATCTGCTGCCGATATATTCGGCGTGGGCGGTACTGACGGCGTGGTTTCTGATCGACCGCCGCGACCTGTGGCTGGAAAAGCTCCGGCGTTTCGCGCCTTGGGCCGTCCGGTACTGGCGCCCGGCGCTCGCGCTGATCGTGGCGGTCGCGCTGATCGTGTTTTCCGTCCTCGCCCCCGGCTGGGCGAAGGCGATCCCCGTCGCGGCGCTGCTGTTTCTGGCGGCGGCGGTGTTCAGCTCCCGGGCGCGCGCGATCGCCGGACTGCTGGCGTTGGCGCTCTTCACCGTCTGCTTCGACGCGGCGATCCTCGCCCGCGGCAACCGCGGCAAATCGCTGCGTCCGCTCTTCGAGGAGTGCCGGAAGTGGGAGCAAAAAGGTTATCGCATCACCATTTCCGCCTCGGTGTCGAAGCGCGTCAGCGGCGCGGAACGCACCCGTGGGGCGGCGTTCTTCTATCTGAAAAAACGGGTTCAGACGGTGGGGGACAATACTCCGCTGCAGCCGGACGAAAAACGGATCGTCCGCAGCAGCAAGGCCGTTTCCGGAAGGAAATTCGCGGACAAACACTATCTGGTCGGAACCGCCGGGAAGGATAATTAGACCATGCTCAAGATCGACTGGGACAACGGCTGCGCCTCGGACGGCAGCGGCGTCAAGTGCAAACGTATCGTCATCACTGGCGACTGGGTGCCATTCTGGGACATCCAGCGGGGCGCCTATTACGACCGGATAATGGCGGAACGTCCCGTGGAGTGCTACGGCGGCACGCTGAAACTGCTCCATGACGCCGACCTGCGGATCGTGAATCTGGAATGTGCCGTCGAAGGCGAAAAGCCGATCATCAAAAGCGGCCCGCACCTCTGCGCTTTCGAGCGCCATCTGCCGTGCCTCAAGGCCGGGAAGTTCGACGTCGCCGCGCTCGCCAACAACCACGTCTGCGACTACGGCCCGAAGGGGCTGCGGAAAACCATGCGCACACTGGATGGAATGGGCATCCGGTACTTCGGGGCCGGGATGGACGACGCCGAAGCGTGGAAGCCGCTCGTCTGCGAAGTCGGCGGCATCCGCGTCGGACTCGTCGGATTCACCGAAGGGCACGACCTCACCGCCGCGGCCCCCGGCAAGCCCGGCGTGGCCGGATGGGACGTATCCCGCGCCCGCGCTGCGATCCGCGAACTCAAAAGGAGTTGCGACGTCGTGATCGTCATTCCCCACGGCGGCATCGAATACGCCGCGCACCCCTCCAAATACTGCATCGACGCCTTCCGCGAACTTGCCGCCGAGCATCCGGACGCGATCGTGGCACACCACACGCACGTGCCGCAGGGCATCGAGATCCATGACGGAGTACCGATCTTCTACGGACTCGGCAACTACATGTTCCACCACATGACGCCCCTGCACTTCCGGCGGCACGGCATGCTCGCCGAATTGGAAGTGGCGAAGGACGGCCTGCACGGTTTCAAGGTGCACCCCTTCTTCATCGGTCAGGAAGGACTGGAGGTGCTGGAGGGCGAAAAGCGCGCCGGATTCTTTGCGACGCTCCGCCGGGTGTCGCGTCCGTTCGAGCCCGGCGAAGATCCGCTTTCCGGTTTTCACGCCACGCTCAAGTACCGCTGGCGGACCATCCCCTTCTCGCAGTTCACGTCGATCGCCAAGCACTTCGACAGCGATCCCGTCAAGGCGGCGGCGATGCTGCGGAGCCGCCTGACCACTTTGCAGAACATCGGCCTCACCGTGCCGATGTATGATCGGGTGGTGCGGGGAGTCATCGACGACGCCCCCGACTGGGCGGTCGAGTCCGAAAAGGAATACATGACGCGCGAACTGTAAGTCCGGAACGCTTTCGAAGACGGATTTTCGATGATATGCCATGCTCCCCTGACGCAAGCGCAGATGCGCCGCAGTCAGAACAACTACATATACTACTCCGCCGTCAACGGAGTATCCTACATGTGCCTCGGCGAGACGGTGATCGTACTGCTGGCGGTGCGGATGAACATGCCGGACTTCTGCGTGTCGATAATCGGTTCGCTGTTGTTCTTCGGCTACATGATGATGCCGCTCGGCAAGTGGATGACCTCGCGCGTCGGCGCGGCCAGAACACAGGCCAACTGCTGGGTGTGCCGCAACATCGCGGCGCTGGTGGTGGCGTCGGCGGTGATCTTCCACCGCTTCGGCATGGAACGCGTCGCCATGGTCTGTCTGCTCGCCGGAGCGTTTTTCTTCTACTCCTTCCGGGCGGCGGGAGTGGTGATGTCGGTGCCGCTGGTGGGCGACATCTCGGACAACACGACGCGGGCGCGGCTCTTCGCGGTCAGCAACGGATGCTTCTACGTGGCCAACGCGGTGACCATCGTCGTCCTGACGGGGATAATGAACTTGAGCGATTCGGTGTGGATGCTTTTCGGCATCGTGGTCTTCGGCGCCGGATGCGGCATAACCGCCTCGGGATTCCTGCGCCGGATCGACGAGACCGACGCGCTGATGAAGCACGCCGCCAAACCGCTGTGGCCGGAAATCCGCCGCCTGATCCGCGACCGGATGATCCGGCGGATGATCGCCGCGCGCTTCACGGTGAACCTGATCGGCATGATGGCGGGGGGGATCTCCATGCTGACGGTCAAGCGCGGGTACGGCATCAGCGACGGTCAGGCGCTTATATTCGTGCTCTGCCAGTATATAGCCAGTTCGGCGATGTCGCCGGTGTTCGCCAAACTCTCCGCAAAAATCGGACCGCGCCGCACCATTTTGCTGACCTTCATGCATTCGGGGCTCATCATACTGCTGTGGTGCCTCGCGCCAGCGAAGTGCCATTTCATCTATCCGATGGCGATATTCTTCGTCGTCGGCAGTTCGACGATCGCCGCGTGGAACAGCGTCGGACCGTACTTCCTGCTCGCCGTCCCGGAGGAAAAGCGGACCTCGGCCTCGGTGTGCACATCGTTCTTCGACGGGGCGCTCGCCGGGTTGTGCGCGATGTGCATCGCTCCGCAGCTGCTGAGGTTGGGAGCTTACCTCGCCGACGGGGAACCGGGGCTCTTGAGATACCGCATCTATTATTTGCTGACGATCCCGTTCTTCGTCGCCGGATTCTTCGTCGTGCGGCGGATCGTGCCGCTGTCCGACGAAAAGCGCCGCCGTTTCGAAACCTACCGCCGCTGGATCATACTGCAGATCCACCGCCGCCGTCAGGCCTGAGCAAAACACGGACATTTCGCAAACGGCGCTTGCACTTTGCGCACCGCCGGGTTATGTTAAGGCCGGATCGGGCTTTTCATGTTTTCTTCATAAACGAAGGTGTATCCTTGAATATCGAACGCGATCTCCAAAAATCCGCCGAACAGGACGGAGGGAGTGAAAAATGAAACGACTGCCGCTGACTCTTGTCTCTTCGCTTCTCCTGTGCCGCGCCGCTATCGTTTGCGCCTGCACCAGCTGGGTGATAACGCCGGAAAGGTCCGCTTCGGGGCGGATGATCCTCCACAAATGCCGCGACCAGCACCTCAACACGCTCACCGCGGTGATCATGAACGACGGCGGCGTGCGCTGGATGTGCATCGGCTCCGACGGCGGAGCGATGTTCGAACTCAACGAATACGGCGTTGCGTCGACCTCCAACTACGGCGGCAAATACACGGGCCGGCGCAAAAAGCCGAAGCCGCACGAGGGCAACATTCCAAGCCACGTCGCCGTAAATGCCAGAGATGCCGAAAGCGGGGCGAAAATCATCCGCGACTGCGGACGCGACGGCTGGCGCCCGACCGGGGGGATGTTCCTCGTCGCCGACTCGAAGCGCGCCTTCGTGGTCGAAACCGGGGGGGCGTATGGGGAAATTGCGGAGATCCCCGGCGGGATCTACGTCATCAGCAACACCCTGCACCTCGGCGGATGCGAACTCTATTTCGAATGCCAAGCCGAGAAGCTCGTGTCGCACCGGGCGCGCGAAGCCAACGCCCGGACGGAACTGCATAAAAACAAGGTCGAAGGCAAACATACCATAGCGGGGCTCTTCAAAAGTTCGCGCCTAACCGGCAAGAATGTGCCCTTCAACCGCTTCACCCTTTCGGCCGTCTGCTTCGAGCTCGATGCGGAGTTTCCGGAGATGCTCGGCTGCGCCTACGTCGCTCTCGGCCCCCAGCAGCACACCGTCTATCTGCCGACGCCGATGGCGCTCGAACAGTTCCCCGAGGACATGCAGAACGGCAAATGGGGGGCTCGCGCGCTCGCTCTGCGCATGAAACTCGGCGACGACCACGAATACCTGCCGCGCATCGAAGCGCTGGAAAAGGAACTCGTCGCCGAATTCGCGGCGGCCCGTGAAGAAGCGCTTTCCCTTCTGCGCGCCGGCAGACGCGACGAGGCGAAAAAGCTCCTCAACGACACTTTCGCGCGACATTACGTCCGGGCGAAGGAGCTCATGGGCAGGATCGCCGAAGAAGCCGGCATCGAAGCCGATCCGCCGATCATGACGCGCAAGGACGAGGAAAAACTGCATAAGAGCATTCAGCAGAAAAGCTCCCGGAAGAAGAATCGGAAAAATCCGTAGACGATGCGCCGTCCACATTTTCCCTTGTGTTCGGCAAATTATGCGGAATTACGTTTGCACTCGCCCGATTCGGAGTCTATATTAGCTGAATCGGGTGTTTTTCATGTTTTTCACTCCAAAGCCGGAGGTTTTTTATCATGACTTTGATGGATTGGCTGATCATGCTGCTGCCGGTGGCGTTCATCCTTTACATGGGATACCATGCGCGCCGCTACGTCCGCAGTGTGGCCGATTTCCTTTCCGCGGGGCGGCTCTGCGGTCGTTATCTCATCTGCGTCGCCGACATGACCAACGCGCTCTCGATCATGGGCCTCGTCGCGTACGTCGAAGTCCACTACCGCACCGGATTTTCGCTGGCGTTCTGGAACAAGCTGACCACTCCGATCACCATCTTCATGGGGCTTACGGGATTCTGTTTCTACCGCTTCCGCGAAACCAAGGCGATGAGCCTCGGACAGTTTCTGGAAATGCGCTACAGCCGCGCCTTCCGGATCTTCGCCGCGGGGCTGCGTTCGATCTCCGAGATGCTCGCCAACATGATCATGCCGGCGATCGGCGCCAGATTTTTCATCTACTTCCTCGGACTGCCGACCACCCTCAAAATACCCGGATTCAACCTCGGCGGCATCGCCGTTCCCGAGTGGTCGATACCGACCTTCATGCTGCTGACGTTTCTGATCCTGACCATTGCCATATCGATCATCTGCATGGGCGGAACGCTGGCGCTGGTCATCACCGATTCGATCCAGGGGATGTTCTGCTACCCGTTGCTGGTGCTATTTGCAGTGTTCGTGCTCTGCAAGTTCAACTGGAACACCGAGATCGTCCCCGTGATGCAGGACCGCGTCGCCGGGGAAAACTTCTTGAACCCCAATGACATAGCGCACATGCGCGACTTCAATCTGTTCCACACGTTCGTGCTGTTGTTCACTCTGGTCATCAATCGCGCGGTGTGGATCGGCGCCGGCAACTCCACCGCCGCCAAGACCGCCCACGAGCAGAAGATGGCGAATCTGCTCGGGCAGTGGCGCGGCGCTTTGAGCAACGTCTTCTACATATTGATCGCCGTCACCATCATCGTCGTGCTCAACCACAAAAACTACGCCGTCTCCGCAAAGCTGATCCGCGACGACATAGCCGTTTCCGTCGCCAACGACGTGATCAAAAATCCCGCCGACCGCGCCAATGTCATCGCCGCCACCACCGCCATCCCGGAACAACGGCATCAAATCGGCATCGATCCGCCGCTGAGCGACGCCAAAAACCTCGACACTCCTTACATGGAAGCCGCCCGCAAAGCGCTCCCGAAAGGCGCCGAGGGCAATGCCGTCTACAAACAGTTCCGCACACTCTTCAAGCAAATGATGATGGCGATGACCATGCGCCGCATGCTTCCCCCCGGAATGTTGGGCCTTTTCTGCCTGCTGCTGATATTGGCGATGATCTCCACCGACGACACGCGGATCTACAGCGCCGCGCTGACCATTTCGCAGGATGTGATCCTGCCCTTCATCAAAAAGGATATTACGCCCAAGCAGCATCTGTGGCTGATCCGCAGCGTCGCGATCGGAGTCGGAGTCTTCTTCTTCTTCGGCAGCTTCTTCATGGCGCAGCTGGAATACATCAATCTGTACATCAGCATCATGGTCAGCATCTGGGGCGGCGGCGCCGGAGCGGTGATGCTCTTCGGACTGTACAGCCGCTTCGGGACGACCGCCGGAGCCTTCACCTCGCTCTTTTCCGGCATGATCATCAGCGGCGGCGGCATGCTCATCAAGCGCAACTGGGCGGATCACGTCTACCCGTGGCTGGTCAAGATGAATTGGGCGGAACCGTTGGGGCATTTCCTCGAGCGGGTTTCGCGTCCCTTCAATCCGATCATCAAATGGCACATGACGCCGGTTGACTTTCCGATCAACTCCTACGAAATATCCTTTATTGCGATCTGCATTTCGATCTCGCTGTACGTTATTGTCTCCAAATTGACCTGCAAGGAGCCTTTCAACCTCGAGCGTATGCTCCATCGCGGCAAGTACGCCATCGACGGCGAAATAAAGACGCAGATGAAGTGGACGCTCCGCAACGTGTTCTCCAAACTCATCGGCATCACTCCGGCGTACTCTAAGGGGGACCGGATAATCGCCTACACGCTCTTCTGTTACAGCATCGGATACAGCTTTTGCCTGATGTTCGTCGTCGTGCTGATCTGGAACGCCATCTCGCCGTGGCAGCTCAATTGGTGGAGCAATTATTTCTTCATCTCGCTGCTGCTCATCCCCTGCGGCATCGCCGCAATCACGGCGGTGTGGTACGGTATCGGCGGCTTCATCAACTTGATACAGCTGTTCCGCGACCTGAAGCAGCGGGTGATCAATCCCCTCGACAACGGCCGCGTCGAAGGCAACATGTCGCTCGCCGACAAGGCGCAGCTCGAAGCCGCCGACAAGGCGCAGCTCGAAGCCGCCGGCAAAAAGTGATCCGCCGCCCGAGTGTATCCGGCACACGACAAACGATCCCCTGCCCGATCACGGACAGGGGATCGCTTTAGTTAAGACGGATAAAACGGCGCGGTCAGTTGCGGTAGAGGAAATCCAGCAGCAGACGGCAGCCGTCGTGCAGGCTCGAAACGTCGACCTTCTCCGCCAGAGTGTGGGCCCCGGCGCTTCTGCACACGCCGAAGCAGATGGCGGGGACGCCCAGCGAAAGCGGCATGTTGCAGTCGGTTGAACTCGAAGCGTCGAAGGGCTCCAATCCCACCGCCGACCGCACGCTGGCGCGGTAGCGGTCGCGCAGGGCCTCAAGACGGATCTCGTCCACCGTTCCGGAACAGGGGCGGTCGCCGACCTTTTCGACTTCCACCTCCACGCCGGAGGCGCGGAAGGTCCCGATCGCGCTCTGGAAGAACTTTTCCATCTTTTCCAGACAGACGCGGTTGTCGGAGCGGTATTCGTACATCATTTCCGCATCCTGAGCGATGGTGTTGACCGACGTTCCGCCGGAAATGAGTCCCACGTTGTAGGTGGTCTTGCTGCCGGGCTCCGACGGCACCTTGACCGAATAGAGCAGCGAGATCATCGAGGCGAGCACATGGATGGCGTTGCGGTTGCCGAAGCTGCCGAAGGAGTGTCCTCCCTCGGTTCGCACCGACACCCGATAACGGTGCGAACCGACCGCCTTGGTGACGAGCCGGTTCATGCACGACGAATCCAGCGTCACGAACTCGCGGATCCGGGGGCCGAAGGACTCCATGATCTTCCGGCTGCCCTTGAGATTGCCCAGCCCCTCCTCGCCGGAGTTGGCGACGAAGAGCACCCCGCGGCGCCCGGTCGGGAAATGCTCCCTGAAATAGCGGGCGCAGACCATCAGCACCACCAGATTGGCGGTGTCGTCGCCGATGCCCGGACAATGCCAGAAGTCCCCCTCCTCGCGCACGGCGAGCGGAGTCGATTCGGGGAAGACGATGTCGGTGTGGGCCATCATCACGTCCAGCTCTTCGCCGCCGTCGAGGTCGACGTTCACCGGAGCGAGCACGTTGAGCGCATCGTCGATGCGGACATCCTTAAAACCGTTGCGCTCGAACCACGCCTTGCAGAACTCCGCCCGTCGCTCCTCGTGATTGGACGGCGCGGGGATGGTGCAGAGGTCGCGGAGCAGTTCGCGAAGCTCGCCCTGTACCGACCGGGCGTAATTTTCCATATCCGCGGTCAGGAACGACTTCTTGCCGCCATTGTTTTCCGAACATCCCATTTTCACATCCTCCGATATTGAAAAAACGATTGGATAATTCTGCCGTACGCCGAAAAACGGGCGTCCCCGCGACCGCCCCGGTCGTTCACATCTCGCGGAAATCCACCAGATTCAACTGGGGGATGTTGCGCCCCATGTGGCTGTTGATCTGCGGCGTCGCCAGCACGTCGAGCGTCCGCCGGTAAAACTCCGAAGGCGTATGGTTGAAGGCGATGAAGTCGATCTGCCCGTTGCGGCTCTGCAGCGTGCCGCGGGTGTGCGCTCCGCCGCCGACAGCTCCGCAGTGTTCGACGTGCAGGTCGTTGAAGCGGAACAGCGGCTTCTGGTTGCAGTGCCCGAACGGCGCGAGTTTGGCCAGATACTCGAAGAACGCCGGAGTCATCTCGTTCAGAAAAGCCTCGCCGTCGTAGGAGATGAAGTTTTCCAGATCCTCAGCCTTGATCTGAGTGCGGATCTCCCGGTCCATGGCCTCGAAGAAGTCGGCGATCTTCTCGGTGCGCAGTCCGATGCCGACCGCCATCGGGTGACCGCCGAATCGCGTCAGAAGATGCGACGTCCGGCTCAATACCTCCACCAGATTCAATCTGGCGACGCTGCGGCCGGAACCGTAAGCCTCGTCGCCCTGGATCGTCAGCACGATCGTCGGACGGTTGTAATCACGCGCCAGACGCGAAGCGACGATACCGATGACGCCCTGATGCCAGTCGCGCCCGGCGACGAGCAGCGAAAACGGACTCTGCCAGGCCAGATTGCGGTCGATCTGCTCCTTGGCCTCCTGATAGATCTCCTGCTCCTTTTCCTGCCGGATGCGGTTGAAGTTTTCGAGCTTCGACGCGCAGGCGTAGGCTTCGACGATATGCTCCGACTCGAGCAGCTGCAGAGCGATGTTGGCGTCACCCACCCGACCGGCGGCATTGATGCGCGGAGCGAGGCGGAAGGTTATGTCCGAAGGGGTGAGATCGTTGTGCATCCGCGAACTTTCGATCAGCGCGCGGACTCCGGGGCGGATCTGGCGGCGCAGTGCGTCGATGCCGAATTTGACCATCACCCGGTTTTCACCCTGCAGCGGCACGATGTCCGCCACCGTGCCGAGCGCGACGAAGTCGAGCACCTCTTCGAGATGCGTCTGAAAGCCGCCGAGGTTGTTTTCCCGGCCGTACTTGATGAACGCGTGCGAAAGTTTGAACGCCACACCGGCGCCGGAGAGCAGTTCCAGATCCTTGAGTTCGGGATAGACCTTGGCGTTGATCACCGCCAGCGCCTGCGGCAGCTCCGGACCGGCCTCGTGGTGGTCGGTGACGATCACGTCGATACCGCGCGCCGTGGCCGACGCCACCGCGTCGCAGCTGGTGATGCCGCAGTCCACCGTGACCAGCACCGAACAGTCGCCGTTGGCTTCGAGCGCCTTGTCCAGCGACTCCGGGGTAAATCCGTAGCCGTCGTCGAAACGGTGCGGGATGAACGAATGGACGATGCCGCCGTTTTGCGTCAACACCCATGCCAGAAGCGCGCTGGCGGTTATGCCGTCGGTGTCGTAATCGCCGTGGATCAGGATCGGTTCGTGATCGCGGATGGCGCGCCACAGCCGGGCGGCGGCCTCTTTGATGCCGGGGAAACGGTAGGGATCGCTCAAGTTGCCGAGACGCGGCTCCAGAAACCCGGGGACCGCGTCCCCGGATACTCCGCGGGCCACCAGAAACATGGCTACCGGACGCGGCAGAGAATACTGTTGCTGTACTGAGAAAATCTCGCTGTCAAGATTACTCCCGGCGCATTTCCAATTTTTTACACCCATTTAATCCTTCTTTCAATTTTATCATGGTTATAAAATAACGCCGTTTCATGATAACTCCAAGTGCCGGACATAAAAAAATCCGCATATTTTTGGACCGCCGGAAACGAAACCGCACGCCGTGGACATGAATCAAAACCACCGGCTTAGCCGGTGGTATGCACCACGCCTTCAAGGCGATAATGCCGGCAGCCCTACACGGGCTCTGAAAAATTCGCCAACCGCAACCATTTCTCAGG